>Ga0126342_10009267_pt1 | contig 17647 bp, 6 predicted proteins | sample Cyp1metagenome_FD_92528 | JGI IMG/M metagenome (GOLD analysis project Ga0126342, IMG submission 92528) | Coral microbial communities from Lord Howe Island, Old Settlement Bay, Australia - Cyphastrea 1 metagenome | ecosystem: Host-associated > Invertebrates > Cnidaria > Coral ... | reverse complement strand
TCTTCTACATTGGTTTTCTTGCCCTGTCATCCAATTTCTCCTGTCAGACTTTAGGGGATTGTTTGTGCACGCCCGATGCATTCCACATCAGTAATTCGATAAGATATTTCTGAGCAAGTGTGTGTGAAGCATCTGAATAGATGTAAAACTTCTACCTGTTGCTGTCGTTGTGCATCGGTTTTTCATTTTCCACTTTTTCAATCCTCATGGTCGCTTTGTTTCTTCAAACCCATTTCAATTGACTGACAGTCACTGCCCAACGAAGACACTGTCAGTTCGTGGTGATACAGAGCCTGATCAGCTCTGCGTACCTGCATCATTTTCTCATTCTCATCTATGGCCACCGGCTAAGCCAAGAACCGGCATGTCGATTTTTCAAACAGTTTTTTCAATGCAAACTCAAACTTTCGGACTTCCACTTGATGTCACTTCAATGCCTGTACAGTTTTCGCAATCTGTCAAGGTGGGAATGATTTGGTTCAGTTGAAGTCAGCTTCAAATATTTTGCATCTAGCATGGGCTAGGGCGATGGGAACTTTTCGAACTTTCTCGGGTCTAATCACCAACCCATTCCTGTCAGGTGTAATTGGATTGTTGTTGCATGTAAGATGCATTCCACATCAGAATTCGCAAAGATTGTTCTGAGCAAGTGTGTGTGCGTCTGTGTGCGTGTCTCCGCCATCGCGTACAATCGCTTCATATGACTTGCATGCACACATGTGCTGCCAGTGGAGCAAGGTAAGACAAACGGAGGCCAAGCATAGAAGAAACAAGAAGAAATAGAGTAAGGAAAAAAACAAGATTGCCAAGGCTAAGAAGAGAAACTCAGGGTAACATAGGGTTTCCAAGCTTGCAAAGTGCGCAAAGGGGCAGACTTGAAAGAAAGGGTGGGGCCTTCTCTGAAGCACATGGGGCATTGGGGAGCACACAAGGAGCAGGATCCTCAAATTCAAAAAGAAAGATGCTACACACCCACGCTAGATTGCATTGAACGAACATGATTAAACAATCTGTCAAGAAATGTCAAACAAACATGTGGAAACCGCGAGCAAGCACGGCGATTTGAATCAGAAGCGAAAGGACTGACCCTCTCGAGGTGGTATAGAAAGCATTTCTGTATGACGAGGAGAAGTGTATCGATGTAAAGCCGACCTATACCGCCTATGCCACCTTACTGTCTTCAGCGTTTTTGTTCAGTCAAGGGCCACTTGATGCTGCTTGACTTGGAAATTCGAGCAAGAATGCCAAGCAATGCAAAGCAATGCCAAGCAGCTTTCTCGTGCGAAGGTCAACAGGAGCGTATTGACTGACATTTTGAAGGCACTTTTCAGCTCCGTGAATGTCTCGCTTCTTCAGCAGCCTCAAGAATGCTCGGCTGTGCAGGAACCTATGGCAAGCTCAGCGCTTTTGCTTTGCTGTCCCCTTTACAACCCATAAGGAGCCCGAGACCTGCAATGCCATGCAAGTTTTGACACTCATTGAATAATAGCAGTACCATACAGTGCCGTACAAATTCCACCATCTTTCTCCGAGTTCCACTACAGTACCGTAAATTCAAAGATATTCAAAAGCAACTGCAGCAGTTCTAAAAATGTGCCCAAGTGACCGCCGAGCAAGGGCCAAGAGTTGGCTTGCACCAGGCCCTGCACGTCTCGTGCTGATTTTGCCCGTCAGTTTGCACGAGTGAAAGGTTCAATGGAATGAGAATGGCTCAGAATGACCTATTGCGCCACACCCAGACGGTTTGGAGCTTGCATCGAACTGATCCAAATTCGCTGAGTAAGGCTTTCCTGTGTGGAGTTCGCGCTGCATCTCTCGGTTGAAGACATCTCTTCATCATGTCTTTTCATCATGAACCATCTCATCTGACATCTGGGCAACATTTAAAGTTGATGCTAATTGACGCTTCTGCGGGTGTTGTATTCGGCACTTGCACTGACTGTCTCTCGTGGTCTGGTTGTTTGGGCCTGGGGCTAAAGGGTTTCGTCCTTGGAAGTAGTGCACAGTCATGACCGCAAAATCCGCGACCGTTTCAGTGCATTGCTCTTGGCGGGATACTGGACATAAGTACTGATCAAAGGGTACTCGACATACAGTAGCCAGAGTTGAGGTATAGAATTGTATGTTGTCTTTGTCGTTTCTCTCCTTTATTCGGTCATGTTCTCAGCCGTTTCATACAAAATCATGGTATGAAATTGAATGAAAGTGAGCGAGAACTAGCTATCCCTATCACTCCCCTAGTCAAGCCCCATTCAGAAATACAGTAGAAGTCCGTAGAGGTACCTGGCTAAGTACCACAAGTCTCGTGTTGTGCGTGTGGCCCTGGATCGAAGGGCCAACTGCCAATTTGCCATGTGGCCAAGATGGCCAAGATGGCCAAGGTGGCCAAGGTGGCCAAGGTGGCCAAGGTGACCAAGGTGGCTATGATATGCTATGACACTATTATGATATGTCATGATCTTACCATGCAAGGCACGCAGCGAGGCTGTCGATCGTGAGAAAGAATGAGAACTAAATTGCAACACACCCCGACGCCAACAGAAAAAAGGGATAACCAAACGTGACAATATCCTTACCTTGTCCGGTCAGTGTTCAAGGGCAGCCCGTCTGCATATCCGTACCATCCGTACCATCCGTACCATCATCCGTACCATCCGTACCATCCATACCATTCATACCATCCGTACCATCCGTACCATCCGTACATATCCGTACCATCCGTACCATCATCCGTACCATCCGTACCATCCGTACCATCCATACCATTCATACCATCCGTACCATCCGTACATATCCGTACCATCTGTACCAATCCTTACCATCCGTACCATCCATACCATTCATACCATCCGTACCATCCGTACATATCCGTACCATCTGTACCAATCCTTTACCATCCGTATTTACGTGCCATGTAAGTGTGAAAGTGCCATGTGTCCGTTCTGCCTTCTGAAGCTTGCACAGCTTGACGAAGCAGTCTGCACGTCGACGGATTGTTGAGAGCGCACTCCTGCAGAACACGCTGAGTGTTGCCGACTCACATTTTGCAGAAATAAAATGTAACGAGGTAAAGCTACCGTGCAGATGATGATGATTATTGTTATAAGTATTATTATGATTCATCATGATGATGAGGAGGAGGAAGAGAAATGAGGAATCGGGAGTCAGGAATCTGGAATTATTGTGATTGCAATTATCATTGTCATCATGACAACCCGGATGCATGCATGTTTGTGCATGTGGAGACTACCTTATCCATCCACCCATCCACCCACCCATCCATCCACCCATTCATCCAAGAAGTCAACAGTTCAATTAGATGCAATTCATTCACTCGCCCTCTGACTTTGTCTCCATGCAGAGCAATTCAGCATAATTCAGCCATGTTTGCTCTTTCTGGTTGTCATTGGTTGTCTCATGTTGTGTCCCCTCGTTCTGGAATCTTCCTGTGTGATCCTGTGAGCCGTGCCTGAAAGTTGCCATCGGCCCCATTTAGCCTGACCGAGTCCAGTCCACCCTTGCTAGCTGCCTGAGCTGGGGAGGAAGCTTCAGCAAAGCTTCATGTGAAAGGACGCAAAGCCAAGCCTCACATATGGTCCCTCACATATTCCACTCCTGATAACACTCTTGATTCCGTTAGAGCATCTTAGAACAATACGATGGACGAGACACATACGATGAACTGACATCTGCAACTGATGCAACCAGGAAGAATCGACGGAAGAATCGACAGAAGAATCGACAATGATTGACGGATAGATACGGCAGATACGGAGAGCTCGGCTGGGAAGTTCCTTTGTCGCTGCTGCCTTTGACCTGTGGCTCAGCCAAGTGCCAAAGGCTGTCATCATGTCATCGAAAATTATAGAAACATGTACAAGCATAATATATTTGCAAACATGATAAAGTTAAATATGAGAATAAAAGGTTATATATATATATGTAGGTATATAATTTAATCATATATAATCGTAATATGTTACGATACTTTGCAAGACACATTCAGATCAAATTGATATCGATTGATAGAATGGGTCTTCTTCGCCTTCGCCCTCTCCATCTTTGCTCTCCTGGCTAAAGCAATGCCGTTTCGCCCAAGGAGAGACATGAAGCAGGGCTCAAACTATGCTTTCACAGCGGGAAAAACTGACAAAGAAAGAGATGCCAAACGCTTGGCATCATGTGGTATCGTTTTGTTTTTTTTTATGTCTCTTTCATATTTTTCGTGGTTTTGTTTTTGTTTCACTTTGCGTCTGAGTCTCCCTCGGTGCCACAGAGCTCTGAACGCTATCAGTGTCGGTGCAGTCCGCGCCGTCTACGCTCGAGGCACTGGAGGCACTGGAGGCACCGGCGTTTGGGGCGCTTGGAGTGCTTCGGGTGGGCCTGGTGCAGCTCACGGCTCTGCAATGCCGAAGGAGCTTCAACAACTTGCCCAGGCATGGCCCGATCCTCAGAACAAACCGAGTTTCAACATATCTTCAGTATATATTTATAATGATTATAATGATTTATATAATATATTTATTCAGTATATTTAGTTCAAAGAGGGGCCAAAAAGTGTGTAATATCGGTCTGCATCGGTCGGAATTGTTCTGCAGTGTTCAATTAGCGAATCGAAGCAGTGAATATTTCAGACCAAGGCACAAATGCCAACCCACGGTGAATGCAGCGATAAGCAAGAGCATCTGCGCCCGATCAAGAAGCATCCAAATCACTCCAAATATCTCCAAATTACAAATTGCGGCGTTGCGCTTCCTTCTCTGTCTCCCTCGTCTTCTCTTGCATTTAGACAAGTTGGCCTATTGCCCACCTTTTCTGTGCTTTTTAGTTTGAGAGTCCGAATTCATGTGTACCCGACACTTGTTCGGAGCCAATCACATATGTTTTTGTACAGCATGAGTCATTGTGCGTACGTGCAAATATATATATAATTATATATACATATTATGTTTGTGTGTGTGTGTATTTATTTCCCGGCTCCGAAGAATCCCATAGCCACACAAAACCGCCTCCTGCGCACTTGCGAGCATATCAACGGTTCCTTTGCAGGCATCCTTCGTTGCCTGCACCTGCTGCAAGTTCATGACCTTGGGAAATGAAGGCAATCAAGGTAGGAGGGGAAAAACTTCTGTGAAAAGTATGGTAGAGACATGCAAAGACTATTGAAGATGCATGAAAACTACATCAAAGACTGCATTCTTTGGCTTCTTGATGCATGTCCCCTACAGGCTCAGGCATCCGCCAAAAATGCGATGTATCTGAAGCTTGTAACGTTCATAGTTGCTTCACCTGAAGCACAAAGCACAAGACCCTGAACAAATGCAACCAAAGCCAATTTCCTCTAATTTCTACCCTTCACAGGCGCAAACAACTTCACCGGAGCATAGAGCGATTACCTCTTTGCAACCAAAGTGCAAATATGGAGAGAACGACCCGGAGTCACCAAGATCTAGCCTGGGGGTCCTGGGGTCGAACCTGAACGGAAAGTCAAAAACAAGCACAATCGATCTGAACATGTGCTCCATTCATCTCCACTTAACAGGGTGCCGATGAGATTGCCTTGAAAATGAGTTCAACATCTACATTGAATATCATCTACATCTATACACAATTGTACTCGTAGTACTGTGCGCCCCGTCCATCCTGCGGCCAAGGTGCGGTTCAAACACCGAGCTACGTTGCGTCGCAGAATATCTGATGAAGTAGTAAGCGGAAGAATTTTTGATTGTGAATGCTGCGGTGGCAAGGAAATGGCAGCGCGACATGGTTGCTGAGCATTATATCAGTTCATGGTCAACATGTACAACAAACCAAAATCAGGAACCATCATCAGTCCCTACTTTCGAACGCTTTCACCATTTAAATCCCTTTGGTTCTTTCTATTTCTTTCTTGCCTTTGTCTGTTGCCTCAAGGCTGAAGCGCATTGCATGAACATGCACTCTCACGTTCTCGTCACAAGTCTCTCAAATCTTTTGCAAAAGCACGCAACAATACGCAACAGCATCCAACACCCCATGCGACCTCTGTGCTGCCGGTGCCAGTCACCAAACAACTCCTGAGTTGAAGGATGTTGAAGGCCCGAAGAAACCTTATTTCAGGCAACTAGACGGGGCCACCACTTCTTGACGTATGAATAACATATCTACAATGTTCAAAACCCGACTCTTTCAGGCCTTTCTGCTGTTTCAACACTGGTTCTGTGCTATCTACCCTTGCAACTTCAATTACAGGTTACGGTTTCTTTGAAGGGCTATGTCAAGCTGTCTTACAACTTCATGGCGTACGAATATATCACATATAATGAAATACCAATACATCTACAAAGTTCAAAAACTGGTTCTTTCTGGAAACCCTCTGCTTTTTCCGCATTGCTTGTTTGCTATCTACTCTTGCAACTTTAGTTGCATTGACATGCACGCTTGCCCAACTGAAAAACTATGAAAAACACAGAACATCATAAAACATGAAAATTGATGAAATATGCCTGCCAATGCCTGCCCAATAAATATGGCACTGGGGTTGAAAACAAACACCTGATCAGAGCATGTGTTGGCGTTGCTGCTGCTTGCCAAGTAACATCTAGCCGAATCTAGCTATACTCAAGGGCTGAAGGGCTGCAAAGAAATGATACTAAAAATGGGAGCCCTGGCTCTGATTCAGCGGTGCTTCACTGAATACACTGAGCTACTTCGGGGGGGTTGCTCCTATGTAGACCCCAAATGTGGGGTCTATAAGGTTATTAGCCCAGGGCGAATGTAATTATTGTTTCCTTCATTCAGACCTTTAGGCTGGACCGGTATTTAAGGTCTACTCTTGTTTTCCCACTGCCGCTACATACGCCCCAGAAAAACAATTTTTCATATGCACCAAATGCATCTCATTTTTGCACAAGGAACAGCCGTCTCGCAGATATATGCAGATATCTGATCCGAAGCAACACGGCCTCAGAACCTGCAAGACTACATACAGGTGAACCCAGGTGATTCCATTTTATATGGCTTCCAGATCTCCAAGGATGTCTTTCCTGAGGTATCAATATGCCCATGCCCCAAAGGTCTGACTCCTAAGAATAAACAATGTCATTATGAGTCGTGGTGTATATTGTGGGGAAGCCCATGAGGTGGGAAAAATCTCTTGTCGCATATTGTCGCGTATGAAATGAGCACTTTCGCCAGTCACATCCCATTGAGCCTTTGGTGGTGGTTATTACTGACACATACTGGGTTCTCATACGGATGCTCATGATTCAGAATGGAGAAAGAAAACAGAAATTGATAGAAATTGGATGAAATTGGTTAATAAACGGTTAATATGGCCATGTTTGTAGGTTGACACGCTTAAATCCGAGATGTGCCGACGAATTTCTGGTTTTGGGATGCTTTTGGTGGTTCTAAACAGCTCTGCCCTCAGCAGCCTGTGCCATTGCCATTGCGATGCCATTGCGCATAGGAGACGTCTTGGCAGTTGTGGAATGTTCTGAAATGTTTTGAAATGAAGAGATGGTCTCCGCGGATCATGGACTGTTCAAGCAAATGCCCAAGAATCACATCATCCATCTTCCCAGATCCACATCGAAAAACGGTTCAACATGGCAGGTGGCGATGAAAACACCACAAGGGGTATAGCATGGTATAGCGAAAAAATATGAAACAGTGGTCTAATCCTAAATTCGTGGTTGGTCGCACCTGAAATCTCGGCAAATTTGCCAGCTCCAAGAGTGAAAGCTTTGAGCGAATTCTGTGGCAATGGCTACGCAAAAGATCTTCAGTGGCTGACAGAGGCTGATAACTGGCTGAAGCTGAGAGCCTGAGAGATGTGTCTGTGCGAAACAGCGATGCAAGATGTACCGCTCCTTTTCATCTTCGACTCTACAAGGCACTTTGTCAAATGGGCGTATGAATTATCCTGCTTCAGCAATCGAATTTGCAGCAAGACCGCTGAGATGAGATGCGCAATGGAATTCGCTTGTGGATGCGTGTGGCTAATCGTGGACAGAAGCTATCCCTTTTATCCCTCTAAGCTTCCCACAATGACTTCCGTGAATTCCAATGCCGCAAGCCCAGACAAACAACAATTTTTAATTTCATGCAAGACTCTCTAACTCTCTCTTCTTTCAAGTTGCATTTCAGCATCAATATCTATCAGCTTGTCACACATCAAAAGTTTGGTCGGGGACGAGGTCGAACCGTTACAGAATAGCCTGGCACCATCTGGCAAGACGATGCAAGACCGGATGATACATAGGAATACATCGGATGCCTGCTGTGGCGCCATGGTGCAAGTCAAACAGATTTTCCCCTATCATCAAAGCAAGTTCGCACGCTGTTGCGTGCAACATAAACAACTGCCGATGCTCAGATTGGTTCGGCTTCATATCTTATACCTTTAGCCCAAAATGGGAACAGCGGAGCCAACACTTTCCGACAAGGCGAGCTACTATTTCAATCTCACCATCTCTCACCTATAACTCTTGGCGGCAACGTGATGCAGGGCGTGCGCAATGGCGGGCATAGAAATGTAGCCTTGGTCACAGGGCTTTGGTTCCTGGATCAGTGCTTGCTTTTGAGAGAAGCCAGCTGGATGCAACAATTGCATCACAATCTGCAAAGATCAAAACCACGTAACATACGTAAACAAAAAAACTAAGATGGGTGCAGCAGGACCTCAACACATTTGGCGAGAGAAGCACAAAGGAGCGGATATACAAGCACTGCACTAGGTAAATATCATTGAGTACAGTATCTCTTGTCATCCTTTTTCAAGAACTCTGTTGGCAACACTTTAGGTGCTGCACCACGTGTCACAGTTCTCAAAGCTCCCTGGGAGAGGACCTGCCCCTGACATCAATGGAAGCTGAGGGACAAAATAATCTAAGAAACAATTTGCAATCGCAACCAGACACCTGCAAGTTGCAACGCTTCCTTTTTGCGTTGGTGGAGTTTGGCTTCATTTGTTTGCTGGACAGCTGCTGGTGGCTTTGAAACCTTTTGGTTATCCAGCAGCTGCAGCTTTCACCTCGCTCACCTTCTCCCCCTTTTTCTGGGTGGGTGGCAGAGGGAAAAGAAAAAGGCACCTGGCAAGTGGCCCTGGAGCCAAAATGGCCAGGTAAAGTGGTATTTCCACCCACCTCCCCTGGCCCAACAAATTGTTCAGCACAAAAATACGCTGTGCTTCTTTTTGTTTCAAAACAATTTGCAATCGCAACCAGACACCTGCAAGTTGCAACGCTTCCTTTTTGCGTTGGCGGAGTTTGGCTTCATTTGTTTGCTGGACAGCTGCTGGTGGCTTTGAAACCTTTTGGTTATCCAGCAGCTGCAGCTTTCACCTCGCTCACCTTCTCCCTGTTGCTTTGCGCGAGGTCCCAGCATTTCTTGCACATATGAAGCCCATCCACCTTCGTGATGAAGACGAAGTCAGAGCGATGGTAGTACCATCCACACATCGTCCTCCATGCCCTAGGTGGGCTGCAACTCGCGATGTCCATGTTGTAATGGATGACTTTGCTGGCAACCGACTGGACAATGGGAGGGAGGCGATTGCCAAGTCTCTGATCACGTTTTCTCAGATCCTCCACCTCCGCATCCAGTGCCGTCAGGGCGCTTTCCTGATCTGCCTTCGCCCGCTCTAGCTCCGCCAGCAAGTAGTTCTTCACATTTTCCAATTCTTCTTTGGATGTGTGTTCACCCTTGCCGGGGTTGTTGGTCCATTCTTGGACTTCCCGCTTGGCCCCAAAGGTGTCCCCTACGTTGACAGGTAGTGACTCCAGTGCCTCGGCCGCATACTCGTAGATGACGGAGGACTTCCAGCGGCCTAGGTAGGCCACTTGGGGGATTGCCCACCCACGCCTGATGTAGCGTAGTGCGCCCGTTCTCCTTGCAGAGTGTCCTGAAACCTTCGTGCCGTAGAGGATCCTCCAGTCTTCCACGAGTTGGGCTTTCGATGCCGCCTTCTTCTTCCTGTTTGTGCAAGCTCTGTTCAGGCCTAACGCGACCATGCGGTCGATGAGCCTCACTGCGGTGTAGAAGGGGCATGAGAGCAGACAAACGTTATGTTCACAGAGACACTGAAGCACTCTTTTCACCTCTGCCGCTTCTTGGTCTCCCTTCGACACCGGGAGCGTGAACGTCACCTTCTTGTCTCGGAAGTTCAGCAGGATGTGGTCACGCGTGATGGCGGCCAGTTCGATCTCTCGCAGCATCCAGATGACGCCGAACTCGAAAAGTTCTGCCGCCAAGGGTACGTTCTTGGGGTTCTTCACTGTAACCTTCGTGGCGAAGTTCTCCCCGTTCTCGCATGTTTCTACCTCCGCCGCTTTCAGCTTCGGCCCTATGGCTCTTGTTGCCGAGCGTTTGCACAGCTTGAGTGTTCTTTCCAACTGGCTGGACCACTCGTGCCCTGCTTCGATCGCCATCAACTTATATTCGCCCAAGTAGTTGCCCGCCGCTCTGTAGCCTGCGGCTTTCAGCACTCCTCCAAGGAGTTTGATCCTTTCAGGGGTTGGAGGCAAACCCGGCGCCTGCCTAGCTTCTTCGAAGACCTTCACGACCGTGTTCCTTATGGCCTTCTTGCTCTTCACCGACGTGACGGAAGCAAAACCTTCTTCCAGTGCTTTGGAGGCAAACTTCGATGTGGCGGCTCTCCTGGCAATGGCTAGGATGTTCGTGGCTTTGGCTTTCTTGCCTTTGTGATTGAGCCCTTTGGTGCCCCCCCTCGCACTTTGGGGGCATCTTTCCTTCTGTTTCGGTGTCTCTTCCTCCGGCCAACCTTCGGGCAGAACAGGATCTTTGTGCTTGACCCTTTTTGGGCTCCAAAATTCTACGGCTGCGGCAAGCGTTTGTTTTGCTCTCGCTGCAGCTTCGTTGGCCATCTGATACATCGACGCCAACGTGTAGTGTTCGCCTTCGGGTGGTGCGGGTCTTTCAAAGCGTGTGCCCGCATCGAATTCAAGATCCTTCCATGGGCTGGTTCCTTCTTCCGCCTTCGTCACCTGCTGCTCTTCCGGGGTATCCAGTGGGAAATCACCCGTTCTCTCGACAAAGGTTGTCCTTCCTAGCTTTCCAAAACTTTGGAGGTTTGCTCCCTTGTTGCGCAGCTCTGCAAAGGATTTGGGTCTTTTTAATTCCCTGCCCTCGATCCTCTGCCTTGTCCCTTCGTGCCCTTCGTGGAGAGGATGCTTGCTCCTTCTTGTCTCCTGATCAGGCCCGCCAATCCTTGTCCGGTCTGGCGTCGCCGCGGGCCTTCGTATGAGGGCGGCGAGGGAGCTCGTGGATGAAGCTGCCTCCACGCCCATAGTTTCCCCGCCTCCACCCTCGATGACGGGGCGAAAGGGCACACCTCTCTTCGCCTGCAACAAGCCCATAAGGCCCATGCCAAGCCCCCCACGTGGGCCAAAAGGCCCGTCACGGCCAGCCATTGGATGACAAGCCCGAGGGTGGTACCGGGGGGATCCATTTTGAGCCTGAAAAAGGGCTAAAAAGGGCAAAGAATTAAACCTGACATGGGGAAAAATTTGCATAAATTGAACTTTCACTCGGCATTCAGTGCCCTTCCAAATGGTGCTTCACCCTGTTTTCCTTCACTTGAAGAGTGAATGCCAGGGTCCGAGTCCTTCCTCGCCTTCAGAGGCTCCCCACAGGTCGGGTTTTCGACCAGGTGGTGCCAGCTGGTAGAAACCTTGACTCCTCGGCCCGACTTCGGTGATTTTCACGTCACCGAGTTCCGCTGGCCTGGGAGTACCCTTCCATTTCGAAGGTCTACTGAGATAGTCAGCAGCCTTGTTTGCGACTCCTGGGATGTGCACCAGTCGCATTTCCTCGACCTTCGCCTTCTCCAAGAGGATCCCCAGCGTCGCCCCTAGGAAGTTCAGGGAAGGCGACGCTGCTGACTGTTTCTGTGCCATCGCCAGCGCTGTCACTGAGTCGGCTTGAACCGTCAGTTCGACCGACATCCCTGCCAGTTTGTTGCCCCAGTGTTGGAGGGCGACCACCAGCGCAAGGGCTTCCACCGTGCCTTGGGATGACGAGGCCCCCAATTCAAACTCCAGGTCTTTGGCATCTTGTTCTGTCACCGGGGACGTCAGGGCATCAATGACCTGGGCGTTGATGATCAGGATTGCGCCCAATCCTTCCGGTGAGGCGTCGGTGGTGATTGTCACCCTTGCCTTGTCCCTTGTCGACAGGGAAATTTTCCTCGTCGGTCTTTCCTTCGTCACGTTGAGGTATTCCATGAGGGCCTGTCTCGCTCCTTCTAGTCTCTTCACCACGAACAGATGTTCCTTGCTGCGGTTGTCTGTTCTTGTCTGCCTTCGAGCTTCTTCGAGCCCTCCTCTGACCTCGGCTTCGCGTTGTGCCAGAACGGCATAGAACACCCGTAGCATCCATCTCGTCCTTGGCAGAACCCCGGAGAGCCACGACAACTTTCCGCAGATGGCTCTCAGGTCTTTGAGAGGTGCCATCCCTTTGGCTTCCCAGGCCTCCAGCTTCCCCTGGAGATCATTGATGAACTTCTCGGGCAGGGTGAGCAGAACATGGTTGTCGCCTAGATGGAACTCGACTCCAGACCATGTCACCCTGGCCCCCCTCTCTCCTTTGTTGATGGAGAGATTGAATCCAAGAGCCCCCATCGTGTACAGGATGAAGGCCAGCACCTCGTTTCTTCTATGCAAGGTGCCCTGGATGAGCCAGAGGGAGTCATCCAAGTAGATCTGATGCCTGCCTTCATGAAGTGGGACGCATGACTGAAGTAGTCGTCCCAGCCAAGCTGCCACCCTTGACCATAGCAGCGGGGCCGTCTTGTAGCCAAACAGGAGGGCCCGGAACAAGAAGAACTCCCCTTCTTGTAGTCCCGGGGTGAGGCAGTGCTCCAATTCCTGGTGATGCACCGCCAAGTGCGGGAAGGCATCCGAAATGTCGATGAGGACGAGCTCCCTCTTCCAGAGGTCCTTCTGTTCCGCGATGTTTGGGGCCTCCTTCAACTTCGCCATGGTGCGCATCATCCCCACCGCGTCCAGGGCCCTCGGCAGTACCAATCGTTCCTCCAGCCTTGCCTTCGAATGTCCTCCCGACCGTCTCAGGTCGATGATCAGGCGCCGTTTCTTCGACTTGTCGGGCCTTTCCTTCACGATGATGGCCAGTCGAGATATCGTGCCCTGTGAGAATTCTTCCATCACCGTCTTCTCGTCCAGCCGCTTGAGGAAGCCTAGTTTTTCAAGTCTCTCGACTTCCACCTTCGTGTCCTCCACGTTCTCCCTGACCGACGCGTAGTTTACCAGCGATCCTCTGGCCATCTGCATTGCCGCGTCGACCAGTGATTCTTGTTCTGACTCTTTGTCAGACGGAGGGAAGATGCCTCTGCTTTTGATGTTGAGGTTAATGCCCAGGGGGGTGCCTTCTTCTATCCATTTGGACACTTCCACATCTGCGTCTGCGGCTTTGGCGGTCCAGGCACTGACGATGTCCCCCTGGATGGGTGAGGTGTAGGCCCACTTTGACTTGAGTTGGGCACGCATTTTACTTCGTGCCCCTACCACTTTCCTGAGCTCCGCTTTCCACCTGTCCAAAGTCCCATTGTCGAGGTAGCAACTCCCAGTCCCATAGTTGGCCGCCGTTTCCATCGCCGCCTTGTTGGACTTCAAGAAGCGTTCCCATGCCGCGAAAATCCTCAGCCCAAGCCCCAGGGCATTCGGCATCCCTTCAACTACTTCTGCAGGGTTTCTCATGCCTCCCACGAAGTTGAGGTTCCTGGGGTCCTCTCTCTTTGCCTTCGAGCCCCTCAACATCTCGAATTTTCCTTCGCCGCCTCTCCATTCTTTATCATCCTTCGCCGTGCCCTGGTTCACGTCCTCGGCACTTTTGTTCTCCTTGACGTCCTTCTGGTTCTGCTCCTCGTCCGCCTCGGATGATTCGTATTCATAGGTGTACTCGTACTCTTCATCCTCTGGCTTTGTCTTTGCCCTCCCTTTGGCCTTCGAAGATGCGGTGGCCTTTACCACTCTCTCCTCGTCTTTGGCTTCATCCGTCATCCTGCTTCCTGGCGACGTTCTTCGGGCGCAGCTTGTCTCCCGTTTCAGGTGCTTCTGCGACCTTTCCTTCAAGTCGTCCACCTCCTTCCTGAGATCTTCCTGACGTTTCATGTAGAATTCTGCCTTCGCCATTCTCTGGAACTGTCTGATGACCAGCCTGGCATACCGCTTGCATAGGTCTTCAGGATATTCCCCCGAGGCCGCCGATCTTTCCTTACCAATGACCGGGACATGTGATGCGTCGCCACATACACAGTGACTCCTCAGAGATGAAATGCCCGGTAACGTTCCCCCGAACATCTGAGGCTTGTAGGTCCTCAGGCCAAAGTCCAGTTCAGGCTGGTATGCACAGGTTGGGAAAGATGCCAACTGGAAGTTTTCCTTCTGGTACTTCTCAAACAACTCCGCCACTTCGGGAAGCTCCCATGCTGACAGGTGCTCACCGTGGTCAGTCGGAGGGGGATTTTCTAATGTTGCAAACGGCCTCAATCTATCTTCAGGTCTTGAGGAGATGATCTTGTCTGCCATGTGGACCGATCTTGAAGCATGCAAGGTTCCTTCGTCTGCTTCGGCTTGCCGATGTTTCGAAAGACCTGGCAGCCCATAAGGATGACTTTTCGACCGTACTGGTCCTGGATAAACAGGTGCTTCCCTCCACCGCAATCTTGAAAAGGAAGTGCATGGAAATCCTGAATGCATCCCATCCCAAAAGCCTTCCTTCGCTTTCTTCAGGAGGTCCAGGTATGGTTCCTCTTCTAGAAGATCCACTCCATTTTCCTTTTCACAAGAAAACAATGAAACCTTCATGCGGTGTCGCTTTGCCTCTTCATCGATGGCCTTGCACAACGGGTCCCTCACGCCGGCATACATGTGGAGGAAGTTGAACCTCCTTTTCATTGTGTAGACCTCAAGCGTCATGAGTTTGCCATTGAACTCGGCCTTCGGCTCGTCGTCATTCTTGTCCTCCCGCTCCGTGGATTTTCTCCTCTTGTGTTTCCCTCCACGGCGTTCGTCTTTGTCGCGGCCCTCTTCTTTGTCCTTGTTGGTTCGTCTCCTTGATCTGGATCGGCCCCATACCAATATAGGGACGTTGCAAACCTTCGCATTGGTGTCCTTGTCCCTGTGAGCCCAGTCCTTCTTGAGGTCGTCTATGAGTTTTCCTTCTGGCCGCATTGATGTGAAGGGTGTCCAGGAGAGCCGCAAGCCGTGCATCGATGTTCTCTTGCGACCTTTCCTCGGCAAGCGGATCCTGGAGGGAGTCCAGCACAGGCCACATTGTTGTTGTTCCACGCATAACAGGCTGGGGGTTTTCCCTTCCCTTTTCCTTTGCCCTTTCCCTTCGTGTTGGTGTCCTTGTCCTCCGCTTCTTGAAATTTTCTTTTCTTTGCTTCTCGTCGACGGGCATTGGCAGACCTCTTCCAAGGTTCTTGATTTCCCTTGGGTGCCTCCGTCTCGGCCTTCAGCGCGGCGGCTCCACCTTGGATGTTGTTCTCTGCAATGGCCTCCGAGGGGGTGAGCAGCTTTCCCTTCGAGCCGTGGGCCAACCAGGCGTTTGCCGGGAGGTGCACTTGTTCTGCCCAGAAGTCGGAATCCTTGAGAAGTTTCCTGAACAGCGCCTCCCAGGGGTTGTCTGGGTTCCACATTGCGGGTGCTTTTCCCCCCAGAGCGATTTCCATCTCTGCCGCGACCTTCAACCTCAGCATATGCTCTGAGCGGGCTAGTTCGTCCGCCTGAACTACCAAATGCCAGCACCCCTTGTACAATCTGTCCAGCTTCTCGACGAAGGATTCGTAGGCCACTGCTGTTGCCATCGTCACCGCATTCAGCATTAAGAGTGCCGTGCGATATACACGGAAAGAGGCCCTCCATTGGTTGATTCCACTTGGTCCAGGAAGTTCCTTCGTGTAGAAGCCGTTGGGTGTCATGACATAAGTCCTGTAGCGCTGGGCTCGATGCGCTTTCCTTCCAAATGGAAGGAACACCGCAAAGTCTGCATAGGGACACTGCTTCATCATGAGCCTCCTGTGCAAAGCAGACAGTTGCTCTGTGGTGGGATCCTCCTGCTCCATCGGCAAGTCTCCGGTCAAGTTGACAAAGGTCTGCAACCATACCTGCTTCTGGGATTCGTTCGCCACCACAAACTCTGAATCGTCTGCCTGGTCCAGGATGCTTGCAAATTTCATTTTCCTCTCTGTTCCCTTCGCCTGGTCCAAGGTGTCCCCCACAGACGGTGTTGGTGTCGATGTCGAATTGGTGGCCCATGGGTCCGGATCCGTCCAAAGGTTCAAATCCAGCCCAGAGTCCACATGTTGTTTTCTCTTCGCCAGTCTGTAGACTAGCCCCAACTGCGCCGCTTGTACTAGGCTGACTGGGTCTCCGTTTTCCATCACCGTGGCCTCGATCGCTGCCTGCACCACCGTCGATGGCAATGCTGCCAGCAAACGGGAGTCCTCCTTCGGGTCCCCCACCACCTGGATGAATGCTGCCCACAGGTCGTCCGGGACTCCAAAGTAGCCCCGGCAGGCAGCTAGAGACCCAAAGCCAGCCAAGTCGCTGGGCCAAGCCATGGTGCGCGAAGAAACGCATCTTAAAAGAAAAAGGCACCTGGCAATTGGCCCTTGAGCCAAAATGGCCAGGTAAAGTGGTATTTCCACCCACCTCCCCTGGCTCAACAAATTGTTCAGCACAAAAATACGCTGTGCTTCTTTTTGTTTCAAGACACAAAATTACAAAATATTCTTCAAGTGCATACATCCTATGCATCCTATGCATCCTATGCATCGCACAAACATTCTGCTGGTTGAAGGGTCACCTTGTCCAAGAGAAATATATAAATAGGCCTCCTTGCCCTTCCATCACACCATAAACTATGTCGACATTTCTAGATTATAGACATCTATAGGACCATAGGAATTCTATGGACATGTATAGGCGATAGGCGACTGCAGCCCTCTCTTGTCCGACACTGTGCTGGTTTGGATTCGAGTGCCCAACGCTGGTAGGTACACCAAGGCCAAGCCTTGGCCTCAGGAAACAAACAACCACATGAAAGCAAACTGGTTCTCTGGTTCATGTTGCTCCATGTTTGGGTCCATGTTTGTGCCTGATGTGTCTGGCTCTCTTCAATCCTCATGCTGCGGTTTGAACATGTTCCGTCCAACCCGGACGTTGTTCCACACTTACAATCATCATCATCATCATCACCACCATGGTCTCGTCATCATGATCATCATCACCATGGTCACGATCATGATCTCATCATCATTATCATAATGATAGTGTCAACTCATGTGTCCATCAACTTATATGTCTTGTATTCATAAGGGGCCAAAAATCCGCCACCTCCTGTGACAAATATGTTGAATGATGTACTCGGATCTCAAAGTAGATGGCGCGGAATCTTGAGTTGCGCCATCTATGTCAAAAAAAATGGGGGATAGATGGCTCAACTCCCTTTAAAAAAGGGCAGTTGAGCCATCTATGTCCCTAAAAACGACATATTCTTTGCAATCTTCTGCGCTGGTTTCTCCCCATATTTTTTTCTCAACATCAAGCTGCCTTTTTGGGACATAGATGGCGCAACTCCCGGGGAGTTGCGCCATCTATGTGGGCATTCCCAGCCTGAT
>Ga0126342_10009266_pt1 | contig 17647 bp, 12 predicted proteins | sample Cyp1metagenome_FD_92528 | JGI IMG/M metagenome (GOLD analysis project Ga0126342, IMG submission 92528) | Coral microbial communities from Lord Howe Island, Old Settlement Bay, Australia - Cyphastrea 1 metagenome | ecosystem: Host-associated > Invertebrates > Cnidaria > Coral ... | reverse complement strand
TCCCAGGAACATCCTTTCCCCATTTTTTTTTTGGGGGGGGGTGCAGGCCTGTACCATATATACGTTCTGACGGCTTGCCAATTCTTCCGGGGTCGGCGGCAGGGGCGGCAGCCCTTAAATATAGTTAATTATCCCAAAATATCATGACGGAATAGTTTTTTTTGTAGGATGATTATGGATCACCACTGCCAGAAAATCCCATCTTGATTTTCCCAGCAAAACCTCCGTTTAGTTCTGGATTTCCATGGCTATGTTTGATTACGGAACGGAATAGGAACATATTACATGTGGTCGTAGAATGCTATCCACATACATCCAAGTCACAAAGTTCCAACATGACCTCCATGCTTCCATCAGATTTCATCGGAAACCAGCCTCCTGGGAAGCTTCCACATCCAGTCTGGTCCAGGGCCGGACCTCCCCTGAACGTCACACCGCAAAGTTTTACTGCAGGGAATGGCGCATAGATCCAGTGAGTACAACATAGTACAACATCACCATGTCCATGGCAGGAGATGAAGATGATGATGATGATGATGATGATGGAGATGATGATGATGATGATGATGACGATAAAGATGATGATGATGATGAGGATGATGATGATGATGATGAGGATGATGAGGATGATGATGGTGATGATGATGATGATGAGGAGGAGGAGGATGAGGATGATGGTGATGATGATGATGGTGATGATGAGGATGAGGATGATGATGATGATGGTGATGATGATGACGATAAAGATGATGATGATGATGATGGTGATGATGATGATGATGAGGAGGAGGATGATGATGAGGATGATGGTGGTGATGATGATGGTGATGATGAGGATGAGGATGATGATCATGATGATGATGATCATCATGATGATGATGAGGATGATGATGATGATGATGATGAGGATGAGAATGATGAGGATGATGGTGATGATGATGATGAGGATGATGGTGATGATGATGATGATGATGACGATGATGAGGATGATGGTGATGATGGTGATGATGATGATGAGGATGGTGAGGATGATGATGATGATGATGAGGAGAGGAGGATGATGATGATGGTGATGATGAGGAGGAGGAGGATGGTGATGGTGATGATGACGATGATGATGATGATGATCGATGATCGATGATCGATGGTGATGATGATGATGATCATGATCATGATGATGATGAGGATCATCATGATGATGATGATCATGATGATGATGATGATCATCATGATGATCATGATGATGATGGTGATGGTGATGGTCATGATCATGATCATGATGATGATGATCATCATTATGTTGATGATGATAATGATGATGATGATGATCATCATGATGATGATGATCATGATGATGATGATCATCATGATGATGATGATCATGATGATGATGATGATGATCATGATGATGATGATGATCATGATGATGATGATGGTCATGATCATGATCATGATGATGATCATCATGATGGTGATGATGATCATGATGATGATCATCATGATGATGATGATGATAAAGATGATGATGGTGATGGTCATGATCATGATCACGATGATCATGGTCATGATCATCATGATGATGATGATCATGATGATGATGATGATGATGATGAACATGATGATGATGGTGATGGCCATGATTATGATCATGATGATGATCATCATCATGATGATGATGATCATGATGATGATGATGATCATGATGATGATGGCGATGGTCATGATCATGATCATGATGATGATCATCATGATGGTGATGATGATCATGATGATGATCATGATGATGATGGTGATGGTCATGATCATGATCATGATGATCATGGTCATGATGATGATGATGATGATAATCATGATGATGATGGTGATGGTCATGATCATGATCATGATGATCATGATCATCTTGATGATGATGATCATCATGATGATGATGATCATGATGATGATGGTGATGTTCATGATCATGATCATGACGATCATGGTCATGATGATGATGATACAATTGGAAGGATCCAATTCTGAAGCCAACTGGACTAACAGCCATTGCCAGGAGGATCAGCTAAGCTGCGGTCAAGGATTCAGGTCAAAATCAGCGGAGCCATGCGAATGGGGCTTTGTTCAGCACGACGAATTGCTCAAAGATCCGGAAAATGGAGTCTGTTCACCCTTTCAACTCCTATACAATTATACCGTATATATACGTATATATATATATATGATTTATCATTGTTTATCTATCTATTTATCTATGTAATTGTAAAGAACGTATAGATATATATATATATAATATTCTATATAGTTGGCAATGGTTGGTATCCCGCAGTGACATTACTTCAGTGGCCATGGATAAGCCCGGCATTCCCAGCCATTTCCAGCCTGCCATCTCATGGACCCCTCCACGGAGGGCTCGAGCGTAGGTATTGCCTTCATTTGATCAACAAAAATGTTCCAAAAATTATTCAGCTCCCGCTACCTAACATGGTCCCTTAGCAAGGGGCTTATGAAGCGAAAAGTATTGATGGCCCAAAAATGAAGTAACCACCCACAAAGCTGGTCATGTCTTACATATCTAAATATGTCTATAGGGCAGCCTTTGTTGTTGGCTTCAGATGCATGAAATTTGATATGTAAAAATATGTAAAAATGATGCTGGAGTCAATGTGAATATAGCATTGACAAAGCCCAAATATATGGGGAATAGACATCCCAACATCTCCCAACATCTCCACCTGGATCGATGGCCCCGATGGCCAGATTGGCCCCGATGGCCCCTGGTGCCGGATGTGCCGCAGGAGGCACCCGAGGTGCTTGCTGTGGAAAGACCTGCTCCAAGTGGTGCGCTTTCGCTTCTGTGGCTTCTGCGGCTTGTGCGGCTTGTGGCTGTCTGGCACAGTGATGACTTTGTCCAGACGGACTTCCAGTTTTCGGCATCTGCATCTGCATCATCTGCTGGATCTCAGCTTCCCCAGCCATTTTCTCCACATTCTGCTGCTGCGAGGGCTCCAATTGCCCCAAGGATCGGTTCAAATCCTCCAGCGTTGTCAGCAGCGTGGCCATCTCCCGGCCCGGAGCGCCCGGCGCCGATGGCTCCGCGGCCGGCGCTTCCACCGGGGCTTCCACGGCCTCCACGGCCGAAACTTCCACGGGCTGCGCCGCTTCCAAGCGCGCCAGGGACGTGTTCAACGAGGTCAACTCCTGGGTCAAACGTTGCAACTCACTCAACTCCTCCGGAGCCTCAGCATCTTGCGGATCTGGAGGATCTTGCGGATCTTCCACCGGCTCCTGGGTGGAGAACTCAGAATGAACTCAAACTGGGTTTGTCACTCGTCATTGAGATACTTTAAGAAAAGTTTATGAGCCAACATCCAAACATCCAAACATCCAAACATCCAACTCACATCTGTTCCCATCTGTTCCCATCTCCTCCGCCAAGGTCACCGCGAAGGGCGCCCGAGGATTTGCCAGGCTCTGCGCCACGCTGCGCTCGGAGAGGTCGTCGCAGTCGCGCTCCAGGCTCTCCAGGGATCCTGGTGACCCCTGGGACAGCTGTGATTCCATGATTTTTTTGAGAAATCACAGCTGTTAACTGGATGTTAACTGGTAAAAATAGCTTGCGGTATATTTATTTGTGATATCATATATATATATGAGAGAAATATTATAAACAAGCGATGAAACTAAGCTGAATTGGATTGATATGGAGTGATTCATTGATGATTAATCATATGATTAATCATAAATATAAGCAATGATCATCAATGATGTTAGCTGCATTAGATTAATGACATTCATCATTGGTCCAAAGTCATGGATGCCAATGTGTTGAAAAAAAAGATCCGTCCTGCGGAACGAGCAAACAATTCTCTCAAGATCTGGGTGAGAACGCAAGCCACATAGCCCTGAAACTCCAGGAGAGAAAGTCCTGGTGATGTCAATTTTGACAAAAACTCCATCAAGTCAATTCTTGAAGTCATGTGAATTCACACTTCTGATTATAACATCTTGTAGATTATTGTAGATTATTGTAGTACAATACAGTATTTCACTCATGTAGACTATGACTCTCACAATATATCACAATATATGTAGCCTATACATCTTATAACATCACAATGATTGTCATCCTCATCACATTCATCACATTCATCACATTCATCACATTCATCACATCTAAATCTGCCGTCAAATCGCCTTTCCGATGTGCAAAGGTGCTATAGACTTGGCCGATTCGTTCCAGGCTGCTGGGATGGCGACATCCCAAGCCGTCGATCAAGCGCTGCGTCACCGGCTGCAGCTCCTCCTGCGGCAGGACGTCGACGGCGCCCACGTCGTCCCAGAGCTCCCGGCAGTGCGCGGAGAGCGCCGCGGCATCCGTGAGCAGATTCGACACGTACCTGGGATCCATTGGGATCCATTGGAATCCCATGGGCTTGGGATGAGATAAACAAGGACATAGAAAAGGAATAGGAATAAAGGTTTAGGGATACTATAAAGATGTATAAAGATGTATAAAGGTTTATGGAGTTGTAAGTTTCAAGAGATAAATTCTGTGACATCTTAAGTTTGGTGCTGCAATTCTCTGAAAGCAAGGGCTCTCAGGAAGTTGGTTGCAGCTGACACCCAGACTTCTGGACGAAAAGATTGGGGGTGAAACAATGGTTGAGCAGCAATGGTTAACCATCCCGGTAGTTATAAAGGTAGCCAGTGCTTCGTTCACGTTACATTGCCGAACAATTTGCTGGTGAGATCATCCTGTCTTGAACAAATTTTCTGGGGGAAATCGCCGCACATTGAAAACTTTGCGATTGTTGAGAAAATGAATATATTTACCATTGGAAAGTGTAAATTCCAATAAGTACCATTGGAAAATGATAATAAACTTATGAATATATCTACCATTGGAAATGGCCATCATTAAAGAATGTAAATTCCACATATTTTCAGACGGGCAACGCATGCAACTTGCCATAGTCCACTGCACCCACTGGACCCACTGGACCGCTGACTCTGTCTTCGGTGATGCTGCTGCTGTTGCCCATGGCGAATGGCGATGGGTCACATGGTCCAAGGGTCGCATGACCCGGTTCAGGACTTCATGATATTCATGATTCTTGAGGGATGAGATAAACATTCGACTTACGGAAGGCCATTTTAGAAAAGAAGGAAAAGTGTACAGGCATTCTGTCTGCTGAACTTGACCATGTTGCCGACCAAGAGGGAGTGCAATGTCACCCCCTATGTCTTGGTTTAGAGTGGTATGAGCAAGCAGCTGGCAATTTAACGGCGTCTATTTCTTGCAACATGGTGCTAGAATCAACAAACCACAACCAAAAAACACCAAAAATCATCTGTGGTTGATTGGTCACATATCATCCAAATCATGGGCAAATCAACCAGTTTAATCTCAACCCCATCATCTAAATCACAACGGCGACAAACTATCTATGGTTGGGCTGTCAGTGAATAATGTCTTGTTTCTGCACATCTTGGGGCGATGAAAAGTTGGCTGACGGCGGATCAAATTGACGTATCATGGCCATCTGAAAGGTGGCTATCGTTGCAATCGGGTTCCAGTTGACTTTTTGATTCCCACAATCTGACAATCTGACCCAATCTGAAAACAATCTGACCCAAGGCATCTCACGTAACTGGAGATCACTTCCAGTTCAAAATATCCCAACCGCCAATGCACCGCCCCTGCACCATGAGTAGAGCTCTTTTTGTTGCCAGGGAGTTTCTGATCGAGTGCGCAAACCAAGTAGCTCCAGATGGTGGCCGCCTTCTTCCGTGCCAGTGCTGAACCACACACACTTCCTCACAAATGTATCACAGGTTTGACTTGTTTGGGCCACTGACAAGTTCTATTTTCTATAATGTTGATATAAATATTATTAGATATTATGTACTGAATATATCCACTAAATTCCACTAAGTGTTACTTCTGGCTTATTTCTGGTTTTTCCAAGTTCTTCAAAAAAGGCGAGTTGCGTTGCCACTTTCGTCTCTTTTCGCGCTCACTCTTCCGACTTCAAGCTGGGGAAGCGGTCGAGGATTGCCAAACGAGTCCTCAAAGGCCGAAAAACAACTGCTTGGAGGTTTCCAATTTGGGGGTAATGATGGGGTAAAACCCCCAGTTCTCATCCGATTTTGGGATGTTCCATGAAAATCATGAAACCATGCAGCTATTGAATAGCTATTAGCAGCTATTGGGGTACCCCCAATTTAGGAAAGTCCTCTTGTGTCCGTCATGAGTCCTATTGCTCGTGGGAGCCATGAATGGGATTCAAAAATCCAGAGGAAAATGCATCAAACATGAAACATCATGAAACAATGTCAACATGTCAATACTGTTTGATTACACGTTTAAGGATTGATGGGATGAACCACGATAACTCCATCATGTGGTCTTGACCTAGCCATGACAGCTACGCCAAGCAGAAAATTTCTTTTTGGGATGAATCAGCTTAGCATACAATTTACGATCATTTACTTTTTAGTTTCAAACAAGATGTTGTTTTTCAACATGTTTCATCATTGACCCAGCTTTACCCAGATTCACCCAAGACTCGAAAAAAACTGTTTGGGCAAGAGAATTCTGTTCCGAATCTCCAGTGGCCCATGATTTCCCAACTTTTCCCGTCGCCAAATGGCGTGATGAACGCGGGTTTCACCGCCAGGACGTAGACACAGTAGCCGAAGCAGTAGCCGTGGATCATGGACAGGGCGTAGCGCATGAAGGTGCCACCGAAGCCACCTAACTTTAGAAGCGCCGCCCACCGGGGGATGGCAACGGGGGGAGATGTTATGTTAAGGATGGAAAAACTGTGAGTTGTTTCTATAGTTGTTTGGGTAGTTCATTGGTAATTCATGGGTAATTCATGGGTATGTCGTTCGTTTGTTTCTCTCTTTGTTTTGAAAGATAGTACTTTCGGTGTGTGTGTTTTTTTTTGTGTGTGTGTGTTGTGAAAAGCACAGTCCGCCAACATTTCATGATCAAATATGATCAAATACGAAATGAAAAAAACATGAACAGTCCGAATCGCAACGCATTCGCAACGCTTTCGCAACATTTTTTGATGAGATGATTGGGCCATTGATTGGGCCATTGCCGTTGATGGCCTCCTCCTGCGAAGCCAACCTTGGAAGCACCCACCATCAATCCAGCCATGGCCTCAGTCCCGAAAAAGTTCAATGGAAACCATATTCGATTCCGGGTTAGATCATGTTAGATCCAGGTGAATGGAAACCGATTGGAAACGGATTCAAACAGCAAAGTCTTTGGAGTGACTTTCTTCAGCTCAACTATGCTCCAACTTAACTCTTCAGAGTTTCCGAGTTTCCGACGAATACTCCAGTGTCGACAGGGTCGAGAGGATGTCAGATGCTTTGCGCGCTTCTCAGCTTCAGCTTGAGCCAAGGGCGATGTCAAGCTGAGAATGCTGAACCAGTTGCCTCAAAATCGGAGAAAACCAGAAGTACATTAAATATTCATTGATTCTCGGCTTATGATGGCTTAAGAAATTGAATATTCACGCACCATTCACGCTGTGCCACAAAAATATCTTGCTGGTGCCACAAAAATCGCCAGCTGTGTTCCAAGTGGTCCCAAGAAAATCCAAAGTCCCACAACGACCCAGTTCTCCAGTGCAGCCAACATCGCAGACCTTTTGTCTCGGAGGGCGTCTGTCGTCATTTGGACAGTGCCTTAGTTGATGCATGGCGTCATGCCATATGGACAGTGCCACGAAGTTGAGCAAAACCAGAAACCAGCATCATGTGGTTTTTTCCATGGTCAAGCATGGTTTACCAGGCGTAAAATGCCACGAAAATGCCATTTTGACCATGAAACATTCACCATCCATCAACCATGACTGGGGAGCATTTTAAGCATCATCCCGTACAGGGGTCGACAGTCAATCATCAACCGATTGGGCACGACCATTTTCTTGGGCTTTACCATGCTTTACCATGCTTTACCTCCTCATTGACTCATTACATCTCATTTTTCCAGCTCCAAAATCCCCAGTCCAGGACGCATTGGAAAGATATTGAAAGATGATGATGCTTTTTTTTATCCGATTGCCCAGCAAAACATGATAAAACATGTCTCATCATGTCATCATGTCTCCCAAAACTGAGGCCCCTCGGACCCGCAAAGCACTGGCAAATGCCAAACGATGATTTTCGTCTTGCACTTGCACGTCCTCACAGTAAAAAAAAACGAATCTCCAGGTATCTCCAGGTATCTCCAGGTCTTGGTGGTCTTGGTCTGAGCAACTCACACCAGGACGTAGAAACCCTACACGCCGTACACCAATGAGCAACTCAACGATTCTTATGATTCTTTATTTACAGCTAAAACTCATTCATATTCATTCATGTCTTCAGGCCACATTTCAGAACATCTCCAGCAACTCCTCGTAGAAGTCGTTGAGTTTGCCACTGTAGCGCTTTTTTATCTGAGACACCTGTGGAACAAAAACTGGAGATTCATGGACTGCAATGGCTGCCAACAAAAAACGCGAGAAAGATTAGCTTCATGTTACTTCCGTTCCAAAACATTCCAAAGGGTAACGCCCTGATGGCAAACTGTCAGAGATTTTCACCAAAGATGTCCTCTATAGCACACCACAGTGCAAAAACTCCGCTGGGCGGGCGCTGTCGAACAAGGATGTCAACTTTGGGATATATTCGACCTCGGCAAACACGCATATGAAAGTGCATTAAAGTGCCACATCTTCAAATAGTGCGGGTATCGATGAAAACTGGATGGTTATGATGGTTGACGACAAACTGTGTCCATGGCAAAACATGGCTTAAAAGTGCAGCCTCAGTTGAGATGTGAGTTGATGTTTTTTTCCTCTATTTCTCCCAAAAGCTCATCGATGGTTATCTTCGACCTGCCTGGATAAAACATTGGTTATTTAGGTCCTATGGTCATGAAAGAAATTGCCCACAAAATGAGGTACCCCAAAACTCAAATTCTCATGATGTTTCTGTATGTTTCTATAGAAATCTATTGAATTTATTTGAATTGCCTCCAAAGAATGGTCATCCTGAAATATGTCCAATCTCAGCCCAGTGGCCAAACTGCCACCATCCAGCTGCCGAGCCCAGCGGTCAACATCCTGTCCAGCAGAATCCACAGGATGGAAGCGGTGGAAAGCCCAACCCCCCAAAGGCTGCACCAGGCCTCGGCCTCCAGCAATTCATCCTTTTCTGGGGAAACCCGTGCCACATCTTCATCGTCATCGATCTGCACCACTCCTGGTGCGGAAAATGGAAGTTCTTAAATGGTGGCTACATCTAAGACATCATACAGGTCATTGTACGGGTCAAAACAAGATCGAAAAACCATTCACAACTCAGTTGAGAGTGATTTATGCTGTTCTATCTGTTTCAGGCATTACTATGTGGATTGCTATACAAGCTATAAATCACATTATAATTATATTATAAATATATTATATGTTTATTATTATTATCATCATATAAAATATTATTGTTGTTATTCATAGTAGATTGATGATGTACATCTAGTGAATCTAGTGAGGCTACCCAGCCTTTACCTTCCATCGAGCCTCGCAACGCAACGACCTTTCGCTTCTTGGCTAAGCCCACAGGTTCAGCCTGGGGCTGAAAATTCGCCATGTGGGTTTGTCTCAAAATACAACTATTTAAACTATTTATGGACATGTTCTTATGGAGAAACTGATCATGAAAAAGCATTGATGAAGAAATTGATCAACAATTTTGTTTAAAAAAACTAAATTTCATATAGAAATTGATCAAGTATCCTGGAAACCTTCCAGGATTGGATTGTTTGTCCAACTTTGAAGTCCTCCAGCGATATCTCCGCCGTGGAGCTGAGATCGCCACCAGTTGGGGTCGTTGGGGTCGTTGGGGTCGTTGGGGTCGCGAGCGACGCGAGCGCTGAAAGGGGCGCTGTGTGGGGCCTCGGACGATCCTGTGGGTCGTTGTGGATGATTTCATGGATTCTGCCGGATTTCTACCATTGATTTCAGCTACCCTCTGGTAAACTAACGTAACTATGGAAAATCACCAGTTTTAATGGGTAAATCCACTATTTCTATGGCCATTTTCAACAGCTACGTTAGTTCACCAGAGGCTATTTCCACCAAATTATATGGTCATGGAATGTCATGGAGTCATGGCCAATGAGATGAAATCTGCAGCCGGTTTTCCCAGCAACTACCAGTCCTCACATCGATGGCGTCGGAATTCCGCCGCCGTTCCGGCGTTCTGGACCTGGCACATCAAGCTGGTTTCGGAATGAAGCCCCAAAGTAATTTCGTGTCCTATACTTCATATCATATATAATATCAACATGTTAACATATATCAACATATCTCAATGATATACATATCATCAATATCTTAACAGTTATGATGTTAAATGATGACGAAATTGAGATATCTCCAGTTAAGATTCGAACATATCCCTCCGCCACACCTAGGAGCTTCTCGAGCTTCTTCAGCTGGTCGGACTTCATAGACCAGCGCTTCCTTGTAGGCTGGGTGAGCCGCCTGAGCCGTTGGATTCGTTGCATTCGTTGGAACACCCATTGATTAAGAAACCCATGATTTTTTGGTTACAAAAACTTAGAAAACCATGATCTTTTTGGGGAAAAACATGGGAAAAACCATGTGCTTTCTTTCTGGGAAAACCCATGAATTTCTGGCTGAAAACCATCCATGTTTTTGGGGGGAAGTGATGATTATGTGATGAGAATCTGATGATTCTTGACCCTCTCCAAGTCGCGATGCATCAGATCTCAGGTGCTTTTTTTAAGCCATGAAGGGTGCCCGGGGTGCCCCGGGGTGCCCGGCCGGCAGGAAGGAGACTTTGTCAAAGGGGTGAAGCTCCACTCGGATCCCATTGGCCAATCGATGTTCGTTGACCCAGGTGCCGTTCACGGAGGTGTCCTGGACCACTGGAGATGCCATGGATGCCATGGATGCCATGGATGCCATGGATGCCATGGATGCCATGGCAGGTGCCACATGCCATGGCAGGATCTGACGAAACTGTCGTTTCACTTTTTGGAAAGCACAAAGCAGACCCCTGCAGAACCTGGATCGACAACGTCCCAGCGACCAGCCTCAGCTGTCAGCTGTGCCAAGCACCACATCTACAACTCTGTCAGCCACTGAAATCGGTAGCCAAATCTCTCCAAGCGGCTCCAGCACCGCATGGGCCTTTGAAATGTGCGGTTTCTGTATCACCACATTGGCAAACTCCTGCGCGAAGACGGTTTCGACACGGGTTTTGACCAAGAAACTGGTGATCAGTGATGATCAAATTGATCAAAATCTTAAGCCACAAAAACACTGGCACGTGAATGAAACAATACTTCACCTGGCACTATTCTTCGAAATTTGGTTTCAGTGTCTTACACCTTCTCTCTGAGAGCGGCCAATGTTTCTGTGAATTCAGAGATCGAACATCCCAGGTTCCACCCAGGGACGCCAACATGATTTCTAGCCAAACTCCTGAGTCGAAACTCCATGTTGCGACTGTGATGCCATTTAATCATCTTTACCTCTACCTCCAGGAAAAATGGGTTCTTCGTGATATTTCATGATGTTTCAGTGCAAAAAATACAGACGTGATCCATTTTGTGGAAGGATGTCTTGTGGGATCAACAAGATTACATTAATACCATATATACATGACTATATGGCTACGTAATACTATATAATTATACTAATACACCCTCTATGACAACTACATAAAAACCATATGTATCTAATACATATATATATATTATATAAATATAATATAGTATATATAATAGTTATATAGATAGAAACCATCCAAAAAAACAAAGGGGCACCGCGTGATTTTTGTTCCGCCCTCCTCTTCGCGGCCCAAGGTTAAGCGCCGTTGGTTCACTTCGATCACCTGATTTTGATGGGCCCATGGCCCATGGTAATTGGATGGGTCAAGTCACCATGAAAACCCCCTGGTGAACGTCAAAGTACAGTATATCAAAATGGCTGGGAATTATGGATGTTCATCCTCTAAGAAATTGTATCTATAGCTATCAATCCATAGCCATATAACTGTAAGACTATATTTTAACAAGAAAATAAAAAGCGGGACAACATGGGATTCTATCCCAGTATGTTAGATATCCCAAATTACATATGTATTAGTTCATATATCATATACTATGTCATTGGATTTCACACAGGATATATGTAATTATATATATACAAAAACTTGATAACATGGGATTACATGGGATAATTTTGAAGAATATGGGATAATAGGGGATGATATAGGGTGTATATATATAACTATACAACCAACCATGTGATAATTGAGTTTTTTTTTAACCATCACCATGTTTTTTCGCTTCAAGAACTAAGGAAACAAATGAAACATGTAGATGCCACCAGTAACACTGGACATAAGCTGAACAAGAAAGATCTCTTCTGTTACGACCAAAAAAGGTCATGTCGGGAGATCATCGGGATGGAAAATACGAAAAACTCATCCCATCTTTCTACAATCATCGCATTGTCCAAGAATAGGGTGCCCCATTCCAACCCATGGTTCATCGTCATATGACCATTGTCTAAATAGCGATAAATTCAGCTTTCCACATGCTGTATGTTTCATAGTAAAAGACTAGCATGTTTCATAAATTGGGGGTTATCATGCTCTCCATTATCATCATATTCCACCTTAAAATCGTTAAGATTGTCATAGAGGTCCAAAACTATGTATCGTGTGGTTGGGATAACTCTCAGTAGTTCCTTAGTTCCCAATTTCATATATGAAATACCCATTGCTGCAAATCGCTACCTCCTAATCACTGGATAGGTAAATGTACCCTCGATTTATAGATCATTTACCTCGTTTAACAGGTTTTTTTTTGCAGCGATGTTAAATTACCCAGAGGGTACCCTCCTGTAACATAGATGTTGAAAAGCATTTGTAGATCATTTTCCCATAAAAAACTGTTGGTTTTCCATTTTCCCATGGGAAACTGTTGGTTTTTCCATCATTTTCCCATGGGTAACTTCCATATCTTTACGGCGAGCCAACCAAAGCCGCGCACCTGTGGGACTCCCGTCTCTGGCGCACCACGACGCCGGAGCACGAAACCACGGCCTTCGAGCGCCTGGTTCATATGCCAAGATTGATGTATAGTTTTATATAGTCTTATGCATCATATATAGCTTTTCTATATTATATATATATGTATATAATATATACAAATATGTATTATATATATCAACATATTATATATATATGTATTGATATATATATCATACATATGCATGACAGTATATATCTATAATTATATAATTAATTGTACATGATTTAATATACTTTACAATCTGTCAAAAATGCCAATATTCCAGTGACAACACATGACAACACAACCATACCACTGCTATACCTTTCTTGAATTTTCTGATGGTGTAAACAAGTGTGTAAACATGTGTAAATCAGTAATGTCCAATCAAGAGCTGGCACATGGGAACGTTTTAGCGATGCCTAGGATTTTGATGTGTCCAAATTACGCAGATGGCTGGGGTGCAGGATCTCAAACCTTATGTCTTATTATATCTAATGATATCTTGCAATATCTTATGATATTCTTTGTGTATATATATATATGTGTATATATATATACAGTATATGTATATTTATATATGATTTATTATGTGTATTGTTCTTCATCTCCATGGTGGGGAAGCGACAAAAGCATACTCTATGCACCTTCTGACCCTCGGCATAGAGTCTGAGATCCTGGTAGTGGCCCAAGAGACATCTGACCGGATAGGTGTCATCTTCCTCGGCCCAGCTGGGCGAGCTCTGCGAGCATCGGGTGACATTTTCGGTGGAATTTCTGCACGCGACATGCGCCAAAGACAGAAAGGCTTCACAGGTTGGGTTTGGACTGGAATCTTGGGACCTAATATGATTGTATTAGTTGGAATATGTTGGAATATGTTGGAATATGTTGGAATGTTGGAACCCCTTAAGAATTCCTGAAATATCCATAACTTAAATGTTGGATGGGAAAATCCAGAGAGACGGATCCCGCCAAAGTGACAACTGGGCCAGGGTCCCCAGGGTGGCTGTTATTTTGGGCGATCCAAGTTGTTAGTCCCAGTTGCTGCTGCAGGATTGTAGACATATCGTCCGTGGAGAAGCTCAAACATCGTCTGTCGCCGTGAGATTTCGCGAGATTTCGCTGAGAATGCTGAGAAGAACTGAGAAATCAATGGCAAGTGAAACATGTGAAACTATGTGAAACTCCAGAAACCATCAGATCCATCAGAACTTATAAGACTTATACACTTATACAACTTATACACGACAAATCAAACCATCAGAAACTTGCCGGGACATAGCTCTTGTTGTAGGCGTCTGTTTGAATATTCGACGTTCCGCTCCCACCTTTGCTCCCTCCGCCGAAGCAAAGTTCACCAACAAGTGAACCACGGCAGGGTCCTCCAATGGCTGGAAACTGTGAACAGTTTGGCATTGCGACTGTCTGAAGATTGTGGGGAAAACACCTGTGCCCCGATCATCATTCCAAATGTAACAGTATTTAACAGGATTTCAAACAGAAAAAAATGCCAGAGATCTTCGAAATACCAGGGTGTCAACATATATCTTTGGCGTTTCACGATATTGAACCCGGTCATCGAATCGGTCCCGCGCATGGACGATCAAGGACTCTAGCACTTCACCCCACAGGGCGGGAAAGTCGAACCTGTTCAAACGCGCAACTGTTGGGATTCATCCATGATTCATCCATGTTCATTCCGTAAAATGATCTATGAACTTACTGATGAAGCATTTTGGGAATGAAAAAACCGTCAAATTTGAGACCCTATTAAATTATACCGGAAGCAATGAAGATGTGGATACCAATCGTCAGCTGACTGCCCCCAGGCTCGTGTGTCCGCAAACTGGCGGTGTAAAACAATGAATTTATTTGGTATTGCATTGACCACAATTTCAAGCTGAAGTTGAGTGGTTGAATGGGCCAAGATTTCATCATCTTCACGCATTTCTCGAGTTTTCTGAGATGGCGACCAAACGGAGCCAGACTTCTGTGGATATTGCTTCTGGCCCTGGCAACACGGTAACATCAGGCTCATGGATTCATCCCATTCTCCTTCGAGAACTCACAAAGATATGGAAAGGCACATCTCGGGTACTCAATGACTCCATGGTACGCCTAAGAATTCTCACCCAAATTAATTCACAATCTTCATACCATCTTCATACCATCTTCTTATCATCTTCATATCATCTTCATATCTTCCCCAGTTTTGTGATCCCATGTCTCCCATTGAAGATCAATTTCGCACAGTTCTCCTACCTCCGGCCAGCCACTGATCCACTTCAAAGGCAGGTCTAAGAGAAATCCCGTCTCCACCTGCGAAGATGTTGATCAAAAACAAGCACCATATGACACATTTGTATCATATGAATCATATCATATTGTCATATATATATATACGTACATATATGTATATATACTTATTATCTTAATGTTGATCATATGAGTGTTGTCATAAACATTGTATAAATCATATCCACCATCAGTTTGTTTCCAAAACGTCAAGAAATATGACTGAACATCACATCTCTCTACATGTAATGTAGGTCATGTATCTGTGGTAGATGTCGCATGTCCGATGTATCATGGCTATGAGTACCACATCTATCCATGTCACTCCACTTGGCTCCGGGATGTCCCAATTTCTCGGTGTTTTTGCGGGTGGTTTTTACCATTGAACAGCCCACTAAATCACCATTCAATGACCTCCAAATCCAACCAAACCCCATGAGGATTTCAATTTCTCAGCCTATTCAAAACACAAAAATACACAAAAAAAGAGATAAAAAGAGCCACTTGGAGTATGTATTGGCTGTATTATGCTGTATTGGTTTCGCCATCTCCGGAAATCGCCGGAAAATCTTCGGAAGCCTCAGGATGAAGGGCCAGCAAATCAGCGAGCTTCTGTTGGTGCTGCACACTGCTGGTATCTCTCAGCCTCAGCTCAGCCAGAAATCACCTGGATAGCTGCTAGCTGTAAATCATGGGCAAGTGAAACCTGTAAAACACAGAAGGTGTGTCCATTTTTTCCAAAATGTCAAAGAATATCAGGGACAAAGTGTACATTTTATACATTTTATATCTCTGTTTCATTATCAATCTGCACCTCATTCGGATCTGCAACCGCATAGCCATCCGGTGCCATCTGAGGCCCCAGGCGCGTGAAATGCAGCCGTGACGCTGCCACCGCAGAGGCTCTGTTGTCTTCCCCTGCAGCCATGAGGCGACCACACAGAACCCCCAAGCCACTTGACTCATGTTATAAACATCAACCATATGGACCATAATCATCAAATATCATTGTTGATGTTGTTGATGAAGTTGATAAAGTTGTTGATCAAGTTGCTGAAGTTGATGATGATGATGATGATGCCAGGATTCTCTTATGTGGTGTATATCTTGCTTTGCTCTGAGTGGTTTTCACCTATTTCTGAGTTGCTTTGTATATCTTGTTCTTCAATTTGCAACGCTCAAAGCTTGGCGCCCTCTGGGGCCCTCCGGGGCCACGGGCTGCTGCATCTGATGCCATTTCGCCTCTGCAAATTACCAGCTATTTTACAGCTCACAATGGGTTGTAATATGTTGTAATCATTGATAATCATTGAAACTTAAAGATATCGTGAAACATAATTATGGCCAATCCACATACCAACTATAATCTATAATTAGTTAGCTATCAAGTGTTAGAATTATCACAACAAAATGGGACTGCGATGGGATCATTCCCAGCTTTCCAGTGGTCACCAGCTCAAGCCCTTGACGCAAAGCTGTCCATCGCCAGCCATGGCCAGTCGCAACAACTTCCGGCGACCTATCGGGTCGACCATGGCGGATTTCGACCATGGCTGGTGTCAAAATGGGGGAAATGTACCATGGAAAAGACATGGAAAATGGCATCAAACTCTGGGAAATTGGAGGTCATTGGAGTCGAGAACATCGGGATTTCCATGGATTTCCAGGGTAACATCATATTTTGTTCAGGGTAACAATCAATTCGGGTTGTGATGTAATGGATGTGACAGATTTCCAGAGCGATCTGACACCAAGCAAAGGGGCATTCAAAAGTGAGAAAAATGATGCAGAAACCTGGATTTTTGCCATCAAAATTTCAGTGCCTTGTTTTCAGACAAACCAAAGAAATTCGATCGAAAAAATCGCCCTGGGTGATTTCCAACCTCGGAGGGTATGTGATCTGAATCCCCCTGGCACCGGCACCTCTGTCGCCAGTTTCTCCCAGCCGGGGGACCACGTGGATGTTCATACAGCACACGGAGGATGGAAGCTTCTCTTCAAGCAATAGACTCAACTCCTGATGTGAACCCAACACATCAGGGTCTACTTGGGTCTTTCGGATGGCACCTGGATAAACAAAAATATATGTCATGTTCTTCCCAAAAGCTTCCCTCCTTGTTCCCGAATGCGTAGCAAGGGTTCCCGTTTCACTCTGGGGGTCTGGGGGTTGAGGGTGTGTTCGCTCGACGTTGCGTTCACGGTCGCAACCGTTCGCAACCGTCCGCAACCGTTCGCAACCGT
>Ga0126342_10009265_pt1 | contig 17650 bp, 13 predicted proteins | sample Cyp1metagenome_FD_92528 | JGI IMG/M metagenome (GOLD analysis project Ga0126342, IMG submission 92528) | Coral microbial communities from Lord Howe Island, Old Settlement Bay, Australia - Cyphastrea 1 metagenome | ecosystem: Host-associated > Invertebrates > Cnidaria > Coral ... | reverse complement strand
TACTTCTCTTCTCGACTGCCTATAACACATCTTTCATATATTGTTTGTAAAATTGTGTCTCCATACTAACAAGAGAAGACCCTGCTCCTCTACGCTCTCGGGCCATCCGTCGTCTAGTTTTTTCTCAATTTTTCCCTGCTCAAATGGGGTCACGAGCCATTTTAAGACACAACCATTTCTGACCTCCGGTCGTTTGCACGTACTTCCCTCCCTTTCTGCGTCTCAGCGTCCCGCTGTCTGCAGAGAGCCGGGAGGTCCGCAAATTTGTGGCGCGCTGTGCTCGGCTCTCTGGTCCTTTCCGTAACAATCGATGGTGACCTTGTGTCGGGGTGGTTAAATACCCATGTCCCCCATGATACAAATAAATACAAATAATCCCTCCAGAACCTATCAAAATCATCCTGATCACCCGTCCTCGGCTGCTCTCCGTGGAGCCTCTTCGATTGCTCCTCTCACTTTGCGTGATGAGCCCACTCTCCATGGAGCTGCGACGGCTCGCTTTCTCCATGGAGCTGCGACGGCTCCCTTTCTCCATGGAGCTGCGACGGCTGCCTTTCTCCATGGAGCTGCGACGGCTGCCTTTCTCCATGGAGCTGCGACGGCTGCGGAGGCTCCCAGACTCCAACGAGCTGCGTCCTTGGAATTGTCTGGAAGGATCAGCCAACCAAGGAGCAATGAATTAATATGCAAACATATTCAACAAAGACTGGGCGAGGAACTCGGCCTGCTATTTCTTGCCCGGCCGGCCGGCCGGCCAGTCTGTGTTGATTGCGGCCGGCCGGCCGGCTAGGCGTCTGTATGAGCTACGTCCGGCCGGCCGGACTCAGTTTAGGTTTTGGCCGGCCGGCCGGCCGCCAGGATACATTTGCATTCGCGTAGTTTTTTTTGGCTGGCTGGCTGTCTGGCTGTGCCTTCAATTGGCTAAGGTCTTGGCCGGCCGGCCGGCCGGCCGGCCGGCTGACGGCTGGCTGTACCTCCAATTGGCTAAGGTTTTGGCCGGCCGGCTGGCTGGCTGCTTGGCTAGTTGGCTGGCTGGCACGCTGACTCGGCTGGTGGGCCTAGCTACTTGGTTCCGGATATTAGTTAAAGTAAGCGCTAAAAGGGACATGTTAAAATTCTGTAAGCTGTAAGAAATCTCAAATGACATATGCGATAGTATGACCGCAGAAATATTAGGTAGATAGCATATATGTTAGATAGAATGTTGCAAAATTGTAGACATGAAGTAGGTGATAAAACTGGAATATGTGTTAGATGAAATATGTTAGTGTTAGATAGAATGTTAGATTGAAGGTCGGAATTTATTTGGCAGCTAGAATGTAAAAAACATTCTTCCCCAGACAGTGTGTCTACACTGAGGGGTTCTGACGTAGATGCGAAGGTTGGTGCTTGATCAGGGTGGTCACTCTCTTCTGCGGCCTGTTACCTGTTAATTTTCGTATAAAGCGTCGCGTATAAAATCTTGAAATGTGTGTGTGTGTGTTTGTGTGTGTGTGTCCGCGTTCTGGGCATTTTTCCTGTAATTTTCCGTATGAAGTGGCTCTTGTGAAATCTTGACATGCGTTTCGATTTAGCAGGCTCGCACAAGGTGTGGTCCATGGTTTTGTCTTTGATTTCATTCAATTCAGTTATTTCAATCATTGCAGTCATTTCATTCATGTCATTCATTTCGTTCATTTGGTTCATTTCATTACTTTTATTCGCTTCATCCGTTTCATTCATTTCGTGCATTTCAGTCATTTCATTCATTTCCTTCATTTCATTCAATTCAGTCATGCAACTCATTTCATTCGTCTTATTCCTTTCATTCGTTTCAATCATTTCATTCATTTCATTCATTTCATGCATTTCATTAATTTCCTTCATTTCAATCATTTCGTTCCTTTCATTCATGTCATTCATTTCATTCATGCCATTCGTTTCATGTGTTTCATTCATTTCAGTCGTTTCACTCGTTTCAGTTATTTCATTCATTTCGTTCATTTCAGTCATTTCATTCATGTCATTCGTTTTATTCGGTTCATTCATTTCATTCGGTTCATTCATTTCATGCGTTTCATTCCTTTTATTCATGTCGTTGATTTCGTTCAATTCATTCATTTCATTCGTTTCATTTGGTTCATTCGCTTCATTCATTTCATGACATGTCATCTCGTTTCATTGTATTTCATGTCATTTGATACATTTCATTTATTTCGTTCACTTTATTCGTTTCGATCGTTGCATTCATGTCATTCATTTCAATTATTCATATCATTTGATTTCATTTCATTTCAGCAATTTCAGTCATGTCAGACATTACGGTCATTTCAATCATCTCAATAATTTCATTCATTTCGTTCATGTCATTCATTTCGTTCATTTCATTGCTTTTATTCGCTTCATTCGTTTCATGAATTTCATTTATTTCACTATTTTTTTCCGCTTCATTCATTTCATTCATTTAATCCGTTTCATTAATTTCGTTCATTTTGTTCATGTGTATCATTCCATTCATTTCACTCCTTTCATCGTTTCATTCACTTCATTCCTTTTTTTTCATTTCATTCGTTTCATTCATGTGTAACATTCCACTCATTTCACTCCTTTCAGCGATGTCATTCATTTTTTCATTTCATTCGTTTCATTCATTTCATTCGTTTCATTTCGTTCATTTCATTCATTTCGTCAATTCATGTATTTCATAAACTGCTTTTATTCGCTTCATCTCACTCATTCCATGCGTTTCATAAATTGATTTCATTTCGTTCATGTCGTTCATTTCATTCGTTTCATTCATTTCATGCGTTTCATTCATTTCATTTATTTCATTCATTTCATTCATTTCATTCATTTGTTTCATTCCATTCATTTATTTCATTCATTTGTTTCATTTCATTCGTTTTATTCATTTCATTTGCTTCATTCATTTCATTTTTTCGGTCATGTCATTCATTTCCTTCATGTCATTCGTTTTATTCGTGTCATTCATTTCATTCCGTTAATGTGTTTCATTCATTTCACTCATTTCAGTCATTTGATTTCTTTCATTCATTTCACCATTTCGTTCTTTTCATTCATGTCATTTATTTTATTCATTTCATTCATTGAGTTCATTTCATTTGTTTCATTCGCTTCATGCACTTCATTCATTTCATTCATGTCATTCGTTTCATTCCCTTCATTTGTTTCATTCATTTCTCTCATTTCAGTCATTTCAATTCTTTCACAATGTTCACTCATTTCGTTTACTTCATTCATTGCTTTCAAGTTTATTTGTTTCGTTCGCTTCACTCGTTTCATTCCTTTCATTTGTTCATTCGCTTCAGTCTTTTCATTCGTTTCATTCATTTCATGCATTTCATTCCATTCATTGATTTCAGTCATGTCATGGATTTCAGTGATTTCATTCATTTCATTCATTTCAAGCCTTTCAATCATTTCATTCCTTTCATTGATTTCGGTTATTTCATTCCTTCCATTCATTTCATTCATGTCATTTCTTTCATGTCGTTGATTTATTTCATTTCTTTCATTTCATTCATGTCATTTGTTGCATTCGTTTCATTCGTTTCATTCATTTGAGAGATTTCAGTTTTTTCATTCATTCATTTCATTTTGATTTCATTCAGTTTACTCATTTCAATTTTTGAAATCATGTCATTCATTTCGTTCATTTCAGTCATTTCATTCATGTCATTTGTTTCTTTTGTTTCATTCCTTCCATTTGTTTCACTCCTTTCATGTGCTTTATTCAGTTCATTCGCTTCATTCATTTCATTCCTTTCATTCATTTCATTCGTTTCAGTCTTTTCAGCTATTTCATTCCTTGCATTCCTTGCATTTGTTTCATTCATTTCATTCATTTCATGTATTTGGCTCATTTCTTTCAATTCATTCAATTCAGTAATTTCAATGATTTCATTTCTTTCGTTCATTTCATTCATTCCATTCATTTCTTTTGTTGCATTCGCTTCATTCGTTTCATTCATGTCATTCGCTTCATTCGTTTGGTTCTTTTCATTTGTTTCATTTGTTTCATTCATTTTCATTCGTTTCATTTGTTTCATTTGTTTCAGTCATTTCATTCCTTTCAATCATTTCATTCCTTTCGTTCATTTCATTCATTTCATTTCTTTGTTTCGTTTCATTCGTTAGATTCGTTTCATTCGTTTCATTCGTTTCATTCATTTCATTCAATGAACTTCTTTCATTCGTTTCATTCGCTTTATTCGGTTCATGTGTTTCATTTCATTCATTGCATTCATGTCAGTCGTTTCTTTCATTGCATTCATGCATTTCATTCGCCGGGCTTGGTTTTTGGCCCGCCGGCTGGCTGGCTGGCTGTCGCTTGGCTTCAGCTGGTTCTTGGTTTGTGGCGTCCGGCCGGCCGGCCAGCTGGGGCTTGGTTTGTGGCCGGCCGGCTGGCCAGCTGGTGCTTGGTTTTTGGCCAGCCGGCCAGCTGGCTGGCTGGATGTGAAATAGCGGGCCGCACTAAGCTCGCAATCATAAATAATAAATACACGGACTACAATCTTCTAAAACATACTGAGGCTCTCTCTATTCAGTCGAAATGTGTCACGTTGATGTTATTATCATTGATCATTGCCCCTGATATTTCTATTGCAATTTCTATGGGACTCCTATTGGGATTTCTTTGGGATGTGTCTATGATATTTCTATTATCTGGAATTTCTATGGGATCCCCATTGGATTTCGATGATATATATATAGTTCTCAGGGATGTCTAAATAAATTGTCATGAATTGACAATCTTACTTATCCTTAGTTCTTTTGGTTATAGAGGATTATAGAGGAACATAATTTGAAAGCAAATTGATATGAAGTGAAATCCTTACTTATCAATTGATGCCATTTTTGGTCGAAACAGACAGTCAATTAATTGAAAATAGATGGATATCTATCGAAGTCCTTACTTATCCTTGGATTTCTTTAGGTGCAAGAGGAAAATTGAAGAAAGTAGATGGATATCTATCGAAGTCCTTACTTATCCTTTAAATTAGTTTTGACAGGGAAAATCAAGTAAGTTGGAAAGTACATTGAAACTGATTGAAATCCTTCTTATCAAAATAAGGTTTAAAAGGAAAATCAATTGAAAGTAAATTGGTAAATTGAAATCCTTTCTATCAATTGATCTCTTGTCCATCACAATTTACCAACCTACAGCAAGCTCCTCAATTCTTTTGGGGGAGGGGGGAAAACTTGGGTTTAGGTGCACTAATCAAGATCCAACATGATCAACATTACCATTAAAATCATGATCAAAGAATTAGCCTATGAAATACCCTCTGGTAAACTAAAATAACTATGGAAAATCACAATTTTTAATGGGACAACTCACTATAAATGGCCATTTTCAATAGCTATGTTAGTCATTACCAGAGGGTAGGTCTTGGACTCTTGGGATGCTCATCATGTTTACACCCCAGCTACGGGCCAAAAAAAACAAATATGATGCGGGGACTCAGACACCGTCACAAAGGCGACCATCCCAAGAATGTTTGGATTTTATATAAGGTTTTTTCGGCCACCAAGAAACGACGAGTACTAAGAGCTTGTCAACTGTTATGGGAGGTAGTCACCTTTGCGGCGTTTTTTCATCCCATAGTGTCAATCACAGCAATAAAAATCCTACAGCAGCAGACTGTGACTGTGGTACAAAATCTTACACAAACCCGAAAAAGTCACCAAACAGTTGTGATTAATTTTGTGATCAAAGGGTGTTTGGTGGTACAAAAGCTTGTGATTTTTCACTCACCAAGCCGTGTGAAAAATCACCAAAAACGCAGCGAAGCCATGCGTCGGTTCTGCTTCTCCATCGATCCCCGGCGACCGTGTTCTCGCGAGCCACTTCTGCTGGATTCTATGGAGCCCCTTCCACCCGTCTCGATGGAGCCTCTGCGGCTGCCCTGGCGGCGCGCACCAGGGCACCAACAGTTTTGGGGTACTCAATTCAATGAATTGTTTTTTTTTAGGGAAAATCTATATGGAAACCATAGATTGTCCGATTAAATTATAAATATGGAGTTTTCCTGTAAATTTTGCCTTATACCTATTGAACAATGGTACTTAAAGATTTATGTATCATCGAATATATAATGGTAATTACAAAAACTAATCAATGGAAATCATGATAAATCATCATCATATTGCGAGATAATCATTGGACATAATAATGGTAATTACAATCACGTCAATTCCTTATGAGAAAGAATGATGAGGAATACGACTAGTAGTATGATGATATAACAAGAACATATTGTCAGAGTCAATGTGTTATTTTTTAACAAAAGTATCTAAATTATCATTATATATATATGTATATATATATATATATGAATATATGTGTGTAAACAAATATATATATATATATATATATATATATATATATATCTAGCAGTTGTCCTAACAAGACTTCTGTAACTATGGCAATTTCTGGCCAAGGCACTATCCTCATATCAGCAACACAAACCTGTTGGACGAGTTTCTCCTTGTAAGGCCCCCATTCATCAAGCGAAGCTATCAGCCAACCATTCATAAAGCTTTGCTGACCCTAGTTGGTACAAAAAGAGCCCTAAAAAATAAGTTTGTCATAGTTTCTCTGCACACCCAAGTCAACTAATTATAGACTCTATACTACCCATAGACTATAGACAGTACTATTGACATTACCATGATATAAGGTAGTTGACTTACATTTGTAGATAGTTGATGATAGGTGCTTCTACTACGATATAGGCCTTATAGACACCATTTTTTCACCAAACGTTGAGGCCATCTCAGCTGGGCTATTTTATGTTGAGGACTTTGAAGTGTTTACATGATTTTATGTAGATGTAAAAATATGAGAAACTGTGGTTTTATATGGTTTGACATGGACAATTATGGGATAACTTCGGGACAATCATTCAAGATCTCCCCTTTGTGGTTCATCTTAGCAAGTGGGTTCATTCGCCCACTTTTGATGGTCGTAGAAGAAGATCTTGGCAAGTCGGCAAGTCGGATTCGTCCAGCTGTGATAGGGTCAAAATTGCTACAAACCATTTACTAACGAAGGTGGACCACCAAATACCAAAGTTACTTGCCACCAAGTACCGAATTTCATACTTCAATGATTATATAAGCGTGGTTTGTTTTGGGCTTGGCCATGAACAGCATACATGTTGCGATATCATGTTCAAACATGACCTAAGTTTACTTATCTTCTATATATATATATACACCCTTTGCATTGGCAACCTCGCGCACAATCAACTCGTCGAGCGCTTTGAACATCGGGGTGCTGACTCCTTTGGAACTCTCCTCAATTTCTGTTAGGCTCGTCCATGAAGGTCCTCCACTCCAAGAAATAGTTGATTTACATATAAAAATGGTGATTTACATTGATTCACCATAGTTTCCTGTATGTTTACCAGAGGATAACTTCTTGTACACCCGCCCAATGGGCCACTGGCTTCGGCCTCACTCATGGTCTCTTCGGCGATGCCCTTTTCTTCATCGGGATCCTCCCTAAGGCCATGCGTAGCAAGCAAGGGAATATCCAGTATTTTAAAGGTTTCAATGGAAAAAACATCTATAAATCATCTATAAATCGGCACATGTCTGTTATATATATATATATTGTTATCTTTGATTGCTGGAGGGTATCTACATCATCCATGTCTATCCGGTTTTAAAGATGGTCCTATCCAACATCTTTTTCTGCTTTGTTGACCCCCTACGGATGGGCAAGCTTCTGGGATACGTTGATTTTCACCCATCAAATCATCAAATCCAAAGTGCGGGGTTACAATCCATTTCCATACCCAACTTTGGCAATTTGGGGAGTGAAACATCACTCCCAAAGGTTCGTAAAATGCCAGGCTTCAGCCTTCAGCATAACTTTCTATCAGAAAACTTTCCATGTTCTTAGATTTGGTGTGGTAGAGCACCCCAAAACTAGATATCCCAACATATTCCGATGGCAGATTTAAAAGCCCAGTTACAGCGTACCACAGCACAGCTTGCACAACCTGGGAAAGGATTTTTTTTCGGCAACTGATGGAGGACCCTTGGAGATGCCCTTTTATCAAAGTGGATAGTGGTGAAGTTTTTGAGGATTTCATGGTGGTACACCTACCCCTCTGAAAAATATGAGTTCGTCAGTTGGGAAGGATGACAACCCATATATTATGGAAAATGAAAAATGTTCCAAACCACCAACCAGATAAGGATTTCCTGGTGATATCAACAACATCACCAAGAAATGGGGATTCTGGATCAATGAAAATATATGAAAATCATTCACCATTCACCAACCTGAGCTGCTGGATGGGGTCATTTCGGGATAGTTGCCCTGTTGCCCCCATCCAGCAGCTCTTCCGCAATCATTCTGAATTCTTGCAGCGAGGTCGCAGCATGTTCTTCGCAGAACAAAATCAGCAAACAAACAGATATGTAAGATGTAAGTGGCAGATAGTGATGGAAATCAGCACTTAAACTGTAAGTCATCTTTAAACAGACTATCTGCCACCTTCCATCACTTTCCTCCCAACTTCGGCAAGAAACCCGCAGCAGCCCTTGATGAAGAGCCTTAGTCGTGCAACTGGCACTGGCAGCAATCTCCCAAAAGATACACGTTGGTAAACATCTAGTAGAAGCGTCATGAAGTTTCTATCATATCTTTCTGGGTGATAATATACATGTAATATGATGTAATTAGTTTCTACTAGTGCACAGATGTGATTAAGTATGTGATATATGGCAGCTGTAACAGCTGTAACATGTTCATGTCCTGATCATCCTGATCCCCGGCCCAGTGGCAAACATTCCGAGGCTAACTTGCCATTGTCTGATCATCTGTATTGATTATATTAGTAAGTGATCCCCAAAACGATGCAAACAAGTTTGGAGAATGTCATTATAGCACTACTTTATATAGTGGTATTTTACCAATTTCTATCTTTTTGTTGGTTGCTATAGATGTTGATGTACGTCGGAAGTTTTCTACTGCCAGGTTGCACCAGTAAGAAGATGAATTCTGATAATTGACCATAACAACACCACCAACGAACAACAAGTCTAAAAAAACACAAACGCGTTTATTGTTGATGACCTGTCCATCTTCCTAGCAAACCTTAGCGTCACTAACCCATGGTCTACGCAGTGAGATTGCACATCTTGCCTAAGTCGAAGCTGAAAAAACGAGGACAAATCCAAACTTAATGATGATGTGACTGTTAGCACATCCGCCAAAATGATGCCACAAATTTGACTCTGTTTGACCTCCTGTTTGAAACCTCAAATCTCCGGCCGGGCAGCAGAACTTCACAGAGGCACAAACAAAGCCTTTTGCAAAGCCTGCAGTTTTGGCTGAAAGTTTTGGTGAGTTGTGGTTTGGTGAGTTGCAGTTCAAGCCAGAACTGCCCCATGCTGGTATAGTAGTATAATGCTACAAAACTGGGTGATGTTTAGGGTAAACGTTGGTAAATGTTGGTAAATGTTGGTAAATATTCCAGCACCATGGAGCATCTGGGAACTCGAAATTGAAGGGTTTGACACAAGACACGGTGATGTTTTCACACACCTGGGGATGTACATCCATGGCTTAAAGGTAGATCTACAGTGATCAAAGGAAAAACCATGAAGATTCAAACTGCTATATAAATGTTATAATAAAATACAGTAATGTTTCATGCGTTTCGTTATGTATCTGTAAAAGACTTGTAATCACCCAAAACTTTTGACTTACAACTGTTATATAATGAATGATGATCAAATCATTTAGGAACTTTCACCAATGAAACCTACGCCCCTCCCAAGCACCTGATTAGTGGAGAGAGGCAGCGCAGAAGTTGCAAGCAAAAATGCCTCATGCGACGGTAAACATTGATGATGCTATAACATGGTAGTATAACTGGTTGGTGGTTTTAACCATCTTGAAACATATTAGTCAATGGGAAGGATGACAACCCATATATTATGGGATAAAAATGTTCCAAACCACCAACCAGATAACCATGATATAACCAACAAATGGATATAACATGATAACCAACCAAGGGTTAGATTCCGGAAGACTTGTTCTGCCCCTTCGGGACTGCCAAAATATTCACTGAACTTGGTGATGGATGGTGGCACAACATCTTTGCATAGAGTGTTCTAAAGTGGATCGGAAATCGCTGGTGGTACTCTTTTGAAATCAATCTCTCTTGTAGTCTAGATAATTACCATCTGGTAAACAAACATAGCTATTGAAAATGACCATGGAAATAGTGGATTTTCCCATGAAAAATGGTGGATCTGTCCATATAGTTATGTCAACCTTTACCAGAGGGTAACTCAGATCTTAACATAGCCATGGAAAGATCCACCCATTTTTAATAGGTAAACCATCTATTTCTATGGGCCATCGAAAAACCATGGCTACGTTAGTCATAACCAGAGGGTAACATCCATAAATCGCCTAAACTTCGAATTTCTTGCGCCAGGATTTTGATCCTTTGGAGTCTCCAAGAAAACCACTTGTTGGTGGTGCAATTTCACCATCTTGAAAAATGATGGAGTTCGTCAATGGGAAGGATGACAACCCATATATTGTGTAAAATAAAAGCCACATTCCAAACCACCAACCAGTTCAGGTTTGATTCACCAGCCGAAGGAACATCACATGCTCATATGTTCATATATTTTCCACCTGCTGAAAAATAAACGATGTTCAAAAAAAAACCAGCGCCCCCAATATTTAGCCAACGAAAAAGCAAACAGTTGAACTTGAACAATCAAAAATCTTTAATCGTACATATTAGAAACACCTCCCAAACTTGACCCAACATTTAGATACTTTTAGCAGTCAGCACTGGGCCATGGAACTGACGCCAAACCTTGGCCTTCTTGCCCAGAACTGAGCACAACCTTAGGGGATCTATGTTTCCCAGGGTAAACTGACATAGATGTGGAAAATCGATTGGTTTCTCTGGGAAAATGATCCAAAAATGGTGTTCCATATCGAACTCATAGTTAAGACGGTCGGCTTTCTGAAGAATCAGAGTTATTCAGAATTCTATAACTTTGCAGGGGCTGAATCAATAAATTTCATAGAATTTCGATAAATTGTCACCCTCACAGCTTCACATCTAGCATCTTTCAGTCGGGGATGAGCCTGTGGCGGACATCTCTGGATGATCTTGTGGAGACACAAGGGGGCCCCTTGGTGTTCGCTTACCTTTTCACAGTCTCCCAGTTTTGAGGGGAAACCAAATTCGTAGATCTTCTGTCGCGTATTCCAACATATTCCAACTATTTGGCGTACATAAAAACAGGAACTTGAATCATCGACAATCTCCAACTCACTCCCCTAGCATTTCAAATTACTGCAGAAGCTTCCCCGGGTCATCTATACGATCTATAGAAGCCTCAGAAAAAAGCCAGGGAAGCCATGTCGAGATGTCGAGCGACATTGGCAAGGCAATCACGGACCAAAACTGGATCGCGAACAAAATTCCAAAGACATTCAGAAGACCTCAATGGTTCGGCCACAAGGCGACCATGGAAAATCAATGAAACGAGTCCCAAGAGATTCCCCAAATGGTGCGGAAAAAAAACAATGGGAACATCAGAAATCATCAATCCAGGTTGAGGAATATGGCCTTAACTCCATGCCGCCATGCATCATATCAGTAGATTCGCGTTTCTTGGGTTGGAAAAAGACTTCGCGGGAAGGAGAGGCGATGGAAACATGGCAACATATCGCCATGTAACACATGGGAGGCTATCTGGTGGACATTACTTTGGAACATCACATGCAACTCCAGACAAATCTCTTCTGGAGCCCCATTCTTAGGGGCTGCGAACAATCCTACAACACAATATCCCAGTTGTTTCAGTGCAGTCGTCCCCTCTCTAAGTTGTAGGAACATAAACCCCCAAAACCCTACCATGCATCAGCGTTCTACCCAGTCAAAAGACACCTGTTGGAGAACAAACGGCTATACACAAGCTTCCCAGCCTATCCCCAGCTTTTGCGCCTCCCATTTCCAGATATCCCCAGTCACCATTCAGCCCAGCTATCCTAAAACCATAGAGCTTCCAGGGCGCACCGTGTAGATCCCCAGCTGTCCCAGTCCCAGTCGCTGTTCCAGGAGGCATCGGCTCCTTCTTGCGTCACCGACAGCAACACGACGCCTCTCACGATGTGGATCGAAGCACCCGGGGCACGTCCACTGGTTGGTGGTTGAGCTATCTACCCCTCAGTGAATGGTGATTTTTCTGGTGATTTAATGATGGCTAATGATGATTAATCATGGTTAATAATGACTGGTTGGTGGTTGAGCCCTACCCCTCTGAAGAATGATGGAGTGAGTTCGTCAGTTGGGATGACGACATTCCCAACTGAATGGGAACATAATCCAGCCATGTTCCAGTCACCACCAACCAGAATAAGACTAGGGATTGAGTCATGAAGAAATGAATCTAACCATATCTAGCACAAACGGAAAATGAATGAAAATGAAGCAAAATTCATCGTAGGGCTAAAGTTTAGGGTGCTTTCCAAATGGGATCGCAAGGTACATCTGATCACGCTATACGTCCACCACATCTTGGGGTGCGAATGAAATTTCAGCCATTTGGGTCTTTCATGGGATACAGCAGCCAAGCGATTCTTATGATAAATATCCTCAACTGGAGCCACCGTGAACAGAACAATCAGACTTAAATCGGTAGTTTCTTTTCAGTTTGGTGTACCCCCTGGTTATGACTGACAGTTCGCCATGGTTTTTCGATGGCCCTAATCGAAATAGATGGTTTACCGTTCTTAATAGCATGGGTGGTGATTTTCCATGGCAAACTGTAAGTTAGTCATAACCAGATGGTAACTGTTTGATCCCATCCCCCCAATCTAGATCCCATGCCTCAAAATCACCCCCTTCGTGGCTTGGGGGCCCCTGGATTCCGCCTTGGGATATCTTGGGATATCTTGGGATATCTTGGGATCCTGCCAAGGAGCAAAGAAAGACCAAATTCATGAGGAAGGCCATGCGGCAGGTCAATTGATACCTCATCGTGAGGAACATCTTTGCGAAGTTTTCCAGGGGCATGTTTTATTCATGAAGTCAGTCTGAGATTGTCAATATTTCCGAGGTTATGTGTATGTTTTGCGAACAACCCTTGGATTTACGTTATAAATGTGGTTCCCTTCAAATCATTTTCCTGTAGAGTTATATAATCTGGTTGGTGGTTGCTACCTCTGAAAAATATGAAAGTCAATGGGAAGGATGACATCCCATATATGAAATGGAACATAAAATTCATGTTTGAAACCATCAACCAGCCATTCATATTTCATTCATATTCCATTCATATCCCCATTGGATCCATTTTGAAAACATGTTTGAAACCACTAACCAGTCAATAACCATGATTATCCATGATTAACCATCATTCACCATTATTATGACATTTCCAACATGGAAAAATCATCCAGCCATGTTTCAAACCATGGTAACCACCAACCAGTCGTATGATGATCCAAATCCTGATCCGTCATCTCCAAAAATCCCTCTCCTTATGGTTGATTGACAAAATGAAACCACCAACCAAGTTGTTTCAAAAAAACTCCTTGCGATATTATATATTATATATTAATTATAAACGTTTCCGGTTTTTATATTATATTATATTATATTATATATATATATATATATTAATGTATATATATATTATAGCACTAAAACATAGGTTTCCCCTACATATTTCTAGATGTTTCTCGTTTTCGTCGTAAAGATTGCTCGGTTTCGATCCCTCGACCAGTGATGCCGCGCCATGACACCCCCGGGCAGCTTTCTTCAAAATCATCTCCTGGGCGTCATTTTGTCAGCGCAGGATGAAACTATTGGTTTATAATATGGTACAAGGTGGTACCCCCAAGATAGCTAAGTTGGTTTATAACTCTAATCACTAGGACTTATGGTAGATATATCTATAGTTACTGGATTTATAAATCAACTTCTAACTGGGGGGTAATACCCTCCGGTAAACTAACAGTTTGCGAACTGGAAAATCACCATCCTTAAGTTTGGTAAATCACGTAAACTAAATGGGCCAAATGTTCAATAGCTATTTTGACATAACCAGAGGGTATGGTATAGATTGGTATAGTATGTAGCAATATGTAGTAATCCCCGAAAAGGAGAGTATGTAGTGATAGTGTATTTCACGGGGATGTACTTTTCGACATCTATTTTGGGATGACTCTAAACCCTGGATATTTACTAAGGGCCTTCCCCCCTCCCACAGCGATCATTTGATGCCCTGCATCCCCAGAGAAACAGGCCAGGAATTCAAAACCCAGGCTTGACTCCAGTGCTTCATGATCCATAAGGGATGTTTTCTGGTTGGTGGTTTTAACCACCTTGAAAAATATGAGTTCGTCAATGGGAAGGATGACATCCCATATATGAAATGGAACATAAAATTCATGTTTGAAACCACCAACCAGTTTTGATTGAGATGTGAGGATATATGAGGTTTTCAAATGATGAGATTTACCTGGTACTTTCTAGTCTCAAATAGCGGCAATAGACACTGTTAGGGGAGCTGCCTCAAAATCCACCCATCAATAAAGAGGGAGGCATCATCCATGGGTTGGACATGATAAGGTGCCCATATGCCAGTTTAGTGGGGTGAATTGTCACAGGGGGCACAGCCCATCATTGCATACTGTACTTCTAAAGACTGGGGGTCCAATCAATAACTACGAGTACGAACGAAGGAGATGCATCCAAAAAATAATTGCATCATCTTCCAAAGGGCCCCATGTCTTTGGGGAAAAAAAAATAAGATTTCACAGTGGGCGCTGCAGATTGATGGGCACTAGTATTGGACCAGCCACGTTAGTCAAACATGCTGAAAGATTGGTGATTACAGTCCAGTCACCAAATCAAAACCTGTAGGATCCTGTAGGTATAGCCGAAAGAATTGGGGGGGTCAATGGACACAAAAATCTGATCATCCATGTTTTGTAGTAGTAGTAATGATTCTCAACCTTTCTCACCAGGGAACATATGCATATATATATATATATGCACATATGCCCCAACCACACATTGAATATTGCTCAGCACTTCTTCATCCATTTTTGGGAAGGCTGAATTCCCAAGTTTTTTCGGGAACATCATGGTCACCTAAACCTTAGGACATGACATTGACGTGAAACAGCCAAAACAGCCTCAAAACGACCCAGGAAGAAACGACAAAGGCAAACCTGACTAGAAATTCATAGAAATTCCATCTATCGATCAATCGACCTATCTGTCTATCCATCCCTCCATAGCTATACACGTAGATACAGTACTTCAATAAGAAATGCATACGCATATATAAATACATATATCATATATCATATATATAGGTCCTAGGTGTATATATATATATATATGGACATACAATACACACAATCTTTACCCATCTTTAGCCATGATTCACCTTCCCATATGATAAACAATCCCATTCACCTTGCTTGATGGGCGATTCAGCAGAAGCTCCTTGGCCAACATATCTGTCACCTGGTTGAAGAGCGCCACAAACATGGGCAGATCCAACGTATCTGCTTCCCCTTGGGCCTGAGTTCCGATCTCACATCTGACCGGGATTTTGAAGGGTGGTGGATGAAAATGGGCGATTTATGACAAATAGATGGTGGATCTATGAAGGAATTAAGGTGGATTTATGGGGATCTATCATCTATAGTTTATGGTGGTATAACCAACAAATGGGTAATTTTGGGCAGAAATCGTAGCTTTCTATCGGTGCCCACGGCAAAGCACCGAGGTTTGATCCCAAAAGGATGGATCCGCTATAAGAATCTACCAAAAACGGGTCCAACACTTACCCGGCCTGGTAAACTGCCACAAAAAACTATGGAAAGATCCACCATGCTATTAATGGGTAGATCACCTATTTCAATGGCTATTTTCAATAGCAAACTGTTAGTTTACCGGAGGGTAAAGATAACAACTGCATTTGACTACCATTCACCAGGATTTTGCCATGGTTTTTCAAAACGCTTAACCAGAGAAAATCTGAAAAATCATTGATCAGGCAGTTTTTTGTGCCCACCCAATACCTAGACCAAAACCCCACATTCCCGACGCCCGGTCACCTCCTCCTGCTTGTAGAGCCAACTGATCAGATCATCCATGGCAGGCCCCTCCACATAGATGCCACAGACCTTTAGGGCCTCGGCATGAATCGATCGATGTCAACCAACTGGATTCATAAACTCCGGGCTTCAACTGTTTTGTTCTTAATCAAATACGGGAAACATCCAATTTTGAACGGAGGTTTATAGATGGTGGTGGTCAGCAACTGGCTTCGTAACCCTTTTTTTAATCACCCATTGGCAGAAGGGATATTCCGATATTCCACTTGGGGGACTTACGATCACCAGGGTTGCTAAGCACTAAGTGGGACGATCCCCCGGCCGCTGGTCGGGGTACACAGCTTTGCCAGAAATTGGGGGGTTAAGCCATTAGATCACAGACATGGAGATATTCATTTGGGGGTATAAGTAGCAAGAACTGAGATAAGCCTGCAACGATGTATTCCGTTCACTGGTGGTTTTATTTTCCATTTTTTGGACAATGACAATGACCCGCTTGCACTGACCATTGTTATTCGCACGCAGTGGAGCTCACAAAAACGGTGGAACAAAAAAAAAGGTGGTTGATAGATGACAGGCCAGGCGGGCTAGGTAAATAAACATTTGTACTTTACCAACAAGACATATTTCCAGAGTCTAACTAGGAAAATAAATTCACATCGACAATCATCGACATATTCAATGGACAATCTTGGGGATATTTTTCCGCCACGAAATCGTGGGACTTTACCACTGTTTGGGAGTTTTTTTCACCATTGGGCACCCCATAGGGGAGCACCGTCAAACTGAGCAAATGCACGGATCACTGGATCACTCTTACCCTTGGAAAATACTTGAAAATACCAAGGAGGTTGAATGTTGAGCAGGTAAAATTAGGATGAGTCTGCCTAGTCCAAGGTAATGTTCACTTCACTTTACGCTCACCTAGCAGTCTTGGTTTTAGTGTTGAATCTTGTCAATATTTGGGGCCCAATACACATCATACATCAATATACGAATGAAATTATATTTGTAAATTTGAACATATACAGCATATACAATATGCTTGTTTTTCTTCCGTCCTCCTTTCTCTCTCTCTCTATATTTAAAAAATATGGGTACATTAAAATATTTCACTAACCTGAATCTTGCGGTCATTTGGGGATACCTAAACCCCTTACCATTCTTCTCGAGAACAGTGAGGGAACGTGGTGCGGTCGACCGGGTCACCGCCAAGATCTCCCGGGTGGTGACGCGATTGCGCAGGGTCACATCGATGCCCTGTGGCATGAAGTGACAGCTGGAATACATATGTATCGGAGAGGTGTTGTATTGGTAGTTGGACGTTTGGACAATATAAAACACACACACATATATATATATGAGCGATGGTGAAAACCCTAGGTTCAGGGAAAGGACATTCACAAATTTGGGAAGGTCCCATCGCTTACCACACGTTTGTACAATAATGATATATGGTAAACTTGGGGGGTATCGCTTGCAGGAAACTGCTGTATTTATATATATATATAT
>Ga0126342_10009264_pt1 | contig 17650 bp, 26 predicted proteins | sample Cyp1metagenome_FD_92528 | JGI IMG/M metagenome (GOLD analysis project Ga0126342, IMG submission 92528) | Coral microbial communities from Lord Howe Island, Old Settlement Bay, Australia - Cyphastrea 1 metagenome | ecosystem: Host-associated > Invertebrates > Cnidaria > Coral ... | reverse complement strand
CATCTGAATAGATGTAAAACCTCTGCTTAAGCAGGGGGTGGATGCATGGTCTGGCAGTCATCCACCAACGAAGACACTGCCTTTCCATGGTGATATGACGAAGGGACGCCTTTGTCACGTACCGGCTTCTTTTTCGGACATGGGGTGTGGCCAACCCAAGAACCACCATGCCGTTTCCAAATAACTTGCTTTCAAATTTCTCGATTTGCACGGTGTTCGCAATCTGTCAACTTATTTCATCTAGCGCTGGACATGGCGATGGCACCTTTTCAATTTTTCTCGGGTCTCTTCACCGACCCACTCCTGTCAGGTGCATTTGGAGTGTTTTTGCACGTAAGATGCATTCCACATCAGAATTCGCAAAGATTGTTCTGAGCAAGTGTGTGTCCGTGGCAGATGAATCTAGAGCGACAAATTGACCTTCTCATCAGAGCGGATCATGCCCAGAATAATGCTCCCAGTCAGGAGAACATGTAAAAAAGAAGACAATACCTTTCTTTTGACCATTTTTTTTTTTGCCCTTTCTCTTTGTTGTTGTTTCGGTCATTTGCTTTCTTCGCTTTACTTGTATTGTGTTTTTCTGGTCGCAGATGATTGAGCAGTAGGTGTTTTGTTTCCCCGAATTGCTTTCAATCTACGGGAACACTTCCATTTTTTTAATAATTGATGGTTGAAAAACAGGGTTTCCTCTAGATTCTTTAGATATTCCCTTCAAGCAATCCAGTGATGTTTTTGTTTTCTGAAATAGGCTACCTCCAATTCCAATGGATTTCTGATCATTCTCCCCATGAAAATTGTCTAAAATGCAGATTATATATACCCCATATATATATTTATTGTCAGGTACCAAAGAGAAAACAACAACTATAAATATTCTCATTAATTAACATCCCTGCTAATACTTATAATACTTCCATTGCAATTATCATTGTATCTTATAATTTTGGACATTTCTGAAGTCCCAGGTTTGACATATCCAGTAAATATGGATGGTTTATGGATATCCAAGGCACCCATAGATGAGGATACCATGAGAAGTCCCAGGTATGGTGGTTGGTGCTGGTCCCAATTTTGCTGGCCGTGTGCGGCCCGGAGAAATACCGCGCCTTCGTCAGGATGAACTTCAGCAGCCTGGGCGCGCAATCTCCTCCCTCGGGTCACCCGTTTAACGGGAAATCCATGGAAATCTCCATAGAAAATGGAAGTTTTAATGGGAACATCATAGAAAATATGGGACAATCACAGGACCTGAAAAGGTGCCGGCCATGTTTGGTCACACCGAAGGAGAAATATAAACTATTTCAGTCATGTTCAGACCATACTTCATTTGAAGATGGATCACGTATTCTTGCATGTTCCCGTTCATTTGTTGCAGTTTCAATGTTTCCAACCCAGCAGTATGTGGGAAACATGGGAAGCTGGGACTTGCTGACGAATCTGATGGTTATATCTAATATCTATAATGGATCTATAGTAGGTTTCTCCATGTTCCCAATTTGGTGACTCAGCCCGCGATATCCCTCAGCCCTGGTGACCGACAAGCTATGCTGGGTTCAGGTATATTCCTGCTGAACGAACACTTATTCAACTTGCCAATGGCATTTCTAAGCCATTGGCTCCTGCCCAGAAAATTGGTCTTCCTGGATTTTTGGGTCGCCACTGTGTTTGCCACAGGCTATTTGTTCCCTGGTGTTGACCGAAAACGGCGGATCTGGGGAATAATGGGGAATACACAATCCGCATTGTCAATGCCCGACAGCTCATATTCATTGAGGATTCCTAAGTCTGAGTGACTTATTCGAGTGAAAGAACCTTTTTAGAGCACCTCCTTTGTCGCTTCCCACCCTTTGTTTTGTGCAGACAGACTGGTGACTGCTGACTATGGCATACTATGGCATACTATGGCATACTATGGCATACTATGGCATACTATGGCCTTTTTTTCATGTTTGTTTCTACCACCTTTGGATGGTACAATACTTCTATGGTAAGTGTAGCCCTTCGCTGCTTCGCCTCGCTGGGATCCCGGGATCAAAAAGTAGGGCCTTAGGCCAGTTTGGGCCACCATTGGGCCACGTTGAGCTATGTCGATCTTCTGTTCCTTGAGGCGAATGGTGCATGGTCCATGATGATAATGATGCGTGCCAGTCATGTAAAGAATTAATTACCAGTGTCACTCCGGTTTGCGCCAACACCATGCTGAAAAGGTTCTTTTACCTCTTTGTCTTAGACGCCAACGGTGCCCATTTCTACATCATCTTGTGGCTCGGTATGGAAGTTGTAAGGGCGCAGATCGGACATGATTAGACCCAAGGACAAGACTGTACAAAGTCCTAGCCATAGCCATTTCAGTATGAACATGTTTGAAGCATTGAAAGAATCGAACAATGAGGATTTGAGGGCCATGTTCGCCAGGGCAGCAGACAAAGGAAAAAACAAATGCATGGGTGGTATTTTCCCCATTCTAGTAGGGGATGGGACATGATTCGATGATATTCATAGTAAGAAATCACATTTTTTACATGTTACCCTCTGGTAAACTAACATAGCTATTGAAAATTGCCATTTATAGTGGAATTACCCATTGAAAATGGTGATTTTCCATTGTTATGTTAGTTTACCAGAGGGTAAACTGTTAAAACTATTTCCTCCTTGAGGCACACTACGTCAGACTGAAGAAGGGGAACGTACGAATCAGCGAAGCAGACCCACCGTTCGTTCAGCAGACTGTGCGGATGGTTCTTCCAGATCCACAGGAGTTAAATTAACATGTTAGATCATCTCAAGGAATCTGAAGAGCACAATATCAAGTGCATGGCATATCCACACATACATTATATATATATATAATGTCTATCTATTTCATATATCTATTTCACATATCTATGTCATATATCATGTAATTCCGGATGTCCATATATATATATGTGTGTGTTTGTTTGTATGTGTATTTTATAACCAGTTCCAACCAGCTCTAGGTCCCCACGACCATGGTGGTGTATCTTTTCCTACACGGGCATTTTGTTGATCTACGTCCCTTGGCGGAAAACGAATTGGGTGGCTGGAGGTCACCCAACTTGGTTGAAGATGATTCCACTGCTGCTAAAAGGGATTTTAAGGAATATGATTAAACATGATGAAATATGATGGATCATGAAGACACATGATGAAATATGATGAAACATGATGAACTATGATGAAATATGATGAAATATGATGAAACATGATGAACTATGATGAAACATGATGAACTATGATGAAATATGATGAAATATGATGAAACATGATGAACTATGATGAAATATGATGAAATATGATGAAACATGATGAACTATGATGAACTATGATGAAATATGATGAAACATGATGAACTATGATGAAACATGATGAAATATGATGAAACATGATGAAATATGATGAAACATGATGAAACGATGAAATATGATGAAACATGATGAAATATGATGAAACATGATGAAACATGGTTTTATGGTATGTGGCAGAATCTGGCCCCTCCAAAGTGTAGCGTTTCATTTGTTATGGAACAGGTAGGTTAAAGAATCTAAGATGGTTAAGGAACAGGCTTGGCATCGGATCCGCCCAAGAATCGGGTTGTGGCGTGTGACATGGCGATGCTGCAGACTTGGTGCGTTTTGGCGCCTAGGCCGGACTCTTTTGGGCCTTTTCCTGAGATTCGGTCAATTTTGCAGGGACACTTGGGCCTGCTCGGTGACTGTTTGGCATGTGGTCCTGGCACATGGCATTGACAACTCATCAAACATCATGTCGAATTGCACATGGCATGTAATTTTGGAGAACCTTCAGACACTGCGGACCTGTAGGGTGGAGGGCAGGATCCCCTCCTTGTGGATATTTGACATATCAACAGTCATTGAGTGTTGATTGATAGAGGGGCCGTCCTCATTGATTAATAGATATAGTGATATACTATCCAATCTATCCATATAGGTAAGTGATGATACATGGTATCCAAGCTGGCCCATCCCCCATAGGACATCAACCATTGAGTGAGTGAAAACCATGACAATATTTCTTGAGGACGGCCAAGCAATGGGCCAAGTTTTGGTGCTCATGGACGCCCTGTTGAAACGGGGGCAGTGGAGGGAACGCTGTTTTTATGTGTTTTTCCATGTCCAGAAAATGCTTCTGAAAGCTGATTTTCGGCCGGACACACCGCTGGACACACCGCCGGTGTGTCCGAGATGGCCCGATGGTAAGATATGGATCCCGATGGCAAGAAAAAGTGTGCTGGACTCAGCAGACCCCCATGTTTGGTTGGATGTTTAACAAAACCGTGTCCTGCAAACATCGCACAATCTCCCACCCACCCTTAGGGCCTTGGGCAAGCAAAATTATTGAGATCCAATCAAAACCTGGTTTGTTCATTGCCAAGTGAAACTGCTGGATGGTAAGAATTGAAGAAGCCTGACCCTGCTTCAACAGTGCCCCATCCCTATCCAAGCTCTCCTTGCGGTTTCCAGCCTTGCAAGCTAGGACGGAGGCAAGTCTGACTTGAGTTCTCACTATGTCACTATGGCTGACTTGTTGGTGATCAATTTGTTGATTCGTAGTTTCACAGGTGACTCTTAAGTCCATCAAGTGGCGCACCTGCCTGAAAATCCATTTGCTTGAAATTTCAACCATAGCAAGTTGTGAGCAGAATTTGTTCTTCCACAATTCACACACCCACATTTTCATTTTCTGGGGTGTACCACATTAGAATGTGCTTGTCAAATTTGCCCGTTTGAATAGCCATTCGATCAAGAGCTATCAGGTGCATTGGCAGTGCTATGTTGGGTGCTTGGTACGCGGAGTGAATATATAAGCTTATCCTTCGTTGATTCTTGCATGACAACAGGAACTCTCCAGGTTTAGCGAATGAGTTGCGAATGCACGGTGCATTCGTTTGCAAAGCTTTCTTTCTGGTCCAACCAAAGCCGCCATCAGGCGTGTCTCACAGCTCATGATGAGAATGCAACAAAAAGAATACCAAAGGCAGGAAAGTCCTAAAATGTGCGAATGACTATCAATGAACGTTTACTTTTGGGGGGACAGTTTCCACCCTTGTCTTTTCCCATGACAGGGAGAAGATTATCCTCATTGACATTTTGTCTTGTGTGCGACGAGGTTGAAACTTTGTTAAACACATACTTGGTAACGTTTTGTGTAGATGATTTGAGCCGTCTCAACATGCCTCAAAAGTAACTTATGCAGTCAAGCCCACTGCTATGAAAGATCAGTGCAGTTGTTTTTTCAGATTTGTTTCAGTGGCACAGCTAACCCACAATGCGAACGTATCCAATCAACACACAGATAGACTTGCTGTCGTGGACTTTGTTCAGCTTGCTCTCTGGCCTCCCATGGCTTTACGAGTGGAAGAACGGTGGCTGCAAAATGATGTGCCGGATCCGGTCTCCCGGCATTGGTGAATTTATTGGTTACCCAAAGATATGTTGCAGAATGTTACAGATGCAGGGGCGTACAGCATAACTCCATTTCATGCTGCCAGGCTGCATGAAATTTGAGTTGCTGCATGGGCCAGAGGTGTGGTGAGACCACCATTGCGCCCATATTGCGCCCACATTGTCCCCAGATCCCCCCGGCAATCGAGTTGCTCGATCCTTGCATGGGGGATCATGGGGGGTGAATCCCCATGGCTTACTGCAGTTACATGCAGTTACTGTTACTGTAACTTCAAAGGCTGGATTTTTGATCAAAATCAGAAACAGGGGTCCGAGGGACCCATGAAGTTTCCTTCAACGTCCTAAGGTTTTTACCGGAATGGTGGAAGACTTCAAAAGCTTTGATGAAGTGATGAAGACTTGGAGCGAAAAGTTGGAACTCTTTGTGTGCCTGGGGCTGGTTGCTGCTGTTTTTGACGCGTTTGGTGAGTTACGGGAATGGATCAAACACCTTCGGGCCACAAACATAATCAAAAATCAGCATGCGCTCTGTCGGGGCCTTTATCCATCGAATTCAAGGCCAGTTGTTATTGATTCATATCGACAACCATCTCGCTTGTGTTTTGACTGGATTATTTTGGATATCTCCCACTGATATCAATTTTTGATCCATTGCCACAGGATCAAAGTGGCCATGGCTGGCCCCTAAACCACCTTTTCTTGGGGCGTGTGTCAACGGGAACCTCAGATTAAAACCTGCAGCAGTCATCGTTGAGCAACAGTACCCAAATAAACTGCCTAAGGGCTCACTGATCTGGGGTTGACACTACCAAGGAGTCCAAATGGGATCAAATGGGTCCATGCTTAAAGCTGAGGCATGGTGTCCATGAGCTAACCTCAGGCTGGGCGGTCCTTGTTGGCCCGGGGTTTTGAAAATTGGGTCCCTCCAAAATCCAGTGGATATCCAATGGCTTCTCAGAAGTTTCCCTATTAATTGAAGATATGGTGATATGGCAATGTTTGGGTATACCGGTATACCGGTATACCCCACCGTCAGACACACCCATTTGTCACGTTGTGGCCATGTCCCAGAAACAAAGTGTCACAAAGGGATCCAGTCGCCCCAGGGGACTGACAAGCTGGGCTGTTACCCTTAGCCAATTTTATGTTGGACACCACTGCAGCCACAGTGATCAGAGTCCTCTTTGCACCGTATTACCCAACCAGCCCTTTGTTGCCATGGGGGGAGCCGCATCCACAGCCGGAGCAGTTGCAGCTGGTGTGGGCAAGATGAAGGAAGGAGAATTGCAGCGTAGCAGCAGAGTTGAAGGTTGATATAATGAAGTTTCGGGGCCCCCCAATGGCAACCCCACAGTAGGGGATTACATAATATGTCCCGTTTCTTGGGTTGATAGGGGGTTCAATATCCCCCGCGAGAAGGCCTTTGGTTGGTGTGTGACCGTTTTTAGGGGGATAACCGTATTCATATGATGATCAACAAAACACGAACCACTAAAGCACCCACTCCTTTGATTGCCATCCACTGTGGTTGGCAGCCGCGGAACAACTGTTTTTGAATAGCTTCATAGTCACCAGAGACCTCAGGTTTCCAACCGTTTACTTTTCCAGCCGAGGCTTTCACTTCTGCAGCCATCATCATTTGAGTCCCAGATTCTTTTTGAGTGGTTTTATACAGGAGAATACAAGAGATCCAATCTTTGGCTAGAAACTTTGTGCCCCTCTGTGGATTTAATGATTTTCCCTTTCCTTTAGTGATTTGCATGGACGCAATATGGTTTCTCTCCTCCATTCTCTGACAGTGTGTGCCTTCCCATCTAGCCATATGTTATTCCCAAGGTGTAGCTAAACCGAGTAAGCACAAGTAATGTCAGCCCCGGATTCATAGACCCCTTGGCCCCTTGGCTTTTGAATTGGAGGATTACCATACATCAATAGCAAATCTTCATGGTGTTGGGGTGTTTACTCCCAATTCATCAACCAGAAAACCACGCGACCAGGAAGGAAGTTGTGAAGGCCTTGGACAAAAAGACCTTGGCGACGCTTCACAAGGTGGTGGTTGAGGTGGCGGATGGCAGCAAGGCCGAGAACGAAGCGGCCACCAAAAAGAAGATTGAGGCAGATCCAGAAATTGGGAAGAAGCTTGCCAAGGCACCTCAACCTGAAAAGTTTAGGTATAGGCTGGGTATAGGTATACGATGGTATCGGAGTATCGGTGTTTGCCAACGGTGTTAGAACCATTTTTGCCAATGGTGTCTACATTTTTGACTTGATCCTAGGAGGTTTTTGGACACTGGACATCTCCCCAATCCAAGGCTATTGAAGAGGCTACTCAAATGACACTTGGCACAGAGGGGCCAGTGGCAATCAGTGGGGTTTGGTGGAAATTCTGGGTAGCAACCTTTCGTTTGGATGTCTTTTGGAGCTGTTTGGTGTTGAGTAGGCGGCTTATCAACTTCGGTGAGCAGTTAGCAGTTAGTTCAGTCTAGGACAAGCAACCCAAAGATGGCAGCAAATATGTTTTGCTCGTGCTTCCTTCTGTCAATCTGAGTCAGCCCGATTTGATTCATTTTGCAGCATTAACCTTCAGGCCAATTTCAATGCTGAGAATCGAAAATAGAGAACACTTGCTTGTTCACGCAGTTTCAGTGATTCAAGATGATTCAAGATACAGTTTGGAACACGCCGGTTCCCAAATTTCATTAGCCAGGGGCCAGGATGGTCATTTCACCACTAGCAGCCTTTCTTCTCCACAGCTGATTGTTTTTTTAATGTTTTTTTTTTAAAAAATATATATATATATACAAAGGAACAATTTGCAGGGACCTCCAATATTTCAGGGGAAAACCATGGTTTCCTGTAGATTTTCCATACTTTCCCTTATATCAATCCACTGATATACGTATAAACCTGAGAAACTGATTCCCTACGTTGCCACGTCGCAGGAGGCGCGCTCCGTTCACTTGGACGGCAGAGTTTGTTCCGAATGTTCTCAACGAAACCCGGCAGCTCTCCCAATTGAAGGGACACACATAGAAGCCACATATTTTGGCGATAAGAACCACGGTTTTCCGTGGATTTTCCCTTGGATGATTGGAACCATGACTACCATTTCTGCAGGTGGCCATACAGGTGTGATGGGAGGATGTTGTGTCTCTCAAAGTGGGTATATGATGATCTATTTTGCTTTCATATGTATGATTTCATATCAGCAGTTGAGTCAGAAGCCACCATGGATTAAGGGTGATAGGGGACCAGCTTATGTTTTGCGGTTACCCTCTATTAATCACACGTTCCACCTTTCGCACCAAAATTAAGTGGTTCCTCGCCAGGTTAAAAGAATGGACGGTGTACATAAATATTCTAGAAGGACTCCATGAAAATTATGGAAATCCTCCCAGATTTCACCAGATTTAACTATTGCGACTGGGATTCCCGGTGTGAAATGTTTATCTAAGTTTTGTTAGACTGAGGAAACAACTATATAACCCTCTCATGTGTTTTCTAAAACTAATTTTAGGGGTTGCATTGTTCAAGAAATGTGTTTGGCAAAAGGAAAAACATCTCATAAATCTGGAGCATTCTTCCATTTTAGAAAGAGGCTGGACCTCACCAGCTCAGGAGGCTGGTTTGCGGGGCCATTGCCCAGACAGCGTCGATGGCAAGAGCTTGGTTTTGGATGATGTGTTCAAGGGTGAAGATGCCGAGAAATGGGAGACGGTGATGAAGGCTGGGTGATGTTCCCAGAAGTTTCAAACCGAAAAACCGAGGCTCATTGATCCCAAGATATCCCAAGAAGTGGTTCCAAGCCAGTTTCAGACCGGGGATCAGGGGCCGTTTTTCAAGGAAACAAAATAACAAAGTAGTCCTGACTATGGTGACAACTGTGAAGTTCAGTAGCGATGCCTGCAATCTTCAAAGCAACAAAGCGAACCCCTTCACAAGACAATCCCAGTCATTTTCAATACGTTTTTCTCAGTTTGATGTGTCTATTATATCCCTAGAGATATATGTTTATAAGTGTGAATACAGGCATTCAGATATATTTGGGCTATCAGTAGTAGTATGTTGCCCTCACCTCCTCTCAGCTTTTTTCCACGGCTAGGTGGTGGCTTTTCGTTGGCTGGGGGATCAAGTAACAGCGGAAAAAGCCTTCGATCCACCAGATGCAGTTTGTGAACATTATCCCATGAAGTGGGATGCTGGGACGATATATGATGTTTTACATGACTTATCCCAAAGATGTTTTTTCTTATTATATCATCATCATCATCATCAACAACAACAACAACAACAATATCATCATTGTCATTGTTTTTTTCTATATGATTGTTGTTTTATTAGTTGTCATTTTTTGAAACATATTATTATTGTTACAGTACTATTGTTATTATTACTGCTATCCCATATTTTTTGTGATAAACCAATATGGCTTGACCTGGGGTGACATGTTTCTTTTTTGTTTTTTGTTACTGTTTTTACTGAATCCCTGATTCTTTATTTTCCAAACCTCGGGAACTCCCAATTATTTGGGGGAATGTATCGTGGGATGCTGGCACTTGATGACTTGATCTTTGTGTATCGCTAGACTTCAATCCCCTTCTGACAAGCTAATTGAACCCCTCAAGCCTGACCTACCTAAAAGGACCTGATTTTTGAGGAGGTTTGAAAGTTTAGGGCTTAGGGTGTATAAAAACAGGTCATTGTGTTTTTTTTGTTTTTGTTGGTTTGTGAGTCGTAGTACGAGCACGCTAAGGGGCGCTTGGCACATCCATGTGCTCCATGCCCGTACACAACAATATGATTGTTGTTTGCTTGAATACACATGCATCACAGGGCACGATGGTTTGCTTCTTTGAAATTAATGAGTTTTGTGGTCGCTGCTCAATGGTTTTGGATCGGGAACGCCTGGCTTCTTCTGAGCTTCAAACATGTTTTCTTCACAGCCACCGGCAACTATCAATGTTCTTGTTGGATCCTGCGTTGTTCAGTTCACATTATACAATGCAGAGGGCTCAGATTCAGGTCTCGCAAGAGCTACGTCTCTCCAGGGGATCTGATTCAATACACGGTGCAGGGTCAGAAGGACACAATGAAAATTTCCATGAGTTATCATAACTTATATCATAAACAATATCATCATAGCTCATATCTCAGAAATTCAAACTGTGGTGAGAACTATGATCGTGATGAGCCAACCTAAAATATTCAACCATGCTTTCCAGGTTTTTCCTGGTGTGGTCCCATGCTTTTCGGGGAATGTGAAAAGCCAAGGAGCCGGCCAGGGTGAACCAGTTCTTGGCCAAGCTTTCTTTGCCGGAGTGGGGCACAGAGCCGAGATCTTGCAACAGATTTCAGTGATGGTGAAACCAGCTTTGGTAGATGAAACACAACGTAGATGAACCAGGAAACCAATTCAGCTACGCACCAAGAACACCCAGGAATTGATTGAAGGCGATTGTATGCAAAACTGTGTTTATACCATTGCTGAATCAAACAAGGTTAGGTAATGAGTTTTTGAGACGGGCGTTTAACTGCAGGCATTGATGGCAAGACTCTGGTGAAAATGCTTCAAGAAGGCCAGCGGTTTACAAAACTTCCAATTGCTGCGAGATGCGGCCAGGGATTGTCCAACCCATTAATTTCTTGATGATTTTGATTGTTTCATATTGTTTCCTCATGTTTCCCCCTGGGGAAACAATTTCTCCCTGTCCATTCCTGTCATGTCCGCTGCAGATCACTATTCGGAAGTGCACAAGGAGCAGTTGTCAAAAGGCCTCAAAGAGGAGACGGTTTTTTTCTTTAAAGATGTGGCCAAGCTCATGTAGTGAGATCTGGCCAAGCAAACTGTGTGACTGCCGCAGAATATTGATTGCGAGAAAATGATTGCAGCAAACTGTGCGTGCTGACCTATCTGTCCTTTTGCGGATAGTGCGAGAGTCGAATCACTGACATATGCCAGTCAAGTCAACACAACCCATATTCAACTGGCAATAGAGCAGTGTGGTATTAGGATGTATCAATGTATTAGGTTGTTGGTGATTGGTGACTCATCGCCATAATACGCAAGCTGCAATGCTGCCAAAGTGAAGATGATTTTACCCATGTTGAATCTTCCTGATGTTCCATGAATTTTCTGTAGCAATGCCTAACATCTCTGTGACTCAACAGGACACATCAAAAGTGCAGAGATTGTTTTGGAAAGCTCGCCCACAGGTGTTCAGAGCCTTTCGGAAGGCTTGGCCGAAGAGCTGAAACGACAGGATGGAGAGATGTTCTTTTCATTTTTTTTGGCGGGGGATTCTTCGTGAGAAGACAAGTGTATAATATAGTACGCACATGTATCATCATATATATATACATTAACATACTGTGCTTGGATGGGCCGTGGAGTTTGTCAACGATGCAGGTTATCATTACCATCACAATCAATACCCACGCATCATACTGCCATTTGATCCATGTCCCCTTATATCTATACCACACCTCTGCATTCATCTTTTGGATGCGCATCACAGGTAAGGAGCCAGTCAATGACTTGGTTCATGGGGGTAGCCAATATGACTGACCAAACTATATCCAATATATATATATACGTATATATATATATAATTACATATAATATATATTAGATTTAAAATGACAGTTCCCAACTACTCCTCCTCAATTCGTTCCATTCATAGTTTGTGTTTAACGGTTATGGCCTTTCGGCAAACACGGCCCCGCCAACTGTTGCAATTGTTGCTTCGCTCAGATCCTTAGTATTCGGACATTTTTTCTCCAAAACATTGATCATACCGTATCATAATATATATCATATACCTATAGAATGTTTACCTTTGGAATTCCAAAACTGCCTGGAATTTGGATCTATAATTGCTTAGTTATGGTTGGTCCCAATATCTTGGTAGGAAAGCTTGAGTTTACCCTTCGCGGTTTCGTGGTGAAATCCAAAGTTTTAGGCTCTTTGAGGGGCAAACCTTTGAGGGGCAATCCAAAAGAAAATGTGTGCTATGTTTTTTTCGAGTTTTTTGTGTGGTATTTCATGGCTTTATGAGGTTTTACTTGGTTTTCATGGTTTTGGCGTGTTTTGGCTAGCAGCTGACACAAAAAAATACTTTACTTCGAGTCATCCCCACCATGACATTTATACATTCTATCTGACATTTATACTTAAACAGGTAAAGGTAGTGTTGATCTTCCCTGTAATGGAGATACCCCATTGACCTTGACAATGATGAGCTCCCCGCTGCACCCGCCTTATCCCCTCCATTAAAGAAAACGAGAAAGGTCAACTTTGAGGCAGATGGAGGAGTTGAAGAGGTTGATGATGATAGTATGGAGGAACTTGCGGCACCATCTTTATTTACACCACCTACTACTAGCCCGGGCCAACCTACGGCGAATCAGGGAACACTTGACCCCGCCGTGGTGCAACTCCTCGCTGGAATGCTGCAAAAGACAGAAAACACACTGGTGGGAAAGATGGATCAAATGTAAGCAAGCCAACAAACAGTCCTTGAAACAGTGGACGCTCACACCGCACAGATCGCATCCATCGAGGCAAGATTGCAATTGATTGAAACCAAGCAAAGCCAACAAACCCCGCAAGACGTCTCTCAACTGCAACATGAAGTGAAGGAACTGACCGGCCAGATGCATCAACTCTCACGTGCCCGTGCCCCCTCGGCACCCCCGCACTCACAACACGGGGCTAACCCAGCTGAACCCCCCAGAGGCCACAGAGCAGCATCAGCACCACCATTGCATTCCCGAGCGCTAAGCCAGCCATCATCCAGCGACGTAGACTGGAACCATCTCGTCATCGGAGGGTGGCTCACTGACACCCGCAGAGAGACAGTGGAAGCCGAGACCAAGGCCTTGGTGCAAGCCATGGGGATTCAGACGGATGTCCTTGAGGTCATTGTCTATGGCCGCAGGGCTTCAACATCTCATGTCCGCCTTTGGGCCTTGCCAGACTCTGAGGCGAAACGACGACTTCTCCAACTTAAAGCGGACAACCTGGACAAACATACCATTCACAGCTCTGGCAAGAATGCCTGGCTCACCCAGCACAAAAGTGCACACAAACGCTTCAACAACAGGGCAACCAAATATGTGAAGGACACACTCCAAGCCCTAGTGTCCCCATCCTCCGTGGACCAATTCGACGTGGACTGGAACAGGCAAATCCTTTGGCTTCAAGATGCGAGAGTTGCTGCCTCCCAAGCGGCTGCCCTCCTCGCACCCAGCACTGACCAACTGGAGACTCTCATCTACTCTGATTCGCGCAGCCAAGACACCATCACCTTCCACGTCAACCTGACTCGCATCTCCACGGCCACCCAGATCCCAGTCCCTGCTTTAAAGCAGGCGCTTGGCAACATACAAGATGAATGACTCGCCGGCACAGCCGGCCGCGTGCATGACCCTGAGGGACGGCACCAGCGATCTCCACCCTCACATTCCCATGTCTTCCAAATGGCAACATGGAATGTGCGAGGCAAGTCCCTCGCTCAGATTGCTGACGTGCTGTCAGATCGGCGAATTCACTTCGATGCCATTGCCCTTCAGGAGGTCGGCTCCCTTGCCCAAGGCAAATTGACACCGAATGGCTTCCTCCAACCCGACGACCAGATCCAGCTGCATCCGCATCTCTCGGATTACTGGGTCCTTTGCACAGACCAACTTCACAGTCACCTGGGCCAAGCCCTTCTGATCGACCGCTCCTACGCAGACTGCGTTTTGAACACCCTGAAGGGGGATCGGTTCATTGGAGCACAAATCTTGCACACCAGTGGCGCCAAAATGTGGCTCTTTTCTGGACACCTCCCTCATCACCATCAGCCTGCCCTTGACTACGAGGCAGCCATCCAGGAGATGAAGCACTTCCTTGCCAAGATCCGGGACACTCCATGCATCATAGCTGCCGACTGGAACGCTTCACCAGCTGGACCAGCAATGGATGCACAAGGCTTGGCTGTTGCCTGCATGATTGAGGAAGACCACCTCGAGCTACTGCTGCCAACAGATCCGACTTGGAAACACAAAACCTACGATTTCTTTTTGGTCAACCCGGCCTTCGTGAACAAAGCTTCCCCGGAAGCAAAGCCCTTTAGCCATCCAAACACATGCGCCGACCTGCACCAACTCCTGCCCACCGACCACAAACTGGTCACCTTTGGGACGATACTCTCAACACAAAAGCACCGAAACAATCATCCAAAGCACCATCGCTCTGGCCGATGGCTTGTTCACAAAGATCACCTGCAAACACTTCTTTCCACAGCTTCTCCGCCGATGTGTTGGGACGAATTGTGCCGCATCTCCCGGGCCACCGCATACCGCACACCCAGCAAAAAATACAAAGATTCCTCACACCTGAAACAGCTCTGCCGCGATCGCAACCACACAACGGATGCCACAACCCGTGCGTCCCTCACACGCCACATCTTGTCCCTCCGGCGCAAGGAGAGGGCCCAGTGGATTGCAGATCTGCACAATGAAGCCGCAGCTGGCGACGCCTCGGCCATCGCTTTCCTCCAAAACAGGCGGAAAAGCAGACCTGACTGGGGCAGCCTAGTCTCTGCATGTGGGGGGGTGAAACAGCGGTCACTGCAGTCCAACAGCACTTCAACAACGTCTTTGCCAAGACAGCCCTGCCCACTCGCGATGATGAGTGCGAGCCATACCTGGCAACCATGCGCGCATCTATGGACCACATGCAGCCCACACCCATCACACCAGAAGAGCTCATTACAAGCATCAACAAACTCAAGCCGGGGAAGACTTCCGGCCCAACCGGCATGTCCAACGAATTCCTACAAGCCCTTTCAGCCAGCAACGAGGGCCTTGAACACCTTCTTACAGTCCTCAACAACAGCTTTTCCTCTGGCACCCTGCCTTCCGATCTCCACGTTGGCATTGCGTGCCTCATTCCCAAGTGCCAGCACATACAGAAGCCAGAGCAAATCCGACCCATCCTCCTGCTAGAGGTTGTACAAAAACTATACGCAGCCATCCTCATGCGCAGGTTGCAGCCCCATTGGCCACCACTCACAGCACAACTGGGCGCAGTGTCAGGCGGTCAGCCAATCGAGGCCCTTTTTGCCGCACACTACATGGTATCCATTGTGGAAGTCTCCGCAGCCACTCCCATTTTCGTGAAGCTGGACATCCGCGGTGCTTTCGACAACCTTAGCCATGCAAGCGTGGCTGCCTTCCTCGCCACCATGCCTTCCCGGGCGGCCTTTGAAGCGCATCGCTTGATGAAGCTGTTGATGGAACAACGCTTCCTCTTCACCTTCTTCAGAGAAGAGTGGGCAATACAGATCTCCAATGGCACACCCCAAGGCGGCAGTCACTCAGCTGGGCTGTTTGCAAGGACCCTTGACCACAACATTGGCAAAGTCACAGCGCAATGGGAGGCAGCAGGACACACTCCTGTGTTTAGCCCCATTTGGCTTTTGCTTTTCGTTGATGACATCCTTCTCACCTTTAAGAACTGGGCCCAAGCCACATCCCTACTGCCATCCTTGCTAGCAGCTCTCAACCAGGTTGGGTTGAACGTCAACTTCGACAAAAGTTGCATCGTCGCCCACGCCGACACACTCAGCAACTTGCCACCTAAGCACCTCCTTGGGGTCCTTGCTGACTTCCAATGGACCACACACACTCAATACCTTCGCAAACCCTTGGGATACCACTTGGGACACGACACAGTTGTGCAAAGTGCCCTCAGGCTTATTCACCAGGCATGGGGCCGAATGAAGCCGATCCTCAACAAATGCCACTGGTCACAGCCCGCAGCTACGAAGTGTTTGCTGGACAAATATGTTGGTTCATGCTTCCTGTGGCTTTCGCCAATCCTCTTTCCACACAAATCCACTCTCCACAGGCTGCAAGTCATCCACACAACCATTATGGTTGAAAGCCTCCACCTGTACATTCCTAACACTTCAGACAAGGAAGCATACCAATTGCAGCGAACACGCAGGCATGTAGTAAGAGAGTGGCTGTCCCAAGCAACCCAAAAACAGGCATGGCCTACCCAATATCTGCGAAGGTTCTGGTCCTTCCTCGGGCACATCTGCAGACAAGAATTTCACAGTCACCACCCAGCCAGGGTCATGCTAGCGCACGTAGCAGACAGACATGCAGGAGGCTTGGCACGCCCCGGGCCCTGGCACACAACCCATTCCTTGCTGCGCAAGTTTTGGGCCGAGAAGGAAATCGAACATGATTACTTATACCTGGCGCACGACCGAGATGCATGGAAACTCCTTGGCGCAACTTTCCTCAAATGGATGGATCAACCCATGAAGTCGACCAAGGCTGAGCTGCTGCTTCAGAACCCTTGGGAATCCAAAGGTGCATTGCTACGGCAGCAAACAAACTGGCTACACACAGCCATTCTCAACATACATGGCACAACCTTACTCTTGACATGGCTGGACACAGTGGAAGGTCCATCGAGATTGTCCATCGACATTGGCCATCCGCACTCAGCGGCAACCATCCTGGAGAACTACATGGGCTTGGAACGCCATCTTCGCATCTTGTACCAACCCTTTGTTCAACAGCTCGCCATCAGCCAGCCGGAAATATGGAACCTCCTACATACTCAAGAACAATGTTGCCATGAACGACTTCTGAGGGGCCAGACAGCATGGTACCAACTTTTCCCACTTTCACCCCGTGAGGTAACTGCCTCTGTCATGCAGCCATTTATTTTGTAGATGATGCTGCGATTGATTTCGTCGTTTCCATCGGGCAAACCCTCCGGAAGCCCCAGCAAAAGCAAAAATATCTTCTGGCATATGGTCTGGCATATCTTCTGGCATTCTATCTGGCATATCTTCTGGCATATCTTCTGACATCCTATCTGGCAAACCTTCTGGCATTCTATCTGGCAAACATTCTGGCACTTTATCTGGCATATCTTCTGGCATATGTTCTGGCATATCTTCTGGCATTCTATCTGGCATTCTATCTGGCCGTTGAGGTCCAGCGGTGCGCACTGGGCTCGGAAGGTCCCAGGTGAGGTCCAGCGGTGCGCACTGAGCTGGGAAGGTCCCAGGTTGAGGTCCAGCGGTGCGCACCGAGTTAGGAAGGTCCCAGGTTGAGGTCCAGCGGTGCGCACTGAGCTGGGAAGGTCCCAGGTTGAGGTCCAGCAGTGCGCACTGAGCTCCGAAGTTGGCGAAGAGCTT
>Ga0126342_10009263_pt1 | contig 17652 bp, 14 predicted proteins | sample Cyp1metagenome_FD_92528 | JGI IMG/M metagenome (GOLD analysis project Ga0126342, IMG submission 92528) | Coral microbial communities from Lord Howe Island, Old Settlement Bay, Australia - Cyphastrea 1 metagenome | ecosystem: Host-associated > Invertebrates > Cnidaria > Coral ... | reverse complement strand
TGAAGATGTAGATCAGCAGATGTGAAGGTGTGAAGATGTAGATCAGCAGATGTGAAGGTGTGAAGATGTATTACAACGGCTGCTTTTTTACGAAGAACCCTTCGCAGGCGCTCTCGGGAAAAAACTAGTTAACCCCGGGGTGTTTATTATTAGGGTCCGTGAAAACTTTCTTTTTTATTAAGGGTTTCAATTTATTATAATAATAGGGTCCGCTTCGAAATCCAATTTTTGGCTTGCCTTATACAAGTAAAAGGAAATTTATATAACTGATCTTGAAATCGAAAAAATAGTTTTTTTTTAAAAAAAAATCAGGGTTTCAATTTAGTATTAGGGTTCCCTAATAATAAATGCACCCTAATAATAAAAACTACCTGGGGTGTTTATGATTCGGGGGGGACGTTTAGTATTAGGGGGAAAGGATTACTGTACGTACAATTACATCGATTAATACTCCAACAACCAGCCGTCGCAACGCGTTTACTGGGATCATACAGACCCATGTCAATGGCAACTGCCCTGTCTTTCTTGAACCTCTTGGTATTTGCTGCCAAGATGCGAAACCACCGGCCAGTGCGGGGCCACTCAGCCCACACGGCATCGCCCACCTTCAGAGGACATTCGGGAGCATCGTCGAACTTCTGCACCATCTCCTTCCTGAGGCCCCGTATGCGACAGCAAGCGACAGCATGCGACAGCCACAGCCGTCATCTCAGAAAGCTGCTGAAGCTGCTGAAGCTGCTGAACACAAACAGCCCAGTGCCGAGCAGCCATCCATCTGTGATTTGTTGTATTTGGGCCTCAATGACCTACACAGAATGCCACAGCTCTTCAACCCTCAAACTCTGTCCCAGTCTTAGTAAACAAACGAAACCATGAGCACCATGAGCCGATACTTCATTGTTCAGTCCAAAAATGGATCTGGATTGACAATTCAAACAGAAAGATACAGAAACATGGAATTCAAAAACTTGGATTCAATACTCAACATGATTCAATGTCCCTCCCACCATCTGAGGGACTCTCAGCTGCTCAACCTGCCTGGATATTCCTGATGGCCATGCGCACTGGCACCTCGCTAGCATCCATCCTGACACAGAGTGCTTGGGCCAATGGGGGATGGTTGGAGAAGGTACCCGGCTACCCCCACTTCTCCACCTATCAAAAGAATATATCAGGATGATCATTACATCATCAAGATTCGAAAGCAAACATTTGCAAAATGGCCGTCACATGTGGTAACTCATGACAGCAACATCAGCAAACACCTACCTGCTGACGCCTGATACAGAGTTGTCATTCAGATGGTCCAACCATCTCATGAGTTGCACCTTCAATGACCTTCAATCTTTAATCTGGTTGAGTCGAGAAGCACAGCAGCCGATAAAAGCAGCAGGACCTTTGACAACGGACAGTGATGCCTGGTACAGTATATACTAGGTTCCTAGTGGTGGATTCCGGTGGATTCCGGTGGATAAAGAAGAAGTGCTACAAAAAGCCACAGTCCTTCGTCTCCTTTTGAATCTTTTGACAGGAGGGCTGTTCACTCCAAGTGTTATTTCTCGATATCACAAAAAAGGGCCGGTGGATTGCACATGCAGCCTTGGGGGAGAACATTCAGTGTTGTAAGTTGTATGTTTCATATTGTTTCATGGTATTGTGCCTACTATGTATCAGCAAATTCTCAGCCAATACTCCACCTTTTCCATTTGATTACTCAAGCCAGTTCTTGTTAGATTTGCCACCATACTAACTCAAAGAGACCACGCTTTGCAGAATCATATCTGTCAAATTCAAGAAGTATTGGTTAAAAATGGTTAAAATATGGAGGCAGCAAATACAGAGGTATCTAAATGGTGATGCACAATCCCCTCCACCTCCACAACTACCAGTTCAAATCAGTCAAGCTGACACTCCCGCGGAGGAGCCAGCAGACAGCACTAGTGGTTTGCTTGAAAATGGCCATCACATCGTGGCAATCCCTTCGGGAGGAGTAATGTGTCGCAAGTGTGGTAAGTACACATCTGAACCCAAGCATAGAAGGCTAAAAATTAGCAGCGTACCATAGCGTACCGTGTCGCCAAGCCCATTTAGACCCTGAATTTTGGACGGATAATCCTTCGCTGAAAAACAATCCCAACTATCTTTTAGATAATTTTGCAGCGATACTCAAAATTGAGTCCGCACACCATTTGGCTTGGAATTTATCTGTTTCGGATAGAGGCCCACCGGGACAAATTAAATGCTTACACTGTTCAACTACCTTTCACTGGAACAACTGCTACAACATTAAAAAGCAACGCAAATGCACTGGAGTGCATGCTCGGGAGGTCACTCCTCCTCGATGGGTAAGTGATAGTATGTATCGAGAAGATTATCGAAGTGCATTTAGCAGGGTTCGAGATGCATTTGACCCGCAAAGACATCAATTACAGCCAGTGCAGAATTCACCTTCGCACATCAGTGTTAGACCTAATACTCGACTTCGAACCAAAACTAATGTGTCACAGATTCAACAAGTTTCAACTTCATCCTCTTCTTCAAGGGCACCGTTCTTCCCTCCATCTGTTTCATCTGAAGGATTACAGATGGAGCTTTTTGTCCACTTCGACGACATGGGCTAGTTTCCACCCAACGGGGTGCGGCATCGGCCCAGCTACCCTCGTCATCACAAACTACCAGGATCGTAGTGGTGTCAGTTGTCTGAATCCTTCATGCCATCTGTGAACCACTACCGGCCTGACCCCAGAATAGAGGAATGGGATCTTGTCAAAGCAGCAGTGTATTATAAAGTTGAGAAGCACCCATTTCAGTCTGACTAGAAGAACTTTGAGAAAGCCTTTCTTTCACAAAGGGCCCGTTCCAAACCCGTATCTCCAAACAAGCGGGCTTAGTGGATCTGGCCGATGCTCTGCAAAGGGAGAATGGGTTTGGGATTTGGGCGAAGTAAAGATAGTCAAGAGCTCCCCTAAGCACCGCACCCATTGCATATCTGTCGGGGTAGCTTCACTACCTGGCATCTTGTGTCATGGAGGACTTTACGAACCAATAGGGGCTACCAGGATATCGATTTCATCAAACGCTGTATGAAATATTATGAAATGAGAAATGCAAATGCACCCACCACTCAACTGGTACCTCATCCAACAAGCCAAATTCCGGGTCAGCGCCTTGCCTGGTTTGCCCACAGAGGACAGCAAATTCAGCAAGGAGTCCATCAAGACCTGAAACCAACTGATCTCATATATCTCATGTCAGTTTGCAGGAACAAATCATGAATGCAGTAGTCACGCCAATACCTTAGGGGGCACCAACCAGTTGCCCTTTAAACAATATCATTCTCAACAACTGTGAGACAGTCTGTAAAAAGTCATCCTTCAGTCTTGCAGCCAGGAGGCTTTTGGAACATCCTCAGTGAACTGTGCAACAGCAATAGCAACCAACCCTGTGCATCATGGATATCATGGATGATCATATGGGGGCATCCAGCTTGCCATGTCGAACCCCATCTCTGCCAAAAGGCCGAGGTCTTGGACAAAAGCAGCCGCAGCGGCACTGCAGGAGAGATGGCCGCACCTCAACTGCGGAGCCCGGAAGGGCGCAGCATGGCGCAGCGTATGGAGATGTCAAAGAGTTGAGGGCCCCAAACCCTGGGCCGCCTTTTTGGTATCGCATCCATTATTAGATGCGTTTTGTGATAGGTGTATAATATATATATATTATTATTATGGATAAATTATGTGTATGATCCTGGTCCCTGGACATTCCTGGACCCCCAAGATGGTATGCTCCCGCCTCTCCCCGCACGAAATCTTCCATTTGCATGCTTCTGTATTTGCAGAATTGGGAGCCTCTTGCTAACTATGTACATGCTATCTACATGCTACCTACATGCTACCTAGGTGCTACCCTAATTATATATCTACGACGAGTACCACATGATCCTACATGAGGCAGGCTCTATATTGTATTGTTGAGGTGTGTCTTCACTGTAAGTTAGGACGTCCCCTATCGTTTTCCAATTCGTAGTGCCTTTTGGTCTTCAAGTTGGAATAGATTGAATAGATAATTTCTTCTGCGTTTTGATTCACTTGTGATCTTGGGTTGGGGATGATTCGCTCACATGCTGTTTATACAGATTACTATGTTACCACTCACTGTGAGTACTTCCTTTTCTATCCATATACAATGCATAGCGTACATAGACATCACTGATATCAACAATTGGTATAATACCCATTGTATGCCTATTATATAAAACCTATATACTACTCATATCCATCTGGCGCCCAGCACCTGGAACATATTATGCATACATATAATATACATACTTATGTATTTCTATATATATATATATGTATTGTAAGTGTGTAATGTGATGTAATGCAATGTAATGCAATGTAATGTAATGTCATGTAATGTGATGTGATGCAATGCAATGTAATGTAATGTGACGTAATGTAATGTGGTGTCATGTATTATGATATATATATATATATGATGTAATGTAATGTGATGCACAAGATCCAATGTGATGTAATGCAATGTAATTTGATGTAATGCAATGTGATGTAATGCAATGTGATGTGATGTAATGTAATGCAATGTGATGTGATGCATAAGATCCAATCTGACGCGACGTAATCTGTAATGTAATGTGTTGTTATGTTATGATATGTTATGTATGTACAGTTTTACTTGCCTAATTTTCAAAAAAAAAATAAATATAGATAGATAATGATAGAGAAATCATTTTTTATGTTTTTCCTGGTGCAGTTTGGCCGTACTGCCAAGCAGCTCTCAATGCTTTCCCTGTCAGGGTCAAGGCCGGCAGCCACGAAGATAGCAGTGCGCCCCACCTGGGGCAGGGCCATCCCGTGGTGTCATGGGTCGATCAAGATGCACATATGAATCATATATGTTCATATATGTTTCATACAACTATATGTTACATGTTCTTTAGAATAATCACAATAAATTTAATTCTACTAATTCTACTATTTGTGTATAAGTTTAACGTCCTCAAATTGATCTATCAATCGATGGATGTTTACATTTCTGGATGAGGTAGGTATAAAGATTTCGATAGATGCATCCTGTATACTTGTTGGTGGATGTTGCTGACACTTTCCGGACTTCTAGATCCAGTTTACCGCGAAGCTGACCGCCCAATGCGCCTCTGTTTTGGTCAAGCAAGACAGGAGAATGTCCTCAGCACCGAAATCGGTTGAAGACTCATCCAACGCTGGGGTTAGAGATGGGATGCCCCTGAAGGCCAGTCTTGACATGTCTTGACAAAATGTGTGACCAAAATTAATGGACAACCCTAGGCGTTTGTCGTGGCAGTCAGAGCTGACTCATGGCCAGAGCTCTCATCCACTCATCCAGTAAGTTTGCCCATAAATCTGAGGCAGTCTCTAGTGCATGACTTCGAAGAAACGCTCGAGCATGCCGACCCTGGAGGGCATTCCAGTTTGCAAATAAAGTGTGCAAGACTTTGTTGCAGAAAGGGCGCAGCTTGTGCGATCCAATGGAAGCACACCACTGGACATCCAACCTTGCGTTTCTTGTCTTCATCCTTCTCCAGCCGCTTCAGCCATCGTGTGGACAAAGCTGTCGCCTTAACAAGTCACCAGTGGACATCCCAGTCCTGTGGAACTCTTTCAAACTTGTGTGGCTGGATATAAACTGAACCAGGCTTGCAGTATTTTGCAGTAACAAGTGCCTGAGATTTCCTTTGTGGCGACGGGAGGAGTTCTTCATATTATGGATCTGCTATGATCTGCTGTTGGCAGCCTGTTTGACTTTCTTGAATACAGTAGCTGAAGCTGGCAGTGTCCTTTTCCTGAGCGTTGTCTGCCTTTGACAACCGGCCCTGCTAGCAAGCAAAGTGTGGGTGGTGAGAATGACATCGCGAGCTTGTATCATATTGCTATGTACCTTGCTCAATTATGAAGCTTTGAAATGTTGAATTGTATTCGTGCAACGTGTTCAACACATATATTGACACATCTTCCGCACAAGATTCCAAGTCGGAAAGAGTCTTTCCTTCGGCAGAGCCTCTCCAGGTCCGAGGGGCCATGTCCTCGAAATCCACATTCTGCAAGCTGCCTTTTATCCTGCAAGCTTCCTGCTCAAAGCATTTGGTGAGCTCCTGAAGCGTGATACACTTTCCGTGATGGGATGAGATGCTCCATGGATGCATGGATGATCATGGATGGCATCCTGTGACTAGGGGACATCAACGCAAAATAACGCAAAGCAGCAGGGACAAATAGGAATGCCATAGGAATGCTCCTCAAACAGTAATCATGTCATATCATGTCTACGCCAAAAGATGGTCCTCGTCGCTCCACTTGTCCTCATTATCATGGAGCTCGTCAGTCAACCTCAAAGAAAACAACGTCAGTCCCATCTACTAAATATTAAGTACCCCTCAATAAGGATCAATAAGGGGTCCAAATGAATATCCAATACTAGACCAGTCGGGGTTTAATACTTTAATACTTGGGTGCTGGTGGGATTGCCGGAAATGCATTCCAGCCAAGACGCACAGAACTCAGTGGCACTTCGTCAGCTACAGTGGCTTTTGAGTTTTGGCACCAAAAGCCTCCTGCAAGATTGTTCCACACATCCTTGGTGAAGAAATCCAAGGGAAAAAGCACATCAAGACACTAACCAATTTTGCCCCACTTCCAGCCGCTTAGGCTGTGTTGTGGTACAGGAACTCCTTAGAAATCTCAGGACCCCTTACACATGGCTAGATAGTTCACATAGTTTTTACACTTACAGTATATCCATGTTGATTCATTTGTTACCTCGATTGGTTTTCAATACATTCTCGGTCTCTCATTTCGTTTCTTACCCCAAAACTCCATACACTACATTGTTGGGCCATCTTAGACAATACTTGAGTGACAATCATTGCGACTAGGCGTCTGCGGAAAACATGGCACCCCCGTGGTGTTGGAGACTTTATCACAGCACCACGGGGACGTTCCGAGCCGTGAGCAATTTGCGAGTGTGATCTGCGATGTGCGATGTGCGATCTGATTTTGATATCCAGTTGGCTAAAGCTGCCTTTCGGCCAACATGCAGGCTACATCGTGGCTGCCATGCTGCGTCTGTTGAAGGGCTGGCTCGGGCGCCACGTTATGCGTTATGTTAGTCCTTTGTAAATGCGATCAATTCACTACTCACTACTTATAGTACATGGATGTACATGGCGTGCTGAAACTCATGATGCCATGCTTTAGGCTTTAGGCACTTCACGCCTTGTCATCTGTATTTGAGCCATCCTGAATTATGATCCTGAACGTGACACAACTGATGACCCAGAGACACTAAGCCACTAAGTTTCACAAGTCTGCTACAAAACTAAGCAGCTAAAGCATTGGGCTGGCATTGACTGGGCATCCCCTGGGTTCCCCTCACAGTCCCATCGGCAGTGTGGGCGCAGCGCATCGAAGTGACCTCCCAACGGCTCAAGATCAGATAAGTTTACATTAATCCTGGTCGGATGACAATGGATGCGCTCCTAGTCTTGAACACTTCCCTAATATTGTCTCTGGTCGCTCTGTAGCCCCTTTTTTGTCTTCGTCCTCTTACTTGACCTGCCTTCATTGGTAATGCTCTTCTTTCATGTTCCTTTCATTGCACTTGTCTTGTCTTGTCTTTTCTTTTTCTGTTCATTCCTTGTTTTGTTCTTTCATGCTAGACTGCTACACCCCTCCGTATCCATGTTGTTGTTCCTCTTGCCATTGTGAAAGTCAATGGAACATGATGGGAAAATAGAAGAACACCAACACATGAAAATTGGCACAATAGAAATCAGGCAGTGCAAGGGAGGGGACAATGTCAGTGAGGACGATTGGATTGGAAAGACGTGAAATCAAGACGTAATAAGATTAAGACACAGAAGGGAATTGGAAGGAAAATAGACACCGGCATTAAACAAGAAACACAGAGAAGGTATAATGAAGAAATGTGAGGCCGTATGATGAGAAAAGGAGGGAAAGTAAATTTACAAGAAATAGAATAAAAGGTGACGTGGTCTGAACTGAAATGTAAATAGATTCAAACAGAGCTAGCAAACATGAAGGTAAACACCAAGGCTTAGTCCGACCTAGTCCAAACATAAACAAGTATTTGAAGCAAGATGGCGGCAATGAAAGGACAAAGAAATGATCTGAGGTGGGCCCAGCACCTTCTGCCTCCTGTTCAATCGCAAAGAAGGGAAAGCAAAGCAAAACGACTGAGATGAAAGGTGCGAAAGGAAAAGGATACTGAAATAAAAAAGACATGCAGGGAATCAAGAAAACAAGAAACTGCTAGAAAGAAGGTAAAGGGAACAGTACCAGTACGACGGGAAAATGTAGGTGCCAGTACCAGTACAGTCAAGTTCTGGAGTTATATGAGTTATTGGTTTTGAAGAGACGCCATATGGCGGGAAGGCCGTGTCTACTGTGTCTACCGATCACCTCATAAGGCACCCAGCCTTGAACTCCTCGCCGACGTGGCTCACTTTCTTTCTTTCCTCCCAGTGGCCGAGCCGCTTGAAGAAGTCACCTTTGATCCATTAGAAATCAGCCGACCCCTCGAAAGTCTGAAGGATTGTTGACCATCGAGGCCATCCACTGGGTGCACTAGTAGGCACGACAAGAAATGAAACTGCCCGAATGTTCAAAATTTCTGAAACAGGTGAATGCGAAAATTGAGCACTTAGCTGCCAAAAAAATCACTGCAAGCCATCTGGGGACCGAACGGGTTGAATATCCATTTTCTCCACCTTAGTGCGGACTGCTGTCAGCGATTCCATGGGAGCGGCCTGATCTCTTGCAGGCAAAGTGCGGCCGCGAGGTTCCCAGATGTAAGGAAATGGGTTGAAGCTGAATGCTTCGAACATCTCGTCCTGCGATCACATTGGATCACTATGCAGCGATGTGCGATTGAGCTGGAGAGATGAACCCCAAATGGGTACGAGTATATAATGTGTGTGTGACACATCAACCCACAACTAGACGATATGATCGATATGTATCAATATATAATGCAGTCAAACATCTTGCGTCGCTTACTGTATGCTTCACCTCTGGCTACTCTCGGTTACTTTCAACCGCTAGTAATTACAGCAGTATGTTCCTATTTGGACCAACAGGTAGCCACTAAATAATGCGTTTCAAAACAATCTCAAGCTATGCTCATACCTCCAACTTTCTGAGAGTCAAAAAGGGCTGCATCACTTGAGGAGCGTCCGAAAGGCCACACTGTTTACTGCAAGTAATGACCCTTATCAGTGTAGAACGAAAGGATATCAAAGGCGCAAAGAAAGTATCTAAGATCCATGTACAGTAATATGTCTGTACGCGCGTCTGGATCATCTGGTAGGGGGCAAAGACAATCCAAGAATTACTGCATATTAATTATTGCATGTTATTGCATGTTATTGCATATTATTGCATATTATTGCATATTATTGCATATTATTGCATATTATTGCATATTGAAATTCTTTGAGCTAACCCTTTCGTGGATACTAACAATGGTTTTACAATGGGGGTGGGTGACCAAAACCTTTGTAAAACTAAACCCTTGTGGTGGATCATTGGGACCCGTTTACAATGGGTAAGTCAAGGATATATACCCATATATCCATATATATCCATATATACCAATATATAATACATTATATCATATTGTATCATATTACTGTAATTCATATTACAGCACTTGACTGTAAGCAAAACACACGGCCCCTGGCACTGTCCCATGCCAAGCACAGCACGCTACAGGTCCTATGAAACTGAAAACATTAATGATTTTATTAGTATGTCTTCAATATGAATCAACTGATCTAGGCCTTGTCTTCAGGGTCGCGGAACAACCTTAGAAGGTTGGCTGGGCATGTATCTCTCACAATTGTTTCCCTACAATGTGGACTTTTGTTTCTGAATAAGCCAAATTTCACGGAAAAAATAGAAGCACAAAGGCCGCCACTCTTCGAAACGCATCCTGGGAGAGTAATCACCTTGACGGACAGAGGGTGAATATCATCGAAATTCATCGAATTACCCAAGATCCAGTGGGCACACTTTATATATAAATTAAAGCCATGCAGCTTTCCGGCTCGACCAGTATCTCTTCCGCATTCCGCTACGTCTCCAATCCAAAGCCAAGACATGGAAAAAAAAATCATTCCGGCATCCGACAGCCATCAAAAATATCAAAATCTATCAAGGACCCACAACATCCGATAACATTCCCAATGTTCGAGCTTTGGTGATTTGTGAATCAGCTAGGAGCCCGGGCCCCACCAATCGATGAGGTCTGGCGATGCTTCCACAATCCGACCTCCAAAAGTTGTCGTTTTCCCCTGCCACACCCAACCCTGTGTGGACAACTTCAAGCATATCGCAATGATATCTCTCTCGCACTTTGGATTTGTAGATGGAACATGAAACGACGCAACAAAAACATGTGCATGGAGCAATGGAGCATTTAAGGTTTTTTGGGGACGCTGCGCCAAGCTCCATTTCCAAGCATCTCCAAGCTGCTGGTCTGTCTTCAAAGCCTAGGACGCCTATAGGGCGCCCATGGGTGAGATGGTCTAAGGATGTCTACGTTCAAGGTGAAACTTGCATCTGTCGCATTAAATCAATCCGAACTGAGATGAGCTTCCTGTAAACGACGAGGATGCGGGTGCCAGAGCCTTCCCATTCCTTTCCAGATCTTCCCAGATCTTCCCAGATCTTCCCATCGTTCAGCTCTCAGAAACCTGGATGCTGCGCAATTGACCCTCAGCAATATCAGCGATAATACCGTGCAGGTCATCCTTTCCCTGCCAAGCCAATCCCACCTGCGGTGACCATGGGTGACAAACACATACAAAACCATCCAGCGTGGGAGCAACGCGCATAAAACACATAAACACATAAAACAGGGGTCTGCTACAAAGTTGAGAGGCTTTCTGATCGTTCTGTGGCTTCAATAGAGCTCGAAGTGAGAATCTCTGTCTCTGTAAATGTAAAACCTATTCACCGAAAACCCCAATCCCAGCAACTTTGCCTGTATGTCTTGACCAGTTAGCTGCCACGGCAAGAAAGCCCATGCTGAGGCATGAAGCGGGTACCAATTCTCCTCCTCAGAACCAATTTGTACAGTCCGAAAGATCTTCTTTGGAGCATCACATTTAAGATGATGTTAGCGACAAGAATCCATAGCTACACAGAATCGAGGACACGCGCGAGCGCACGCACACACATACGCACACCTTTGTTGACTTCCTGTTCATCAATGTCTATCCACTTTTGAAACTCCAGGATTCCGCCCAAATCTGCCCAGGATCTGCGTTGATATCCCCATCTCCGCTCAGTTGTTGCACAAACCTGAGGTTAAACACATCCACTCACGAGGCCAACATCAACAAACTTTTCCAGGACAAGCAGCGGCTTCTTGTCCAGCGACTCCACGATAGATGTCACCATACTCAGCTTCGGGGAATCTTCACCCTGGAAATTGTGATGTATGGAAAGCGCTGCTTGCTGTCTCTGACATTTTCTTGTTAATCTTGCGTTCTTGGCATTCAATGCAACTTTGGCAGAACATGTTTTCCTATCTGCACGGAGTGACAATCAGATTAAGTAAATAAATAACGTCTGTATATATGTGCATAATTATGTTATATTTATATATATATAATTATATATATATGTAGATGAATAATGACAATATTATATATATATAATTATATATTCATATATATGTGGTGGAACACTCTGCCCAGACTTGGTGACGCCTGGCCGCGCCACATTGCCACCAGCCGCTGCCGTTGATCTCCCACTTTCGAGATCAGCTCCACGGCAAGACGCTCAGGTTGAGGTGCCGAGGGCCACATAACAGCCCAGCCAGGGCCATAGGCAGCCTGGGAACCCCAAAGGTCTTGAAGATCTGGAAGGATTCAGCATTCAAAAAGATTCAAATGCAAATAATACTGCAATAACTATTACATAAATTCAAAATACGTTAGATATATTATTGATAATATATTTACATATATTTACAACAAAAATGTATGTACAGTATATGTATATATATAAAGTGTCACCTGTTTTCTTCTCTTGGAAGTCGAGAATGGTGAACAGTGAACATCAGTGAACAGTGAGACTTGCCCATTATACCTATTGCCGTGTGCGAGGGGTTGGGGGAAGAAATGGGGCAAGTATGGGCAAGTAGGGTAGAACATGGTATAACCATGGGCGATGATCAATGCATCCCAGGTGGCACGAGAATGGGGACCAAAAGGTGTAAGGAAATTGGTCTTGTCGTAACGCCCGAAATCCACCTGCAGACTATTGACATCCCACATTGGCCAAGAAAACTACAGCTGCAGCAGCATGAAACGTAGCAGTACATCATATTGTAAGATGCATCTGCCCAAGGCTTTCCCAACCATCAGGAGAAATTCGGAGAATGAGAAATCATTGTGAAGTCAGTGAAGAAGTTCCTGCCTCTGTCAAGCCGTCCGCCAATCGACCAGGCTTTGGCGCAACATTTGGCGGATAGCGATTCACATGATGTACCTGGGCAAACTGCCATGCACTTCTGCCTGAGACCATGGAAAGCTTGAAACCTTCAAAACACTGCATGCAATCTGGAATATTTATCGATGAAAATCAGATGGGGAAAACAATCGGAATAATAAGCAGCACATAGCAGCACCACATTGAACAGCACCGCATTGGCCCAAAACGTGTCCAAAGCAAAGGTGGAATGGACCGATTCGCCATCCGCGGCCACACAGGGCGCGCAAACGGCTTGAAATTGCTCCTGTGGTCTCAAGCTCTGCTTCTCACCAGGGGCGAAGCGTTTCCAGGTCCCATGCCAAGTCCTATGCGGAGCATCGAAAGCACAGGCAGAAAAGCACCAATTAGGGGGTACCTGAGCTAGGCTGTTGAATATATATATATGAAATAATATATGAATAATATTATAATATATTGCAAGTATATTGATTAATAATATTGTATATTATAATATATTGTACATGCATATGTAGGATTATATAGGTATATGTATGCTGTATGCCCTCCATTTTTTATAATTTTTTGGAGGCAGTTGCTCTTGCCATGGCACCCGCATAAATCCAGATAGTGCTTCCACTGCTCTGCAGTGCCATCCGGGACTTTACAGTGTCGCCATGCTCGCAGCACACCAACCAGACGTGAGCTCATGGCTAACACCGCGTATAGTCCGACGGGAATGCCCACTTTGTGGCCCTGAAATTGATCAGCCAACAGCGACAAAGCGGAGCATGTGATCCGAATCCAAATCACATGGAGAACATGTGGCAGCCGTGGCAGCCATGGCGGCCGTGCGGCCTGATTCCCAATCCACAACGCATGTTCCGCCACCAGTGCCCTTCGACAAGGCACTAATGCCCATGGAGCCTGCGCGTAACTGAGGTCAGGCTGTGACACATGGTGCCTTTCCATTCTGAAATCCTTTCAACATATCTTTAGCGCGTTTGCAATTATGTTGTTTCATTGTTTAAATCTAATTCTAATTAAAACAACACTTGGTGAGTAAAACTTGACAAAACTAAAACCACATTGACTAGATTCATGTCTGTTCTATCTTTGGCTACAACTCGCTACCTGGATCAAACTGATGCTGCTACAGAAGGCTAGGATTCGCACAGCGGTGCAGCTCATCATAGACCCCGGATGTGGTGATCCTTAGTGCTTGCCATTGGAGCTGCAACCCCAACAAAAGAGACAGCTGGAAGCACTTGGTGAGAACTGCCTCCAACTGTAGGGGGGGCAAGTGTTGGTAGACTTTGGCAACCCCTTGTAAGATAGTCCACGTATGTCTGGGTCATGGTGCTATGGCGTCATCTTGCTTCCACTTTTTGCACTTTTCTCCACCAGCGCGCGCTGTCAGAGGAAGATCTAACTCTCCCATGGATAACTCCAGAAGACTAGAAAGTGCGGCCAGAAAGAGCGCATGATATCTGCAAACAGCTTCTCAAGCCAATCAACAACAATTCCCCCAATAATGTCAGATTTAGGAACAAGATGGAACAAGTCTATGATTCTGCTGCATCCATGTGCGACACTTGAGATTCTCGGGGATGCCATCTTCCTGGGTACCGATGAGCGAGCCCAGGCTACTGCTCGCCTCTTGCTGCATCCATCTCCTTTCCCATCATCTCAACGACATTGCGACCTCAGGATGCATCATCTCAACGGGTAGCATAGTCAGGTCCATGGCTCCAGGTTGTTACCCACATGGGATCGATGATCATTGGAATGAGCACTGTACCATGACAAAATATGACAAAATGTATATAATCTACAATAACTTATATATATAATATCCTTCAACCATGTGGTGGTGCTGGTTTCAGTCAACATGTTTCAACAACACCGCTGCGTTCTGCTGCACTGGCAAGGTCCAGCTCGCACATCTGAGGTCGCGACTCTCTGCGGCTTTAGCATTGAGGACCGCGGCAGAAATGTGGCCATCTGGTCCCACCTCCACTCTGGTTGGCTCTGTAAGATTGCCTCAGGGGATAGTCATGATATGTCATTTTGATGTATTTTGGTCTGAAGGAACGTGCCCATCTATTGGAAGTAGGCTGGCAAATAATGGCAACAGCAAGATTGCTTGCTGTTGTTTCCGAGGTATCAGAACAAACGCCCTAATTACACTCCACATTCCGCACATTCCCTCACAATTCCCAGTCAAGTCAATTTCTGGTAAGAGCCGGAAATTCCTCAATTGTTTCCGCATATAATCGCACACATATGTACACACACACATATATATATATTATAATATACATATTATAATATACATATTATACACATAAAATCCGTTTTTTGATTCATTTATTTATTTGCATACCCGTAATTATATATATATATACACATAAATGTATACATATATACAACTACACTACATTTAAATGCCAGCATATACAGGTAATGTTCATTCATTTTCCCAGCCAAGGGGTGCTGATGGAAGGTCGCGCCAAGGCTCCACATCTGCGTGTGCGGCAATAGACGGTGTAGGTAAAGCAGCCAACCCCAGGTGAATCCAGACTCATTGAGGCTGGATACTCCTCAAATGGGGAGAGCGGGATTTTACTCCCAATATTACATAATTGATGCTTATTACATCTTATTACATCTAATTACCATATGATGATTGAGGGCTTCATGCCTTGTTTTGAGTGGCTCTTTGGCCTTTTTTTTGCAGGCTCTGATTGCCTGAAGATGATGGGAATTATACCAGGAACGACGTAACAACGCGGTAATGTTGCTTCTAGCTTGCACTTGAGACGGGGAACACGAAAAGCAGGTGATCAAGAAGGGGAAGCAAAGCCTCTCCGTGTAAAAGCTGGTTGTGTGTAAAAGTGTGCTGTGTGCAGAAGATTCTGTGTGTAAAAGTTTTCTGTGTAAAGGCATCTGTGGGTAAAAGGGCCTGTGTAAAAACTGCTGTGCATAAAGACTTCTGTGCGTAAAGGCTTCTGTGCGGAAAAGTTTCTGTGTGTAAAAGTTGCTCTGGGTAAAGTTTCTGCGCGTAAAAGTTTCGGTGTTTTTTTTGTGCAGTCTGTGTGGGCAAGTTTTTCGGTATCAAACCTTTCCTGTGTAATTCTTTTTTGTGTAAAAACTGTTCCGTGCAAAGGTTTCTCTGTGTAAAAGGCTCTGTGTGTAAAAGTGCCTGTGTGCGTTTATTTATGCGTGTAAATGCACCTTTGTGCAAAGCATCGGTGTATAAAACTTGTGTGTGTAAAACTTCTTTGTGTAAAAGCCTCTGTGTGTAAAGGCGTCTGCGTGTAAAATCGCACAAACCTCGCTGTGTAAGAGTATATATATATATAAGTATCTGCGCATAAAAGCTGCTCTGTGTAAAGGTTTCTATACGTAACGTCGTCTGTTTGTAGAAGCGTATCGGTGCAAAATGCGTCACCACAGCAAAATCGCAAAAACAATGAACAAAAGAATCCAAACTCAAATGCTTGCTGTCGTTGCGTTGTTGATGATGTCGGTGATGCGCGCAAGGCCCCACAAGGGGTAAAAACGCCTGACATTTCCATGTTTTTGGCGCCTCACAGGCCAAAAACAACGGTACTGTTGCTGTTACTGTTACTGTTGTTGTTGTTGTTGTTGGTTGTTGGTTGTTGGTTGTTGGTTGTTGGTTGTTGGTTGTTGGTTGTTGGTTGTTGGTTGTTGGTTGTTGGTGTTGGTGTTGGTGTTGTTGTTGTTGTTACCCCTGAAACTTTTTTCTCAGTCTCGTAGTGGCCGAAAATCGTCAAATAGGTGGTGTTCTCGCGTTTTTTTGAGACTCTCGGAGCAAAACACTATAAATACTGATGTTTTTTGCGCCTCGGAAGCCCAAAGCCACGAGGTATTTACGAAAGTTTTTTGCCCCTGGTAGCAAAAACCACGGTATTGACAGTGTTTTTTTGGACAGCACCTAGCAAAAACACTGGTATTAACTTAATTAACGAAGTTTTTGGCATGTTGCAAGAACTACTTTTTCCATGCCAAAGGCACAAAACACTGTAAATCACAGTGTTTTGGATCTGCTTTTAGGGTTCGTTAAGGGGTTGATGGGGGGGTGGGCGGGGTATCTAAAATGAACGGCAATCGCCTGAATAATTAGGTATATAACTGGGCTGGCCAGCCTCCCCTTTACTTTGTAAAGTTAAACTCAATGTAGCACCACAGGAGCTACCTTTCGTGATCAGAGTATCAATGATGTCGAGCTGGATTTACCGTCCAAACTTGGAACCTGTTGGAATGCATTGTAAAATGCCAGTGCGACTCAAACACCTTCAGCCAAGTTGCATTGGAGCCTGATGCGGAGCTGGCCACTGACCACAAGCCTTGCTGGTCACTTCCCAAGTTCTTTGGTCCACTGCTGCTGCTTGAACGCATGACCTTGCAGTCCAGCGTTGGTGGCTCTTACTGTCCGGTGAGATGACAGGACAACCTGTCTGCATGGTCCACATCCACCATCATCTGAATAGTCCGATGTAGAATTAAAACTATCAATTTAATGAAGTACCTTATGGAACTACTGCTGTCGCTGTGCTTTACCATAAGCCTAATAGCTTGAACATTGTTAAACTAAATAAACGACATATATAAACAAATACCTGCTAAACCCTTAGATTGGAAAAAACAACTCTGTTTCCAGAAAACTTGGTTTTTTGCAAACAGTGTAGAAAAAAGTGCTCTAGAGCACTTTTTACCGTTCGAGGCTATTCTTGGGTCTTTAGGGTACATCATTTCCAATCTCAGGTGAACATAACTGTATAGAGGGAGATGTTTGTATATATTTACATATACATATATATATATATGTATATATAAATAAATATATATATATATGATATTAAAAATACATAGAGGTTTCCTGAAAATTGCACATGCATACAAACACATGCATATACACTATATATATATATATATTTGTAATCATCAACATGTGGGATTGAGAAACAATAATATAGCGCACCAAGGGACAAAATTACATGTCCTGTTCCCAAATTCAATTTATATATATTATGAATGGTCTGATTGGTCTGAGGCCAAACTCATAGAGGTAATTAAATACCTTCGTGGGAATGTCAACCTCCGGCTCCCG
>Ga0126342_10009262_pt1 | contig 17654 bp, 18 predicted proteins | sample Cyp1metagenome_FD_92528 | JGI IMG/M metagenome (GOLD analysis project Ga0126342, IMG submission 92528) | Coral microbial communities from Lord Howe Island, Old Settlement Bay, Australia - Cyphastrea 1 metagenome | ecosystem: Host-associated > Invertebrates > Cnidaria > Coral ... | reverse complement strand
TGTTTTCCCTTTAGCTCGCCTGTGCTAACTCATCGTCATATTTCCCTCGCTAACTCCCCTCAATATAACGCATGTTTTTTAAAATAGTTCCTGGAACTTTGCAAATAGTTCCTGGGAATCTGCGAATAGTTCCTGGGTCCAAACACCAGAAAACAGAAAGGCCCAAATAAAGAGGCCAACGCCGATGGTAAGGCTTTCCTGTAAATTTTCCCTTAAACCAATCCATTGAACAAATCAGCCTGATGCATCTCAGTATTATCCCAAGTGAAAAATCATCAACGTCGCACCTTGGGACCTTGTCCCTGGCCCAAGGAGATGGACTCGAAACGTTTCAGCATTCCCAGCCTGGCCATTTTATCGAAACGCTATAGAAATGTAGCCTCCTCCCCCAAGAACAGTAGTTCATCAATATTCCATGTATGATAAGAACAAAGTGTAGGATTTGACATGATTTGACTATTCTATCTTTTTTTTGAGAGCTTCTATAATGATCTTTCCAAACAAAAATCCCATCGCTCAGTACTTCCATTCCCCTTGGCTTCCCCCCAGGTGGATGACCAGGCGATGACCAGGGCACTTGTCTGCGAAGGCGATGACATCGGAGACCGGATCCGTGCCGGGCGACAGGATGAAGATCAAGGGGGTGGTGTTCACCTGCTGATTCTTATCATTGCCATTCCCAGATGCAACCCATGGTGCTGGAATATGCTGGAATATTGACCTACATAACTGAGCCATTTTTAAGGGGTAAATATGTAGGTAAGTTTATTACATACATGGAGCATCTGGGATTGGATGCGACCCGAGTGCTGCTTCGAACGATTGATTAATGAAAGATGTATACCCAAGGATGGCTGCTGGGAAAAAACATGTGAAACATGCTGAACTAAGAGTGGAAGATAGCGGGATGATCTTGGATCATATATAGAGAGGACCTGAGAGGATTATATGAAATCATGAAGGGTGGAGATGTATGGAACATCCGGGAACCATGGAGAACAAGAAGAAGTGAAAAGCCACTTCTGCTGCAGAAGAAAACATTTCAGGAAGCATCAAGGAGCGATCCACACGTGACATGCCAAGGAGCCGAATCGGCAAAGGACTTGCTGATGTCGAAAGTGGGTGGCTCCACAAACTTATGACCGATCTGCTTGGAGATGAACGTGATCAGAGCAGCCTGGAGATGAACGGCAAATGATGCGAAAGAAACCGCTTCTTTTTTGGCAAGCCTGTGAAGACCTTTCAGATACCCTCTGGTAATTTAACATAGCTATTGAAAATGGCCATTTATAGTGAGTTTTCCCATTAAAAAATGTGATTTCGCATAGTTATGTTAGTTTACCAAAGGGTACTTTTCAGCTATCTGTGGAAATCTTTGGAAGTTCAAATCTCTGGCTGAATGCTGGGAATGCTCTGATTCAAGTGCTGCCCTTTCCGGGGCACGGACATTTTTCATATCATAAAATATGAAAGGATATGTTTGGGGTGTCCTGTGCTGGTTTGGGGTCCAAACATTCCAAGCCAGAAACCAGCCATAACCAGCCCAGAAAGGGTATTCACATGGCCTTCAAACAGTCAATGCGCATGGCTCGAATGAAGCAAATCTTCTGCAGGGGCGTCAGCTTCCTCAGGACATCGATGGAGCTGCCCTGACGGAATCCCGGCATTGCAAAGCACTGGGCCCCATTGGGCACCACATATCGTCACCATATCCATTGGTTGAGCTGGGCAATTTCAAGCCATTCTGAAGACATCTAAAAACTAACAACTAACATGTATATATATATATAGTATAAGTAGCCACTTGTCATTTGGGATTAATAACCATTAATCATCCCAACGATCTCCTTGGTTGGTGGGAAACGTCACATGAAACCAACCAGCCAGCCATATATGCAGCCCACTTGAGAAGGGTATTTGTCACTGACCAACACCTAGTGGGGCAGCCTATCCCTTCATATTACATCAAACTGCTAAACGCTTGTGATTTTTACCATTAAATGCCAGAAGCATGTGAGCTTTTGTCACCCCGTTACCATGTACGATTGAAATGGCAAGTTCCATATACCTTTTCACCTTCCCTTAGAGCCAAGTGTTTTGGGTTCCATGTCCCACGTTAGTTTCAAAGTGTGTTTCTTGCTTAATTTATGAGTTGTTTCTTCTTTGGTTTTGAATGTTATGATTTGGATAAGTACTTTTATTCTGGTTGGTGCTTTCAACCCCTCTGAAAAATATGAAAGTCAGTTGGGATTATTATTCCAAACTGAATGGACAAATAAAAAATGCTCCAAACCACCAACCAGTACAGTATTTGTTTGAACTCATGTTCCACGTTCATCCCTTTTCGATGCTACTGTTCTGCACCCAACAAACATTGGGATTCTCCATCCGTACCCTCAGGTCAAACTGACATAGCGAACTGGAAAATCACCATCTTTAATAGGATAATCAACTACTGGTTGGTGGTTTCAACCCCATCTTGAAAAATGTGAAAGTCAATGGGACAAAATATCCCATATATTATGGAAAAAAATGTTTGAAACCACCAACCAGACTATATCTATGTGCCATTTTCAATAGCGAACTGTGAAATTGCCAAAGAGGGTTGCCCTGGTTCACCCACGATAACATCGGCAAGCAACTCCTCCCACGGTCCCGGGAGGGGCTCTTTGTCCGCCTCCACCGAATCGTAGATGCCTCGGCTGATGACACTCCAGACATGAATAGCCTGCCAATGAAATGCAAAAATCGCGGAATGCGAATGGTTTCCCAAAATGCCGAATTTCCATGAATTTCCATGAAATTCCATGAATTTCCCTGGTTTCAAGGCTAGAGTTGTCTAATTTAATTTTGGATATTTTGGGTTTCAAACGTGTGAGGAATCCAAATCCGCTTTGAGAGTATGGTTTAGGCTTCCAATAGCATCCACAGGGTGGTATTAGTCCTTGAATATTTTTAATTATATGCTTGTGATATTATTGGGTTTTCGGGGGGGTGTTATGTGTTACTGAGCAATATTGATTGAATGCACTTGATCTCAAAACAACGTGCTGAAAACTCTGACTTTGTTGGAAGAAAACTCGTCAGCACAGGTCATCTGGGTGTCTCACACATCTTTCACCGTCTCTGATAATGCATTGATGCCAAGCTGCGTTTAAACTCCGCTGTGTTGGTAGCGAAGTAGTCCTTAAGAAGGGAGCGACAGCTGGGCAGCGGCCCGGTCAAATTGTTGATCATTACGTGTTTCTATCACTGGCATGGTGGGCTTGGGGGCCCAAAGCTTGTGTTCCAAAACACGTGGCAAATGTGTACTAATTGACATTAGTCCACCCACTTGAAATAACGTCATTTTGGGATGATTCCCAAATCCTATTCATTGGCCCGGCACCTCAGAAACAGTGTGTCAGTGTTTCAGCCAGCATTCTATAGTTACATAATGTTGCATAATGTTACATAATGTTACATAATGTTACATAATGTTACATAATGTTACATAATGTTAACTGTTACAATAAGAGTTCTATACAGTTATAACCTCCATTTACGTTGGTAAGACCGAAGAACTTCTCTGAACCTCGGCTGGTTTCACCACGAAAACCAAGATCCGCCGAGGCTCTGCAAATCCGCTAAAGGCTGGGAGGGTGTTCAGCGTGAGGATTTCATTCCAACCTTTCCAGTTGGAAAACCATGGGATTTTTAGCGAAATGGAGAGATTTACTTAACCAGCATATATGGCAATTTATGATAATTTATGATGGGGGGTAACAGTTGAGATGTTTTTGACAATTCAGAATGGATTGGTTTTAGGGAAAATCTTCAGGAAACCCCAATAAAATAGGGTGCCAAAAACGATGGATTCCGGTTACGATGTTCCCAACAAAACCGACCCATTGAACCATGAATGAGATGTTGAGGAACCCTGGGACCCTGGGAGTTGGACCACAGGAAGTCGCCCTTCCAACCTCCTGCAGCATCCTCTGGAAAATGGCTCATGTATGCTCATGTCCAACATTTGCATTACCAAAACATAGTGACTGGTAATTAGATTTGTTCGTTCTTAGTCACTTAGCCGCCCATTGATGAAATTTCCACTTGATCTTAAGCCAGAAAAAACATGGATTACCAGCTCAACCCACCCAAGAATTGGAATGTTAGCCTCCAAACTATATAGTTGTTTCCTTCACCAATTTGTTCAGTGCCAAGCAGCGCTGCTTGCCCACCCAGTCCTCTGGTACATGAGGACCCTTCTCGACCATGTCTGAGGTTGGACCCACCTGCGGTGAAAAAAACATGTGTGACACCTTCAGCTGCTTTATCTGATTGTAGAAGAATTGCGTAGCCAACTTTTTTGGGGTTTAACCCATCAAGAACTGAGACGGACCCAGTCAACTACCAAAACTAGACTTCAAGAACATGTTGAACCAAAATCTGGCCGCAACATGTGGCACAATTCGATGATGCTAGCAACCTTCGGGGCATTTTGAATCGCACCCAACAACTCGAATGGTGGATCTCTGGATCTCTATGGCACCAGCAGGAAACGTAGCTCCGTGTCATCCATCATCTTGTCACCTGAGGTCAGGGCTGGAACCCACACACGCGGAGCAAAAAAAATGGTCTGCGTAGTGCAAAACACATGAACATCTATGAATGTAACAAACAATTCAATGATATAGTCATGTGCAAAGTATATGTTACATAGGTAATGTAATGCAATGCAATGCAATGCAATGCATATGAAACATGAAAACATGAAATATATGTGATACAGTATATCTGGATGTCCTGATGTAATTATTGATGTATACAACACACCGCAAAAAATGCATTGATAAATTGCACATAGATTACATGCCATGCCACGGATGCGCTGTATATGCACATGTGTGCGCCAATATTAAAATGCCCAAATATACCACACGTGAAAAACACATGGATTGGCATAAACATCATGGCCCCATGGCCAAGATTGGCCAAGCTCAAATATCCTGCATCATCCCGCTATATCCTGCTATATTGGCCAAGCATCCCCTGTTGTTTTCCCTAAACATGAAGATACCAAAACTCCCAATTCCAAGGTTTCCGAATAACAAAAACCGTATTGCTTCGCCCATGAAGATCCACGACAAACTCACCTCTCAGAATGCTGGTGCAGAGGGCGAAGGAGAACAAGGTCTTGTCCTCAAGGCCAAGGCGTCTGAGATTCTGCATGGCTACATCCCAGAATTAGAAAATCTGAACACCCCTAGAGTTGGTGGTAAAAGCCATTGTTTCCGATCGATTTTCCTTTAATCACGGACTACAATAGGTGTTTTTTTTCCTGGGCAAATATGATATACATTGGAAATTGGCGATAATCATATGGCATAATGTTTTTTTTTTGGGAGGAAAATAGGCTACCCCATTCATCCCCATTCCATCTGGGCAAAACAATGATGACTAAGTGGATGGAATGGGGTAGCCTGTTGTTTGAGACAACCCGTGGCATGGTTGCATCAGCTTTGTATTTTGAACACTCCAATGTTTGGTCACGCGAACGGCGTAGTGGACACTAAAAATAGCACCGAGATTGCTTGATACGTCAACCACCAGAAAAAAATAATGACATTCCTACGTTAGCATAGTTTAATGAGTTAAAAACACACATATATATATAATTGTATACATATTATATTTTAACTAATACTATTTATAGCAAATTCAACTACTATAGCAATATAATATACTCAATATACAACGTTAGCTGAAATTCCCCTTCAACCGGTGCAACCCGGCCATTGCTGAATGACCAGTACCAGGCAACTTTTTAAACCATGCAATTCCACGATTCAGCAGAACATGCTGCAAATCCAATGCAACAAATCTGCAAATGAGAAGTGCTAATCCAATCCAAACATCAGATCTTGAAAAAAATGCAACAAACCATTCATGTTCAACATCCTAGTCTCTACCAAACAAATTCTCATAACATTAATCAAATGATGGATTTTCATCTGAGTTCAACTCACCCTTCTGATCCTATGCTGGTACCGCGGGCCCGGCACCGGCCCAGGTCCCAAATGGTCCCAGGTCCTTCTCAAAAAGTCCGCGGCAAATCGACTGGTAGAGCTGTTCGGTGAAGAAACTCTTCAAGATGCCCAACCCTTGGCATCAAGGGGCTCTACTGGCTATACAATGCTTCAACTGGTTGGTGGTTGACCTACCCCTCTGAAAAATGATGGAGTGAGTTCGTCAGTTGGGATGATGACATTCCCAACTCGAAGCCCTGTTCCAAACCACCAACCAGTCAATCATCTTCAATATGCTCCAAAGATCTTCAAGGCTTCAAACTGCTGATCTTTTCGTTGCTTGCCAGTCAATTCAACAGCCCAGTTGTGTTCCTTAAATCAGACTGAACTGCCGGAGGGCGCGGATTTCTCTTGACGACTTGGCTGCCGAGAGGCGTTCGTCCAAGTCCTCAGCCTTGGGTGAGGTGTCGATCGCGATGGTGAAGAGCTTCTGGAACCACTGGAGGCTATACCTGGGCCGTTGTCAAAGCGTGAATGGAGGGTGAATGGGGGGGGTGTATGAAACTGATGATCCGCTGTCTATTTGGATCTATTTGGTTTAGGGAAGTTTGGCGGTTGTATAATGTGATATGTTATGATATGTTATGTATGTGACGGTCTAGCTCAGTTTCTAGTGGTGAGATCTACTGTAGTGACATGGAATGAAACAAATGACAGTCTGTGAGTCTCTACTGGTGGTTCAGTGTTCTATCTTTTGGGGCTCCCAGGTAGGAGAAAGGGCGCAACGCGCCAGTTGCTGTGTACCAATTTGCTAATAAGCAATCAACTCACTGAAATATAAAATCATAATCTGTCTCACCTATCATCACCTTATATTATCTGGACCAGTTCATCCCGTGGCCCATATTCCTATCCGTTGCAATGGTGGGCTTCGCTCCCAGATATAAGGTATACGTCTTTTTTTGCCGCCCCATATAATCCCCAGAGTCCAGCAAGTGGACGAAGGAACAAGTTACAGGAACCCCCACTAGCAGCCCTAGCTCTTGGCAGCCCTGATGCTGATACATGGGGTCGATGTTGGTCAGTTCCACAATGCAAAAGAACAGCACTGCAGTGCCTGAGCTGCTGAGGTCTGAGGGAAAGATTTCCTCAGTTGTTCCTGAGATGCCCAGGATATCAATGATATCACCACAGTTGACCCATCAGTTGATCAACCCATATTTACCCATCAGGCCCATCAGTTGAAGATTCCCGCTGGTAAACATACAAAAAACTTTGGAAACTCCCCTTTTTGAATGGGAACATCAACTATACATGAGCCATGTTCAATAGTGAACTGTTAAATCACCTGAGGGTAGTTGAAGCAATTCACTGCTGCATTTCCTTCGGGGAAATCCATCATCCACCACATCCACCATCCAAACCGAGCTTCGGAAGGCCACCGGTCGATAACTCTCGCGGGCCGTGTCGATGTTCTTTTCCGTCACCTGGCGAACCATCATCCCGCCCGATGCTGATGTCACATCAGCCATATGGGTCGCTTCCCCCACAAAAACGGTAAGTATTGAAAATGATGAAAAACATTGAACAAAACATATGAAACATTCTGAAACCATCCTTTGTTGAGACACACATTTTGAGCTATAGCCTTGTACACTACTGTATCCATGATGAGACAAGGGTAAAAATGACCCAACGCAGGCTTTGAAGATGCACCAACACAAGTTCTCAACATTGTCACCGCTTTCCCTGGGGAACCAAGTTGAAACAAGGAGTCAACTGGGGACAAATTCTCCCCTGGGATGTAATTTTTAGGGCTTACCTCATTACAATCTGTGTGCCTTGAAGGGCTAGAGCAGCGGGCAGAGTTGCCCAAGGGTTCTCCATGATGCTTCTTTCGCGACCGGCATCGATCAACTTCCAGACCTATAGCCTATATCGATGGGTGCGAAAATGTCAGAAACCAGAGCCGGTGAAACTGTATGTACACTAAATATTTGTATCATTTGATCAGTCCATCTCCTGCCATATGGATCCATATGGGTGTTTCCGAACATGGTTTATGTCCCAAAACCATTCCAAAAACATGGGTTCACTCCTAAAAATTCAAATGCTCAAATTTCATCAAATTTCGATGATTTGGGGTATCCCTATTGGAAACCTCCACATCCTGCCATCCAGCCACAACGGTTTTTTGCACCTCAGCCACCTTCTTCTTCTCGTTGATGTCATCCGACACGGCTTTGGAATCGGTGACCTGTTGCGGGTTGCAGCTCGACCTGTTGTGACATTATCTCACAGCTGTAACTACATGATAACGGAGATACGTATCATAATGGATATATGGATGGTAATTATTAATGGTAATTATGGATGGTAATTATAATGGCTATATGGATGGTATATGGTTCATAAATATAAAAAAAAATATAAATATTGATGAAGTAATGGGATGTAATGGGTATATGGATGGTAATTATGGGATGATATATGGATGATCCGCTGAGTTCGGGAGTGACACCAACCCAGCTCATGCTTCAAGGTAACATGGCCAATCTTAAGATACCCCGCAAGAACATGCTGGTTAGGTCCATATGGCATCGTTTAAATCGCAAAAGCCGCGATAGGTATCAATAGGTTATATAAAGTACTGGTATTACGGCCTGCTAGTTTTAAGATTATAACATGGCCATGTTTAAGATAGCTGGTAGATCATCTGCAAATAGGATCAGACAAGTAATTCACCATGACTATGCTAAACTACCAAAGGCTACAGGGTTAAACACCCAGAAACCATGACTTAGTACGGAACTTGGAAACATAGGACCACTTTGGGGAGTGTTTAATGTTAGGTTCTATGGTTCTAAAGTCCCATGTTTCAACAAAAACTTTACTAAGTGGTATCTTGGCAAACCAATCACCCTTTCACCAAAATTGGTAGATTATCACATTTTACCCCATGATAGAATATGATATACATCACCATGCAACCACATTATAACCCATTAATCACATTTGTTTAAAGTTAGTAGGGCCATGCAGGACCATTGTATGGCTATTTTTGGTTAATTAACCCCCCTTAGATACAACTATGGTTAACTCCAATTTTTTGTGCTACCTCCATCCATTCCACACCTTGTCCACCAGGGTATCATCCTCCAGCACATCTCCTTCGCTGGTCGCCAACAACCGCAGGATATCATCCTGACATCGCCATACCCCAGATCGGACGGCAAAGAAAAGATGGGATTTACCCCAGGGACAGTTGGATATACCCTCTGGTAAACTAACATGACTATGGAAAATCACCATTTTTAATGGATAATTCCACTATAAATGGCAATTTTCAATAGCTATGTTATATAGTTTACCAGAGGGTATTGGGATTTACCCTCCTGTAAACTCACAGAAAGATGTGGGAAACTTACCATTTGTCGATCATTTTCTTATGGAGTTTCCATGGGTCAACCACACATCTATTTTTTAACGTTTACCCTAGGCCAACCACTCAAAATGTGCCTTGATGACTTGGATTTGTGATAGCCAAGTTGGTTCATGACTAGGCTAACTATTGGCTTTATGGTGGACGTATCTCCCTGTCTGTCTTTGCTTTTGAAACCAATGGAAAAATACCTCAAAACCCCCAGAACATGACATCAGAGGTATCCTCTTTTGTATCCCCCAGCCACCATGCCATCACATCTCACCCGGCATCACCATCTCCACTTGAAATCCATCAGAAAACATTCTCCAGACAGCTCGATTCCATCCGATTCCCATCGATCCCATGGTCCTCGATATCTTTGAGAATTTTGTTGTTCTTGGCATTTTGCACCACCAAATTGTTCTTCTCTTCTTCCAGGTCGGGCCCTCAGCCAGGACTGCCAGGTGCCAAGTCTAAAAAACTATGGAGCTGTGGAGATGTGGAAATTTAATGGTTTGGAGATGCCATGAGTCATACCATGAGTCATACCATGAGTCATACCATAAAATAACTGCATGCTTAAGGCTTTAAGGATCTCTATCCCAATACTCAATACTCTGTAGCGCCAAACTTTAAAACAACCGGGCTCAGACTACTCACAGCACATTTGTAGCTTATCATCCAGCAATCTTGGAATTACTATCAAGCTTCCTATCGACCCTGCTCCTACTATCAAGTTTACATTGTACAACCTTACAAACTATCTATCCATCCATGCGATTCCATGTGCCTGTCACTCTTTCTATCACCTGGTTATGAGTCAAAATCCGGCACCTCATGTGTGCCCATCTGTCTCTGCTTCGCATGTGGGGTTGTCACACATGGAGTACCCCAAAAAATCTCATCGTTTCTCACCATTCCCCCCACAAAACAAACAGCATCTTACCCTCTGGTTATGTCAAAATAGCTATTGAAAATGGCTATTTATAGTGGATTTTCCCATTAAAAATGGTGGATCTTTCCAGTTCGCTATGTTAGTCATTACCAGAGGCTAATCCATTTTGTAGCACCCCCCTTGAGGCCAACCCAAGCGATCTGCTCAGCAGGAATCCCCATGTGTTCCCCCACGTTCTTTGGCCACCACAATACCCAACATCTGATCCTGGCGGCACTGGGATTGGAAGAACATGGGCGAAAGCAATGCAGAAACGAAGCCACCTATAAAATGGGCTACACAATAGGGAAAATAATCAGCAACCACATCTTTTTTTGGGGTACCAGTTTTTGATAGTTTTTGCCAGACAAAGCCATATATTCATGCGATGACACAGAAAGGTGTCTAGCCATTCATGGCCATCTCTCTGTATGAGACAGGGATCTGGTTGAGTTAGAAGAATTCACCAACATCACAACTCATAACTATTAACTATTTACAGTGACGTCCACGACGTAATGTCGTGATCAGTGATCCATTTTCATCCAGAACGAATTCAAGCATCATCAAATCTCTCTCTCACTCTCTCTCTCTCTCTATATATATTATTAAACTTAGTCATCTGCCCAAATTTATAGCAACGTTATTCACCGCATTTCACCACTATGTTACCCTCTGGTAAACTAACATAGCTATTGAACATGGCTATTATAGTTGATTTACCTATTAAACATGGTGATTGTCCATAGTTATGTTAGTTTACCAGAGGGTAAACCTCCATTTCCCTATGTGTTTCCCTAAGGTTTTCCTATGGTTTTCCCATTAAAACCTATGGATTGGACTTCTCATTCTTTGGGTCGCGATAGCTTTGACCAACGTCGTCCTCCAGCCCGCTTGGCGTGATGGCAAAGTTCAACCTGCAGAACTGGCGAGGTGCCTTGGGTTAGTGTGGGTTTGTGTGGGTTAGTGGGTTTTAACCCATATATATATATAATCCATAATCCATAACTATATAACTAGTGATTAAGTGGTGATGAAGTGAAAACCATATATATATGTATATATTATGATATAACTAGTGATTAAGTGGTTTATAATCCAAATATATCCCATACAATCCAATACACAAGTAGGGATATTCCATATACAACTGGGGGCATACTTAACCCATTTACTTGCAGCCCCCAAGTATAACATCCCATGAACAAATGGGTTTGACCATCAAACAGTCATGGGCTTTACGGCTTAAAGTGATCTTATGTGGGGATTACTGTCCCATTCTTGAAATGATTTAAGGGACCATCTGCCGGAAACCATGGTTTAACCATCAAGTGCAGGAGACCTCCTCGCATTTTTCTCATTGAGCCAGTCCATTGAATAGCAGTATGCTATATTCAATAAATTTATAGGCACATGTATTTCGATTCATGTTGTAACTACCAAGGGTATCACACCTTGAGCCCCTTTTTTGCACCACAAATTGACAACATCCCCAGCAGAACTGGCTTGGAACAGGCTGATCATCCAAAAAAAATCAAGATGGCCTTTGTCACGCCCTCTCCACCCTGGCCCCTCGCCGCATCCAGGTCACAATGTGACCTTCACGGAAGTTTCAGGCCTTCGTTGGCTCAACGGGAGTTGTGTCTGTTGGATCAATGGACACTGATGGAAACTGCAAAGGTGATTTCAACAACTCAGGGCTTGGTCGGTGATTTCAACCAATAAAAAACTGACCATGTCATTTTAAAGGGGGCCAAAAAAATGATGCACATTTTTTTCGTGACACTTCTGAAAAAACTACCGGCAACGACCATGTCTATCATGTCTCCGGTCAGTTGCTTTAAGGCAGCTCACAATCAGTTGACGAGGATAACCATTCCAACTCAGGAGCAAGTTAGTAAAGACAACAACTTGAACATACTTGAACCATTTGGGGGTTCCTAAAATGGGGTAGTACCCCAAATCATCCAAAATTAGACCACTTTACTATTAAAACAACATGGTTTTGGGGATCCCCCATTTTAAGACATCCCCATTTTCACACGGCCAGGGCCTACCCGACATGTCGACAAATCCCACTTTGAGATTCCAGGCGAGTAGTGCGGATTGGGAAGTGTGGTGGTCATGAAGAACTTGAAGGTTTCCTCAATGCGCCGATTGAATCTTGCCCGTCAAGGGGGTTGTGAAACCACCTTTGGGGCAAGAGTAGTGCAGAGTCTGCTCAACTGAAAGAACACAGCTGCTAGCTGACATATATCATATGTTAATTTAGTATATGTGTATAACTAAATAAACATGATTATATATATATATAACCACACAAACATATATACTGTAATTACAATATATATATATATATATATATATATATAATAATATATAGATATGTAATTATATATGTGTGTAAACTATATATATATACATGTAATAATATATATATATTGTCATCATTTCTATGTGACTTTGTAGTCAACACCTTCTCAACTTGAAGAATGTGATGTCTTGATGCTTTCCGCAACTAACTGAAAGTCTACCTCTGGAATCCCAGGACCATACCTAAAGTGCATGTCAAAACACATCGTCATAGTGAATCTTAGATATCTGCCAACAACAAAAAAAACATATCTAGTTGCTTAGTACATCTTACCAAATCTTACCATTGGTAGCAACAAAAATAAAGTACTATAGTTACTAAAGTATCTATATAACCAAGGTTGAGCCAGTTAAAGCTAGCAGCTAGCAAGACACGGAATCATTTCGGTTTCTACCTTCTAACATTGTATGATATTGTATGTCCCTTAATGGCAATCGACCCAGGACTTCTACAAGCAGTGCTGCCACCTAACATGGCTGACCGGTGGAAAGGTGATCTTGCTTCCTTGGATCAAAACCAATTTCTGCTTCTCGCAACTGGCCACATGGGCACGGCTCAAAATGAGATGCTCTGGGAAGCGCATCTTGATGACAATGACATTGCTTTGAAAAAAATATATAATCATATGTATATATTATTATATACAATTCTATATATATATATTGTAACCACGATTTCCCATGGATGTCCATCCCCTCTCATGGCTTATGATTCCCACATCTCGGACCAAGGCCAAATTTCAGCAGTTTTCACCATTTTGCGACCCTATTCTTGGGCTTTCATCTTCATTCGTTGGGGTGGGCAGCAAGTTTCAATCCCTTTGCCCTTTGTCCCAAAATTCTCCAATGGGCCCTTTTCATTTTTCGGTGCCGATTTTTGTTGGGGAGTGTATTGAACTACCCTCTGGTAAACTAACATAGCTATTGAACATAGCCCATTTATAATTGATTCGCCTGTTCCAAATGGTGATTTTCTATAGTTATGTTAGTTTACCAGAGTGTAACCACCAGCCAGAGACCGTTTAAAGAAGCCGTGGATCGGTATATGTCACCGACTTGTCGCCCAGCTTGATGACATACCCAGATCCGTCCTGCCGGCCGCCAAGCCATAGCCAGTCGGCCAGGTGCCCACCTTTTTTGACCAAGGCTGAAGCAGTTCTCTCAGACTCCCAAGAGAAAGCCTTCAGGAAACCATAGGAAACAATATTTCGCACCATATATTCGGAATATAGAGGTTGGGATGGTTGGGTTAAGCATTGCAACGACTTTCGGGTTATTTCTTAGTTTCTTATACTTCGTCTGGAGAAGAACAAAAACTTCTGGTGGGTTGACATGGTTTGACCAACAACAATTTGGGATATGTAAGGCCCATCAAATTAAGGACCCCTGTTTCAGGTGCAAATCTCTTGGGGACACCTTATCTCAGTAAGGTCTTTGCAAGCCAATGTGTGGGAAGATAGCGACCGTCCAAAGACAGCCTTCTACGACAGGTTCACTCAAGATCACTCAAGCTTCCCGGATGGACACATATCCTGCTCCCGCCCCCAGAAATTCTATGTGAAGCGGTGTCACAGTCATTCATATTCCTTTTCGATCATGGAAATGTATGGTTACAAAAACGAAATCATCCCACTTTCTAACTGGTTGATAGCTGTTCTTTCGACTTCACCATTTACAATAATTCATAGGACATATAGAGCTGGACAACCCAACCCAGCCATCCTTGATCTTCTGCTGTCCCAGAACCGGCTCCAAGGCTGGGTCCAAGTTGATTCCAATGTTCTCCAACCTGTGACCCCAGTGACCCCAGTGACAAAAACGGTCCCGCCAGGTCACCCAGGTCAGATAATAACAATGGAATGCATAAGCACTCTCATGTGCATATGAATGAATGAATGAATGAATACATATATATATAGGTATATAATATAGAGAAAATAATATACATACATATAATATTTATGGGGTATACATATAATTACACATGTTTATATGTGCAGCGTAGGTGGAGCTGATGTGTCACCGAACTTGGGACAACCTTGGCACGAGTCCTCCAAGGCCGTTGCAAATCAATGAAGCAACATCGAATGATCCAACAACCCGTCGCTGTCTTGTCCCATCCATCATCACCAAGAATTTTTTACCCCATTCGCCCAGAACAAAACATCTGAAACATGCCATAAAACATGACATGTTCCCGAACATCTGATTTCATCCCAACAAAATGTCTTCCAATCACATCTACCATGGTTACCCTCTGGTAAACTAACATAGCTATGGAAAATCACCATTTTCAATGGGTAAATCCACTATAAATGGTCAATTTCAATGGCTATGTTAGTTTACCAGAGGGTATTGATGGAGACTCTTCCACTTTTGAATGGGGGGCGGATGTCAAAACCACCTGAGGACACGACAAGATCCACTTTCCAAACTGGATGCCCAACTCCAATCTGAGCAAAAAGTCTGGCTCAATGGACCATGGAAATTCATGGTTACTTACAATGTGGGGCCCCCCAGTGATGTTGGATGGTTTATAAACCCCATGAATACTATAGTTATAGGTACCATAAACCATAGTTATTGGAGTTATGTGCACCAACTTAGCTATCGTTTGGGGGCCCCACTTTGTACCGAAATTTACAGGTACTTAAGCATAACAATACAGTAACCATTTAATACTTACCAGAAGTATTTAGGCAAATATTGAACATGAACCAGTATATTTAATAGTTATGATAGTGAATAATGAACCTTCACTCAGTTATGAACAGTTAAATTTACCCTCTGGTAAACTAACATAGCTATTGAACATGACCATTTATAGTGGATTTTCCCATTGAAAATGGTGACTTTCCATAGATATGTTAGTTTACCAGAGGGTAATCAGTGAATAGACTTCAACATTACCGTACCAAGATTTGTCTCTTGGCCGTTCTGAGGCGCTCACGTTCTCAGGAAATTCTTCTCGCTGAGCTTGCACACGTCGATGCCGGTTTCGGTGTCCTGGATTCCAATATATTCCGAAAAGGCCATGGGAAATCCTTGGGTGGGAAATTGATGTTGGCCCCCATAAGACTCATACATTAATTGGATGTTAATTCTGCCGCTAAACACACACACACACATATATATATATATGTTTACTTTTACTTATATATATATAATTATATATATATGTATACATGTAGGTATTGATCCATCCCCAAATGTGATCAAATGGGAACATGAGATGATGGCGGTCCCGATGCGGTGCTGACGGCGAAGGTGAGGGCAGGAGGTTTCATGATGCTCCAACGTGATGCTAACAACCAGCATCAAACATCACCAAACCAACAAGCAGCAAAGGAAAAAACAAAAACATCAACCAGAACATCGGGAAAGATTCAGATCTGAAGCAAAAAAAACATCAGAAAACATGAGGTTTCTAACATCATTGAATCAACAAACAGCATGGCTGTGCCTTTCCCATGTTCTTGATGTACTTGTTGGCTTGTCGTTGCGGATCGATCATCAGGGGCCATCGCCTGTCAGCTCAACCAGCTGTGTATGCAGCGGTATGCCCCAAAGCTATTGGATTCCTCTTGCTTCCTCTATGTCTCCTCACCCACCCACTCACTCACTCACTTACTCACTCACTTACTCACTCACTCTCTCTCTTTCTTTCTCTCTTTCTCCCTCTCCCTCACCGTTCAATCCCGATTTTGGCTACAAAATCTACAAGTTTTGAGAGGGCCATAGTTAGGGATGGTCATGGAATTCTCCACCGGAACTTCCTCCCAGAATTCTGGGACCCCATGTCGCTCTCAGGCCCCCATTGCCACCAGTCGCACGGGTTGTTTCCACCGAAATGGGGCTGCGTCATTGGAGATCGGGATCTTTGTTTGGTGCATCTCGAGAAGTGGATATCAAGTCAGTTCGAATCAAAAATTCTTACCCAGCCACCTACTGATCCTGCAGGGTATACAAGCCATGAATGGCCATGAATGGCCGTGATATTTGTCAATTCCCGCCCAGAAACCGCCTGGCACGGTCGATGATGATGCCGTTCTCAATGGACAGCTGATCGTTGGGCAGGGAGCACACCACCCATTGCCTCAACGTTTTGAGAGTTTTTTGGGTGGAAGTGACCTCTAATGAACGTTCTCTATGGTATTCTACATAAGACATAAGGATAGGTTACGTCACATGTACGTGTTTGTTGGCATTATGCATCCTGGAGAGTCTGGGAGTAGATAGAATGTAGATAATGCATAATATAATTTACATTTATTTATTTATTTGTCTATGTATTTATTGAATTACATGTATATATATACATATATACATAATATATACGTTATTTATGTATACACATATCTCATGTATAATACATGCGTGTGTATATGGAGAGTTGACCCATCCACATGACAGAAAGCCGCTGAGGCACTGGATCTTCACAGGATCACCCAGCACAGTGGACATGCTGCAACCTGCCGCAGCATCGATACCATTTTCATCGTGAAATCCACATCCGATGTTTCTATCTTGCAATTGGGTAACTGGGTAACTGGGTAACTGGGTAACTGTTACGGTTAGGACAAGAATTCTGTGACCCTTTGAAACCGTTATAAATCAACCAGTTTTGTCATGGTCACATGTCCTTATTTTGTTCTTGGTGAGGAGCTGCCATGGCCAGATATTTGTCCAAACCCGAGCACCCTCCGGTGTGTCATCAAACGTGGTTGGTAAATCCCCAACACATGGAGTTTAATGAACATCCCAAGATTTATCCTCTGATAAAGTATAGTAGAATTACGGCCAAACACCTTGATTTGCCCGCGCTTTTCGGCGGCCATCTTCCGACGTGCTGAAAACGTGGTAAAAATGGGAGTTTTTTGCATGACCGGTAACTTGAAGTTGTTTATCTCAACGC
>Ga0126342_10009261_pt1 | contig 17654 bp, 14 predicted proteins | sample Cyp1metagenome_FD_92528 | JGI IMG/M metagenome (GOLD analysis project Ga0126342, IMG submission 92528) | Coral microbial communities from Lord Howe Island, Old Settlement Bay, Australia - Cyphastrea 1 metagenome | ecosystem: Host-associated > Invertebrates > Cnidaria > Coral ... | reverse complement strand
TATATATATATATATTATGATATGATATGATAAATAGATTAATTTATGGATATCATATCTAGATTATGGATATGATAAGTTACATATATATCATCCATTGTTCAGAAAAACCTCCCCGGTCGCGTCGTGTCACGCGTCGCCTGCTGCACCTTTGGCAGCGCCACCATGGTGGCATTCGCCATCCGCTCGCTGCGCAGCATCGACATCTGCCGGGCCAGCACCGCTGCCACCAGCGACGGCGCCGGCACGGCCGCCTCCAGGGCCTCCACGACGCTCCAGAGGCCGGTGCCTGAAATTTTGAGCCGAAACAAAGGGGACAAAAACCGTGAAAATGAAGCAGAAAATGGTGGATTTTTAAGAGAAATTGGAAGAATTTGGATGTTTTAGCTGATTTGATCAAGAAAACATTGGGATTATACAATCAACAACTGAGATTTTAGATGATTTTACCATCAACAACTGGGATTTAAGCATGACAACTTGGGATTTTTGCAACAAAATACCTCAATTCTTCCATTGCTGGTTATATTCGCATTATATTGCCATGATTCTTCCCATCCCCCTAAACCCGCCCAGAAACCATAGTTTTATAGGGAATTTACACATATTTGGGACCATGGAATGGGGGTGTTTAATATTAGGGGGAAGGGATTAATAGTGATATGAACTAATAGTGATAAATAGTGATAATTAATGACTACAGTATATAATAAGAACAACTAGTGATAATTAAAAAAATACATGATACTACCAACTAGGAATATCTATGCGTTCCGTTCCACTGTTGGCTCAACTTGCAAGCAGGTTTCCCTTGGAGTCGGTCTTGTCCATGGTTCTGGAGATCAACAAGGAACCATCGCTGCTTCCGCCTGGGCAAAGATGGAGATCTTCACCATGGAGATACAATCTTATGATGTACATTATTATATTATGTATAGTATCTTAAACCACCTATCATTTATAATGTATATATATATATATATATACAGTATATTAACACCAACAAGGAAGATCTTTTTTGAGGAAAAACACATCAAGCCTGTTGTGCCCTAAAAAAGTTCGGTTCAGTCACCATTTCTCCGGGATGATCATCAACGCCAACTGAGGGCCCCAATCAATTCTGATATCAACATCTCAGTAGCAAAAAGTAGCCTCTGGTAAACTAACAGTTTGCTATTGAAAATGATCATTTATAGTTGATTTACCTATTACTAGCATGGTGATTTTCTAGTTAGCTATGTAAACGTTTACCAGAGGCTAGCTATAATCATCACTTTTTGCCGTTACCATTTATAGATATTTATCCAACATCACCAGGTGTTTCCTCCAGTTTCTCCGATCATCTCCTGGCCTGCCGCCTCGCTGTCCTTCATTTTCACCACCTCCACGGTGATGTCCAACATGTAGGAGGCCAGCAGGCCATCATAGCGGCCACCTCTGATCGAGATCCAAGGGACACCATCACCGATGACTTGAGATGATCTGGTTGCGCGCCTTTTTTTCAGTAGAATCGATATAATCCTAAGCAATCCTAAGTAAAATATGTATATATAAATTTATATATATATATACATATCATCCCTCAATTGTCAGAGGAAATTCCACCCTTGATGTGTATTATCAGGTGTATATTATACAAAGATATACATTTCAGATCCTATTTTATTCTATCTATAGTATCAATCTATATGATTTTTCTATATGTTATGCCATACAATCAAAACATGTATCATCTGTTTGGGGAACTCCTTCAAGCAGCCTCCCATTTAGGAATATGGATACACCAGAAAATAGGTAGATATATAATTCAAACAGCTATAAAACTCGACAATGGAAAATCCTCCATTTACAGATAATGTTCCCAGCATTTCCCAGCCATGTTTGATGACACAGGTAAATCAATAAAAACATATCCCATTTGGAGTCAGAAATTCTAAAATTTATACAAAACAATTACATGAAATTATATATATACATATATATATATATAGCAATCCCCAAGAACTTTCAAAAGTAGAAAACCTGGAAAAAAATCGAAATCTACATTAATATCATATCCTATAACATCCTGGATTCCTTCAATTTCCATAGATCTTTTTGGGGCTTCCCCCTTTGGTGCGGCGCACCTTTCTTGGTCTTCCAGGACTCCAGCAGCTGGGCTTGGGCCTCGCCGCTGACGCCATAGGCCTTGAGGACCTCATGGACTTCGCCCCAGATCTGCAGCACGGCGTACTCTCCGGCGTTGTGATACCTGGGAGGACCCAGAAAGGTCCAGCTTCGGAAACGGTGGGTGAAAAATGTGGGAAATCCCGATGAAATCCCATGAAATCCCATATAAATGGAGGTTGAATGCCATAATCATCTGTGAAAAATGGTGATTGAATGAGGAGATCATGGGGATTGAAAATCGGATTTCATGGTGGCTTTTTTTGGGAATTGATCGGATAGAATGGCGATAGAAGCGGCAAACATGTGGGGATAGTGGTCATGAATCATGATACATCCACCTCCATAGGGGGTCGCAACTTAACCAACCCTCGGTGACTCTCGAGGGTCACCTCTCAAAGGTGGTGCAGTGATCCTCATCTATGGTTTGCCTGGTTGATACGCTCTGTATATTGCTGAACTATCAAATCAATAATTGGATGATGATGAACAATATACAAAACATGGTTGATGATTGGTAATGAAATATGATTCAGCCAATCCGGGTAGATGACGCCCCAATCCCATGGTTCATTATTCACCACGACCTTCTTTATTATTTCCAACAATTCCAATTTTGTCCAGAAAGCCCAACCCGATCTAATTAGATACTAAATGCAGTGTAAGGAAGAGGCATGAAGGGTAGAGTGCCACTGAAGTAGTGAAAGGGTACTTTCCAGCATGCAAGCAAGCGAAGCTCAAGTCATGTCATGATAGAACCACACACGGCAACATCATAGCCAAGCGATCGTGCACTCTTTTTGAGACTCGTGGCAAGGGGCCACTGAAGAACAAGAACACAATACAGTACGTGATTTTTTTGGGAGGATTTATTTCCTGGTACCATTTGCCTTGTATTTGCAACAGTTTGGAACTAGAACCTGTCATTTTGCATGGTATTAGTGACATTTTGGCACTTCAACCTCTCATTTTGCATGGTATTTGCATTTTGGCACTTCAACCTCTCATGTTTGCATGGTATTGCTGCATGTTGGCGCTTTAAACGTTAGGGTTTCTTTAGGTGTCCATTTGGGTTTCTTTGGGGTTTCGTATAGGGATTCTTTGGAATGAACATAAGACATCAGAAAATCATTGGGCGGCGAGGGATTTGACTTGTGAAAGATGACGCATTGAGCTTGGGGCAAACACTGCCAATGTCATGAGGCTAAACGGCCTGACTATCCTCGTGGCATGCATGGTCGATCCCAGGGGGCTATTGGCACAACACAAAAGATGTCATTTGTAAATATGTCTATGCTGAATTTCTCAGCAGTTAAATCCACCATCTCCCTTAAATGCCAAATGAGATCTAAGAACATATTCCTGATGACTTTTGTAGCTAGGCGAAATCCATCTAAATCCACTGTCCCATAAAATCCGCAATCCTCGTTGGTCAAGTCCCCACTGAATCCCCTGAAAATCCCATGAAGTCAACATAACTTCCCACAACCCTTCAAAGAGAGAGTCTTTCCATAACTTTCCACTGGTTCATGAGTAGTTTATGAGAAAGTCCCATCCATTCCCTTCAAAAATCCACAGAAATCCCCCCCCCCCAAGCGACCAGTGACATCTTCACGCAGGACCCGGCCCCGCCCTTGCCATTCATCGTGGCACAGGGCCGTCCGTCCGCCGCCTTCGCGGCAGCGGCCTCCACGATGTGCCGCACGTCGTTCCAGACGCTCAGCGTGCCGCCGGGGAAGAAGGCGGGGCCCTTACCTGGAAACATCTGGATTTAATGGGAGTTCATACGGAATTTAGTGGAATTCATTGGGATGTGACTGGATTCAATGGGGTTTCACGTGGAATTTAGATGGACATGAGTGGAGTTGAGTGGATTTCATTGGATTTACTGGGATTTGATGCGGGATTTATGTGGAAATTAATAGATTTTATTGGGATTCCATGTGACTAATGGGACTTCATACGGAAATTAGAGGAAATTAGTGGGATTCAATTGGATTTAATTGGATTTATATAGTGGGATTGAATGTGTTTTTTTGGGAAATGAAAGGGGACATCATGCAACATCCAGTGGTTTAATGGTGATGTAATGGGATGCTTAGCAATTTATCAATCAATGATGCGATAGTCATTGGGTGATCCCTGGGATTAGCCATATACAAGTGCGCACTCTCATAAACTCAAGGTTCACGAAAAGGACATCAACACATTTAGGAAGGTCCCATCGTTTATACAAAAATGATGTATGGCACATTTGGGGGGTATGGCTTAAAGGAACATTATTTTGCACAAGCATGGCAAAACCTTCAAAGAGGTATCGCTATTTGGGAAGGTCCCATCGCTGAAGTCATGTTTGTACAATGCCAATCATGAAAGGTGAGGCCCCCTAGTTAGCTAAGATGGTTTATTAAGTAGGTTATAGGATGTTATAGGTAGGATTTGTGGTAGACATAACTATAGTTCGCCGGGTTTCTGTTTAACCAACTTATAACAAGGGGGGGGTCAGCTTGTGAGGAATTCATGGCAAATCCATGGGATTTAATGGCATCCAAGGGCAAGTGAAGCCGTGCATGTTACAATTTTATGGAGTAAACATTATTAATTGTTCTTTTTTGGACCCCAGAATAGCCCGGTTGCAAAATCATATGGATATATACATAATATCTTATAATATGATACAAATATATCGGATGTCCCTAACAACATCCCCAATTTGCGTTTCATTATTGGGCATATGTTCAGGATTATTTAGAATTGTGTGTCGAAGCAATTTCAACATGACAAGATGATAAAAGTGATCAAACCCAAGCCCATCATTCTGGGTAAATTATAATAATTCACCAACCTGAATTAAGGCCACCAACTTCTTGCAGTCCCTGCCCACCTGAATCTTGCGGCCATTTGGGGATCATGTCCCTTACTAACCATGATTCCAGGCTTCGGGAGAACAGGCTTCGGTCGTGATGAAATTTACCCAGATCATTGGCTTCCCCTGATCGATGGGTGGATTCCACGGGATTTTTTTTGCCAGAGAAATCCAGGTCACGTGCCCCCTCGGCACCACCGCTGACGCCTCGATAGACCAAACGTGTAGGACATGGGACGAAAGCAAAAAATCACTCCGGTAGCAATGAAACATGGGAAAAACCTAGGAAGATATGGGTAAATATGAGAAAATCCACTAAAATTGGAGGTTTCAATGGGAAAAAACCCTCTACAAATAATGGATGTCTGCCATGTTTGATTACCAGAGGCTATTTATTTGGGTCATAATTTAGCGTCATTACTAATTAATAGTGTCAACAAAAAGATCCAAATTGGGCGTAAATATTTGGGAAAATCATGAATCCTGTGAATTGATCTTGAGACCATTCTTGGAATCGTTTGGTCAGTCGAGTACATGACTGAACTTTTGAGTCATTTGCTACGCAAATGACTCGGGCAAATATGAGTAAATAGAAGACATGTGTCATATGACCAAAACATGGAGGCTTCATAATACCCATATACTACATCTGCCACATCAAAATCTTTGAAAATCCAACAAATTTGCTCACACCTTACAATTTCTTGGTAAACAAACATAGAAACCATGCCAGCCAAAAGCCGTCCGAAAGCAACGTCCACTGCCGAGAAGCCCATCCCTAAGAAACGCAGACCTCGGGCTTCCAGTGACTCAGCTCTTCGAATCTGGTCCCGGAAGTTGGCATTGCCCACATCCTGAGCGAAGCATCCAGTGGATAGTTCCCCAAACCTTGAGGGTGCCATGATTGGCCATGTATTCTATGAATTGTGGTGTCAATCATGGTGTCTGACTCTGTCACTCATACATACACGTCAGGATACTCATCATTTTCTCAGGGGAAAAAAGACCTTAGGTCATGATCTTAAGATGACAACAACATCTGCCCGTTGTCTCGTCCCAAAAGCTCCCGTAGCTTGGCCAAGCATCGATGATGATGTCATCCTTCTCGAAGAGCTCAGCAAGTTCTTCGATCACCGCGTCGGTGGCTTTGCCCGCGGGGACCAGCATGATGGCTTTCCGCGGGCGCTTCCTGAGAGTCCCAACGGTCCCAACAGGACTCCAAGGTCATGAGGAAATATGAGGAAACGATGGGAGAAAAATAAGAGGCTGAAAATTAACTGTGAACATATATATATATACATGGATATATGTATATGTATATGTATAATTATGTATATGTATATGTATATGTATATGTATATGTATCTGTATGTATATATATATACATATGAATCTTATATGAACATATGTATAATAAATCATAATAACATGTCCATTGTTTCAGACTTCTCAAAGATTTCAAACGGCTTCTCTAAGTAATCTTGAATGCTCACGACATGTAAGTGCCAAGCTTCCTTCCCCAGTCATCTCCCTTCCACAATGTTCATCACTCAGACATCTCGATACAATTGACAACAATAAATATCCATATCTCATTAAACTGGTTGGTTCATAGGTATTCCTATGGTTCAAGTTAGTTCACAATCCCTACTGAAACCAAGTGGTATAAAACATTATAAAGCCACATTACAATCAACCAACTAATATCAACTGACTATCATCTATAACCTACCTCCTCAATGTTTGGTGATGAAGCTACAATGACCAGCTGCTGCCACGGCTCAATGAGGTCACGAAATCCTTCAGTTTTTCTTTGCCCCCAAAACCTGAAGATCTACCAAGGACGTGAAGTGGGAAAGAAATATGACCCAGAAGTACGATACCAATTACAATGAAATGGGAAATGGGTACCCTCTGGTAAACCAACGTAACTATGGAAAATCACCATTTTTAATGGGAAAATCCACTATAAATAGCAATTTTCAATAGCTATGTTAAACTACCAGAGGGTATTTACTATTTAAGCCAATTTGAAACATGTTCGTGGTTCTTAATATGCACTGAACGAGCAAACTACGTCTAGTAGTAAAATACCACGATTTGAGAAATCAACTCAAATAATTAGATGGCCTGGAAGAACAATAACAAACACGTACGAAACAATCTATCAAGAAATCCTGGCAGATTCTCCATTTCACTTCAATCATTTGAAACTAATTGTAATTCTGCTTCCTGAAACACTTATGGCGGTGAAGAAACTGAAACGCTTAAAACAATATCGTTATCCAATCAGTGGTTTTGCGAGTACCTGACCATACCTGACCTACACTCACCAGCCCAAGTAGGAATATATGAATGCTCAGCAGACGATCATCAGCTGGTGCTGCAAGGTCAAGTGATGCCGTCGAGCCATGTCGCAAGCTGAACAAGGATCGGTGGGGATCACCATGTTGGACAAATGGATTTTGTGTCATATTCACAGGCAATACCCTCTGGTAAACTAACATAGCTATTGAAAATGGCCATTTATAGTGGATTTACCCATTAAAAAAGAGGGTACCTTTGAATTTCTCTCCAGTAATCCCCCAGGTTCTAGCAAGGAATTACAGTGCTCCAACAGAATAAATCACCACAAAAGGGTGATCATGTGGTAAACCTAACCCGTTGACCATCCCGGCAACCAGTGGGGGCTCATTTCTGGTGGTATCCACTTAATCCAGCAACCCGTTGACCGTCTCAGGCACCATGCAGGTTGCTGTAGCTGGAGTTCATGGCTAAGACCGACTGCACCTGTTGCGCACTCAGGTCATAGAGCGACACATGGAACTTTTCTCCATTGTAACCTGAGGCGAAATTTGGGAGGAAAAGCTACTGGGACTCTCGTCCCCGGGGAGGGATGGAACATATATATATATATTGAAACCACCATCAGTTCAAAGAAGCGTCAACTTCAACCTATCAAAACATATCTCTATAATTATCTATAGATTGAAACAATCTTAAACATACTTAAAATCAACATGTTGAAGCCAGCCCATACTTTTCGTGTACTTCGCCTGTCCGAGCCGCTCTTGTCCGCGATGTTGAGGCCCAAATTCGAGCCCATCACCCCACTGCCGATGATGCCAATGTCTGAGACCTGAAGAAGGCGCAAATGGCTATTGGTCAAAACCCTGGCACCTAGTGAACCCAATAGCTGGTAAATGGATGTTCATCCCATTAGAATTGATAATAATAGGTTTTGACCCACCCCCAAATAGTATCCTGGTTGACTCAACCCCTCTGAAAAATATGAGTTTGTCAGTTGGGGTTAAATGGGATCATCATGCCGAATCATGCCATAATGCCAGGTTGCAAAAAAAACACCCCAGGTACAAGGGGTGTAAATTCTTCGGTAGATACACAGGTAACATGATGAGTTTATCCCCCCAAAGTGGCTATCATTTATAGCAACCCTGAATATGTCATACTCCATTCATAGTCCATCAATATTCCATTATATTCCCCATCATAATCCATCCAAATATATGGGGATGGGTCAAAACCCTGGTACCTAGTGAACCCCAAAATAGCTGGTAAATGGATGTTCATCCCACTAAAAATGTATCTATAGGTATTGACCTATAGCCATATTAATTGGAATATCCAGTAATAACCCATTGCATTCCCATTAACATTCATCATCACTGATGATCAACCGGTGAATTGCAGGGGTTATACCCCATTTTTAGACACAAATATTGGGACCATCATGCCATATAACACTTAAAAAAACTACCCTCTGGTGATTTAACATAGCTACGGAAAATTACCATTCTGAGAGTGTACATCATGTATAGTTTGGCAATTTTCCGTTATCTCATGATATGACCATCACAATTCATCCAAATACATATATATATATATTAATGGGATTATTAAATCATTAACATCAAAATTCACCATGGTTATAGATGGTGTCAAAACCACATTTGGTATAGATCATGGCACCCCCATTGGACCAGTGGCTGCCGCTGCTCCGCCATAGCCCGCCATGGCGACGAGACGCCACGGTTGGACGGAACCGTCACTGTCGTGGCTGGGAGATGGCAACGGCATGAAACGATGACCCCGGGCTCGGGAACCAGGGGTAGGTAAGGTTGGCAAATCCAACAGGGTTTATGATAGGTATATATCTATATGATATAAATATCTATATGATACCTATAATATAATATCTATATGATTGGATGGGATATATATATATAGGTATATGATAGGTATATGATAGGTATAACATTATAACATATTATAACTATATCTATAACTGGTATATCGTGGTTAATCCCGATCCGGTTGCAACCATCATAACCATCCCCGAGAGAAACTCAACTCCGGTTGCCCCAGCCTTTGTTGCCAAATCCCAATGTATTCACCTGGTCTATTGGCTATATTGGTTCTTTGCTTGTACTGATGTTTGGTTCAATGTATGTATATATATATATATGCACGACGTACTGATTGTTCAGATGTTGATTAACAAATAAACATGTTCATTCACATGCTCTGTGGTTATATTCATGATGTGTTTCAAAAGAATATCATATCACCCTTCTATTCCCAGTTGTTTTTTACCCCAACAAACCAAGGTGAGTCATTAAGAATACCCCTATCCCATCTCATTAATTAGTTGAAAACGGTTTCCCTACTATTGGTTGTCATAATTTCCCCAATGAACTATAGGTAGTACAAGTCCCAACATATCAACACATCAACCTGGGTATTTTGAGTGGCTCGTTGCCAGACATCGCCCCTTGCTGCGCTTGCTGCCTCCTGCTTATGCATCTTCCAAAGGGGCGTTGCTGGGCTGGCTGCCGCCGGCCGTGCGATGCATCGCCAAGCGCGGTCCTGAACGGATGGGAGAGACCGAGAGACCGAGAGGCCCGGCCAATCGAACAAAGCCAAGGGATCGTTGAAAGAACGAGACATAACTAGTGGTTGGTGGTATACCTACCCCTCTGAAAAATATTAGTCAGTTGGGATGATTATTCCCGATATATGGGAAAATCAAAAATGTTCCCAACCAACCAGACTAGGAAATATTGGGTTCATTTGTTTTTTTTAAGGGTATAGATGTATAGTTGAGCCCCAAATCCATGCTGGGTTGTTGCGTGTTGTTGCTGTCGCGATTTACGCCGGACTATATGCTCCAATTTATGGCCAAATGCTGGGTGAAACTGGATCCAACTTCAGCTTCGGGGACGATGATGGAGGTGTCCTCTCTGATGGGTTTTAATCTTACAAATGGGTATGGGTCAATACCTATTAATACCATTTTTAATGGGATGAACAACTATTTACCAGCTATTTTGATGTTCACCAGGGGTACAAGGTTTTGACCCATCCCCAAATGATCACAAATTCAACTACTGCGGTTCAGGACCCCATCTGCTTTGCTTTTGGAAAGGTATGATACAGTGATGTAGTGGATTAATAACTCAAGAGGGGACATGATCAGCGTTGAATGGCGGAGAAATGTGATCATGGTGATCGAAGGGGTTTAGATTCAGTGATATCAGGACATTTTTTGGGTGGCAAGCTATGTATATATATATACATCATTTTGATTCCTGATTTTGTAGGGAATCTTAATCTTGCACAAGATACTCATGCCATGCCGCCGACCTTCCTAAACTCCCAGCTACATCCATGCAACTCTCTGTCTCAAGGCCAATTTGCAGGTGTAGATGGGATTGTGAAATCGATCACAAGGCATTTCAGTTGAGTCAGCCATGAAAATACCCCTATCCTATCCGATTAGGTGGTATAACCCCCTATAATAAAGAATCAACATGGTATTTCGAATCGCTCATGTGTGCAAGGTCAGAAGGAATTGGGTGGATCATTTGATACAGTCTTGGGCTGGAAAACAGCAGCGACAAATTAAATCGTAACTACCTATGATACAACCCACTCACAAAGCAAAAAAGATCACAATATACAAGTGTAAATTCAATATAGATCATACACACATATCATGTATATATTCACATACAAAAAATGCTTACAATTCAAAGATACATGTCACAAATGAAATTAGATTCACTAAGAAAAACTTCATAGTCACTATCACCCATCCTGCATATCCTGCACCCCCACCGGGCCACGTCCTGTGGTACGCCAAAGCCTTCCGGCGTCAGCTCTCGCAACGCTGTGGCTAGGCGTGGCCAAACGTAGGACCAGGGACCCATGTTCTTGGGCTCCTCCTGGAGAGGCACAGCCTTCAGGCCTTCAGCCAAAAAAAGCATCAGAAGTATATGGAAGATATATAGAAGCATAATATATATATATATATATATTATAATTATATATAAGTATACATATATAGTATTTACCAGATAAAACTTATACCCCCAGCTAGACAAGTAATACCAAATACTTACCAACCTATCTTGTGGCTTCCTTTCCATGGTTCTTCCCTTGCCCCGGGCCCAAACCTGAACCCAGCACAGCTCTGCATGCGGATACTGACCTCGATGTCCAACCAGGGCAGGTCATCCCAAGGACATTAAAAAATGTCGCTTTTTGCTGATGATCTGGGTATGGGTCAAAATTAGGTACCCCAATAATTGGATGGTTAATACCAAACTAGACTAACATCTGTGGTCCCCTAGGTCTTCCATTTTGACCCACATCCATCTTTTTGTGTTGTTTGGTTTATTACCAGTAATTGGACTGAGCTGCTTCAAACAACAGATTTTTTGCCAGTCCAACAACATCTATTTTGCCGATGATTCGGAATTACCAAAATGTATCCATTTTGCTGCTGGTAAAAGTGGGGGTTTGCTGCTATGAACAATTACTCTCAGCATTGTTTTTCTGTATGATGCAAGAATTACCAACATTTGTGGGCAAATGTTCGAAAGGAATCGCTCCATGACAGTCCTCCCTTTCATGGTCTCAACATTGAGGAAATAATTGATTTGAACTCAGGCGACCTTGTCAATAAGCTATCTCCGTTGGGGGTTTTACTCTTACTATCCATGTTTGCCGCCAAAATTCCAGATGTTCATGGCACATGTTTCATCATTTGGATGTGTCTGAAAATGGGATGTACTTCCAACATGGATCAACATTGCAATCAAAGAAGAGGGAAACATGAGGCACTAAACCTGTGGATGATTTAGGAGTACCCTGTTTCCAGACACGCCCATGATATTGTTTGCAATTTTGCATCCCATATATCTATATCCATCACATCCATCCATTAAATTGGATCCCCAGATTTCCTATTGTTAGTTCAATCCCTATGACATCCCCCAACTTCATCTCATCCCCCGGGCCGGGGAGCTGCAGACCAGTGCCACGCTCATGGCTGGGAAGGGAGCTAGCTGTTCGAGGCGATGTAGAACCACCTCACCTAGGTGGCGATGGAAACAACATGGGGAAATCTTGGGAAAAACATGGGGTTTTACTGGAGGTTTTACCTGTATTTGCCATATTAGTGAACCTAGATGTTACATATATATATATATACATATATTAACCTATGTGAACCAGTATATTTCACTTGGAAAACCATGGGGAAATGGAGTTATAACATACTTGGATGTGCATCCCACGCTGGGGTTTATAATCCATATATATATATAAATTATATTATATTATATTATATGATATGATATTATATTATATGATATTATATTATATGATATATATATATATATATATTATTATATTATATGTTATATATATAATATATATATATATGTGTGTGTGTATCCGTATATCCATATATATATACACATATATATACACATATACGTACATATATATAATATATAATATATAATATATATATAATATTATATATATAATATATTATATATATAATATATATATGCAATAGGGGAAAATCCATATATAACTGGGGGTAGAAGCCATTTACTAAGTGGGGCCCAAGTAGGTCAATGATATCCCCATGGGATTCCCATGAGATCACCCCACCATGCACGGCTACTTGGAAGATCATCCCACGGAACCCTAAAATAATCGTTAGCTGAATAGGCTTGCTTTGCAAAGCACCATTGCCTGCGAACATATTATGTTATAATATAATTCTATAACATATCATATAACAACACAAAAAGGCTTGGTGCGACATGGTGCGACCCTGACGTAGTCACGTCCCAGGAATCCCTCAGATTGCAGCGATGGAAACCATCTGCTGTCAGTGAACGTGTGCCGGCTGTCACTTGGTGAACTCTGAATCCTTTGCGACTTTAAGCAGTTTGTGTTGGCCACTGAAGGTCACGCTTTGGTCAGCAAAAGTGTGGCTGTTTCGTTTGAGTCGATCGAGGAGGTCACGCGACGCTCTCGGGGAGTCGACCCAAAAAACAAGGATCATGGGGTGACGTGAGGGATGGGTAATAGAAAGCAAAAGCTGAAAAGGATGTCTTCGAATTATTCGAATTATTGTCTCTTTACATTTCACTAAGCTACATCCCAGTCAATATAAACCCAGTAATTATTGATAATGGGTTTGAAGAATGACAAAAGGATTACATACTCATGTAAGCGGTAAAAATGTATGCTTATGTAACTATACTTTAGTAAGAAGGGTGATTTATGTTCAAGGGTAAAACAACGTATGATATGACTAGCGGAAGACAGTTACATTGTGACCCTGGATCATGCATGACTATACCAAGGCCCCAGTAAAGGGCAGCTAGTAAATGGAACAGTAAAGGGCAGCTAGTAAATGGATGTAAATAGTGGAACAGTACAGGCTAGTAAACGGGCACTTAAAAGCTCAAACATCACTGATGAGTCGTGTATATATATATATATATAAATACATATATATATATACATATATATACATACATACATATTTATACATACATACATATGTGTATATATATATATGGTTTCCTAAAATGGGGGTACCCCTAAATCATCAATTTTAATAGCATTTTCCACTATAAACCATCCATTTTGGGGATCCCCCATTCCACAGAATGTCTTGGGATGATCATACCAGTCAAGTCATTCTTTTCGCTGCTACAATAATGAGTTTCCCTGCAATGGAGGAATCAGGAGATCATGGGGATGTCAACAAAGAAATATGGTTGCTTTTTGAAAATGGAATGTCCCACAACATCCCGAAACTATTGCAGTTTAAGAGGTTGAAATGACCAAATTCCGTTGATTTTGAGGGCACTCAACCATGTTTAGAAACCCCGGATAATATGGGGATACAAACCAAAAACTAGCTGTGGTCAAGCTGGCCCAAAAAGTCCCAAAAACATGTGTTTCGTTGGTCACTTAAAGGGAGCATGGTAAAACGCTGGATGTAACCAACTCAAATGTAGATCCAAAAAACATGTTACCATGGCGTGACTTTCGGTTTCAACGGCTACTTTTAAAGCAAACATCCATGACTTTCCAGAAGCAAACATTTTCTACAAGAGTTTTCTAGTAGGGCCCCTAAGTTCAACCATTGACATCTATGAGTCACATTTACATATATATATATTATATATGACATAATAATTATACATAATATGATATTGAATAATCTAATTAATACTGAATTGTATTATATTATCTTTAAGAGTATTACACCATATTGTATTACATTATATTATATCATATTGGATTGTATGGTATCTGGTATCATATCATATCATATCATACTATACTATGTTGATTATATTGTAATGTATTGTATTGTATTGTATTGTATTGTCTATCATATTATAATATCATATGGATTCATATGAATCATATTATATTTTATCAAATCATTTGAGAATATACACACTTCCCCCAGTTCGGAGTAGTCAGTTCACCACCTTTGTTGCATCTGCCCAACAGCGCCGCCCAGCGACCTTTCAATCCTCTCCGATCGCGAGCGCTTCGCAAATCGTAGAAGACCTGCAGAAACTGCTCGGGCTTCTCACAGGTCAAAACGGTTCATGAGTCCTTATTGACCCATGGTTAATCCAATATTAACCATTATTAATCCTTATTGACCCATGGTCCCATGGTTTTTAGAGGTAACACATAGCCAGTCTACGCCCAGCCTGACCGCTGCAGAAGATCATGCGCTTGCAAGTCATTGGATCTGTCTCGCCGGCCTCAGTTTAGCAGGTTTATCGCGAACCGAAGTCACCCTGGAAAGCCTGAACATGACGTACATATATACACATATTATCATATATATATATACATATTAATATGCGATTAGGTGAATGCAACTGATAAATGTAAGTGATGTTGATATTTTTCTGATTCAACATAATACATATTATATAATACCTTAATATTATCATATTGTAAGACTTAAAATCACACTACAACTGGTTTGCAAGATTATTTTGGAAGATGCTTTGGACTCAAATACAGTAACCGTTCAGGCACCAGACACCCGCAGCTTACAATGTGGCGCCACGATAGGTTTCTGTTGGTTTATGACTACCAGAACTAGGGTTTAGGGGGATATATCTATAGTATTCTATAGTCAGATGGGACAAAATAAACAAACAAACATAATTTGGTATACATATATAGCACATTTGGAACAGTGGTATTGTTGGTTTCATCAACTATACGCCTATGCTATCCTGATATCTCACTACACCCTCACGTCTCCTAATTATTGCTGGTTCTCCCTATCACATCCCCAATTCCATATATTCTTGTTCCACATCTATACTGGTTGGTGGTTTCGACCCCTCTGAGAAAATATTAGTCAGTGCGATTATTCTTCTCAGTATACGGAAGAATAAAAAATGTTCCAAACCAACAACCATATGTATATATATATATATATGTATTGTATAACCCATTACACAAACATATTCAAAACCAGAAATATTTCGCTGCCATCGCTGCCCTGGCCAATCCTCATTCTTCGTATTCTTCAACGGATTCTGATCCATGAAATCTCCAGTATATAAAGGAGTGGCTATGTTTCTAACCTCCATACGATCCTCAACAAAAATATCTAAAAAAACATGTATATCTATAATTAAATATATGTATATATATATATTATATATATATCACCTATTACATCCCGAAATATGTGAAAAATGGTTGAATCTGTTGAAAACTCCATATGAAATGACGAGAACATGACCTTCGAAAATCCTCATCCATTTGACGCCAGGCCACTGTCTCCGTGTTCATGTTGTCACCAGTGCCACCCTCCTGGGTCACAGCAAGAGGACTTAGGACAGCTCCATTAAGACATGAAGTTGAAATACTCCAAGATGTCATCCAACGATGTAGAAATATGAGAAATGTGCTTCTGAAACTGACTAGTTGGATATAGTTGGATACTAGTTGGTATAGTTGGGTATTTTATAGTAGATATTAATCGAACTTGTGGATGGGGCTCAACCAACAAATATAACTGAGGACACCATTTGTTGCGGGGATCCTTTTGACATGCCTTGACCGTACGATGAATGCGGGGGAAGTAGAAACCACGGTGTGTAGCCTCGTGGAACTAACTGAACAAACATGACCATAAGAAATAGAATTGTTGAATGCTCGCTGGCTTGCAATGATTTGATCAAATTGAGGACTTTCCATCTTGACAGCTCTGGAATGCTCTGGAGCACTCCCGGCTTCCCCACCTGAATGAGTCGCTGGAAGCGGGTTCCAGACATCATATCTTCCAGCGGCGAGCGACAAGGCCTTGAGAGGACGCAGTAGCGAAGTTCTGCCCAAAACATATGGGCCGTGACCTTACAAGATGGGATGTGGAATACATCTGGCAAGCCTCCAAGCACCAAAGGAACTAAAACATTAAAAACCTATTTAAACAATTTCAAGCCGTATGTCAGGGTACAAAAAAATCAGGGCAACATACCCCTGTTTGGGTCACTTTAAGGCAGTTTGGGCAAAAATGCCGCACCCACATGCCGTCTATTTGGAACCGTTCCTGGATGATGCAGTTTCCTCTGGTCCTTAGCAATCCAGGGATATCCCCGAGCCAGGATCAATAGTGTGCCCTGAAATCCTGAACTTGGTGTTCACTACTTAACTTATCATCTGGTTGGTGGTTTCAACCCCTCTGAAAAATATGAAAGTCAGTTGGGATTATTCTTCCCAATATGTATATGGAAAATTACTTTACTTCGTGTGATCCCCACCATGGCATTTATACATTTTCTTACTGGCAAATCTTCTGGCATTCTATCTGACATATCTCTATTCTATTTGGCATTCTATCTGGCATATCTTCTGGCATATGATCTGGCATATCTTCTGGTATATTTTCTGGCATTCTATTTGGCATATCTTCTGGCATATTATCTGGCATTCTATCTGGCATATCTTCTGGCATATATTCTGGCATTCAATCTGGCATTCTATCTGGCATATCTTCTGGCATATATTCTGACATATCTTCTGGCATTCTATCTGACGTATCTTCTGGCATATATTCTGACATATCTTCTGGCATATCTTCTGACATATCTTCTGGCATATCTTCTGGTATATTTATCTGGCATATCTTCTGACATATTTTCTGGCATTCTATCTGGCAAATCTTCTGGCATTCTATCTGGCATTCTATCTGGCATATCTTCTGGCATATTATCTGGCATTCTATCTGGCATATCTT
>Ga0126342_10009260_pt1 | contig 17655 bp, 14 predicted proteins | sample Cyp1metagenome_FD_92528 | JGI IMG/M metagenome (GOLD analysis project Ga0126342, IMG submission 92528) | Coral microbial communities from Lord Howe Island, Old Settlement Bay, Australia - Cyphastrea 1 metagenome | ecosystem: Host-associated > Invertebrates > Cnidaria > Coral ... | reverse complement strand
GTTTACCAGAGAGTAGCCACTGTGTCTTGACGCGAACGCCGGCCTTCAAAAAGCTGGCCGTGATCTGGCGACCAAAACATCATGGTGCCAACACACCAACTTGTAGCGCATGTCCGTACCCGCTACATTCAAATGCAAACAGTTGTTGAGCCAAATTCTGTGCAAAGGATTTGATCATAGAAGTGGGTTTGGAAAAAAGTTATGTAAATGCAAAAATGTTGAGCGCCGGCATGGCGGCCGCATGCAAATCATTCAAATCAATGGCCAATCACAATACATCAAGCTATGACACAATAAATCGACTCCATTGAACAAAGATGGCCGGGAAAAACCGCGCACAATCCTGGCTCGGTAACTTGAAAGAAAAATTTCACCAAACATGAGGTGAAATGACGACCGTGCCCTGGTTTACCACCACACAAACATCTCAATGCGTCCGAGCAGCAAAAAAAAAAACATCTCAGTGGCGTTTCCATACATAGAATCGTTTTTTGTTTTTGATACTGATTTTTTGTCCACTCGGCAAAATGTCAAAAAAAATAAACAACGTCAAGTATTTCATTTGGCACTGTTTGTTATTTTGCCATAAATTTAATCATGCCCATTTTCGTGGCAGCGCAACGAAATATAAGATGACGCCACGTATGTTCAAAGACCTTTTGATGCCGTGTTGGAATTTGCACGGTGTTTTTCACAAATTAAATTATAGAATTTAAACCGGATTTTGTTCTATTACTTACAATGGAGACTTTTATCCAACATCATGTTTTTGTCCTAAATGCAGAAGTGTAAATATGATCTAATATGATCTCATATTTTCAAGAAAAAATGGTAAAGGGCAGCATCAAATGAATATGCCATGTTCCACACCCCTCATGACATCATTTTTCCAATGAATCCTTGCAACGGTCAATTTTGATGAAGTGGAAGGCCCATTTCACGCTGTCTAGGCTTGATCTGGTTCAGAACAATAGGCAATGCTTAGCAGCAACATTGGCTATTTGGTTTGTGGTAAACGACTTGTTGCAGCCCGGAAAATGTTCCAGGTAGCATGGGTGACGCTAATACCTCCCCTATCCCTTTTCCCCGATCTCAGCCCTTGACCCTTTCCCCCCCCCCGAAAGAAATCATTCGATGACATTGTGACCGCGTGGACAGCTCCTCAGGACAGTGGCCATGGACAATTTCTCCGTGGAGGTAATGTGCTGGATGTGGAGGACAATGCGTTTACAAACCAGGCGTCGGGGAAGCGGAGGGCTGGCGGGTCAGATGATTAAACTCTAGCTTAGCTGGCTGCATGGAACAAACATTTCTTTGGGTCTAGAATTGTTTTGAATTTGTTTTTTTGGTTTTGGATATTTTTTGTTGGATTTGTTTTTCTGGCCGTTTTCTTTGCTATTTGCAGCATTTTGGAGCTGGAAGCTGCCATTTCAACTGTCTTTGCAACATTTTGGAATTGGAACTTCTCATTTTCCATAGTACTTCCAACATTTTGGTGGAATTTGTAACATTTTGGAGGTGGAAACTGCCTTTCCAACGGTATGTGCGGCATTTTTGAGTTCGAACATTTCATTTTCGATGGAATTTGCAACATTTTGTTTCCCGAACTGTCCATGTAACATGGTAGCTTGCCACTAGGGTTCATTTAAGATTGGTTTTAGGGTTAGTTTGGGTGTTTTGTTTCGTTTTAAATGTTTTAAGGGTTCGTTTTAGAGTTGGGGTTTAGATATTTAATTTTCTTAAAGGGTTAGTTTAATTTTTTTGGTTTGTTTTTAGTTTTATTTAGGAATAATTTAAATGTATTTATAGTTGGCTTAGACTTAAGACCCATTTAGGGTTGGCCTAAAGTTTGTTGAGGGCTGTTTAGGGATCTATTTAGGCCTGGTTTGGAATTTATTTAGGTTTGGATGAGCATTTGTTTGGGGCTGGTTTAAAGTGTGTTCAGGGTTTATCCAGGCTTGGCTTAGGGTCTATCTAGAATTGGCCTAGGACCTATTCAGGATTTGCTTAAGGTGTGTTTAGCGTTGACTTAAAATTTGCGTAGGTCTCGTTTAAAACCTATCTAGGGTCGGTGTAAGGTTTGTTTAATATAACTTTCAAATTTATTTAGGGCGTGCTTAAGGTTTACTTCGAATTGGTTTAACGTTTTTTTGGTTGGTTTGGTGTTGTATTTATAGTTGATTTAAATTTATTTAGCCAAAAAAAAAATAAAGCTTCCAACAATATGGACAGGTGGAAAAGCAAAGGTGGTAAGAGTCAGCGAAGAGAAGAGCAGAAGAAAGAAGATCAGAGAAAAGAAAAAGCAGAAAAAAGAGGGACGGGGGTCACATTCGCCCCTACCCCCCTAAAATCCCCCGCGTCAGCTTCGACCAGGCACTCTCGGCACTCTGGCCACAGGCATTTGTTGCTAGAGCCTTGAAGCCTGCCGTTTGCCTCCATGGCCCTCCGTTGTTAGGGCGTTTGTTAGATCTCAAATGCCTAAAATTCCCCCGCGGCAGCTTCGACCAGGCACTCTGGGCACTCTGGCCACAGCCATTTGTTGTTAGAGCCTTGTTGAAGCCTGCCGTTTGCCTCCATGGCCCTTTCAAGCCTGCCGTTTGCCAGCCCTCAAATGCTTAAAATTCCCCGCGAGAGCTTGAAAGTTTTCTGTTTGTGCCGCGACCCTAAACTTGAAACCGTTATATATTTGCATACTAAAGGTAAGAATGGCGTGAAAACGAAAATATAAATCTAGATGCTAAAATTTGATGGTGGTAGATTGTAGAGACAGCACCGCGGCCGCAAGAATGCAGTTTTGATGCTGGGATAGCATCTTGAGGTTACCATTTTTATCATCTGATACTGGGATAGCTTATATACTGTTATGATGCTGGGAAAGATCTTGTTATGATGCTGGGATAGCATCCTGTTATGATGTTGGGATAGCATCCTGTTATGATGCTGGTATAGCATCCTCTTATGATGTTTTGATGCTGGGGTAGTATCATGTCATGGTGCTGGGGTAGCATCCTGTTTTGATGCTGGGATAGCATCCTGTTATGATGTCGGGGTAGCATCCTGTTATGATGCTGGGATAGCATCCTCTTATGATGTTTTGATGCTGGGGTAGTATCATGTCATGGTGCTGGGATAACATCCTGTTTTGATGCTGGGATAGCATCCTGCTATGGTGCCGGGATGGCATAAACAGATGCTGGGCATCATAACAGTAAGTTATCCCAGTATCAGACGATAAAATTGGGCAACCTCAAGATGCTATCCCAGCATCAAAACTGCATTTTTGCGGCGGCGGTGCTTTCTCTATAAGCTACCATCATCAAATTTTAGCATCTAGATTTATATTTTCGTTTTCACGCCATTCTTAATTTTTTAGTATACAAATAATTATATAGCGGTTTCAAGTTACGGCCGTGGCAAAAACGGAAAAATTTCAGTCAAATATTTACGCTAACATGCTGTAGCCCCAATGGCACCCCTACTACGCAAAACTAAGCTGGCGTCACCCAACACCAGCGCAGGGCAGCCACGACAGCGGCGCGGAACATACACCGGAGCAGCTTTGGCAGACGCCAGAAGAGCCAAAGAGCGAACCTACCCGAACCCCTGCGAGGAGGTAGGTGCAAATTGGTGGTGGTGGCATTGGAAGTGGGTGGGCGGTTCAGCGAAGAAGCATCTTCCTTCATCCGGCTGCTCGCACAAGCACGCAGTCGCACAGCACCGGCACACCTCCGGAGGGCAACAGCTCAAGCGTACATAGCCTGATGGTCTGCTAGACTGACACATGCAACCCAAACTGCATTTACAAACAGCCTTGCCTTCCTCGACCCTGGTCCACAAGCCGATTTGGATGGGGACCCCCCCCCTCCTCAGCGACTTGCTCCACTTGATTACGGAGCCCCCGACCCATTCCCGCCTCCCCCCTAACCTGATGGTTTTTCGGCCTTTGGACTTTTGCACATCTAGAGACTGGCCAGTATAAAACAGTCATCCAACCCCTAAAATCAAGTTTTGGGGGACCTGAAACACTCACGCGGAAAAAATTGTGCGCGAAAAATCTTAACCTTCACTTCATACGCAATCTCGCCTGCAGCATCAACCATATTCTGCAGTGCGCTTGCTAGCTTGGAGTCAACAGATTGGAACCTGAAATAGCCTGAGTTGGACCGCATGCATGGTCGGGGTCAGGCATTTGAGCAGGAGCAAACCATGTTCTCCATGATGCAGTGTCAGGATCAGATACAGCTTGGACAACATTTGAACGCCAAACATCAAAATCTTGACATTTTGGCCATGGTTTGACAATGATCCTCTCATGTTTTTTTTTCCGAAATGCGGGTAATCCAGCCCCTGAAGTCCGGTACCTGATCTTCCACACCTATGCTCACATCTTGGCCGCTCTGCCGGCCCCAAAGTCCAGGAGGATTGTCAGGAACGGGACCAGGAACGTCATCATTCGTTCCTCTCCATGTCTCCTGATCATCTTCCACCTGTTGTGGCCAACTTTGGTGCTCCCTCCTCTCGTCGTAATGACGTTGACCACGAGTTTCAGCCTGACTAAGTTCTTCTCTGAATTGGTCTGCTTCACTAGCGGCATGCCCACTACTACCTCTAGGCATTGACGGTGGTAATTGAAGCCTTTCATGACCACCAGTGATGGGAGCAGCCTAAAGGGCCTTTGGGGTTCCCCACACGAGCGATGCCGGGAGTCTTTGCCCTCAGCAACAAACTCATCGGGCATAATGACATAGGCTGGATTGCCGATGGCGAAGCTGGAACGCGAATTGCAGGTGCCGCAACAGCCGGCATAGAGGTCAGTTTCCTGTTGGCCTCCTGAAATTCGACGTAGCGCGTGGTGTTCTTTCTGACCGTCTCATCACGTTCCTTCACCACCATGTCGTGCATCTTCTTCCATCCTTCAGCTTCATCCTCCTCTACATTGAGCAATGCTTCCGGCAGTTTCGGGTCGGAGCCGACCCGGATGTGCAAATCCATCTCTATACCGGCGGCCCCGGATGCTCGAAACCATTTCTATACCGGCGGCTCCTGGATGTGCTGCTGAGCCCTCGGCAGGGTTTAAATCCAACCCACCGGGGCGCTGTGAGCTACGTTGTCTCTTGTGCGAGGAGTTAGCTCCAGAAGCAGAGCGTCGGCGCCGCCGGTGCATGGCCGCATGCGTGATGACGGCAGACCATCTCGCCATGTGTGCAATGATGGCTGTGGAGCGGCTGTTGCGGGGTGGGGTCTGCGCTCTCTTGTGTACGCCAAATGTCTGCGGAATGGTGTTGCCTCTGCGCTCCACCTGCCGCCCACTTCGAAGGCCAGCACAATCAATCAGCAGCGGCTGCGTATTGTCTGCCTCGACGGCGTGGTTGGCCAGCACTTGCGAGTGGGGCGACCAGGGTTGTGCCAATGGCCAGCTGGCTGCCGTTGTATAAGGGCAATCCCTGGTCGTCAACTTGTTGGACTGTGGGGGGGTTCAGGTCTGAGACCCGCGTGTGCGTTGTGACCCTTGCCCGTGCTGCTCTGCATATTCTGGCAGCGGTTTGCTCCAAAGGGATGCCCCTGGTTCGCAAAACCCTCGTTCTGGAACAAGCTGCCCGGTGGTCGCCCAGTGGGTCAACGTTGCGACGGCACCGGCAAGTGCATTCTGACAAGGGTAGGGGAATATGGAGGCGTTTGAGCATGAGCAAGCGAATGGGGTGTGAGGGGTATGATGTGTCTGCTGTGTATGGCACAGTGGTGAAAGCTCCGCTGGCGAAGGGCCCTGATTGAAAACGTTGAGGTGACACACGCGGTTCAGAACGTGTGAGTGTGAATAGCCTACATTGAAAACGAACCATTGTGACCGTTTCTTTCCATAAAACCCGTCCCAAAAGTTCGAAACCCACCGCTCAAAACAATCCTGTCCGAAAAAATGGTTTGGGATAAAATGAAAAGAAGGGGGGCAACAATTCCGTTCTCCATTCTCGTCGTGAAAAATGACGTCAATGTTTTGCAGGGTCGTCCAACGGTATTGGTAAGCCGGCCGGGGACATCAGTTTCCCAGGCGCTTGCAAGTAAGGGATTGTCAGCATCAATTTGGCCTTGGGGTGGCGTTGGAATCTCGGGGTGGGGCTGGGGTAGGGTTGAAGCGACGTGGTAGTTGCACCGCTAAGGAAAGTGGAAGCAAATCAAAAAACTGTGGGGTTATGGTCGGGTTCTGATGGGGTCAGGGTGCGGTTGGGATGGGGTACTATATTATTGCTATATTATTTTTGATGACAACGAGCCTATCCCAACAGTGGGCGCAAGAAAAATTTTAACTGTGAAACATTATGTTTGCCTGACTTCCGGTGGCTACATGCTTGCGGGTGTTCACAACCTAAAACGGAGGGAATTACAGCTACCTGCCTTTTTTTTTCACTTCCTATTTTTACCGAAGCACCGTTTGTCGTGCTTTCCAGGTACCAGGGCGAAACACCAGATCAAAACCGTGTGGATCGCCTTGGAACGCATAGATGGGAAGATGCACTTTTTGTGCACTGGGAACCACGGCGGAGATACCACACATTTCCCGCTGCCATTTCCAGAACTTCCGATTCTACCCCCAATGTTTTTGCGGAAGGGTCACGGAAAGTATCAATTTCAAAACAAAGTCTTGCCTTGCCATGAAATATGTGCAAAATCTTTGTGCGACAGGCTGCGCAAACGACAGTGCACCCAAAAGTTTCGTGAAACTCTATGCCAGCTGAAAACATAATTGCTGTGAGGGGCCCACGGGAGCAAATAAACCAGCGTCGGTTCCGCGAACGCTAGCAGAAAAAAAACTAGAATTTAGCAAGGGCATTGGCAAAATCAACCTGGGACGCAACACGAGAAGGAAAACGGTTTTTGACATTGCACCACAAAGGAACCGAATGAACTATCGAACATTTCCTGGGGTGACGAAAACTTGCGACCGAATCAACCATACTGTCTTGTTTGGAGCAACAACATGTGCCATCTCCATTTTCACCCATGGAAAAAAAAATAACAAAGTGGCGTCGTATGCTCGAGCCAGACTTTTGATATTTTTCGGGCGGTGAAACGAAAAAATGTATTGAACATATTGTTTTTCAATGCTGGGTTGGAAATTACTTGTTGAAACAGAAATCTCCTTTGACAATTGAAAGAACCTAGTTACAAAGGACGCCGACTGACTAACACATGGTATTTGATGCTGTATGCACCTTCATTGGGTGGACTGGACAGCATGATGCAGATATTGGTCGAAAAATTGCATCCGGCTGGGTTGAAATGTAGCACCGACAAAACAAAACCGCTCACGATTTACAATGTAGATCGGTTTTTGTTCATCGAAATGGGTGACAGGATGTTTGAACTTGTTCATGACCTGCCACTCACCAATGTTTAGGCCGAAACATCTTGGCACACCTACATAAACGCAGCCAAGTTGAATAGAACCACCACTTTCAATTTGGGTGAGGTGAAATTTCAACAACAACACCAGTGTTTTTCGACGAACACTGATGTCGATATCAAATTGAAACCGTTCTTACGCCCACAATTTGGTTTGGATTAGCGATCTTTCCCTTGACACAACCGTGATGAAACTTGACCGTACTCAAAGGCGAATGCTTCGATCGATACTCGGTGGGGTTCGGGATGATGCTGAAACTTGGGAGACAACAATGCGTCGCATGAAGTCCATGAAGTCAGGGTTCATCACACCAAATTGCTGGAAGACAATATGATGTTGCGCGGCGACGTGGTACACAACATTTCTGCAGCATGTTAGGGGTTCGGGTCCGTAGCCATCAATACACCGGTACACCGTTGCGCCGATCGCTGTGTTTACGTCGATACGCCGTTACCCCGGTACACCGCTCGTCGCTGCACGTTACGCTCTTACGCTGTCCTCGCCGTTGCGGCGAGCGGGTGTCATTGCACCGCTACGCCGATACGCCAGTCGCTGAGCTTACGCCGATACGCCGATCGCTGTGAATACGCCCACGCCACTTGCTGTGTGGCAAACATGTTACAATGCAGCACAAATTTCGCTCTTTTGATGCAAGTGCTACTCTTGCAGCATGTTTTGCAGGTGGATGTCAGGAACCGCTGACACCCTTAAGGTCAGCCAACACCACATTGGATGTGGTGAATGTGCTGGTCTTACAGATGAAACGCGGAGCAGTGGTACAAAATTACAAAGATAACAGTGGTGCGTTAGTGGTGCAATTGATCTTTGAAATTGCAACAATGGCCTCGTAATTTATATTTATATTATATAAGTCACCACTGCAGAAACGCCAAATGCAAGTTGATGAGTGAAGCAATTGTCTAAAGTATCTTGGCGACAAGCGGTCGAACCGTCATGCACTCTTCCAACCGGCGCCAAACACATTGAACTATGAAACCAACGTTGGTTCAGCTTTGAAGGCTACCGTTTTCGAAGCAGGAGCAAATCTTGCCCAAATCAACTCGGCACCAAAGACACAACAAGGACCGACAACGTTTAACAGCTTTCACAAGAACGCATATGGCAGACCTACCTCACTACCATTTCGGTCGAGTTTAGGGGGCCCGGATATGCCAAAGGCATTTGATAGCGCAACAGTCCGAAGTAGACTATAGTCGAGGGTTGAAACAGTTTGCAAGTGTTCACGATACTCGTGTTTGATTTTTGACGATCTCTTTTTGTCGCAGCTGCCTACAGCTTCGAACCGTTCCTGTCTGGAAGTCCTTTGGACAGGACTCAGAGTCTGTTCAGAAAACAAAGCCCACAGAAGTTGTGAATCTTTCGGATGTATATAGAGCTATAATGTGCGCATGAATTTGCTTCATCAAGCTTCAATCTCCTGCGCTTTTAGACTTTAGCGATCTGTGATCAAAGTTTGAGATGCGCGTGCCAAAGAAGCCTCCGCACCTGGTGTTGTGCTCTATTTTCGACCTGAGCCTTTCTTGATCTGAACATTCCAATTTTCCAACACTTACAGTACCATACGTTGCTTTTCTGCTTTGACTGTTGTGCTTAGAAACCTCGAAACCTCACAGTGAAGCATTCAAAAATGCTTCAAGTTCCGAAAACCTATCGCACGAGTTGCCGGGTGAGGGTGACAGCTCCATCTGATAAAGATTTCAAAGAATGTGCTACAAATAAATCCCTTCCTCATCCTCAATCTAATGGGCATGCCGCAAACCTGGCTCCGTTTCTGGAATGTCATATCCTTGCGATGTGAATGGACTCAACACTCAAAGCTCGTGTAGCCGATGCATTGTGTTCCAAGTTCCAAAGCAAAGGCAACGATTCAATGGGAATATCAGGCTATGCCAGACAGATCTAGACAGTCTGGCTGTTTGCAATCCCAAGAATAGCATGCGAAGGAACTGATATCGCACCAGGACCCAGCAGCAGAGCTTTTTTCGCATCTACGTTTGCAGCTGCTGCAGCGTGTTCTGCTGGAAAAGCGATTGCCTGGCTGGTCCCATCACATTTCAAAATAGATAGGCAGTCCAATTGCTGTCTTCGGACCGCCGTCACGCCTACAACCCAGCTGCTTCAAGCTTTGCTGGCAGTGGTTTCCTGCGCCAGGCATTAACGTTTGAAGCTGTGCACATTTCGAATCCCCAATTCAAGGCTATGCACAACGAGTTCATGAGGCGTCTTCGCGATATCCACATTTACTAGTATCAACCACTATCCTGCTGGCATCTGAGAATCTACAGGGCAACCACAGCAGTAGCATACCACACGAACAAAACAGGGGTCGTTTGGACTTCCGGCCCAACGAGTTTCGACAAGGTTACACTACACTGATGCGGGTTTGGCTTGTCTGAAACTAGGACACCCCTCAAAACTCGCTGGCTTAAAACCTAAATTTTACCGATGAAAATTGCCTGACATGGGGGAGTACGCTCCACTGTCAGACACCCATCGATACACGAATGACCTGGCTTTCATTTCAATCATCTGTGAATATTCGTGGCAATAGTTTGATGGTGTTTGCAGATTTTGTAGTTTCCGTCAGCAAAAGGATTCGACCCTAAAAAGGCCTGCTTCTTCGCTCCAACCTCTTTACCTTCAATCTTTGTCTCCTCAATTTGTGCGAGTTGCGATTAGAATTCCTGGTGTACATCCCACTGCAATTAGAAGTGGTGCAGCAACAAAAATCAGTCATCGGTGTCTCCGCCCAAAATGTTGCTCCTTCTTTTCCTCTCCTTGCTTTTCGCTCTCGTCTTCGTACAGATCTTCCTGAGAACTTCAGCGAGATGAAGAACTGAGCAATACTCAGCAAACTCAGCAAGTGCCTTTTTATTCAGCTGCCCTGCGCCTTGTCATCCTCGTCATCTTCGTCGTCCACCTCCTCGTAGAGTAGTTCTACGTCCTCTTCCTCCTAGGCCAAAAGGGTGGAGCACTGGGGAAACAACCCGTCACCAGTCTATGGATCCAAGGACTTCCAAAAAATAACATGTCCGACGACGGGACCCAGCCTTCTCTTCGGTGCGCCCGAAGTTCGTTGCGAAGGGGACAACAAAGAGAATCACAAACCTCTGCTTTTCAAGGCTGATCAAACTGAGTGAAAAATACCCCTATCCCATCCCCTTATACTAGTTGCTTAATAGTTATCCCTATTCTGGTTTATTGTAATCCGCATTAAACATCATTAAACCAGGTAGTATAATCCCCATAATAACCTGGGTCGGATTGATTTAGCTCGTTTCGTGGCTTGGTTTCTGGCATCAAGGCTGACAGCCCGAAGGCCACTGCATAAACCTCAGCGCTAGCGCTGCACTGTGAAGCTTTCCTCCACTTGCGGGATGTATCCCAGTTAGTAAGTGGGCAATAACCATATTATATATACCCCAGTTGTATATGGAATATCCTCAGTTATGTGTGTATTTGTATATATATATACAGTATATATATTTATGAATATGAATTACAAACCACTTACTATCTGGCATGCACATCCTCCAGCAATGTCATATTCTCCTGACTTAGAACCCCACGTCAAAGGGATTGCCCATGTTCTCATAGGCATCGTAGGTTTGAATCTCGGCATGGCAGAACACAAAGCGTACTTGCGACTTGGTATAGAATTCATCTGGTTTCACTTTCGTGAAAACCAATATTTCGCATCTGACCTTGGCCTTTGGGCAGACTGAGTGAATCACTTGCCGCACAACCCGTGGCCATGGCCTGCAGTCGACAATGCCACTGTCTGACGGACTGATACGGGCTGTTTCAAAGCGACTCGCCGCGTGTCACGCGGTGCCTCGCCTCTGTCTCTGCCGCACGGCTTCCGAAGAGCTTTTCGAACTCAGACGCAAGCTCTGGGGGGACTAATGTTGGTAAAGCATGGTAAAGCAATGTCATAAACCACCCATATTCTGATCATACCATCCATAAAAATGGTAAAATTGGGGATGGTTTCCTATTGCTTCACGTCGCATGGCAATCCATTCAGCAATCTTTCTGCTCCAGCTCTCCACGACCTATATTTCACATGTGCAACTGCGTAACTTTGCTACAACAGGAAAACTCTACAGTGTTTCGTGCATTTGCATTCCACAAAATGCGTCCTACACCAAAATCTTTGCCATGGTTGACTTCGAGGTTTTTACCTTCCTTCCATGCCTCGCAAATGGTTGGATTGCAAGTGGTAAGATCAAAAGCCAGGGATCCAAGCAAGCTCCCTGCAAAGTTAAAACCTCAGCAAAACTACTCCACTCAAAGAGTTCCATAAACTCTAGACATTTCCAGGGGCAAGTCCCAAGTCTTGGACTCAGGCATTCCAAGTCCTGCTGGAGTGGAGTAAAGTGGAGCTACTGATAGAAGGATTCAACCGGCAGAGAATATTCTGGCAAGTCCTGGACGTCGATGTGGGATAAGCTCCAAAGGAAGGCGCAAATGCATAGGACCTAAATCCACAGAAATCCACACGTCTTGTCACGTCCGAATCCACACGTAAAAAGAAGGTGCAGTCCAAGCTACAGCGGGAGCCTTTCTTCTCCGGCAAATGCGCGCCATGGCTGAAACAAGAGCACAGTATCTGGTGCAAATTATCTGTGAGATCTCTATGACGTACTGCAAGATGGTTGATTCTACAAAGTTCTCTACGAGAAAGAGATCAGTGTCGTAGTCTTTTCTCTGCGCCTTGGGGTTTTTCAAAGGCTAAACCCAAGCAGGATATGTCTTGAACTCCGAATCCAGCACTGAAACAGCTCATTGGCAAACCCGAGCGTCGTGTTTCTGAAGTTCTGAGATGAAAATCTAGCTAGGCAAAGCTTCAGTGCACACGGTACAGTCTTGCAGCATTCTTTCGAAGCATGTCGATTCTTCTGCATACTGTATCCCAGGGTGGATACAGGGTGCAGAGATCTCCAAGCAACCATGCAGCATGCAATGCACCAAAACCGAGACCTTGCAGGGAATCACTCCGATGGTAAAAAACATCATGGCAAAAATACTGTCCCATGTACTGTCCAATTGAATTCTTGATGATTTCTTGCGTATACCGTATACCCCCAGCTGTTGAAATCCTCAGCTCAGTGCATCAGAACATGCTGCATCTGCAAAATCAGAGACATCGGCTACGCGGCTAAGGTGACGGTCACAGTGGTTCGAAACATGGTCAGCTCATGCCACCGTTGCACCAGGTGTTTGGAAGATATCACATCCCACCGTTCTGCAAGGAGTGCTACACCCAGATGTGTAAAGGAGATGAAAAATGACAATATGCAACACCCACATGTTTTGCAAATCATTATCCCAACAGCTTGCTTTGTCATACGTATCCCTTTCAAAACGGTGTGAAAATGTTCCGAATAAAAAAGATCCTCTCACTTTGCTTCGCAAGAAGTGAGAATCAAAGCTTCGCGGAACTTGACGTGATATTTCGGGAGCCCACCAGGGAAAATTCCAAGTCAGTGCAGGACTCTGACTTAGTCGACCTCCTGCACACCATCAGTCAACCCTCTGCGGTTGTGGTTCTGCGACAAGCTCGTGCTGCTTTGGAACCTGCGGCTGTGAAAACATTCCGTCAAAATGATATGTCGAGTCGTCGAGTTAGCTGCCGCTACCATACCCTTGCTAGGCTCTCTTGTTTCCAGAGCACCTTGTTTCCGAAACTCTAAAGCTGTCCAAGGTATCCAAGGTAACAAAAACTTGACAAGCTCCTGAAGTTGCCTCTTCCTGGACTCTTCCTCATCACTTTCAATTCAAACGGCCATCGCAATCTCCGCCTTTGCTTTCTTGGCACGTCGAGGCTTCCTGCGATGGGTAGCGAAGCAACCGTCGATGCCAAAGTGTCCTAGCCAACTGCCTGCCTGCGCCCTTTCTTTATGCCCTCCCCAGCATGCTGATCCTTAGCAGCAAGGGCACCTTCAGCAAACTTTGCTGCATTGAAAGATTTTAATTCAGATCAAAACACGACAAGGTGATGACCTTCACACCTTCCAAGGGAAGCGCCCGGAGATCGTCAGGCTGCGAAGAAGTCTGGCAGAACGCAGGGTTCACTGGGAGCAAAAGGAAACACGGGAAATTCAGATTTTTCAAAAATATGGGGTTGAGTCAAAACCCTGGTACCCTGGTGAATTCAAAATATTGCAGTTGGTAAATGCATGTTCATCCCCCCAAATGCGGTACTTTTTTGGTTTTGAGCCGTCCCCACATCTCGAAGCCAGTCGTCAACGCTCTGAACACTTCTATAGCGACAGGGATGATTGGACGAACCTCATCGCCGCTGTCCGGCGGAGCATTGTGGCCTCATGATTCAAACCCCATCATTGTAATATTGGGGCCAGCCACGTCTCCATGTTCCATATCTTCCAAGTGGTTTATTTTATGTGGGTGTCTTAAAATGGTGGATCCCAATATCCAGCGGTTTATTGGTTCATTAAACATTACCATTTTGGAGGTCCCCCATTATAGGACAGAGCCACTGAAATTCTATACGCCTTGACTGTGACGATTTCAATCGCGCCTGGCTCAAGCAGGGGAGACCAGCCTGGCACAGTGAAGGATCGGTGCTGACGTGCTGATGTTGCCTTGGCATCTTCTGAGTTTCTGGGTTTCAGGAATGCCTTCCAGTCGATTAAAAGTTCGACCCAAAATGTATTTTCGAAACTATTTTTCCAAGCCCCTATTTGGCAGGGTTGCTAGTTGGGGCTGTTACTTTCTTCCTGAAACAGCCTCGCTGATGAGATCAAGATAGATCAAGTGCGCCTGACTCCGCCAGTTCTTGGATAATCCTCCCAACACCTTGGATAGCTCGAACGCAATTTTTTTGGATCCAAAGCCAAACAATTCGTTGAGAAGGTTGAGTTTCAGTCACATACATTGCATATCGGATATCAAGTCCTAAGGTAAAGCGCGCCACGCTCCTTGTCGCTATACTATCCCTCTCGCTGATCAAGGCAAGTTTCAGGTAGTCCGGGTCTCATTGATCATTGGTCTGAAAATATCACTGCCGGACACTCTTCCCCAATCCAAAGAGGCCACAAGTATTGCTTCCAAGTAATCCGTCACATTGCAAAGTTGCTCAGAACAAAAGGTTGCAGTCTTTGAGGAAACAAAACCAGGCATCAATGCAGTTCTTCAACGACTGTGCCAGATCGATATATGGCTATGGGTCAAAAGCCTATGGAATCCCTGGCTGAGCTTCCTGGCAGTCCCTCGCATTGGAGCAGCCCTCCACAAGGAGACTTAGGTCGAGCATGGTCACTCGACGTGTATGCTTCAGTTACAGATTCTACGACTTCTACCTATATATATAGGATGTATTAATAGGGGATTCCCATATATAATGATATATTATGGATACCATATAATCCCCAGGTATATTGATCATATATGGCATGATGTGCCCACACCTCTGCACCTATCGAGCTGAACGTATTGGATTTAAAGTGGACACGTGCAGGATATGCTTTGTGAAATCGGCATCGTGTTTCTCTTCTGTCCAGCGATGCCAAACAATGAGGTTACCACATTCCATCTGCTCTCAGAGTTAGCCTCAGGAGACTTCCACAAGAACTCTTGAACTGCCCGGGCAGCTAACACACCAAGCCCTTCAAAACAAAGCAGACTGTGAAAGTACACCATGAAATGACAGAATATTGTTTAATAAAACAAGATATATAAAATATGAGTAAAAAACACATATATTCAATTTTATACAATCATAGAGTAAAATCAAATATAATGTCAAATGATATAAAATGAAAGAATATCATATAACATCAAACTTAAGAACATAAAATAGAATACGAAGATTCCAGGTCTCCGGACTGCAGGGCACCCGACGCAGCCACGAGTTCATTCAGGAGCCGCTCCACCGTCTTGGCCGCACAAACATGGCGTCACTGTGTGAATCTTAAAGGAAAAAATACACAGCGAAAGGATAGTTCCAGCATGTTCCAGCCAACCAAAAAGATTTTGAAGTCGCCTGGGATTCCTTTCCATTGTTGGAAAATGTGTCAAAATGTCTTGTGTATGTCCATGGACAGAAAGCACACTGGCCTCCAGCATCTCCATCGGTAGCCTGAAAGCACCGCGGGTTTCCTCCCAACTGGTGCAGCTCAAACTGAGTACTCAGGATACGGCTGAATTTGAAACTCCTCGGGTGTTGGTACCTCACATGATAAGCTAAAAACACTTGCAAAGCGAAATCATGTGAAATCTAGTCTCAAACTCATTGCAAAGCAATTCGGTATTCTGTTTCTGGGCACGCAATGTGTATGAAGCAAGACTTCTGCTCTATTTAGAGCATCATCCAGCGCAGCTCCTGCAAAGCGCAACGCTGCTAGTGCGGCAAATACAGTCAGCGAAGGCACACATCATTGTGGTAAACCCAATAATAAACCCCTTTTCGCGGTGCGAGTAAGGTTTCATCGAAAAAAATGAAAATAAATCTAATCATCTAAACTCATACCCGAAATTAAAAAGATTGGGCATCGATGGGGTCTGCTTTGGGTTTACCACATTCTCCCTTGTTTGCTTGGCCCGACCTGTTGTGTCGTCACAAATCTGGACAGGCAAACACTGGTAGTCAGCGACCTTTCTTGGGCTCACAGATTGGCAGCAGGATTGAAAAACCATGGAAAACCCTTACCAGAAGAATGATCACTAGGTCACTATTTCTTTTTGTCACTTGGAAGTGGTGTCATCTCATTTTGCCGGTCAAGTTGTGTCTTCCGACAACTTCATCCACTGAGAGCGATGCCCTTTCAGCAGGGACAGCAGAGTCATCGCTCCTTTGCCTGACCACAAGGATCATGACTGGTCATGGCTACTTTGACTACCACGAACCCAAGACCACCAGTCAAGCATTGTTGCCACTGTTCGTCTCCCAGGAAAAAAGAACCTAAAAGCCAAAGGATCCAAAGGGAAGGACCACTGCAATCAATCGATCAGCATTGATGACCAAGTGACCAGCTAACCAACGCCAGAGCTACCTGCGCTCCTGGACCTTCTCAGTTTTTTCTTGCGTCTGATTTTGAAGTGAAATCATTTTTTTCTCTGCATCCTTCTCCTTGGACATGACCCCGATGACGATCTCCAGGGGAAAAAAAAAAACAGCGGAAAAAAAACAGCGAAAACAGCACAGCCACAAAGCTCTCTCGAAGTTCGAAATCTGACTTAGCCTTCTTAGCCTTGATCAAGCCTTGGTATTGCCCGAACCCTGGATCTATGATTCCCACTCCCAGCAATTCTTTCGCACCTGAGGCCAAGCCCACACATCAACATATCAAAAAACTGCAAACAACTACAACTTGGCTGAAATGATGAAATTCTTACATACTACAGTACATATATCTACAATTATCTACATATCCAGAAGGTGAACGGGTTGAGAATCAGCTGAGCACGCTCCCAGTACTTCTCCAAACAACTGTTGAGGACTTCCTGCGCAGGTGGTTGATCTGGCTTGGTGAGCTGCTAATCCCCTGGGTGACAAAAGAAATGCTGGATTTTCTGTGGATGGTCATCTCCCTAAAAAATGTATCTACAGATTTATATAGATTTATAGCTACTGATCCATAAAAATCCATCCTCAAATCACTGACTCTTCGGCTCGCAACTGGACGAAACACGTTGCTGCCTGATAGTCATTGCGGACCGTCTCAGAAATCGACTTCAGCATCTCTGCACCAATGTCCGGATGACTTCCCTGCACCTGGCAACACAGTCTCGCAGTCTGTGACCGGCAGAAAGTCACCGACTGCCATGTCTGGGTGAAGTAGTACTGGAAAGAATGTGGTTGGGTCCTAAATTTGATTGGAGACAAAAAACACTGAAAAACTCCATTCCACCTACTGGTGAATCATCAGTATTCCTGCTATTGGGAGGCCATTGGTTGTCCTAACGTCATGGGTCCAAGCTTCGTCCACATCACCAATCCAGCCAAGTTTCTGCCTGGCACTTGTTTGACAAGTCCTTCACTGTTGCTTGCAAGGAACGGATGTCCTGGCTAAGCCACAAATGTGATCATAGGGCTTAGTATCCAATCTTGGTGCAAGTCAAGCAGACACTGTACAAAGAGCTACTTTTATATATATATATACATCTCAAAGTGACATATGAAGAACTCACCACGTCTTCCGCGCACAGCTCTTTTTCAACCACCTACCAAAGTTCAGTCTGTTTCACCTGCTCTCCTCAGGTTTGCTTTG
>Ga0126342_10009259_pt1 | contig 17656 bp, 15 predicted proteins | sample Cyp1metagenome_FD_92528 | JGI IMG/M metagenome (GOLD analysis project Ga0126342, IMG submission 92528) | Coral microbial communities from Lord Howe Island, Old Settlement Bay, Australia - Cyphastrea 1 metagenome | ecosystem: Host-associated > Invertebrates > Cnidaria > Coral ... | reverse complement strand
TTTGTGAACAAATCTTGAGGATATAATATATATATATATACACATTTTATATATATATATATACATATACATATATTATATATATATATATTGTATATTGTATATTATATTTGTTATCTTGTATTACATAGTATGTATTATATATTACATATTGCATATGATATATTATATATTATATATTATATATCATATATCATATATCATATTATATATTATATATTATTGATTATAGATTATACATTATACATTATACATTATATATTATATATTATGTTATATAGATTATATATTATACATTATATATTATATATTAAACATTATTTATTATGTTATATATATTATGATATATATATATATAAAAGCATCTCTACATGTATGTGCATACGGACACACGTTTAGAGATGTTTTTTCCCATTAAAATGCTACAAAATGGCCGGTGATCCCAGCTACGCCCAGCTACGCTCTCCTTCGACTCGCTTCGACTCCGTGGTGTGTCCGGTGTCTCTGGAGTAGACAGCCAGACAGAGGTCTGGGCCACCTGGGAGATGGCCATAGCGTCGGATGGCCCAGGTCATCAATTTCCATCGGCACGTGGCATGTATGATACCCATCACGTAGTCTTAGATCTGGAGACATGCGGAGGCTATATTATCTGTAGTCTATATACCAAATGGCACTCTGAGGTTGTTGCAGGTCTGTGTTCTCTCCCGAACATTGGCGGAAGCTCTGAGATCTCCTCGAGGTTCAAGGTATCCTTAGACATTCGCAACTCACCAACTCACCCGGATTCTGAAGCAAGGCCACCAAGGCCAGCTAAACCACCAAGGCTCCATGTTATCGCTAGAGTTGGAGTAGGTCATTACAGGTGACGAAGCTTGACGTGCATAGGCAGCATCTCCCTTCGCTGCTCCAAACATCTTCGATACTCCTACAGACTCAAACGGAAACGTTGACTTTGCACAGTGGCCTGACATTGATTAATTGAAAAATATATGGAAACGCGATGAAACATGATTCTTGTCAAGTATCATATTTGGTCTATAGCATCCCTAAACAGATAGAAAGCTTGAAACCTCGACATTGCATGAAATTATGGGGAAAACATCATCTATGCATATCTATGCCATCCTGGAAATACGTTTCTGTCTTTTTAGCGGGTAGGTTTTGGCTTGAGAGTGCAGTCCTCCTCCAGAGGAGCCAAAATTGGCAAGGATGGTCCACAGCTGAAAAAATGGACGTTCCAAATGGCTACGGGGCGCGGGGGTTCGAAGGACCACGCATCTACGGTTCCAGAAATCTCAGAAAAAGAGGCACGTGTGCATGCTATGTACTTCCATGAGTATGTCCTACTTGAAGTAGGACAAGCTCAAGTCATCCCAAGATCAAACAATAGTGACGCAGGAACAACAGTATATACATATTATATCATATATATATCATATATAAAATATACATAAGCCTGACTTTGGTACAGCTCCTGTCGCTGCCAAGCCACTCTTGCTGCTCGTGACAAAGCCGTTCCAGCTCCATGACCACCTCGGCGGAGGCAGCGACAATAGCACAGGAGCTACGCGTGGATTCACCATCCTTGAGTTCCTGCTACATGATGGGGTATGTTGGGGCCTTTGTTGTCGCTGAGTTCTTGCCCTCGATTCTTGTGAGGTTTTGTTTCTCAGGATGAATATGGATGGACATGAACACCACTCATGCAAGTGGAACTCCCTTGAAGTCTCAGTGGCCACCGCCCTGCCTATGTGAGCACAGCGCCGGAGGTGTGCCAATCCCTGCAAGTGGTAGTTCTATCAAGCATCCAGCATCATCCAGCTCCAGCCCAGCTCCCCAATTCAAACATATTTCAAAATCAATGTGTGTCCAAAGATGTCCAAAGTGTGTCCAACGACTGGCCTTTGCATCCAAGAGCTGAAAGAGTCCTAAAAGGCACTCTGGCAGATTGAGCAACAGCACCTGGGAATTCATTGGACTCAGCTTCATCAGCCTCTACTGCTGCTACAGTCAATGAGAAGGGCAAGGGTGCTTCCAGTGAGGCTGCAAGCCCTTGCAGCCCTTGCAGCCCTTGCCGCCCTTGCCGCCCTTGCCGCCCTTGCCGCCCTTGCCGCCCTTGCCGCCCTTGCCGCCCTTGCCGCCCTTGCCCAGCATGTTCGATTCATGTCACAAGGAACTCTCAGCCCGGCACCCCAAGATTACCGTGCGACATCCTTGCCTCGGCGGCATCAGACTGGTTGGGTTTGGTGGGGCGCAATGCCTCCACTCACAATGTGTGAATATCTTCAGTCAAGGCATATCACAGTCGTCCAGCTTGGCAGGAATAAGGCGGGTACAGGATAGTAATAGGTGATTGGAGCAAAAGCGATCACAAACAGAAGCAGGATTAAAAAAGTACGCGCAATAAGAAAGTTTGTGAGATCAAATCGCCATTTCTTCACAATGTCATTGTTTTCATAGATTGTGTGTGTGTGTTGCCAGCGGACCTGAATCAAACAGCGGCGGACATGATAAGCATCACAGTCATCTGAAAATGCGAACAAGAACCACGGTTCTGTAATCTACCATCTGGTAACCGAACATGGCAATGGAAAACCTTCATTTATAGCTGATTTCCCATTCAAATACCATTTGCAGCGGATTTCAACAATTCCCCATTGCCCTGTTTGATGACATCGGATGGGTATCATTTCAATATTGCCAGACGAAACTGGAGCTGCCAGCGCCAGGCCTCAGCCTCACCTGCGTCGAAACGGTTAGCTCAAGAGCCCATCTTCAATGTCTTCAATATTGCAAAATCATGAGCAAAGATCAAGCTTCTGATAGTTGGTGACAATTTTGGATATTTTGGTCAGCGTGGTGCAGCCAAACACTTTGACGTGCCATAAGTTTGAATGTATTTCCCAACTCAGCGCAGCATTGTGGAGATGTGCTGTCAAATGAGCCCGTGCCTTTCAAAGTGAGCTTTCTCACCGGCCACAGTGCTTGAGCCAATCACAGTAGGAAGGGCAGAAAAGGATCAAATTGCACGTTCAAACAAAGAGCAGCTGTTTCGAACGAATGAAGGCTTGCCTAGAACACAGCATCAGCACTCTATGAGTCAAACCAGCCATGTTTTCAAGACAAACTATGATCGACAGCAACGATTCCTAAGCATCGTTTCTGCTCAGGAATAAGGAGGAGGCGTTAGCATCAACTGCATCTCCAAATAGAAATTGTGAGTAGCATTGCTACACGTGTGTATATAGTCTACACAGCGTTCAGGGCAGCAATAGAAACAACAGGTACTTGCCCACATTTCGGCACAAAAATGAGTTGAACATGTCTGGTTTGGAGACCCAGTCAGTCGGCAGTAATTTCTGGAAAACGTCCAATTGCCGCAGCAAGAAACACACTGCCAGAGTCTCAACTGAAGAGGGCAGTGTGGATTCGAAGCTTTGCCAAATCAGCAGACTCCTCTAGGCAACGGCCAGGGTTTTAGTTTCAATGATCCTCTGAACACGAATCTACAAGTGGTCGCCCCACTTTGGCATTGGAATGAGAAGTTGAGTAGTTACTGTGCGGAATTTGCATAGCCACTCAGTACTTGGGGGTCCACAAACGGAAGAAGACATCAAATCATCTCAAATTGTATACAATTTACTGCCATCTTGCTCAACACCGAAGAGTCCTTCATGTGTAGCACCAAACCATTTGCAGCCATTTCAGCCTGCCAATTTTGTCCGATTCAGAACACAAACCAAGACAAAAAAACGCCTAGTGATTCAAGTGACACTGGCTGTGGCCTGGATCAGCAATAAGTTTCTCTCCACTTCGCAAAGTTCATAGCCCTTTTCCTGCGCAAGCGACAGCTTGGTTGCTGAAACTTGCCTTCCCGGATTGGACGGAGTTGCTATCGTAGTTGACGGACCATGAAAGACTGGATGTGAGAAATCTCCGATTCAGCCATTTCTCATCATTTCTCAATAGGGTGGCACGGTGGCACCTAGATCCAATTTGTCTGACAGCTACAAAATACATCAAAATACTACAAATATATACAAATATACCTCTGCTCTGCAGAATGTCCGCTCTGAGACTGCTCTCCTCTTGGTTTTGAACCTCCAATTGTGGTCAGATTTTTCACCACAATGTTTGATTGTTTCACACAAAGTTTCAAAGTATGGCAGTTTCCGTTCTCACCAGAAAATGGCAAATGATTCACCTCTTCATCAATCTTCTGGTACACATCGATTGCAAAGGCAGAAAGTACCTGGTAGTTGTCGCAAATGACACGGGAAACATTACATAATGAAACTCACAGTATCTGAACAAAAAGTCAACTTCAAGGTTTAAAAAAAAAAAAACACCAGTCATTACAGTCAGCAGCAATATCGCATGCGCGGCATGGCACATTGTAAGCTAAGAGGGGCGAAGCAATGTAATAGCTCAGCAAGAAGGTCCATATCAAGGCCTCCAGGCACACATCAGCAGCAAAATCTCCATGGACTGCCCGTTGAGCTGTTTCAAAAACCTGCAGGTTGCTTACTAGTTTCAAAAAAAACTGAGTAAAAGTCTTTGTACCAGTCATCCAACTAGGGTTTTGATGATCCACCTTTCAATTCTCATTCCGGCCTTGTAAGTTGTCCAGGGATCAGCAAGTTCCTAGGTTCAGAGCTGAGCAATTCCGAACGTTCAGTCAGTTTTTCTTCAGATATTTGTTCCATTTTGTTTCTGTCTTTCCATCTGAGACGGCATGAACAGCAGGCGTGGTGTGACACTGCAGGGCTCAAAATTGAACTGCAACCCCTACCCCTCTCCGCGTTTTCCCAGCACATGCCAGGCGTCGCTGGTTCTGAACTCAAGCCCTGCACATGTTGCAGTGAAGTTGAGCAAAACTCTCAACGGTTTACCCCAAGAGTACATAATGTACAACGGCACAGTGGTTTCACTGTGAAAGGCTACTCTGAACACATCAAAGTCTGCATCTTTTGGAGGGCGGATGGACAAGCGACTTCTTCCGTCTCTTCGAAATTCGACCATCAGACCAAATGAGGCCACAAGAGGACTTCTCGTTCTTCTTCGGCAAGCGAACATATTGACCAAACTCCTGGATGAGACTGCGGATCGCAGTTTCTGCCTCAGTGCTATGATCCTGCTGCGACGAATTGGAGGAAATGCCACCTTTGTTTGATTTGAATTGCCCTGGTCGGAACCCGTTTTTGTCGGCTCCATACCGTACAAAGCGCAACAATTTCTTGTCTGCATGCCAGTAGCGTAAGGTTCGCTCCACATCATCTTTGATTTGCCCCTGTCTGGTGTAGAATTGAGGGCTGTGCGTGACGCGAAAGCCAAACCATGCCCCAAAAACCAGGCCCAAACCAGATGAATAGTCTTGGACGACGCCATTTGATTCGGCCATCTTGCGAATAGAGTCACCACGCCCCTTCAGAAAGAAATGGTTTTTTGAAGGGTTGACGCCCCAAACATGCACGCCATGTTTCTGCATCTCGCGTCCGGCACGGCAAATCAACTGGAAGAGTTCGGCTTTCGTGCCGTGTTTCTTCGACTCTTGCAGTTGAAGTTCTCCTTCGCATCCTTCTGAAGGCTTCGTGAGCACCCGTGGTATGGGAAGCTTTGTCTTGCATCTTGTCGCATCCAAGCATTTTTTTTGCTTCTTTGCTGACAACCTCAATGCTTCGAACAAAGCATCAATTCTTTGCTTTGGTAGGCACTTGAACTTCTTCAGCGACGTGACCTGCATTTTCAGCAGAATTTCCACGACTTTGCGAGTGTTCTTTCTCTTCTGCAGTTCTGGGCAGACTGTACGAAGAAAGCACATCAGCTCAGGCTCGTCCATGGTGCTCAGACCTGTCCCAGCCAGCGGATTGAAGCAGGAGGCCTCATGGGTCAATGGCTGTGTGCAGCAGTTAACCACCCCTGCAGCTTTCCGCTCTGCGACAACAGAATCTTCAGGAATTTCCACCATCAAAGACTGGATGTTGTCGTCCATGACCACGATGTGGCTCCCTTTGGGAGCTGCCTCCTCCATGAAGCGAACCTGCGATAAGAATCAACCATTGGGGAGAGCTCACTTACACTTCATGGAATGAGGGGGGACATATGGGACATGTCAGGACCATGGGTCATGAATTCAGTGTGCCTTAAGATCCGAAACTTCCTAAACTATTAAAATCTCTTAAATCCCAAAGATTGTTTTCCACAGAAAATGATGAAACACATTGTCCTGATTGTCCTGCCTGAAGGTGAGCTCCTCGGATTCCAACCACAACTCTGTCTGCCCAATGCGTACCACTGAGTGCAGCATCATATTTGCCCGAAGTCCAGGCCTCGTCTGTATGTGACACAAAAATCAAACAGCGCTTGTACGCTTCAGGGCCAAGGGCCAGCTCCAAAGCTGCCAGGGTCAACTCCCGCAGACCTTTCTCTGACAAATTAAGCTTCTTCTCAACCTTCTCCAATGGCTCACACAGTGTCTCTGACAACCTCTTGGCTGTCTCCGGATGCACACGACCAACTCCTGCCTTTTTCAACTCCTCTTGGAACGATTTCAAAGGCCTTTTGGCCATCTTTCTTAAGGCTGGTAGACTCAAATTGGCAGCCTCCAGCTTCTCTTCCAAGATTTTGGCTGCGCAGGGCAGTAGAACACCGAAGAGAAAGCGATGAAGCTCGCTTTGCTGACACCGAACACCAGGCCGCCCAAATGTCCGAATGCAAATCAACCACTTGTCCTCGGCCGGTCCTGGCTGCTGATCCAAGGCCTGCTTCACACGGTCCCGTGCAACCTCAAGGAGAGTCTGGACCCAAGGATGTTTGAAGACAGGATCTCCATGTGAAGGTCCAGGAGCAAGGCCATCCACATATTCGTATGGGTCCCTCGGATTAGCCAGCCCATGTCGAATCACCTGAGCTGCTGTCGGTCCATGGTAATGGCAAACCTTCAGTGCCGCAGCGGCTAAAGGTGCCGGTGCCAAAGGGACACCGCAGTCCGACAGCTTCGAGGCCAGGGTCTCGGCTGTCACAGGCATTGTCACTTGGAGCCTTGAAGCTGCAGCATCTGAGAAAATCCATGATCCAATTGATGATGCAATTGATGATTCCAAAATATTCCAATTGATGATTTGATTCATGATTTGATTGATGATTTCATTGATGCTCCATGGAAGGTTCCTGGCAAGGAGAAAGACATGCAAGTTGAAAGCACATCAGCAACCGTCAGCAACAGTCCACAAGTATCCACAAGTACTGCAAAGCGTCGAGACATGCGAGTGCAATGTCATCGTTCCAATCTCCCAGTGTCCAGACCTGAGATTGAAGACGTCATCGCTCAAAAGGCATGGAGCAAAAAATGTGATCACACATTGACACATTTTATATCTTTATCTTAGTCCACAAATCAAAATGGGCGGCTCCCAATCCGTGTCCTCTCATGAGACAAGTCCTTTTGTTGTTTTTATCTGCTGGTGGATGGTATTCCTACCTACTGTAGACCTAAACCAAGGCCGTGACAAACAGCGTGACCATTCCCATCAGCACATCATTGAAGTTGAAGACCTCCAGAAGCCAGGAGTATCATTCAAATCATTGTTCACTTTGGTCCATTCCTGAACTTTCTGTGGTGTTTGGTGTTTTTTGGACGGTGTTTGATGTTTGATTCCATTCTGACCTGGTAGTGGCTGCTGAAGTAGCCCAAATCTTTGCCCTCCAAGCGAGGGTTGGACTCCACCAACTGACCACCAAAGAGCTGCACCTCACCATGCCACGGGAATCCATGGCCCGACCCAGTTATGGCCCATATCAATTGCCACCCGAGGAGGATACTCCACCCGAAGCCCAAAGAAGGACCACCAACAAGTTCAGTAGGAGCACCTGCCACGAACATTTTACAGAAACTGTGGCTGTAGGTGACTTTCTGTGACTTGTGTCGGCAAAATTTGTGGATGCCATGCCTCCCGGCAGGTAGTTAAGAGCTTTTTCACCTCAATGGTAGCAATGCTACGCGTTATCAAAGCTTGTAAGACATCCTGATTCGACACCGCTTGGGATGGGGGAAGGCCAGCAAATGCACAAAGGCTGGTCAGCCCCAAAGTGTTGAACCAAGCAGCGATGATGCATGTTCTTTGGTAGAACTTCATGTGTTGCATCGCTTTGAGCACTCGTAGCAAACGGAGCAACTCAGTCCCACAGATTCGCAAAGGCTTTGGCAAGGACCGTTGCTCAGTCATGATCTTGAAAGTTGAAACAAGTTGAAACCTCTCTGTTTTCCCATGGAATTGATCTGGGGAGGCCTGTTCGATCATCAAATTGTCAGACAATTGTTCAGTCCATCAGCTGACGTTGTTTGCCAGGGCACGTTTGCACGTCGCAGCATACTCACAGAAACTTGCTGAAGCAGAAAGAATAACAAACCAACCTCAAACAAGTTCCAAGCAATGCCAATCAAAGCGCAAATAGTTTCTGGGTTTCTCCCTTAAGAGTTTGCTTGAAATGAGGCTGCCACAAATCCCAACAGCATGCTTGCTACGAAATCAAACCTGGAGGAAGACAGAGCGACTTAGTTTTTTGCTACAGGCTAGGGCTAGGGTCTTTCAGTCAAGGTCCTTCAAGGTGAGGATTCCACAAATATACAGCAGTGCAGAGCAGTGCCGACATTGCCTGTTGTCTCCGTGATACCAGTACTCCGCCCAGGACCAATGACAAAGCTTCAAGACTGCCTTGCACCACGACATCACGACAGCATCGAGCTTGGACACTTCAGAAATCGCTTCAGCGCTTCCCACATTCCCACACCTCCAAAACGTAAACAAAGGAAAAGAATAGGTCCGCGTACTGGAAGCAAGGTCCCTCCTGATGCCAAGATTGGAATGTTCATATGTCTGTGGGTATAGCAGGAGCACCATTCCTCCCAGTCGTTCAAGTCAACCACAGACTCAGTGAAGACCCACACCACGTTCAGACCAATCACGGCATTCATGATCTGGGAGCTGTCACCGAGCGACTCACTTTCATGGCAATGAAGAACATCACAATTTGTAGGCATTTACAATGCCCATAATATGCCCATAATATGCTACTATGCTATGCTACAATGCTATGCCAATCAATATGCACAATGCTATGCCATATGCTTGCGTATTTTCATTGTACTGGCAATACGCTGATCTCAGATGCGAGCTTTGTCCATTACACAGCCAGGATATCTGCAAGTGTAGCCTGGCTGCAACAGGGGAAGGAGCTGGTGATAGCTGGTAAATATATAGAAGGTCTTTGAGAAAGATGCCACCCTGTGACCACATCATGATTCATCCCATGGCATGTTCTGCCCACCTAAATTTGGACCAGTAGAATCATTCTCCATGAAGGCAGTCATGGTCCTGCACAAGGCAAACTTCAGTCGGTACATGTGACAGAAATACAAGAAATCCACATCTTGGTGTACTTGGGTATTCAATATTTTTTCTGTCTAAAATCTAATGCATGTTCCATGTGTGAAGATTCACCCGAGAAAGACCTTCCTACTGCAATAATTTCTTTCATGTCTCAGTTAATTTTAATAGTCTGAGATCTTACCTTGAACAGTGCGGCTTGACATAGTGGCCAAACAGCATCCTCATTACTCACTATCACTTTTCTCACCGTCACTTGTTCCATTCTGCAAGCGAAGATTCTCATCATATGATCTGCAAGGGAGTCTGTCATCCGAAGGTGTTGGAAGGATGTCTGCACCAAACTTCCCACCCATGGACATGTAAAACAAGAATGACTCCTAAGAATGACTCCCAGCTGCACAGCCCCACCTCTCTACGCAAGTTCCTTCCATACATTGCTTCAAACAGGCATCTCTTTCAGTGATGTGAAATTCAAACCTTGGTTCAGCCACATGCAATTCCCGCAAATTGATTGGGATGAAATCTTCCATGGCTGCGTCCAAGTAGCTGGAGCACATCACACATGTCCTGCATTCGAAAAAGAAGGGAGACTCAAACGAAGCACAACACCAGTAGGACTCAGTAGGAAAAGAACAGGTCCTAACACAAATCACAACAATTCACAACACCTCAATCAACTGAATCAACAGTTGCCTGAAACTCACCAGGGTCTAGGACACCGTTTGCATCATCATCAAGAGCTTGGAAAAGCACCCGCAGAAAGGCCTCACCGCCCAAGGGGCCCAAGGGGCCCAAACATTCAAATCTATGCTGCCTCACACCTCACATGTGAAGTCCTCACCTTGGTGACAGTCATTTCCAGCAAGGGCGTCAAAACGTCTACAAGTCTCTCGAAATCTTGGTACCTGCAGCTTCCACAAGTTCATGGCGTCCCATGTCAGGTACCCACACAGTACCCACACATGGCGGCAGACAGGTGGCATATGCAAAAGACACCACTTACAAGGATTTAAACATATCAAATATCTACAAACCGCTAACCTCCCGTTGATTTTGCAGGATTTTGGCAATCACGCAATTTTGACATTCCCAGAACTGCACCGCCGTGAGCCTCACAACATCTCCCTTGTTGCATCCAGGGGGTGCAGGACTCTTCCTGAGGCCAGGACGGTACAAGCCAAGCAATGGCTTTGTAGGCATGAAATTTGTAGGCACAACGTGTGAGACATGTCCCTTACACCAGTGTCATTAGCTTTCCCCGTTGCAAGGTTCACGTCACTATTTACTTCATCATCTTCCCAAAGTCAAGTCTCAGAAGTGCGAAGGCCCCGTCAACACCAGACTTCCGTAAACGTCGTCCTCACATGTCAAGCAATCTATAAAATTTAATGGCGCGAGGAATTTCAAGTAATCATCTCCTTCATGTGAAGCGGTTTGACAAACTCAAATCTAAGCAGTGCATGCCTTCTACCAAGAAGTTCTTGGTGTGCTTGCTGTAGTCATTGTACACACCTGCTAAAATAACCTGCACAGGTGGAAGAGGCCTGGATTGGACTTGACCAAGCTGGCCCTCCCAGCCTGCTTCAGCAGAACTGCTCCCACAAAGATGAAGGGCATCCTGCAGAGGATATCACTGGAGGGAAATATCATAATATCACTGGTTGAGTTCCTATTTCAATCTCTGCTGTCCATAGCAGCAAGTAGCTTCGACTTGAATCGTAGGAAGGCACCTGCAAGTTGAGTCAGCGATATGAGTTTGGTTCTGGCCTCGCTCCTTGTGCACATCTGAGTCTCCCTACCATTGAATCTGGCAAGGTTGCCGTATTGAGGGTCGTGAAGCATGTGTAGAGGGAAGCACTAAACCTCCGAAAGTCTGGTCTCGTCTGGTCTCTGGTTTCGTCTCATGGCACCGCTTTTCTTAGCAAATCACTAAGCTTGCTGCGATTCAAAGCCTTGGCCAATGGGTTCTCCAAACTGATCCTTTCCCTGCGGAACTTGTGCGAATTGACCCTCTATCTGAAGATTTCACAACGCTCAAACGCTTAAGGCTTAAACGCTCAAACACATCCACCAAATCGACACCCTGCCTCTTCGTCATCGAAAATTGTGGCCGCTACCCAAGCAAACAGGACTACGGTGTAGAGAAAAAACATACCCACCTGCAGCAAGGGCAAAATGCATCTGTCATCATCTCTCAATCAAATAGATCTGGGCAAACAAACCCCAGCTGAACAACATTTGAATCCGCATTTGAATATGAGACGGCCAGGATCATTAGGTTTATCTTTTGCTAAGTAGATGTCCTATTAACCAACACCCTGTGTTTTGCCCACAAGCACAACTACAGTGACTATAGCCAGGCGCTTGATCAGATTTATATGTCAAGAAGACCTACCCTAATCTACTTTTGAAAGGCCACAGCAAACTTCACTGATCAATTCCAGAATTTGCGCCTTGCTTACTGCCAGGGTAGTTCTGAAAAACGAGAAAACCAGCTCCTGCAGCCATTAGCCAAGTGCTCTCAGTGTTTGAGGCGTCATCGGCGTCATCCGATTCAAATTTCAACGCACCTGGAGTCGTGGTACCGAACAAGCAGCAAGGCCAAACCTGCGATGGAGAACACAGGCAGCAAGGGCGTCCAGGAGTCCAAAGAGCCTTGTCCTGGCACTTTAAACCATGAACCTCAGTGCTGAATAAATACTGCAAAATATGTAGACCAATATTTATATATATATATATATGTATATATACAAATATATATATATACACATCTGTATGTGTGTAATGACATATGTATACTGAGCTTTCTTCTGCGGACGCCATAGGAGCAAAATATGGGCGATACGTCCGCAAGTCTTCAAATCTCATGAGCTCATGAATCGGTGTTGATCGTACAGAAAGGATGTATAATCCAATGGCAGGGAATTCCATGATGCCAATCGCTATCAATCGCTGATCTTGCACTACCCCAAAACCCGACCTCAGCAAAGGAGCAAAGCGTGCAGAGGAACCAGCGAGGCTTTGCACCAGGTCCTGAACTCGATTTGCGCAAAATCCCTCTGCCAAACCAAATTACCGCATTCAACAAAGTCAATCACGTGACCTTCACAGTCTCCAAGCGGTAGAATTGCTAGGGACGGGTCCAAAACACTCAAGACCAGAAGGCTGCCTTCAAGGCAAAGATGTCCTGCGGAGTTGTGCTGAAAATCTTAGCATGTAAGCCACATTTGCATGGTTGCAATGCCACAGATACAACCGAGGTCCTGCTGTGGTTGCGTGACCTAAAAATCGGATGTACCATGGGGTCATGTCACGAGGTTGCTTCCAACACCCAGATACCAGGGGGTGAAATGGTTTGACAAAGAGAAAAAAACAAAATGACCGATCTTCCTCCCTTGTGGCTATCACTTACCTACAATGGGTTGATATGGGTCGGAGCAACCCTGTGTCATGGCTGGAAGAAATGGAGTCATACAGGTGACAAGCTCAGCCACAGCTCGCTCTCTTTCGGCTTCCAACCTGAACCTCGTACTGCGGCATATAGTCGCACATGGGACCTCGATAAAGTAGGATCGGATGCAGCATCTACTGGCGGAATTGCAAGACACCAGCGTGTAGTTTTGATGTAGACTCAGCATACTCAACGATACACGAAAGACACACGAAGCGAAGGTCAAAATCGTCAAAATCTTAGAGCATCACGCAAAGTGGATAAAGAGGAAAAGCAGAATGCAGGACTCCAAGCTGACCTACAGCGAAAGTGCAAACTGTGCATTTTGCTCGACCACTGCCGACTGCAACAGAGAGATATATGATATAGGCGATATAGGTGCTTAATGGTGCGTTCATCCAGAGATACAGCGTCCAGAGTATGCTGCGACACGGTGCTAGAATCAAACAACACCCTTTCCCTGGAGACCATCCTTCCTCTTTCTTTGCTCTATACATCACCATGAATTCAATCTTCGTCTCGCAATCAGTCTGGACTCAGACCCTTCAAGAATCAGTTTCTGAAAATAGAAAGCCTTAAAGCATGTGATTGAGTTCCCCACTGCCAAACTGATTGGCAGCAGTGGTACGCCACTCATGATGTACCGGTTGTCATCGTCTGCAGCTCTGCAAACTGCAGCAGGTAGCGGAGGTAACGGCTGGTGACGCCAAGAGCACGCTGCATCAAATTTCTGCTCTTCAAAAGGCGCCTCCAACATCTTCAAACGGGCGGCTTTTGCACCTTGGCACCGGAAAGCCGCAGGACTGAGCGGAGAATGGACACACAATGCACAACAGCGCTAAGAGAACACGATTGGGCACCCAACCAGACAGGAGTCTCAAAAACACTCAGAAACAAGAGAGTCCAAACTGCTGGTGCAGCCCACTTTTCGATCCTCACCATCATTGCACCATCGTTGCACCACTTTGTGCATTTCTCTAATTCATTCCAAATCATTTTGGATTCTAAGCATTTTATTCTACAGTAATTCTCAAGCAGTCTCTTGGAGTTTGAAGTTATGTCCTGGTCTTGGTCTTGTAGGCATACCAGGCAGCTGGATCATTGGGAGGTTTGTGAAAGCCGCGCAATCTGAGGGCCTGGAGTGAACTGAGAGACACATGCGAGAGCTGTTCTTAGATTCTGACAGAGAGTCTCTCGTAGATGTTGGTAGATATTGATTCTCTTTGGACGGTTCGGTTGATTCCAAAATCCCATTGGTTACCTATCTATTTAACCAGAATGCAAAATCTCAGTTCATGGGATGACCCATACACATCCCGTTCAACCCCATCCCCAACCATCCCCAAGTATCGGTGGTTCACCATGACTCACAGCAACATCACAGCACTTCACGCACCTCATGGAGGCCCATGGCTGCCTTCCTGTAACAGTCCAGCTCCATCAAGGGCTGGGTCAAGTTTGGGCTTGAAGCCTCGATTGGATCTTGAAAGATGTCCATCATCACACTCTAAGAAAGTCATATCATATCATGTCATGTCATATCACACCATATAGTTGTGTATATATATACATAATATATATATATACATAGGCTACATAGGCAAAGATGCAGCAACAGTCCCTGAGGTTCCGCACATAAATCTCGTCTACGTTCGAACGGGGTGCTCGAAAAAGACTGACACGGTACGCTCCAGCTGGAGGCAAGTATAACATGCGAATGGAGTGAACTGAGTAAACGGAGTTAAGCGAACTGAGATCAACCACGGAATTGGGAGTGGTACGTACCAAGCATGGGAGTGGTACACTTTGGTGCAGGATGCTGAAACTTTATCGCACTTAGTGCCCTGAAGACATATCAATGACTTTCAAGGCTCGCACTCCATCATGTTTCGACTTTCAGAGCCTTCAGCCTTGGCCAGTTTCGACTTTGTTCGACTTTGTTCGACTTTCTTGGCTTGGCAAACTTGACTCAGCAGCCCCGCCTCTGACTTCTGGACCAGTGCCCGTGCCCTGCCGTGCCCTGCCGTGCCCTGCCGTGCCCTGCCCTGCCGTGCCCGTGCCCTGAGTACCTGGCGTGTTTATTTTGCATGGACTGCATCACTTTACAAACCTCCTCCTTGAAGAATACGGCGTACCTGGACGGGACTACGTTAGCCTTCAGTCTGCCTAATGAAAAAAAAAAATCTTACTACATGTTACTACTAATATCTACCAATAGTTCAAAGAAATCAAGCAAAATAAAACATATATATGTTTCAATCTTTAAGAGTCTATGTACTGATTCTGTATGTTGTCATCAATATCACGCATTCGAAGTCACCTTGTAGTCTGTTTGGTCCAGCTTGATCGCGAAACTGGGGAAATTGGGGAGACCGGGGTGGGCATCAAAGTCTCAACCCCGGTTGCTCTGGAGACGGCAAAGCAGCCATGCAATGCTCAAACTTTGACAGGCACAATTTCAGCAAACAAATGAAAGTCGTGTTGAAACCATGGCCTTGAAAATGACATGAGGTTTCATGATGTTTCATGATGTTTCATGATGTTTCATGACTGTCAAGAATGTATCTGTAGGTTTTCGTTTCGGTTTCTCTGGGGCTTGATAACAAAGCTGCGTCATGTCCCCTCTGTGGGTGTCGGAAACATGTGGACCCAGGACTTGCAGTAGATCTAGAAGGACAACACCCTTTCTTTTGCCCCTCCGGCCATACCTGCTCCAATCTGTGCAAGATGATTTGGCAGCAAGCAGCCATTCGCGCTTCACTAGAGTACATCTGTGCAAGAACAGACCGAAATCTAGTGTTTTAAATATTCAACACATTCACTTCAGAAAGCGTCTGTTTTACATGCATATTATATGGATATCGGTCTGGAAGAACCTAATCTACGGTTTTCTTTGCAATTGAAGTCTCGAGAAGACACTTCAGGATCTGCTGTACATTAAGCAGACTTCAAAACAGATGCATCAGGGAGCTCTGCCAAGTGAATTGCTACCTCATTTGTGCGACACCATGGCAGTGTGAAAGGTGGGTTGTAGCCCAAGAATTCCCACTTAGGTTCCTTTGTCATCTCGTCCATGACAAAACTCAGGGATGGAGAAGCCTCACGAGCTCTCGCAACGCACTCTGTCATTATGGGCCGAGCCTTCTCTGCGCTCGAGAAACCCGAGAAAGTGTGCACCAAAGCGATATGGCCAGGAATTTTTTCCAATTTGATTCGAGCATCTAGTGGTTTGGGCGGTTCCTTAGATGCCTGGATGTATTTGGAAGGCAAAATGAAACTCATTGTCTTTGATGCTGTGACCACCGGTGCGGTCATATCCATTTTTTCAGATGTCATCACGACCGGCGCTGTCATGGCAATTTTTTCTGAGGGTGTCATTACCACTGGTGCAGTCATCGCAATGGTTTCCTGGTTGCCATGTTCTTGTGACTGATTCTGTGGTGCGGAGAACACCCCGATGTATTTTGCCAATGTTCGGAAAGCTGTGCTTTGAAATTCATTTTCCGTTCTGGCCTCAGGGTAGGCATCCGACGAAGTCTTGGCCACCCAGTAAGGTTCGTACTCACGGCATTGCATTCCGGCAAGGTTTCCATGATTTTTGAATTTTGGCATCTCCTCCCGAATCATCCCAAAGACCATCCCCATGCTGAAAATTGGGCTACACTCCCAAAGGCTGCTGTGCAAAGGCCCTAAGGGTTTGAGCTGGAAAACTCTGAAAAACAATGGAATTCGGTTCAAAAATGCCCCATACATTTCCATATTGCAAGACCATTCATGTAAATCTGGATGTGGCATAATTGCATTTTTATCCACACATTCTTGATGTCCATTCCTGAAGAGAAACTAATGACCAAATCTGGTCGGACAAGTGAGAAAAAAATTATATGACTGAAATGTTCAATAAAGAAAAAACAACAACATACCAAACCCTACATGACCATCCATTCTTGACACATTCGTTTTCTTCAAGAATTATTTGGCATCTGGTACACCCTGGTCGGCATCGGCCATGCAGGAGTCGTTTCAACAAAGGTTAGCATTTAGCATTGACAAATTTCGTCAAATTTGGTTAAAATTGCGGATGGGTCGACATTCAGCCATTGAAAATGCAACAATTTGATGTAAGAATAACCCAAGTTTCGATGGGCCGTGATTAATTTAGTTTTGCGATGCATCATTAAACGAAAAAGTCTTGGCCAGTTTTTGCGCCAGCAGTGTGGTGACAAAGGGTGGTTGCCATTGAAAAGCCATCCGTTTGGTGCAAACGGCATGAACTCCCGGACTGTCCAGTTTTCCAACTGCTTTGGTTTAAGTTTAAGCGCAAAACAATTTCAAGTTTGACGGGGCGGGTGTCCAAAAGGACAAACGGACCCAAAGTTTGGACGTCACATCAACAAGGATTAAAAGCGTCCCTATGCCCTATGCATTTTTGGATTCGAAATACATTTCCACGCGGGTTTTGCGAAGCAGGGTTGAATGAACCCGTTTCCATCTAAAGAGCAGCGGTGCTGGTTGATCGACCAGGGTGTGCAAAAACAAACATGTGACAAAGTGAAAACCACTGGGAACTCCACGTCACTCACATGGAGCATCTGTTGGATCCTTGGGGTAGCGGGTGAAATCAACAAAATTCATTTCAAGACCGGTGAAAATCTGTAAATTCCATATTTTGGCAAACAAACATCCATGCGCCAATTGTTTCCTTTTCCTTGACTCGGAGCACTTCCAGATGGCGCCCCAGATTGGCTGTCGGCACGCACTGACATCTTGGGCAATGGCAACAGGTGAAAACCAACCTCATAAGATTGCAAAG
>Ga0126342_10009258_pt1 | contig 17656 bp, 10 predicted proteins | sample Cyp1metagenome_FD_92528 | JGI IMG/M metagenome (GOLD analysis project Ga0126342, IMG submission 92528) | Coral microbial communities from Lord Howe Island, Old Settlement Bay, Australia - Cyphastrea 1 metagenome | ecosystem: Host-associated > Invertebrates > Cnidaria > Coral ... | reverse complement strand
TGATTGGTTTTAACCATCTTTGAAGGAAAACCCGAAAACCCCCAAAATGGCAAGACCCAACTGATCTGTACAGAATAGATTGTTTCCCCAACTGCCAGGACTAACGAATTATTTGTTGATCCTGCCAGGCCTGTCATCTAAACCAACCAAAATGGTTAACCACCTGAAGCCCATTCAAATGGCACACATAGGTAAAGATAATCTGGAAAATTGAAAGAATATATCCTACAAAAAAATGGGGGTGCCCAAGGGTAAGAATAGCAATCCTCATGCGGCAGCCATCACAAAAACGCGCAGCTGTGCTTTTCTAGTTCTGGCTCCTGTCTTTCCTCTCTGGGCTGCTCCTAGGCACAAGCAAGGCAAGGAACGGCAAAAGCCTCTCACTTCCAGGGATAGGGGTTAAAGGCTCACAAGCTTTTCTAGTCCTGGCCCTTTTCCTTGCCTTGCCTTGCCTTTGCCCAGGAGCAGCACAGAAAGGAAAGGAAAGGAGCCAGGGCAGGCGAAAGCTCATCACTTCCAGGGATAGGAGTTAAAGGCTGGCAAGCTTTTCTAGTCCTGGCTCCTTTCCTTTCTTATCTGGGTTGCTCCTGGGCACAAGCAGGGGAACGCCAGGCAAGGAGAGGGGCCAGGACTATAAAAGCTTGTCACTCCCTGACAAGCTTTTTTAGTCCTGGCTCCTTTCCTTTCGTCTCTAGGCTGCCCTTGGGCACAAGCAGGGCAAGGCAAGGCAAAAGAGTGTGAACACCATGGATAGGGGTTAAGGGCTGACAAGCTTTTCTAGTCCTGGCCACTTTCCTTTCCTCTCTGGGCTGCTCCTGGGCACAAGCAAGGCAAAACATGGGGCCAGGAATACAAAGGCTTGCCAGCCTTTAACCCCCACCCCTGGAAGTGACAAGCTTTTCTCGTCCTGGCTCCTTTCCTTTTCTCTCTGGGCTGCTCCTGGGCACAAGCAAGGCAAGGCAAGGAGCCAGGACTAGAAAAGCTCGTCAGCCCTTAACCCCTATCCCTGGAAGTGACAAGCTTTTCTAATCCTTGCCCCTTTCCTTTCCTCTCTGGGCTGCTCTTGGGCACAAGCAAGGCAAGGCAAGGAAAGGAGCCAGGGCTAGAAAAGCTTGTAAGCCCTTAACCAATATCCCTGGGAGTGGCAAGCTTGTCTAGTCCTGGCTCCTTTCCTCTCTGGGCTGCTCTTGGGCACAAGCAGGGCAAGGCAAACAATCAAAGGAGCCAGGATTAGAAAAGCTTGCCAGCAATTAACCCCTATCCCTGGAAGTGACAAGCTTTGCTAGTCCTGGCTTCTTTCCTTTCCTCTCTGGGCTGCTCCTGGGCACAAGCAAGGAGAAGCTTGGAGCACACGGCGTGGCAGAAGACAGCAAGGTGCAGGAGACGACAGCGATCATCAAGGATACTTTGAAGTTCTGCTTCATACCTGGCAGAATTTGACATTACAGCTTGTATTTCCATGGTTGCTAGTCTCTGTTCCTTCTTTTCCGTTTTTTTTTGTTTTTCTGTCTTGTTGTTCTTTTCAAGCTGTTCTGTTATTTGTTTCTGCTTTGTCTTTTACGTTTTCCTTTGGATCCTTTGTCTGATTTTACATAGCAAACAATCAGCAAAGGCAGCACAGTCACACCTTCTTATGGTAAAGCCAGCAGGTCTTGCTGTGGTTGTTACCTGTTAAGCATTGCTAACCCTAGTTCCCCCGCCTGTTTTTTGGTTGTCTGGTATTCATCCGTATGTATGTATAGAACTCATCTAAGCTAGTCCAATTATTATGTACAAAGTGGTGCCCCTCCAGTTCCAGAAGTTTGTTTATAACCCACATTAATAGATCTACCATATATATCATATATATATATCCATATATATCCATATACGCCAACTTAGCCAACTATGGGGCAGCAGTGCAAATTCCCCATCTATTGCGATTAACATGTGAAACCACCTCCATACGCTTAGCAGCTGATGGCGGTAGGCTGCGGCACCAGACTGAAAAGGTGCATGGCCAGTTGCCACTGCAGCCCTTTCTCACAGGAACCTTGGCGAAGTTCCAGAGGCTGGCACAACATCTTTTGATCTATTAACAGATGGGATGAAACAGTTGTTGTTGTTGTTGTTGTTGTTTTAGAAGATATTGATATATGGGTGCAATATTATGTGTTTTTTTTTATGTTCGAAACGGATTCGGAGTGCATTTTTTTTTCGGATGGTGTGAAGGTGTCCACCCAAAGACAGACCATCATCACTTGGTCACCTGGTCACTGGTTTTGCCAAGTCAGAGATCTTTGGAACACATTGACTGCTTGACAAAGCCGTAGGCTTCTGGAGTGAACTTCGGGGTCTCGCCAAGATTTCGAAACCGCCCCAACCCACAAATCATCTGAGACTTGTGAGTAGTAGCCATAGGCCATAGTTCATGGTAGCACATTTCTCTGCAATCCATGGTTCCTCACAGTTTATCGAACAACATCACTAACATCACCGATTGTTTTGGCAAGACAAGGCGACTAAGAAACATTTGACCACCAATGGTTGCTATTTCAAACCCTCAAAGGCAAACCACTAAGACTGTTCACGCTAACACCTTGTGTACCTCGTTCAAACATGTTTCTGTTTAAGGGAGAAACACACATATTTCTCTCAGACGGCTCAACATCAACCCAGGTCCACCAATCTATCAGTTGCTTTACATCAACCGAAGATCATACAAAATCCTCGAAATGTTTTCCTGCTCCAGCAGCCATCAGCCCAGTGCGGCCCAAACAACTCATCAACGCATTGTAGGTGATGACATCCGCTTCCACATTGCTTTCGCGCATCATTCCTAAGGGCGCCGATATTCGCCATGAGAGTTGATCGCCATGAGAGTTGAATGATGGTAATGGTCTGATAAGCGTAGCAAACATGACAAAAAACACTATATAATCATATCTAATCATTAATATTCATGTCCTTTATCATGGTAATTATGTCTGGTTGGTGGTTTTAACCATCTTGAAAAATATTAGTCAATGGGAAGGATTATACATATAATTTGGAAAATAAAAAATGATTGACACCACCAACCAGATATATATCCTTTATCATCAATCTTAATTTCCTTTTGCGTGTGATGACAGAAATTGATCTAGCCTTTTCATGGATTAGCAGAAGCATGATCTCATTTGCAAAGGATGCAACTATTCATTGGCGATCATTCGGAATAAGCCGAAACCATGGGAAACATTGAAAAATCCATGTTGGTCAAAATCAATATATTGGATATATAATGTTTAGACAAGCTTGCTTTGATGTAAAATCCCAATATTGGATAAAACTTATATTCTTATACAGTTATGGACCTTTGCCAGTTATAAGTACTTATAACCCCATTTATGGATATTTATGGAATGTATAATCCCATCGCCCGGCACCCCTGCAGCGAGGCTCCAAAAATGGCCAGCGCCGCCGGCCACTCCGAGGCCTTTTCACAGCTGCTGATGGCGGCGTTGAAGATCACCACGTTGGGTGACAGCCCTCGGAGCGCGGCCTGCCGCAAAAAAAAAACGCAGAGATTGGGGGAAATAAAACGTGATCTATATGTAGTCTTATATATATATATCTATAAAAATTACCAGAAAGTGGTACTGTATATTTAAAAAAATATTATATTATATATATGATAATATGTCTATGGATATTTGTTTGATGGATATCTTTTATGATGGATGGGGATGTATGGTGATATTTCAACAAACTTAACAGGCACACAAAGTCCCTAGACTTTGAAAAACGCCTTCTGCCGAAATAATCAATTCCTTTCGGAAGGCCGATAGTGGTATGTATTGATCTATATTCAGTATGGGAACCTACATGACTATATGAATGCATACGGGCTGGGGAAATTCGGCTTCGCACCTCAGGCTGACCATATGAATTCACTCATGCTGGATCTGGGAGGACTTAAGTGACAGCTCCCACAGCAGCACATGGGGATGTTGCTGGAAGTGAGGTTTTTATAATAGGTATAACTGGCGAAGAATTCAACCACTAGAAAAAAAAAAACATAACAACCCCCTATGGAAAATATAGCTATGGAGATAATGTTTCTTGGCAAATCATCGCTATGTGAAAAATGACCAGTGGTAGATGTTAGACTCAACAGAGCTGACTTTGGATGTTAGGTTTTTGGCCATAAAATTTGTCCAAGGTCAAAAAAGTTTGGGGATATGTCCACCTAAGATGCAAAGCTTCGAAATTCTACAGCTTTTTGATGGTTTTTGGCCATCATTTGGTGAAGAAAAACCATAGAGATCTAGAGAAAATGCTTGTTTTTCATCCCGTCACGACCGTTCTTGTGCTACGGATTCACTGCAGAGCTTGAATTCCTCACCCCATCGTGTTGATTTATATCCCTACCTGTTACCTATGTTTGGTTTCTATGTAATCTTAGAAACCACACATATATGATATTATGAACATCTATAAACCATTGGCCATTGGCTTCCAGTATCATGTTTGATTATGTTTGGTTTACACCTCCATATGCTTGAATCCCAGCTACTGGTCACCGATGCGGACCATTGCATTTCGAGAATCAGAATTTAAGGTCTTGACCATTTGACCACAAGGAATCATCCCATTAACAGCAAATGAATGTGGTAACATTCTTGGGGAACGAAGTCCTCTTATCAGCCGTCTTGTCAGGATCATACCATCCCCGATGCCAGCACCAATAATGAAATTGCTTGGACCAGCACCAATAATTGAAGCTGTGTTAATTAAATCATGCACAGAAAGTCACAGTCAAGTGTCATACCAGGTCATACCTCAAAAATCGGCTCATTCTAATTCATGTGTTCATTGTATATAATCATCATACATGGGTTACCCATCAATAGTGCCATCATTTCCATTGCAATTCTGAGCATTATTATTACTACGTAGTGTAAAATTGTTATCGTTATTAGACTTATGTAGACATGACAAAACACTTCATCATTGCTTAGATACTGTTAATCATTACATATATCTACTGATTGCATACCTTTCAAATTGGCAATACCCATATTATTATGGTTAGCATTACTGGTAATTGCTATCATTACTATATACCATTACATGTTAACATTGATGAGCAGTTGAAACCGTTTGTTTACTGTCTATGATGATGATTGGTACTTGCTGGAAGGATCTGTTCTATCTACCCTCCGGTAAACTATCATAACCATGGAAAATCACCATTTCTTAATGGGTAAATCCACTACAGAGGGGCAATTTTCAATGGTTTTTTGTATGTTTACCAGGCCGGGTATAACACTTCACGAACCTCAAAGATTCGGCAAAAAGCTATTGAACATGGCCATAGAAATCGTGGATTTACCCATGAAAAATGGTGATGTTCCATTATATTGTTAGATCCAATAAAATCTTTCCACCAAAAAATCCCCATCAATTTACCCTCCGGTAAACGTTTACGGAACTATGGAAAATCACCACGTTTAATGGGAAAATCCACTATTTCCATGGCCATTTTCAATAGTTTTTTGTATGTTTACCAGGCCGGGTGGTTCCGTGTCGCACAACGCCCGTGGTTCCGTGGGTAAATCATCATGATCGATGGGATGGTCCCATCTTCCATTCTACCAGTTTTTGTTTAAAAAAATATACCACCATTGTTGCTTTTAGTTATAGTATATAGTTTCCACTAAAAAAACACTATCTCCCAAAAAGCCTATATATATATACCCCATGATATTAACAATGATTGTTAGAGGCATTGTTAGTTATATTCCCATTAATATCCCATTATTCATGCCAATCATTAGATTAGGATATGGGGATTTCTTAAATTTGGGGATCTCCAAAACCATGGCTTTCAATATGTTTCAATTTCAATACTAAAATGGTCTATGGATGATTTCCGGGTACCCCCATAGCTTAGGAAACCTCTATCCATAAAGATACCAACAAAATCCATATTCCATTACACAATTATATATTGCACACCATTATATTGTTGGTTAGATCCAATAAAATCTTCCCACAAAATGTTCCCCATCAATTTACCCTCTGGTAAACTAACGTAACTATGGAAAAACACCATGTTTCATGGGAAAATCAACTATTTCGACTGGGCCATTTTCAATAATTATGTTAGTCTACCAGAGGGTATCAAAATCCCACTATAAATGCTAAATATATCCCAATGATATGCTCCAAAATCCCACAACAAATCCATCAATTTACACCAATGTTTGGTGTTTTCCCCAACAATTTACACCCAAAATCCGCTCCGAAATCCCGTGGGTAAACCGTGGACACCGCCTCCAGGAGCTCCAAGGCTATGGTCCACTGCGCCTCACAGGTGCTCAGCAGCGCGCCCAACGTCACGACGCTGACGACGGCAAGCGGACTGTACGGTTGGTGCGGTTGGTGCGGTGCAGTGACCGCACCGGTAAAAGATGGCCATAGATGGCCATAGATAGCTATTGAAGCCATGGCCATGATAATTTTTCATGAAAACCTGTAGCTATATATGAAGTTATCATGGCTTTCCATAGTTACATAAACGTTGACCAGAGGGTAATGGTTATAACTACAGGATTCTGACCTGGACAAGAGTCATAATATTAATTCCTACAGCCTACAAGCCACAAAAACGGGAACTGCAGACCCAAGTAGTTCACTTGGAAAAGCAGTTGAGGCTATAACCCTGGTGAAACAAAAAAACGCCATAAGTTGAAAAAAATCACCCAACTTAACTATGGTGAAACACCATATCCCATTATAACTGGAGCTGCACTTCCTATGAGAAAATACACCCAATCCATCCCACACCCAACTGGATTAAACATGGAGATTTCGATGAAACCAAAGTAATAGGATTCGATGAGATGTTCCCGATCTGTTGGCTGGGTTACCACCAGAATCCCAATGTTACGGACAAATAGGAATACAGTGGCTTAAACATATCTGGTTGGTGGTATACCTACCCCTCTGAAAAATATGTGTTCGTCAGTTGGGATGATGACATTCCCAATATATGGAAAATGAAATATTGTCCAAACCACGAACCAGATATGATGTGAGGTGCGAGACTTAACCTATCTTAGCCAAATTTTTGACCCTGGCACTTTTTTGGCTATTTTAGCATATTTTGAGCCAACCAACACTATCCCATCAATCCAGTGATGTTCAGTGATTTTCATTGCTATTTTTTGATCTTCATTGATTTTCATTGCTGGCTACATATAAATATCACCTATCATTATGTATCCTCTGATCATTATGTATCCTCTGGTTTTATATCATATACTAATGATCAAAGGATAGGAAACGAGAGGATACTACTATATAATACAACCAGAGGATCATCTGGTTATATAATCATATACACATCATATACTAATGATGAGGATCCTCTGGTTCATTCTACTACTCATAATCATCATTGTTTCACATAATCATATACTACTAATGAACCATACTACTAATGATATCATTGTTCATATACTAATGATACTCACCCGTTCATTGTTCCCATGGGATCGCACCTCATCTCCTCGAAGAGCTGCAAGGCCATCTGCCACTTCTGCGAACTGATTACCTCGCCGTTCCATGGTCCCCAATAGAAATGGCTGGATGGTAGAAATAGATGGTTTATTTCCATGGAAAATCCGATCTAGATATAGAGGAGAACTTGGGGTAGCCTCATTTTAGGACACCTCCAGTTGACTATTAGTGTTTGGAATGTATACTCCATGTGACTAGGTGGTGGTATTTGGATGTGACTTTCATATCCCAAAAGTTGGAAGAATTTCACGGAATTTCCATCTTCAAACCATCAATTTCACATGAAAGAATGGGATTTGTACCTGGGAAATCAGATTATAATGTGAGGATGGACTATTAGAACCTGATTTTAAGTCTGCGAAGGTTGGTGTGTTATGCTTGATATTTCAAAGACATGGGAAATATACATGGCGAATGAATTAACTGGATGCTAAACAGTACATGATGTTCCATCAATAGCAATTTTAGTCAAAATAAAACAACATAACTACTGTTCACATGATGTTCAATCCGAATCTTGTTAGATGATTTACCAACGGCTAACCGCTGAAAATGGATGATGGAATAGTTACTTTGCCTTATCAACTATAGCTTGTTTATGACCCCATCATACCCCAAACGAGGCAGTTCCAATATATCAAGCGTTGGTTGTTTGGTTTCCATCACTCCATCAACTGCAGTAGTTCACTCGGCAAAGATGTCCACACCTATCCAGGAACTACAGTACACCGAGTGACAGCGTTGTAGCTGATGGTATCTGGTGAGAGACGGGAGCCTTCGAGATGCTGAAAGAAATGAAGCGCCAGCTGCCATTGCAGACCTCCAGCACCCATGAAATTAGACTCTGGAGAATCCATTAGGATCCCAAATATCATGGGAAGTAAAGGTTAGGATCCCAAATACATCCCAGTTGTAAGTTCTGGAATTCAAACCCAATTTGCGAGCATCCTCCTACCAGAGTCATGGCACACAAATCATGGCAACATCGACTACCGCTGGATTTGCCCGGCCAATCCCAAGGAAACATGTTCTTTTTTGGGGGCAGCTGTCAGTGTTACTCTCTTAGTCTTCTTTGAAGCGAACTTAACTAACCACCTCTCAATGGATCAACAAGCAGTGCCCAGTTCACTTTACCTACCCTCTGGTAAACATACAAAAAGATATTGAAAATTACCATAGAAAATAGTGGATTTTACCTTGAACAATTGTGGATCTTTCCAGTTCGTTATGTTAGTCATTACCAGAGGGTATCTCAATTCTCGACAAATCGAAATCCGGGAGTTTAGAGTGAAAAACCTTGACATACTGATGGTTCAGAAATCCTGCAGTTGATAGCTGGTGAAACTCCAATTACTATCCCATCATATCCATCATTTACAGGTTTTGATATGATTACTTTTACTATCCATCATTTACTGGTTACCTTTTCGGCACTAGCTGGTGCAGGATTTCTCAACCATCCACTGTATTCATGGGACATAATCATGGAATATCAGCTAGGAAGATTCATGGGATATTGTTCACCATTGTTAACCATCATATATTTATTGATTTATTGTATTTTATTGTTCACCATCATATGGTTAACTATTGAACAACAAACATTGGAAGATTCATGGGGTTCATCAGAGATTTCTCCCTTGACATCCCTTGACCCAGCTACCCTTGCCACATGCACTGATTGCACTGTTGTAGCTGATGAGGTTCGCTGAAGCACCGTCCTCATCCGCGCAGGTCATGGAATCCATGGGTTTGGGGGTCAGTTTTCAGAACGTTTCATATTTATCACCGTCCAAAAGTGAAGAACTTATCCATTTCCCAAAGCAATTCTTGACCCAATAGCTGAATATGTCTAAGTTCATCAAATCTATAGATATTGTTCACCATCGCCACAAAACAGGCAAAACAGTGACCCTTGTTTAAGGCTATTTGGGGCCACAACAAACACTACCAGTACCCAAATGGGATGAGTCAGTCCTGCAGCAGCTTCCAAGTGTGCAAGGCCAATTGCCACTGGGAGGATTTCTCGCAACCTGGCCATTCGCTATATGCAAGGGACCATCTACAGCTGGTCGTTGGGTGTCCTGCCAGTTTTCCCTAACTAATGGCAAACATCATGTGAATACACAAGAAATTTTGGTGCGTCTGTGGGGCAGCTGCATCAGTGGGTAGGGGGATTGTAGATAGGGTACCACTTCAAAAAACGACCGACATGGTAAATGTCACCAACCGAAAAAGGGTACTGCTATGTTTTGATAAACAACCAAACAGGATGTAAGAGGTAAATCACATAGGGATACCATGGAAATATGATCCTCTAATCTAAGACTTGTAACTCATGTCGATTCAATCCGCCAAATAATGCAATGTTGCGTTAGTGAACATCACCATAAATCATCAAAAGTCATCATAAAACATCATAAACCCTCCTAAATCATCCTATAGATCACATTAGTTAACATCATAAATCATCAAACATCACCATAAAACATCATAAAACATCATGTCATCATTCATAAGCACACCACTTTTGCTAGGCCTTGGTTTCCATCCCCTTTTTAAACTGGTCCCAGGAACAACTCAGCACGGCGCTATACGTCACCACATCAGCTCTCATCGCGGGCATCGCATGCGTCGCATGCAGGATCCAACAGGCCCTTTCCCACTGCCTCGACGTCCGTCGCGGTGTGTGATGTTCGTGGCCCCGAAAGAAAACCACGTTTTGGTACAGGGGAAATAGGGATAGACGGATAGATTAAGATTATGATTAATGATTATTAAGCTTGATTTCCAGTACGTGGACGTATACGAAATCATCTGTTTGAAACCTGGTGGTTCCCATATCCACCATATCTGTATCAATGATATCGCTAGTGCCATGACAACAATCTCCCGACTGGCTGCTCCCGACTGGCTACTTCCCCATGACCCCTCAGGTTTTGTCAAGAAACGTTCCCATTCAGGATGCAAACATGACCACACTAATGTACTCTCTGGCACCAAGTCCGTTCACTTGCTTGGTCAAAAGTTTTGAGTTATACGTACAGTTATACTCGAAGTTTTGGTAAGTTGGAAAAATTATTGTTCATCTCAAAGGTTTCGATTAGTGCCCAAAAATCACAATCACAAGGGCGTCCCTTTGATATTGAACATCCCATTTGTATGGTCCCCAAAAAAGTGGTTTCGTCCGCTACTAGGAAACCACAGTTTTTGGCTGGCTGTGTTTCATAGTAGGGGGATGGGATTATACTGATGAAACCTATGGTATCTCTAAGAAGTTAATACCACCACCGTTAAGATATGTTAAGATGTTGTCCCCATGTTCTACCAGCGTTTTGGTCGCAGAAACCATGCGACTTGTTTAAGGTTTCATCCCATGGCCATGGGATCCCATGGGCCCATGGGCCAAGCCACAGGCCGGTCTCGCAACAACTAATCAGGGAATTGTAACTGATGAGATTCCTGGGCCAAATCGGCAAATCGGATGCGAAATTTGGACCGTGGAAAAAAACAGTCTTTTTGTAATATAGCCTCTGGTAAACTAACTTGTTGACCCTGAAAATGACCAATTTATAATGGAAACTAGTCTTCCAAACCCTATCTGCCAGGGTCTATGTTAATTTACCAGAGGGTAAGTCTTTTATTTCTAGTTTAATATACGATTGGGTTTTATTTCTCAAGGGCTGCTCACATGGTGGCATCCGAAGTCACTGTGTAAATTCTAGATGATGTTTTTTTATATGTTTTTAATATCGGCATGGGGAGAATTCGGTGAGGTAGGAGAAACAGTCAGCCATGGGTACATTTTGGGCCTTGATTCATCCCAGTGTTGATCATTGACTCTTGTGCAGTAAGGTGGAGAACTCAAACGGACCTCTTGAAGATACGACCGCCCTTTTTCAGACAGGAACCACATAGTAAATCATGTTTCATTTACTGTGAGTTTTGGAAACAAACCGGTGTGAGTCTCTGACTCTACTTACAGTACGGCCATGTCCTGTATCAACATATCAAACAACTCTTCACGATACAATATTCATGGCGAGTACAGAAATCCTCAAACAAATATAAAACAAAATCCAGGATGTTGAAGATGACGAATCCCAGTAGATTTCAGATTTCCATTTCCACTTAAATTTGGTGGACGTGTCATCCATTCTCATCCGCGAACCGGGTTTCAACGCCAAAAATACTAGTCAATACAGATCCTCCCCACCGAATTGAGCATTGCAAACTATTTCAAACCACCAGTTCTACTAGTCTACACTCACACTTGTCAAGCGAAAATTATCGTTGATATCACCATATCCCAAAAAAACATATCCGCAACTATATCCCATGATATTCCAACCGATTTCGCCACATCTCAACAATCAAAAAAATTGTATCCCAACATCATGTCCCAAAATTTCCAACAATATTCTAGTTATCCCCAAATTCTAGTTGTCTTTATAACATATTAATTTACCATATATTGCCACTATCCCCACCATCCCCCACCAAGGGCACCAAGGGGCGGCTCGGTTCGCGCCCGAAGCATGGCATCGAAGATCTCCAGCGCCAACGGCCACAGGTTGGCCACGCGGCAAAGGTTGATGGAAGCCTTGGGAAGTCAAGGCCATTTTAACAACAATGGAAATATATGGTAAACATATATGTATCATAAACATTGATAATAATGGTAATATATGGCAATCATCTTACCTTATCATTATAATAAATGGAAAGATATGGTACAATGTGAGGCCCCCCAGTGATGTTAGTTGGTTAACAAAAGCCCCAGTAACTATAGTTATTTGCGTACCATACACTAATGGTAATGATGGTAATATATGGCAATAATCTTATCTTATCAATATAAATGGTAATGTATGGTTATAGTGATAATCATGGTAATATATGGCAATCATCTTATCTTATCATTAAAATAAATGGTAATAGATGGTTATAGTGAAACTAATGGTAATATATGGCAATCATCTTATCTTATCAATATAAATGGCAATGTATGGTTATAAGTTATAATGATAATAATGGTAATATATGGCAATCATCTTATCTTATCAATATAAATGGTAATGTATGGTTATAAGTTATAATGATGATAATGGTAATATTGGCAATCATCTTATCTTATCATTGTAATAAATGGAAATATATGGTTATAATGATAATCATGGTAATATATGGTAATCATCTTATCTTATCATTATAATAAATGGTAATATATGGTTATAATGATAATATTGGTAATATATGGCAATCATCTTATCTTATCATTATAATAAATGGTAATATATGGTTATAATGATAATCATGGTAATATATGGCAATCATCTTATCTTATCAATATAAATGGTAATCTATGGTTATACTGAAAATAATGGTAATATATGGTAGACATATTATATTATCATTATAGTAAATGGTAATCTATGTCTTATCTTATCATTATTATAGATGGTAAGATATGGTTATAATGATAATATTGGTAATATATGGCAATAATCTTATCTTATCTTATCAATATAAATGGTAATCTATGGTTATACTGAAAATAATGGTAATATATGGTAAACATATTATATTATCATTATAATAAATGGTAATATATGTCTTATCTTATCATTATAATCAATGGTAAGATATGGTTATAATGAAAATAGTGGTAATATATGATAATAATCTTATCTTATCATTATAATAAATGGTAGTAATATATATATATATATAAAGGTGATAATAATGGTAATATGGTGTAATAATCTAATAATGATAATAATGGTAATAATGGTTCTTATTGTAATATCAGTTGCTTGAAATAATTGTAATAATCTTATCTTATCATTATTGACACCAAGGCTAGTTTTTGTTGTCAGTCAAGGGTGATGTTTTTTAGTGTAATATCATTTGTTTTTACAGTAATGGTAATCATCTACTCTTATAATGATAATCGTAAAAATGATAACAATGAAAACAATAATATGATAATAATGAGAACATTATCATGATAAGTAGCAATAATTCACACTGTAACCAATGGGAATGCGCATTTATGACACATTATGAACCAATGGAAATTCACATGACGAAGATCATGAACCAATGGGAATGCATATAATTTAATAATTTGTCAATGGGAATGACAATTGTCTGCAATGTATCAATTTACCATTGAATTCCATTGATAATCCCATTTGATAATCCCATTAAGAATTACATGATAATTGTCCTACAGGACAGTTGTCTGTAATCCCATTGAATTCCATGGATAATTAGCTGTATCATGGATAATCATGGGACATGGCATGATTTTCATGGGATTTAATGGACATTCCACAGCAACACCTGGGAATCGATGGGAAGCATGTGGGATTCACCCAGCAATTGAAGATTTCAGTCCTTTTATATTGCTCAAATAGGGTAACCTTGAATAAGCCCCAATGATGAGAACATAGTGTGATACTGGAGACATCTTGAATGGAAAAACTATAAGAAGACTTAATGCTGGAAGAACTACACTACTTGATGGAGTAAACATCAGTATTCCTTCAACTATTGATGGAAACAAAGGGGGATAGGTAATGAATCTTTTTGGGATATAATTATTGTAATATAATACAATATAATATTATTAAACAAAAACATATAATACGAACAAAAAACTAATATAATATGATATGACACAATATTATATAACACAAAATAATACAATATAATATAATATAATATAATATAATATAATATGATTTAATACAACAGTATAATATAATACAATATAATATGACATAATATAATATAATATGAAAATATACAATATAATATAACATGATAAAATAAAACATATATATATATATAATACAATGATAAAACATAGAAATAAAATAAATTGTAATTAAAAATATAGTATAACAAAATAAAATATTATGATAAAACACAATACATATATATATATAATAATTAATATAATATAAACTACTATATGTATATATATATATATATATAGATAACATGTTGTATTCTATTATCATCTATTATACATACTTACACATAGCTGTGTCATTATCCATGAGCCCAGCTGCACTGCAACTCACCACATCCTGTGCGATGCCGCTGTCCTGCTGTTCACCCAGTATCGCTCAATGTCTGAAAAAACACCCTGGAAAACTATAGATGGCCATACATGGCTATAGAACATCACCACTTTTATCCACTTTTTATAGCTAAGTCATCTATAAATAAACCATTTTCCATATAGCTTACTGGAGGCTAATGCGTAAAGAAACAGGTTTAATGGTGAACTAACAATTTCTTGAGTTTCCTGTTTCAATTCCCAAAGGAAACTCTCCAAAATCATTTCTCCAAAAATCTTCAGACAGTTTTCGGTTTTCCCAAATACCCTCTGGTAATTTGTTACATAGCTATTGAAAATTGCCATTTAGTTTGTTGATATACCCATTAAACTTGGTATTTTTCCATAGTTATGTAAACGTTTACCCGAGGGTAACCGTCAGCAACTCTCAGATCGGAATCGCTATCTCCCACCATTCCACCATATGACGATATGGGAATTCCCGTGTTATCACAAATTCAAATCATATATATATATATTATAAATATTATATGTATATAATAATAATTAGTTTATCATATTAATTTATATTAATGTATATATATATATACCCGTTGTATCCCCATTGTACCCCATGGCTTCGCTCCTGCAATCGCTGGAAGTTCTGTAGGGCCATCGGCCAGTGATCCGCAGTGCCATCGGTCATGTCGGTCATGTCGGTCATGGTGAAGGTTGCGGTGTGGCCTCAGGCTGTGGTGGGATACATACCCGGCCTGGTAAACACACAAAAAGCGAACTGGAACATGGCCATTTCATAGGTGATTTACGTTGGTTTACCCAGCTATAATAGCTGGTGAATGGGTCCATGGCTATGTTAAATCACCAGAGAGTATTAACTGAGATGTTTCATATGGGAATATAATGAACTATGATGATTGAATGGTAATATGTAATAACATGGAATGAGGCCACATGTAACAATGGTAATGTGATTACTGGGATGTACTATGGGATGTGATGTGTAATGTAATTGAAACAACATGTAATAACATGTAATAACATGGAAATGGTACTGGAATGTTTTGTGTTTTTTTTAATGATGATACATGATGATACTATATAATTAACTGGAATGTAATGAACTATATATTATGATATGATTTAACACCATGAAAAACGTGTATTTGGGGAACATTCAGTGGATATTACCATGATGAAACTTATATGGGATATTATTTAGAAATAATATACCAACAATATTGGCATGATGTAATATAGGATGTTTGTAATGGGGATGTAACATTGCATGGATATTAATAGGATGAAAACTCATATCCCGTTCATATCCCATTCATATCCCATACAGCAATACATCATGTATTAGTGATATGATTGACATCCAATATTTGTGGTTATATCAATGAGGATGCAACATGGAATATTAAAAACCAACAACATGATTATCTGAGGGTGTCCAGCAATGGCGTATTGCCAAAGGGGGATAGTGAGGTTTAAATATCCATAGAATTTTGTGGTATCGAGTTTTCAGACAAACTCATAGTTACAAATCTGGAAAAAGAACATGGTTTCTTTCAAAGTAAGGTCTGTAAAGCCCTGAGAGTTTGTACAGACTTCCGATCTCCGCTGCTTCTTGTTTGAAGCCTCAACAAGCTACACGAGTTGCTTCGTTGCGCAACGAGCCGCCGGACCATCGCCATGCCCGTAATTTTTGCCAGGAAACTCACCGCATCGGGCACTAGGCCTTGCCTTGGAACGCACCGTGATGTAACGTGCTGCTTGGAGATTTCTTTTGTGCAAGGTTGGCATCCACATAGCCTATGGTTATTTAACATAGCTACGGATAATGGTCCAACATACCAACACAATCCACTCCAATATAGAACAGCAATGGCTGATGCCGCCTTCCAATCTTCCCAGAGCTCAATCGGATGGAAATGCTATCCGTGGTTCCCTTGGCTCGTAGCTACAATGATGCTCTTAGCTAGAATGTGGGCCCCCCAGTTATGTGTGTTGCTAGAAATAACCCACCTGAATACATAGTTATAAAAGTACCGAATAAACCATAGTTATCTATTAGATAAACCAACTTAGCTATCTAATTATCTTGGGGGTTCCACTTTTGTAGGACCAGGTGATAGATTTAAGTACTTTCACCAGGCTGACCGGAGGCACCTTCTTGTCCTTGTCAATCTTTGGTGGGTCAGATCCAAGTTTTGGCTGTCTGTTTTTTTTTTCGAATTTCTGCAAAAAAGGTAGGATCCAAACAAATGATTCATGTAGAGCCAAAATTCTTGATGTTTTTCGGGATGTTCAGGCTATCTCACTTCCTCAATGGCCATTTCAAAAATATATCCCCCCAAAATATGGTCAAAAATATGGTACAATGTGAGGCCCCCAAGATAGCTAAGTTGGTGCCAATAACTCCAATTTCACTATGGTATATGGTACTTATAACTATAGTATTCCTGGGGCGAATCTAAACCAACATTCACATCACTGGGGGGCCTCACATTGTCCTAACAGTACCTCCATAAATTGGATCCTGGATTTCCCACCGCTGGCGACAAACTTTGCCATGCTGCCAACGCAGTTCTTCGAAGATCTGCATGGATGCAGGCCATCCTAGGCGGAGCTACAACTGGTGCTTGAGCCCTACCAAGCAGTGGTTAATATACTGTTAATGATGATGGTTAATAATGTTAGCTCCTGATTAGTAGCTAGGGTCGCTATTGTGGCATTTTTTCCAAATTATTCTGAAACTCATGTATTGTTTGGAGGGTTCGCTTTTGTGGCAAAACAAAACTGGGAGAGCCCTTTTTTTGAGAAAAAAACTGTAATATCTGAGAGGCAATTTTTTTCTCAAAAACGCTGTAGCTCAGTCAAGTTTTTGCCCATCTCTCTATCTGAGCCTGTAAATGCATCTCTATCTGAGTAGGTTTGTTTGCTGGGTTCACTATTGCAGCAAGCTGTGCCAGAGCAGCCCCTGGAAGCCCAGAAGAGAAGCAAGCCTTTTCC
>Ga0126342_10009257_pt1 | contig 17659 bp, 12 predicted proteins | sample Cyp1metagenome_FD_92528 | JGI IMG/M metagenome (GOLD analysis project Ga0126342, IMG submission 92528) | Coral microbial communities from Lord Howe Island, Old Settlement Bay, Australia - Cyphastrea 1 metagenome | ecosystem: Host-associated > Invertebrates > Cnidaria > Coral ... | reverse complement strand
TGTTTTTTAAAGGGGATCAATTAAAAGTCAAATTGGCCAAACTGAAATTTTCGGAAATTGGAGATGGATGCCTGTTTTTAGTATTAGGGGGACGTTTAGTATTAGGAGGAAGGGATTATATGATAGATTATAAGTAAAATAATTAATTTATTACCATATTTCGGGGGATAAACATCCATGAACCCAAGCTATTTTGAGACTCACCGGCATTGACCAAAGATGTTGGCTTCCCATCACCACGGGCGTGCTCACACATTTGCAAGATCTCCCATCCATGAATTCCAAAAGCTCCAAAATGAGCAGGGGTCAACACTGAGTACCCCCAAAAAAACGACCGAATGACACTATCTAAACTATTCCAAAATTACCCAATTCTAATTTCCAGTATCTCTTTCCATGAGTCTTCTGACCCGTAGCCACTCGAAGTGGCCCTTAAATCGCCAGAAAAACCTGGTCCTCGGTGGTGCTCCACAAGAAGTCCATGACCGCAGCGTTCTTCGCATCCATTCCTTGACACGGCGGGGCTGGATTCAGGGCATTTCAGGGCTAAACCGACCTCGGAAAATGGGTGGGTTTTCCACATCTATGTCACGTAGAGACATGGGGAGACATGGGGAGGGTAATCTTCATGAACTATAGTATATTATAATTCCCATCAACCAATGGATGCATCTCCTACCAACCCCCATCTGGCAGTTCCTAGTCCTAATTCCAACCTCATTCTAGATCCACCAATCCTATAAAAAAATATTGCTGGTCAAATCAAGCGAAATCCCAAGTCTTGCAATTGATGGTTTAACATGGTTTTAATTTTCGATTTTACAATCCATTCATCAATCCCAAGTGCTCATGGTGCTATCACTATCCCTGTTAATGTTGGTTAATTGGTTAATTGCAACCTCCGTTCATCAATGGATGGGTTATCTCAAAATTTGGACCCCCATTACATCCCATGGTTTATCCTCCACGCCAGTTTGAGACAAACCTGGAATGAAACCAGTGCAGCCCGCATTTACCAATCAGTATTTCTCATTAATCATACAACTATAATATACTATAATGATGTTGTTGTGCATTAACTATAGATGTTTCATTAACTAGTTGGTAAAACAAAATAACATGTTCCACCAACATCCGTACTGGTTCAACATCAACATCCGTTTATTAACATGTTCCATCAACGGATGTTGTTCATTAAGTATAGATGTTTCTGAACCCCTTTACTCATCAACTATGGACTCCATTCACTATGCTTCTGTAAAACTAACTATCAAATTAGTCAAACATACACGACACTCGACCAACTATAACATACTATGACTATAAGCCTCATTAAACCATCATTAAAATTAAAGCCACACTAAATTCTCACTAAACCAAGACAAACATCGCATTGAACCCACACACTAATTTCGAATTAAACCCATACGTAGAAGCCTTCGAAGCTTCAATAATTCATCAGAGTTGTGTCAAACAAGGATTTATATATTAGCTATACGGAATAATAGACAGTATATACATATATAATAATTTAAAATACATAAATCATAATTATCACATCATCATGTGGATCATTGAGGTTTCAACACGGAGGTTTGAACATGTTTTGGCCACTGGATCTAAAAGCGACCAGTTTCCAGCTTTCAGCAGCGCGCAGCCGTTGTGCTTCGCTGCATACTCCGTGTGGTCGTGGCCTCCCAGGACCTGGGAATCGGGTGCAAAATCAGCCCATCTTGGGGCAATTTGAGGGGTAGTTGTGTTGAATTATCTGAATTTATGGGATAATTCTGTGTAAATTAGTGGATTTTCTCATTTGTTTTTTTGGCTGGGTCTTCAATTCAATTTCAGGGGTTCGGTGATTTTGAACCAAACATATCTCTAGATCTTCTCAAACGTATTCTGTTGTAGCATGTTGTCCTTCAGCAGTCCCCAGAGTAAGGAATGATCAGCAGCTCCTTTCTCTACTGTTCCGCTGAGACCAGACCGAAGCAGCTGTGTTCAACCCAGGAGTCATACAAATGGTAGCAGCTGGTAGCAGAAAGATCCATCCCTGCGAGGGCTTTGATACAGCACTGCAGCCAAGAAGCTGCATAGATCCCCACAGCGCAAGCTTTTTTCGCCAACCTTTTTTCGTCGGCGGAGCACTCGTTGTATCTCTTTAAGTCTTTGTGATACATGCGCTCTGTACAATAGCGAGCACACAATGATACGATATGACACGCATAATCGAATGGATCTGCTGCATTACATCTATCCAAAACACATCAACACCGTTGACGGAAGGTGTCTTTAAGTGTTGAACATTTTGACATTAGGAGCTCAAAGGTGTGAGAGGTATGGGCTACCTTTTGCCTGGAAATCCTTTCAATGCATCCTCCGGCCATTATCCACCATGCGCGTGCCATCAATCTCTGAAAAAGTGTTGGTCTTGGTTCTTGCTATCTCCGATCTATATGGGTTTGTCTGAAGAATAGGATATCCAAATCCAGCCACTGGTATGTCATTTTGAGGAGACTATCTTCATCCATTTTCAGACACACACATAGAATCATCTACAACACCTACAGAACGGTGCTGGCGCCAAGCAGCTCGATGTCGATGTCCAGGTCTTGATGCGTTAGTGCCTTGGCGGAAACCATGAAGAAAGTAGCCATAAAGTACCCCCAAAATATGGGACACCTGTCAATTTTCCCACCACCACCACCACCACCATCATCATCATCATCATCATCAGGCACACAATGAAAGCTGAGACATGGAACTATGGAGCTTGAATGATTTGCATGAAACATGATTCCTCTCAACACCACTAATCTTCTGCAGACTTCTGAAGATGATGGCTGGACATTTTGAGGGGTCCCTGACACTTGCTGGACCGAGGGAGTACCAAACCTTCAAAAATGAGGCCAGGTTCCCCGTGGCCTGAATCATGCTGGATCATGCTGGATCTAGATCAACCTATCCCATATGCTCCATGGTGCTAGTATATTGCTTACATATCGACCCTTTTTTCGGGGTCAATGTTGGCAAATAATCCCATCCCCCCCAATATCAAACACTCCATAGATTGCCATAGATGGTCCCAAGAATCTGTGAATCCTCTACCAAACCACGGTTTCTATGAGGTGTTTCATAGGGGATTTTGGGATTTTCCAGCACCACGATTCGTCCCATGGTCGTCTCGCCAAGATTCGACCACGGCGTCCACCTTCTGCGCCTCGTCGTCTTCCAGATGCGCTTCCATCCTGACATGACCACTGTTCAAAGATATCAAATATGAAATAAACATACCCACAACCTATCAAATATCATCCAATACACAGTGAACACACCATGTATATATCTACTAATCTTAGTAAAATTAGTAAATCACTCATGAACCACCCATATGTTCATGCTTTATACAATCCATTTATGGTTAAAAAAAAAATGGGGTGGATCCTATTGCTTTCAGCATCTTTCAGCATGAAATCCATCAATTCCCTGGCGTTTCCGCCACGGCCGTCCCAGCTGCAAGCTTTGAGACTTCTCCAGCGCCGCTTCGTTGCAGGGCTTCGCCGAATAGATGGCACCTCCAAAGTCATCGGGTGCCTTGGAAGTGGGCGAAGCTGCTGGGTGCTGTTGGAAAGCGGGCTGACAGCTATGACAGCTATGAAGAGTTGGCCCATCATTTGCTGCAAAGTATGCACAAAATTGGGCTCAAACATGCTATGAGCAATGAATGATATGATGATATGAATGGAAAGCAACTATTTGGAATTGCGACTAGCACTTGGATGGCTGTTCGAAACTTCACAAAATGAATGGGATGCGCTGGAGCAGAACATTGTTTTGTTGACTGGGCCACCGGCGTTGTAGAGGCCTGGATCAATGGTGCACACCCCCAGTAGGCACACCTGTCTGGAATGGTGCCCATCCTGCAGACAAAGATTGGTATATTGGGATCAGAAAACCGAAAAGCCAATCCTGATCCAACTCTCGTCAAGCCAAATGAAACACTCAAACTCTTGAATTTCTTTCAACAGATTGAAAATTAAACACTTACAATTCAGTACAATTCTGACTTTCCATCACTGTGACTGTGAGGCACACATTTATTACCCTCTGGTAAACTAACATAACTATGGAAAATCACCATTTTTAATGGGAAAATCCACTATAAATGGCCATTTTCAATAGCTATGTTAGTTCACCCACCAGAGGGTATGATGTTTTATTCCTGTCATGTAAACTCAAACTGCTCCTTGGACAGGCCAACAACGCTGGCATAGCTTGGGAGCCGCAACCTCGGGTAGCTTGTCATTGGCTTTATGCCCCCGTTTACCAGGAAGACAACCCTAGTTCTACTTGTTCAGGGCATTCAAAAATATTAAAAAAAAACCTAATCACTGAATGGCATCAACAAAAAAACTGCACAATGAGAATATCCAGTTGAGCGACTTCGGCATACCCATTGTGCACAGCAGCATCACAACTGTTATCAAAACAACATCGGTACGCCGCAGCGTTCTGAAGTGTTCTAAACATAGCGGCCACAAATGGCCAGAACCCGCAACTGCAGGCACAGTTTTTACATGTTTTTACGTCAATAGAATTGCTTGTACAAGTAACATACATATATGTTATACAGTAAATAAACGTATATATGCACTATAATGCAGTATATACATGGATACATCATGATACATACATCTAACATATAATACATCAGCCACTGCCATGTTCATAGAAAAGAACGCCACATGTTGAATATCTGCCGGAAGGCTCTTTCCACAACTCGGGCATATTGGTGTTGATCCAAACGCCACCACCTGAGAATCCGAAATCCTTCCCGAGAACCCCCACCATTTAGGGATGGCTCATGATTCATCGTTTGGTTTACCAAATTATTCGAAGAATTCATGGAAACTGATGCTGTTTTCAGAATTACTTGGAATGATAAGAATCAATGGTCCTGGACCCAAGGAACAGGGACATACAGGGACCAAAACGGCTCAAATCTGGCTTTGTCCAAGCTCAAAAGCAGAGTCTACCGCAAATCGACCAGGTTTCAATATGTTTCAATATGTTTCAATCATCATATTTCCCCAACTAAATGATACTGGTGGTAAATCATGCCCTTGTTTCCCATTCAAATGGCTAAATGTTGGGCCGGTTATGATCCATTTTCCGATGAATCTACCATCTGGCTATTTAACATAGCCATGGAAAAACACCATTTTTAATAGGTAAACCATCTATAAATGGGCCATTTTCCATGGCTATGTTAAATAACCAGAGTAGTGCTGCCCCAGGCACGTTCATGCCATCGCTCCACACGTTTCTTCAGGGCCGGCAAGCCCACGTCCGCCTCGTGGTTTCCAAAGCACGCCTCGGTTTCGAACGGAGGGCCAGCATGGGATCATCTCAGATATCATGGGAGTATCATAGATATTACCATGAAAAATTACTCCCATGAGATATCTATTATCATCGATATTGCCATGATATTATCATATCTCAGATCTATGGGATCATCTCAGATATTGGTCAAACTACAATCCACAACTCAACAATTTGAAAAACCAAATTTGGGGTAAAACATGGTAAAACCACCAATAGCTATGTGTGCCTGAAAATGGAGAATACCCATAGCTACCCAAAGATAGGGACAATGATGACAATCCATTGGGCTTTGGGGTACCGCTGGTTTTGCTGCTTTCCTGTGTCCTCATGCGAGGGAAGATCGGCCCCGATATGGCAGGAATTGGGAGGAACAAGGACAAACGATGAAAAGTGACATACATTCAAAAGCAACCACTTTTTGTTTCTATGATGTTCTGTGTTCCTTACCTGGGTTCAGTGGTCGCCACGCATCATCATCGAATGCAGCAGACAAGATGTCAATCAAATATCTTTCAGCGATTCAATGTTATGTTGAGTTTGAGATTGTTTAAGTTAAGTATTGATTGAGTGTTTGATTGATGAATTGATGGATTGGTTGAGCGATTGATTAATTTATGGATTGCTTGAGCGAGTCATTGATTTAAGGTGCCCTCACAGATCTGCACCTCTCAAACTTAAACCGCTGCAGACGCATGGCAAATTCAACCAAACATTTATGGTTTCATCATGTGGTGGTGTGACATCAACCCCGATGGTCAACAGAAGTTCATCTATAATAAAGTGCAATAATCGCAATATCAACAATATTAAACCATATTAAACATCAATAAACCATACCCCAATTTTCAGCTTACCCCTCTTATAGAATGGAGGTACGACCAACAACACATATCCCATGACGAAAACGACACCGTGGCCAGATGTGGCCAGGTCACGTACTGCACGCCGCTCTCCAGCATCACATCCTGAAGTTTGAGAAGAAATTGACGACATTTTCTGGTTGGTGGTGCAATAACCATCTTGAAAAATGATGGAGTTCGTCAATGGGAAGAATGACATCCCATATATGAAATGGAAAAAAAACATGTTTGAAACCACCAACCAGTTTTGGGTTTTGGTATGAGTCAAAATTGGGTACTCCAATTCTCAGATGGTTGATACGTGTTGATACTAACCACAAACAAACATCTGTGGAACATATGGGGTTGTCTCCGTCAAATTTCAATGGTCGCTGATCGGTTTCCCTGTTAAGATGGCCATAGATTGAATGGTAAATCTCGTAGTTCAACACACATACACATGACTAGTATGACTAGTATAGTCAAGGACTACTTCTGATGTTTTACAGTCTGCAAATCCTCTCAATGGTCACATTTTCAGTTCAAGCTTAGAGATGAATATCATATTATACGTAATTGTATGTGTCCAGATTTGGCACCGTGAAACTACAGAAATTGTTGTGTTGTAGCATTAAACATTAGAATCGTTAACACCTACAATGTTTACATTCAAAATCAACAATACCTATTGGTCACGTTTAGGACTTGACCATATCATCGCTATAGCCATTTTGTCGTCATCATTATCGAAATATTGTTGATGTTGTTGAAATATTTCTCTTAATTTCTACCATGTTTCTTCATTTTGTTGAAATCATATGCTCATGTTTGGTGAGTCATATCAGTCATATCAGTCATCCCCATATGATCATATGGTTTTTGCAGCTAGCCATCTATTTTTCAATCCACCGGGATCAAACTTTTTTTCATACAGAAAATCTGATGAAATCTCCAAGGTTCCACCATGCCTCGACCCTTGTCGAGGGTACTCAAGGGGTAGGGCGATAAGAGGTCACCGCCGATACTCACAACGAGGTTCTCTCGCCGGAGACCCATGGAGCAATCCTGACAGTGGCGGCTCCGGGAGATCATGCAGGGATTATTGTAATATATTAAATATATATATATATATATTGTTATATAATATATATTATATATATATAGATATGTATAGATATGTATAGATATGTATGGATATGTATGGATATGTATGGATATGTATGGATATGTATGGATATGTATGGATATGTATGGATATGTATGGATATTCTCACAGAAGTATATTCTGGGATATTCAGGGACAAAAGGGATGAATAGGGATGATATATCAATGATATCAGTGATTTGAGGATATCTGGGAGTCACTGACTGGTGATTCTTCATATGATTATGAAAGTCATAAATCAATGATCATCCCATTCTGAGGGACAAGGAAATTATTCGGATGGCCTGCTAATGACTTTCGTATTCATGGGGACTAAAGAATTGAGGATACAAACCATTCCCTGTAGGATCCTTTGGCATCTGTAGCATTATATGGATGGGACTAGGTCATACCCGGAGGACGTCAAGTTTGTGGTGGAGTCAAACTCACGACTTCATCCCAAAGAGAAACCAGCTCCCCAAAAAACAGATGCCCAGGCTGTCCACAACTCAACGTGTGCCAAGAGACATCCAGGAATTTTCTCAACTTGGGCCTTGAGGCATGAGTGGCAACGAGCCACTAAGTCGTTGATGAGCTTGGACCCATTGGGTTTTCGGACAGGAAAATCCAGTCAAGCTGCAAATTTCATGGTTGATCGTCCTTTTCCCTCTAAAAAAAGCCAACCATTTCAGCCTATTCCATGCCATTCCCCCATTTTTGGGACACACCCAGCAACCCGTCCAAGCTGCAAATTGTCCATGATGTAGACGTCGTTGATATGTACAAAGCGCATGCGCACCACATCATCCGAGTCCGATTCCTTGGCAGAAACCGATGGATTATCCGATTGGTCTTGGGAACATCCACCCCAAAGTTATGATGTTTCCATGCTTTTAACATGGAATATGTAGGGGGTCCTGCAAAATGTAACCCATATGTAACCCAATTGATGGCAACAGTCTGGAAAATTGGGATGTAATCCCAGGGAAAAACGTAGGAATGGCTTCGACCAGGATACAACATGTTTTGATTTAATTACCAATATTGACTTAGATATATATATATATATACTTAGATTCTTTTAGATTGAAGTGAAGTAATATCAGCCGATTACATCTGGCAAACGAATGAGCCATCACTGACGAATGAGCCCCAGCGAGCTGTCAGCTTCATCAATGGGGGTGCTCGTGGATTCATCCACAATGCGAATATGTCCCACTCCACAAACTTTGCAAAATTGCAAAGTTTATTTGTGCTGTTGCAACGAGATACTTGTGGAACAAGCAACGTCTCTTGCATCATGCGGACCTCCAATCAGTTTCAAGGTCTCTACGTAATAATGTATCCATTATATTCCGATTTTATCTGTTTATCTTCATTATATTCCCAATACAAATATTTATAAATCATTTTCCCATTTCACCCAGGTCAAGTGCACTTAAAGGCTTCGTTATGTCACTGCAGTTGAGCTGCAGCCTTGGACTGTAACATCCACAGCGCTTGCTCATCGTGTGGTTGGAGTCTCTGTCGATTTGGATCTCCCTGCCCCTCCGGAACCTCATCCTGCTTGCGGCGACGCCTGGTCAGACCGTTGTCACAAAAACAGTGACGAAAATAAGGAGCTTGTGGCGACAAAGGATATATCAAATCCAACCACAAGTTCCACTATATACATCAAACAACTACTAACATCTACTAACCCCTTCAGCTGCACCTGAAACATCCTAAAACTCACCCAGATCCAGCTGCATTCCTTTCTTCACCTACCTTCCGATGTACTCCCAGCCACATCGGCCGCCCACCTGCCCAGCCAGTATCCGAAGGCGCCAGAAGTGACGGCAGAGATCAAGACGGAGATCAGCATGGGCCAATCCCCGCAGTGAAATCTGATGAAATCTGTCGATGAAGCAAGTTCATTTTAGCTACATTTGGTGTGGCTTAAGCCACCCAATGGGGAAGTCTCTGGGAAGCCCCAGTAAAGACTTCGGTATCGTTGTCGAGGATTCTGCGAAGCCATAGGGCCATGATGCTGTCAGAAGTGCTTTGTTCGCAAGGAATTACAAGTTTTTAAACATAAAGAAGAATGGTAATTTGGCTTGGTCAATCCAAGACAACTTGAAATGTGATGTGTTATGATGTGTTTATTGTTGGTCTGTTGTGCCAGCTTTCATCCCTTTCTCAATCTAGTTCTGCTGACGAATCAGCACTGGAAATCTGACCACCAAGGCACATGTTGCTACTGACATCTTCTGATCCACCAAAGTGGCTGTGTACGAATTCATGGAATCCCCTTCTGTTATTTATGGATGAGATTTATGGATGTTGATCCCACCCAGATAATGGTATCATACAATGGTATCTCATAGGCTTTTGAACGGTAGAATGATCAATAATATATGTATCATTTATGAATATGGGCTCATGGGCTCCTGCTTGCAGCCTATGCAGTACCTGGCGCTGACCTATTCTGAAAGCTGTTTCCACGTGTCATCCAGGCACTTCCCAACTAACTGGCCCTGCAAGAGTAAGCCAAGTTGACATGAATACATATTGTGAACATATATCTATATAATATTGATAATGTATGATAATGTTTGATATATCTATGTTCTCAAACAAAAACACATAAAGAAAGCATCACTGACCTCGCCACCCAAGGAAATCTAGGAACGATTTGGCAAGTAAATTGTAAACCTGGCTGGTGGGAGCACAAGATTCCCTTACATCCCAGTGTTGGTTGGTTGCATCCGCCGGTTCACCGCAGCAATATCTCAAGCCTTCCACGAATTTCCCATGGACAAAAACACTATGAACCCGTGATATATACTCCATCTAAGTGAGGAGCTTGCTTCACCCTGCCCACAAGGATTGTTAGAAACTGCTCAAGATATAAGGAGCACACAACAGCAACAAACAAAAACTCCATTGCAGTGGAAAATGGTGAACTATATGGTAGAGCCGGCTCAAAATTGAGAGTACAAAGGCTCCAATCACCTGATTGGGTTTATGGAACATCGATAGGAACCATGTTTTTACCCTGCATTTTTTTCGATTTGTTGATCAACAAGGCTAGGATCCAAAGCTGCACGTCTCTGAGCTCCAGGGCACATGTGAAGGCAAGGTCTTGCTCGGGTAGAAAGTTCGATCCCCTCAGATCTGCAGGATCGATGATCCATCAATTGTCCACTGGCTACTTTCAACCACCATAGGAAAATCAAGGGGAATCCTCATCCCATGCTGGAAACAAAGATCTTTGAATCCACAGTGGGAATCGATAGAACGAATAGATACGAACCCATAGGATCTATGGTGCTGCTATATATGGTAACATGGATCCCATCAATATACCCCAGTCATGTTAGCATATATACCAGCACCATGGATCCTATGGGGAATAGTATGTCACTGACATCAGAATCCTGACATGTTTTTTCTGACTCAAAGCGATCGAGTAGGATCCTGATGGCAGTCATACTCCCTTTCACCAAATACAGGCTATGTTTGTGAGACGGGTTTGAATGTCCTCAACTGTAGTTATTAGCTATCGATATAGAGAGTAGATAATATAGAATAATGTATATATAGAGTCATGTGAAGTAAGTATGAACAAAACCCTGTTCAAATCACTATGCTATTGTTCAGATTGTTTGTGGGTGCATTCATCAAGAAGATGTCAGGGCTCCCCACGGGGTGTTGGCAAAGTTTTCAGTTAGCTCCAAGGTCAAATCATGACCTCACAGTCGTTTTCAATCAGCGTTCAAATAAACCAGCTTCACAAGCTGGTTGGTGGTACTCCTACCCCTCTGAAAAATATGAGTTCGTCAGTTGGGATGATTATTCCCAATATATGGAAAAATAAAACATGTTCCAAACCACCAACCCCAGCAAGAAATATCACAACATACAGTACTACGACCATCATTCCGTTCGTCACTGCACCAGCGGCACTTCATCTTTAGTATAGCTCTCACTGTGTGTCCGAAATAAGTGTGATAGCCCAATCATTGGTTTTCCCTGGCAATACGACGTGACCCAAAACCATGGGAAAACCCTAAACATGCCACGTTCGATCTCCCGGCCACGGCATGAAATTTAAGCTGCCGCACCCACTGCGAGAAGTCGGCTGAGACGTTGCCTGAGTTGGGCCCTGGTTTGATCTGACATGGCTTGGCTGTGGGACTACATGGGACTACATAACCCAAACCTGTGGTGCTGACTTTGGGACCAAACCTTTGCCCTCAAAGGCTGCGAATTAAGTTGGATAGTGTTTAGATTTATATCAACTATAGTAACTATATGTAACTATATCATACACCTGACTTCTGTATATCTATATATATAATAATCTCTGCATGTTCGTCATGGTTTTCCAGAAAAACCTCATTTCTGGAAGGTGACAGGTCAAGGTCGCTATCCCCAGGGCCCCAGTCTCCCTGGATCGCCGAGAGCCAGGCCAAAGCTGTCGCATTGGAAGAGCCAAGTCTTGGCTTCCTCGCGAAGGGGACGCAATGCGCCACGAATCGCTTCCCCAATAAGAGGTTTAAATGTAAAAATACATTTACAATCAACCTGGAAACCATAGGTTTACCATGGTTTACCGGTTTACCATACATGTATAATTAATATAATAGCAACCAGTTTCAGCAGTTTTACAGGTTTACCATGGTTTACCAATCAATTACATAGCAACCAAAGCAACCATAGCAACCTGGAAACCTGGGTTACAGCTCTGGTTCATTTGAGCTAACCCACCAGGCTCCTCGTGCCAGCAGGCCACCGCCTCGGGCTTCACCCTTCGCCTGCCCCATGGCTTGATGACAACATGCTGCTGAGATGCTCCCAAGATGTGCCCAACCTCCTGATGTCCCACCAGCAGGGTGCCCAGGCATTTCAATCCCAGCACGATCCTTGGCGCCACAAGAAACGCCATTGGGACAGTCCAGGGCCACTAAGACCCTGGCGAGCAATGGGCCAGAAGACTCCAATCTCTGGCAATACCTCAAGGGACCAAGGGATGCCAGTTGCTGGGATAGTAGCAAATTATGTAACAAGATGGGGGAAATGAATGGAATGGGATTCAGGGAAACCATAGAACTGGCTGGATCCTTGTTGCACGCAGCCAGGATGAGATACCAATTTCATGACAAATACCAGCTTCAGCTTGATATTGAATATTGTTCAATGCCATTCTGTCCTGTTTGTGTTTAAGCCACACATCCAAACAAGATGTTCCATTGTTTGATACTTAATTCCCATTGGAAATTTTGATCATCTTTGTAGGTACTGCGGAACGAGGCCCTGGCGATGATTCAAGATTCGCTCGCAGAGAATGGCAGCAATGCACCTTGGTTTTCCGCAGAACCTAAGGTTGGCCCAAGATGACATAATATAATTAATATATCTCATTTTTCCCACGGTTTTAAGGTTTTAACACATGTTTCATCCGCAGTTCTAACCGCCTTACAGGGATGGACGATACACTAGGTGGCCCCTTCGCAGATGGCTATGGGCCCCTGGCAAGCTGACGACCGCCACTTGCTCCATCACCTTGAAAGGCCATGTGAGGCTGAACCATGGGCACCTTTCATCAATAAAGTACTTCAATAATTTCAATATCTGCTAATGTATTGTGGTTTATCAAGGTTATGTATCATATTCTTGCTGATGTCCGAATACCAGAACACAAATTTCGACCTCTGACCAAATCCTTGGTGGCATGACCCATCTGCATACGTCCTTCGCATATTCCCTATGTTGTTGGCTCATACCCCCAGGTTAGTGGGTTTATATATGTTTATATCCCATAGCAACTGTTCAATCCCGCGTTTGGCTGAAACAAATTGACAAGGTAACATAGTCATAGAGTTTCTAATTTCCGACCATCATATATTCATAGATATTCATATAGTAGATATTGCTTTTATATTGTGAGTCCATACAACCACACTTTTGCCATAGGTATACCCACCCATTGTCGTCGGTCAATTCCCATTCATTGACAGCAACACAGCCTGCACAAAACTGAGTGTCCCTGACTGGCTTGAGGAAGACACCATCCCTGACAGTAGAACGGCTGATATTTATTTCAAGCATCCAGACGTTCGACACATATTGTGCCCTCCTTTACCTCAAGGCGGTGAATCTAAATGAGCAATAATCATCAAAGTCTTGGGAATGAAATAGGGATGGAGAAAAACGTATTTGAAAATTATTTGAAGCTTTGTTCCTCAATTCTGATGATCCTGAATCAAAGATGTTTTTTCATTACCAACCAGTTCCATGCATTAGTTGCTAGCAAACCTGCGAAAATTGCAGGATAATTTTGCAACCCCACCTCAGGCCGTAAAGCAATGGCCGGGAATTGGACTCCTGCCATCAACTGCAAGATACTGCAAGCCTTCCCAATTTCCGTTCGAAGACTTCGCACACGTTTTTGGATGTGGATTTGGCTGTTTTTCTTCGGGTGCGGACGAGTCCGAAAGAAACCACCACCGTGAAACGTCTCTGCAGCATCTCCTGAATATGTGCTTTCGGAACAGCATCCTTGGCAGGCGGTCTTCCTTCAAGGTCTCTGGGGAAACAAACCATGGGATTGGCTGAACCTAAACATAGCAATGCCATCGTCAAAACATGGGATCTAAGGTCTTGTCATCCCATCATTAAGGATTCCTTGCGATGGGCATAGTAATTGCATGATTTTATTATATGTTAATTCTAGTGACCTATAGTAATCCCTATAGTGACAACATCGTAATCCCTATGGGGGGATCATCCATGTGGCACCCATCGCCAGACCCATCGCCCCCATGTCAGATGTGGCTGTGGCCCAAGAAACACAACCAACAAAAACATGGATGGAAACAGCTCCTATTAAACCTAGAAATGGCTGGTCATGTTGACTACTAAACTAATCAATTGTCAATTAAATGTATCATGTACAGTAAACATCCGTAAACCACAGCATTCCGGAGAGTCAAAGATTTTTGACCGACATCCGGAGAGTCAAACAGGTGGTGAATCGTTAAGCAAAGGCGCCAGCAGCTGAACCCCGAAGTTGCTGCAGCCTCGGAGGCCCCATTTTTGGTCATGGGCCAACTTCAAAGGGAAGTGAGAAAAACCACAGCTGTCCCAATGTTATGCTATCTATTATATGATTATGGTGTGATTATATGTGATTATTGTGTTATTCTTGTATGTTTATGTATCAATGTGAATCAATGTGTATGTTCTTGGGTACATGATGGTACATGTCTAGGCAACAATAAGCGACAAAACAAGGATGATCTCGGGCCACTGGGAGGCTGGGTGGTGCTCGGTGCCCAACGGATGAGCATCAAGAAGTAACTCGAATGCACCTCACAGCCAGCTCCAACATACCACATTCATTGAATTAAACCACGTGTGCCTTCTCATATTCAGAATGTGGCTGTGGCTTTTTTTCAAACCCACAGCCATATTTGGCACCCTGCTGTTCATACCCATATATAGCTGGGATGTGCTCGGATTTTGTGGATGTTCACCCGCAATTTTTACCCATCTTCTGAACCACACAGAATCGCCATCATGCCTGAGGCCACTCGTCTTCTGCCTGCATAGTCATGGACGCAAGCTAGAGTGATTCCGAAAAGCACTCTAAACATTTCAAGAAAAGGTGTATGAAAAGAATGCTAAACATAAATATTTCAACATATTTCAACCACAGCAACCAGTGTTTTTATTATCGAAATTCTGATGGTCTAACTCCTTCCGACTACGTGACTACTTTTGGTGGTCTACTTTCGACCTTGCCACTGGGTTTCCAGGCCATTTCTGAAAGATCCAAAGCACTTTTCTTCAGGACCTTCGCCACCAGCTCCATGAAACTTGGCACCTGGGTTGAAACTGGGTTGCGCCATGATAGGAGACATGGGGGCAAGATTCTTGTGAAAAGCCTTAGACTATTGTATATATTGTTGTTTAACAATATTTCAACATGTATTGCTTTCCAATATCATGGGAAACACATGGAAACACTAGGACATGTGTGGAAGCCATCCATTGTTGGAGGGGGCCCAACTTGACCCATGATGGCCCATCCTCTCTAGAAATCAGTGTGCATGAGAAAAAAAAAAACTCATCACTAGACAACAATGTTGATTTGCGACAACGACTCATAACACTCTGCATGTGCGCGAAAATATCGACAGGACATGCTTCCCACCAAACGAGAATCTCGCTGTGACTGGGCCCCGCGACCATAGAAACGTGATCCGTCAACCTGCATCCCCAAAGTGGACGGTACAAGGGTCATAAGAAAGAGGCAACATGCAATCGCTGATCCATGCTGATCTAATCATTGATCCCTCTATGTTCACAAAAGTATTTATATATATACAATATAATATATAAATATATACTTATTATATTATATTATATTATATGATATTATATTATATTATATAATTATATTATATTATATCATATTATATTATATTATATTCTATTCTATTATATTGTATTGTATTGTATTGTATTGTATTATATATATATAGCCAAGGCTGCCTATGTGGTTGGATTTGGTTTGAACACCAGGCGTTGCTGAAAATTCTTTGCTCCCATGTGGATCCACACGGCCACCAGGGAGCCCCGACGCGTTTTCACAATCGAAGATCCGGTTGTGCGCCTGTTGCATAGCCTGACACCAATAGAGGCGAAAATTTAAAATCATTGGACTCATGAAGGATAACCATGAGAAAACCATGAGAAAAACAATCTAAAACAAAAAACAGTAGTGTGTTTTGAAGATTTTGAAATCGCTGTGGCTGGCGGTGTGAGAATCGCTGAAAATGATTGAATACCTGCAGACTCATCTCTGGATAGACACTGAGAGAAGGCCTACACTATGTCAGTATTGTGTTGCCACACACGGTTATGTCCATCCTTTTCACAGCATACTCCTCCAAAACCACGACGCAATTTGAGTATTCATTTTTTTTTTAATGATATAATATATATATACTATTTATTTACATATATATATATGTATTATAATATTATATATATTATACTATACATATTTTTATAACATACATATACATATGTTATGCCATACAGTATTGTGCCCCAGAAGCTGGTTGTTTTTAGCGGAAAACCACGGAACCTCACCTGGGCTATGCCAAGTGTCGGCGACTGCATCTCCTCAAGGTCTTCGATGCTTCGCCTGTGAAATCAGCGGGGCGATGCTTGTGACAAGTGATTAGTGATTTAATGGAGATTTAATGGGAAAATATGGGAACATATGGGAACATATGGGAAAATTGTCTATTAACTATCTCTAACTGGCGATTTGATGGGATAACTCAACATATGATTCGTATGGGCTTGAAGAATGGAGTATACCCCAAAAACAAATCACAATGGATCAACATGGCAATTTATTCCCAAACATGATGATCAACTATCAATATTTCAGGTACCTCATTTTAAAACAACCCCACAGCAGGTTTGCCGGTGCCAGTTGAGGAAAAATGAAGAGCTGTACAGCATTATTTGTTTCTTCTGGGTTTGCTTGGTATTTTCTCCGGGAACTCATCAAGACCAGGTACGAAGAAGTCAAAGAAATGTTGATTTTCATCTGCACAGCTCCTCTTCACCCCAAGCGTGCCGGACTGCCAGGAGGATGAAGTTTGATACAAAGGAGGATAATAGAATAGAGGAATATCAGCATATCCCGAAAGAACAGAAGAATTGCAAGACAGAAATGTCTTCAAAAACAGGAGAACAAACTCACAAATTATTATGGAGTCAAGAAACGGATTCAGATTGATTGTTCCCAAGATTTGTGATGAACAAAAATGTGTTCACCATAGAAAACCTGCACACATCCAAATGATCAAATGTATCGTGAAGTGGCTACCAGCTATATCTCACTCCAGCAACTCAGAGTTTCCAAGATTCAAGAGCAGTCACCTTCCCAGCGACAAAGACCCCCTGCCTGAGTAAAGTCTCCAAAGCTTCCTTTTCCAGCCGTTCCACAAATCGCCTCCCGCGGGGCTATATATGATGATATATTATATGTCTCCATCCATTTGTCTATATTACCTGTGGTAATCCAAGGCCTGTCAAGTAGATCCAAATAGTTAGGGGCTGCATTTTTTTGGGGGAATTGTTTCCCGTTTTTTTTTGTTTATTTTTTCCCGTTTTTTGGGGTTTGATGGTTTTGATTGGTATTTGCAGCGTTTTGCAGCTAAGCTCTCTGATTTGCATGGTGTTGTTGTTGTTGTTGTGGTTGGATGGATGGATGGATGGATGG
>Ga0126342_10009256_pt1 | contig 17659 bp, 14 predicted proteins | sample Cyp1metagenome_FD_92528 | JGI IMG/M metagenome (GOLD analysis project Ga0126342, IMG submission 92528) | Coral microbial communities from Lord Howe Island, Old Settlement Bay, Australia - Cyphastrea 1 metagenome | ecosystem: Host-associated > Invertebrates > Cnidaria > Coral ... | reverse complement strand
TTTTCTACAAGAAACACCCCAAGTCCTCCTGGTGGGGCTGGAAGTTCTTTGGTCATCGAAACTAATTCGCTGCAAGACATCATGGCACTTGTGGCACTTGGGAAAAGATGGCTTGAGTGTGGAGTTGGTTGGTGTAATCCTCAGCTGAGTTTGATGTTATTTTTTGCCTTTGATGTTTCGAAAAACCATTTCTTTAAGTGAAACGAACGAAATCAGTGGGGGATTTTACTCGCAACCCAGTGATTATACAGTGAGACTTTAGCATGGCATATACAAGCGTCAGAGAATGGAGAAAAACCCAACCGTTTGGAGGAACATCAATCTGCGCTGCGCGAACACAGATGAAATTCCCCAGAATCCGACCAGGTTGGCCATCGCATTTCACCATATGCATAGATGAATTTGATCGTGACCTCACGTCGTGACGTCACTGGAAACACGTGGTGTTCGGACTCGGGGAAACATTCCAGTGCTGGCAAGTGTCAGGTCAGTGAATTATGACACCAGTTACCTAAAAAAGACTTTGGTTAGTACGCCCCCTAGTGGATGATTCCATTTATAGATGAACTAACCCCAGTCATTTAGAAATTGCGATTTTAGGGTATCCCATCCATTTTTGGAGCCGATTTTTGTGTTCTCGGCCCCCAGGTGAAGATGGACCTCATCTTGCTGGTGTGTTTGGTGGATGCTGGGAAGAAAAGCGCAGCCAAGATACATGTTTCGTATGTGGATCTTATTTATATGTGTACATATGTATTATAATGTGTATATGTATACTGTATATATATATATATATGTACACTATGTAGACGAAATGTGAATATATATATATATACATAACAGAGTAAGTACATGATGAACAACAGACAAATGCCTTTGGTACCCTCTTGTATCTTCCCAGCGTCAATGAGTTTCATCATTCTGAGTGCCACAAATGCTGGCTCCACAACTGCAAAAACCTTGACGCCATTGTGGACTGCTCAAATTCGATGGTGCCAATGAGACTGCCTCGGAAGTTTGAGATATTTGACATCTGGCCATGTGTGCAGGTGTCGCTGAAACCTGGAAGAATGTGTTGCCGGTTCCAAAAACTCCAAAAGCCCGTCAGGTGTTGGCCTTTTTTTGTGGTGCCTCCGGCAATCAAACATGGCAATGAGAAATACCTTGTAAATGAGCTATGTTTGACCAATACAGTAAATCAATTTACCCAATTGACCCAAGTCTTTTTGAGTTGGGTGGTTTAACAAAAAGATACCCAACCGCCATCAGTAATAACCATAATTTATAGATGAGATTCTGGGAAAACCATTTGTTTTTCATGTCTATCTCAGTTCTACCCAGCGCATTATCTTCTTGGCCATATATATATATATATCCCATTAATTCCTCTTACACCTCTATGATATCCCCATCGTATCTGTGTGATATCTTCATTACATCCCCATAAAATGGTAGTAATCATCAACCAATCATTAAAACTTGTTGTAATAAAATAATTCCCCAATACTGGATAGTAGTAATATTTGATACTTATAAAATAGTATTGTTTCATTCATCAATTACCCAAAATGCAATGTGGTAAACCCAATTATAAACCAATCCCTAATGTTAGCATAAACGGGTGGTATAAACCATCCCCAAATGGTAGATTTATAGATTCATTCTTGGTCTTACCACATTATTCCAATTATCCATTATTCATCCATATTCATCCATTATTGTTGGCTATACCACTATTATTTATCCATTATTGTTCGCTATACCACTATTATTTATCCATTATTGTTGGCTATACCACTATTATTTATCCATTATTGTTGGCTATACCACTATTATTTATCCATTATTGTTGGCTATACCACTATTATTTATCCATTATTGTTCGCTATACCACTATTATTTATCCATTATTGTTGGCTATACCACTATTATTTATCCATTATTGTTGGCTATACCATATTCATGCACTATTCATCCATATTCATCCATTATTGTTGGCTATATACGCCCATTATTTACCACTATTCTGGCATTGGCTCCACCACATCAATCGGTTTCGCCACAGCTGAGCCGAAGAGCAACATGAATCACATGATGGCCGTACTAGCCGACACAAAAATCCACCAGCAACAAACGTTGCAGATAAAAATCTGAAGCAAATTTGGCACAATTCCAAGAGAACAACAAAACATAGAAAATGATCATTAACAAATTAAGCAATCAACAGCAAACCAACAAAACCCCAACACAACATCAGCAATCAACAACAACTCAACAGCAAATCAACAGCAAATCAACCCGCCAATCTCTGGCACTTTTGCTGAACTCCTTCCGTGTCCATCTTCGACGCCATGACGACAGTGGAACGGCTGCCAGCCTTGCAGTACCAGAAGTTTGGGAACACAGCGCCTTGCCCAGTTGACCGCTTGTTGGTTGATGGTTGTTGCAATGTGGTGCCCGTCCAGGTGTTTGTTGGTTTAGAACCCCCCCATCATGAAAAAACATATGTTTACAATGAAACCACTTGCAAAGTAACTTAGCAAACTATGGGGCACTACATTGAGGGGTTTACCAGTAAGAGTTTGAAATATAATCCGCGACCATTCCAACCTACAAGGCAGTTCAGGGATGACAGTCTTGGGCGTAGCTCACTCAACAAACAGCTGGGGATGGAGGAAGATTGGATGGTCGGAGTAGATTATAGAGCTTCACAACGTTCTGACCATCAATGATGATTCATAGGAGGTATCATGTCAGGGTTGAGATTTGTGGTAGTAAAATCCAACAAACCGTTGTACCTAACTGTTCTCTCAAAGGTGCCAACCTTTGATTTCCCATGGTCCATGCACTGTTGGACCCCAGAAAACACGGGAGGCTGGATGAAAGATCAGCAGGACAGTTTTTTTAAATCATCATTTTCCACTAAGCCTGTGCTTACAGAATCATGCTAGTGATGCCATTTTTGTTGATACCGGGATCATACCTGGCTTTGGCACCTGCTAAACCCCTGCAAGGTGGTGCCCCATAGTTAGCTAAGTTGGTTTATAACTCCCATAACTATGGTTTATGGCAGATATAACTATAGTTAATGGGGCTTATAAACCAACTTATAACTGGGGGGCACCATCCTGTGCTGGTTGATGAATCTATCAGGGTTATCATCCATGAACTGAACTGGAAGTCGTCTCAACAGTCCCAGGACATGATGGTCTCCCGTGTTTGTGGCGGAACAATGATGTGGGGCACCTTGAATAAGGAGGAAAGCCATGCCGAAAAAAAAAGCCGTGCCATCGCTGCCCCCAGTTATTGCTGGTTGTTTTCTTCAGACAGTGAACCTGCTATGTTTTGGGTACCAAAGATTTGGAGCACTGCTCAAATGATGTCCTCTATGATTTTATATGCTTGTTTTTTTTGAGGCGAATTTGGAGGTGAATCCCAGTAGAAACTGCTGCAAAGCAAGTAGAAACTGCTGATGGTTCAGGTCATCCAATTATTTTCGGTCACTCGGCCACTCTGGTAGTTTTCCACGCAAGATTTCTGATGAAAGTGGATGACTTCGCTGTTGAACTTGGGTGATTTCCTGTTGCCATGCGACATGATCAGGGGTGTCATCAGTCCCATAGGTAGCTTCGCTGGAGGATTTTTTTGAGCGGAGCTGACTAGCAGAGAGTAGATGTGTCTCCTAATGGTTGAGTAATGGAGAGGGTCAACCCGTCAAGCCTCTTCACAACTCATAGGTAAATGATGGTAATTGGTATGCCAAACTGGCTCTTTATTTTGGAACTATTAACTATGAACGACTAGTTGAGAATTGTGATCAAGCAGTTATCAATCATGGCGGTCACAATCTTTCTATTGAAGCTACTGTACCTTTTCTTGATCACTCCTCGAATTAGAAGGGAAAATTTATACAGGAAACACCTACATTTGATTTCGCAAAGAACTACAACAGGTTTCCTGTTGAAAAATGTTTAACCCTGAAATCAATCCATTTGAATCGCCATGAATCGATAGGAGAAGATGGCCTTTGAACAGTTGGACGCCCTGCTGGACCTGGGAGTAAACTTCATTGATACCGCGGAGATGATGCTCGGCGACACCTTTTATTCTGGAGATTTTGGAGCTATTTTTTTTTGGCGTTGATAGAGCTAAAGAACTTCAACACTTCATCATACTTTATCGCCTTCAACAAAGTCACTAATTTTTACTTGGTTTCATCCGCTTCTTTTCATCCTTTTTCCATCCCTCCATCGGCGGAGGTATCCGGTGCCCTTCGAAGGTGGCCGGGTGACGGAGAAGTGGATCGGTACCTGGCTGTCCAAGTCGCTGAAGGAGGGCAAAGTGCAACGGGAGAAGTGCCTGGGATCCGATAATGGGGTGCGCTGGTGATGGGGAACGTTTGCCCAATGGGACCAGGCCAAGTTTTGGAAGTTGTTGGACAGAAAATCTGGAGTGAAGCAAGCAGAAGAGTGGATTTTGATTGATTTTATCAACAAAAATGGGGATATGATCAGCCAACAGTTGCATTTTCTGCATTTTACAACTCAGTTAGTGGTGTTTTTCATCGACAAATCAGGGGGTAGTGACCTCATGGGGAGGGGTTGGTAAAACCTCTGAGGTTTTACATCGCCAGCAAAGCGCAAGGGCTCCCCAGAGGGGCGAGATGGCCAGATGGCGAGAATTTTTGAAGTTTCTATGTCTGTGTTGTCGCTGTGAACATTTGATACATTTTGCTGAGTATCCAAAGGATGGCCTCAAAATAAGATGTACCAAAGAAATACTACGGTTGTTCCAACCTCGGGTGATTTTTTGTTGCCAATACTTAGTGGTACTTTTGGCTATTTTTGGCTACAATTCCTCACTTATTACCAAAACATCCAGTTCTTGTGGGTTTATCTTGTACTATCATATTTCCAAACATATATACAATTATTGGAATATAGTGTTCAAATGGTGTAGGAATAGCGTTTTCCAATTGTTGGAAACATAGTTTTCCAATGATTTGCAATATAGTTTTTCAATTACTGTAATATGGTACCGCTACTTATCGCTAATACTTATTTCCAATAATGGTTCTGCATTGTTTTTATAGATGCTTGGACATAATTGGACATACAATATATCCAATACAATTATTGATAATTTTTGGAGGCTCTATATATTTACTTATTGATTATAATCGGAAACCATATTGGTTCTATTTTCCAATGATTGGACATTTCAATTATTTCCAATAGATGAGTTTGAGTATAGTATTTGTTTCCAATTCTTTCCAATAATCAAATTTACACGAAATACTAACAATGTTCATGCTGATAAACAGTTCTCCAATTAGTATTTCAGGGTATTACTAATGATTAATTATATTTCATTGCTAATTACATGCTGATAAATACTAACTCAGATATTGTAATACGTCACCATTGAATGTTAAATACTCATATTACTGATGATACGTCAATACTAATTACATCTACCATCTGGTTATTTAACATAGCCATGGAAAAAATCACAATGCTATTAATAGGTAAACCCAGGTAAACCATCTATTTCTAAATGGGCCATCTATACCATGGCTATGTTAGTCATAACCAGAGGGTAATTACTGATATTAAGAATATATATATATATATTCAATTTCATACGGATGTGCTCAACCGCCTGGCAACATCTGGCAAGCCTTGAGGAATCCGTCCAACAGAGGAGGACCCGACCTGCCAGGTCGCCGTAGCCGTCCGCGGGTTGAAGGGTCGCTGTTAAAACATAGGGATTTCATATGACCCAACAGAATTTAGGATTGAAAAAGGTAACCATTCCTTTCTGGGGATATAAAGGGAATATTTTAATCAAGAATGTATGATATTTGGGTGTGTCTGGAAATTCTTGTATATCCGCAATGACCATCAAAGAATTTGAGAATTGACATATCAAGGTTTTGTCTTTTGGGTACCCTATTTTCAAACAATCCCAGATACCACCCTGAAACCATCTTGAACATTATTTTTGTTTGGAATGAATCTTTGATAATATGGAACCTTCGATTTTTTTTTGGGCAGATTGTGGATCAAAATTTCGTACAGGATTCAACGAAGGAACAACTTCCACAACTTCACAGCGGGTTGCAACAGACAGACGAAACCCCAAAATAAAAATGTGTAGCGGGAGATACTGACAATAAGCCAACATAATACAGTGAATATGAACATAGATATGGAAAACGATGGAAAACCAATCGTGTTCCAACGAGAATTATCTACCTTCAATTGTGGGGTTTCCAGAAATTAAATCATCACATTTTCAGGTATTACCATTCAGATATTATCATTCTTATTCATTCTTAAAATTTCAGATAAATCATTCTTACGGCTTTCAACACAACACATCAAGGATTTCATATGGCTTTTATCTCTCAGAAATCATGACGCTGAATCCCCACTGCAGGCCGGAAAAAACCTTATGGTTTCGATGCAGCTGCTCTGATGGCCTCCTGTAAAGCATCGATCGAGCGAATGTCGCTGGGATTGGACTGGATTGTGGAAATGGGGAGTTCATGTGAGATAGAAGAAGTGGGAAAGTTACCCTACATGGGCTTCTAGGGATTTTCGCATTCCAACCACCATTTTATTTGGGGAGTGTTGAATACTAGGGATTACTGCATATTCAGAGGGGTGAACTTTGAGACTATGGGCCCCAACTCACCCATGGAGCTTCCCATGCCATGTTTTCCCAAAAAACCCTCCGTTTCGGCCCAACGGATGGATCCCCATTCTGCCATGTCGGTGTGAAAAGCCGGGTGCCTGACTGGCCTGACCCGCCTGACCCTCCATTTCCGCCACTTTTGATGACACAAAGAGAGGCCGCTTTCTGTTTCCGGCTGCCCGTCCGTGGCTCAGGAAATGTAAATACATTGATCTCTATTACCTGAGACTTGTCTGCAGAGACTAATGGACCCATGGTCGGCTACAACCAGCCAGGGTCTTGACCTAGGTAAAAGAACTTCCAGGGTGATTAACTCATAAACATGATTGTTGATTATATAATTATATATATATATATGTATGTATATATATATATTTATAAATAAATAAATAAAGATAGATATGTATATACATATATATATATACATTTATAAAATAGATCATTTTAGTTGGATTCTAGTGGATGAGTAGGGTTTGAAATACTTCCAGTATGCTCCAGAGGCATTGGCCGTCTCGGAATGTGCCGGTCTTCGGTTGCTCCTCCTTTTATCCGGACAAGAACCGGCCGGTCCCATCGTTTGACAAAGGCGCGGTTCACCCGGGAAAGCGGGGCTTTTGCGTGGGGGAAACCGCGGTTGAAACCGTGCGGCGGTGATTAGGATATTTTGGTGCGATATTTTGTGAACATGTTGAAATAGGCGAAACGTCTGATGCAACGGTGGCACTCACAAAATGTCAAAAACGCTCACTGGCCCATGAAAAAGACGGTCTAAATGATCCGGGCAAATCAGCCAGGGTCTAATTGGATGATTCGTTTACGCCACGTTTTGTAGTAGTGACCACAACTCACAATTGAGTTCCCATTTTTGCCGATTTAAGTGACCTTCTGTGAGTTTAACGATGAGCAATGAATCAAACGATATTTGCAATGATGATCCCCATTGAAGAGAATATTTTTTCAGGGAGATTGACACCACCACCAACCAGAAGTTTTTTGTCATTGTAAAGCACCAGTTTTGAAAGTCAAACCACCATTTTTTGGATGGTTAAGTCACCGTTTTTGATGGTTAAGTCACCGTTTTTGATGGTTAGGTCACCGTTTTTGATGCTTTCACCGTTTTTGTTTTCATCAACTTCTTCCTCGCCCATGTTACGGCCACTTTTTTTCAGCGTCGCGCTGTCACCAGGTGAAGCGGAGACGTTTGAGGCACAAGTCCTGGCCGTCAAAGCTCTTTTGGATGAAGGAGATTTTTGGTGATGTCCTAAATTCCCATTGGTTGGTTGATTAGATGGGTTGCTGGGGGGTTGCTGGGATGATTATTACTAGTGATGACTGGGATCATTCCCATTTGGTGATCTATGGAGATCGGTGGAGGGGTCTCTGGTTCGGAATTCCAGGATCCGATTGGAGGTAGCTACATGTAGCTACCATTGGCGGCCAATGGATACCGCATATCCCCAGAAAATATGGCCTTATATTATATGGCCTTGACTGGTTGATATTTCGATAATATGAATATCTAGATGAATATATTTGGATATGTGATGATATGTGGATATAAAAATGTAATATGTATATATACATCTATTTGCATATATATATATAGATAGATCCTTGATATATTTTATAATGATGTCATATTGTATATATGGTATATATATATATACATGTAGACCTAGATGATTTATATTTCTATATATTTAGATGAATATTCAATGGGATATGATGGGATATGAATAGTACAAACCTGGATGAATTATAATGACACACACATTATATATATATATATCCGTATAGATGATTTGATATTATATATATACAGATGTTATAACCCTTGATATGTATATATATATATGATATATATATATGATATGTATATATATATATACACAACAATAATACATATTGATGTATATACATGGTTACACATCATGACTTGTGTTGTGTGTTGGATTCCCCAATTTTTTTTATACACCCAGCGCGAGGATTGATTAAGTATTGGGCCTTGTCCAATGAAAACAACTACGGCGCTCCTTGGAATCCAAAGCGCGGAATGTTTGACCCTTGGGAGCTACCCTCTGGTAAACTAACATAACTATGGAAGCCATGGCCCATAGAAATAGATGGTTTACCTATTAATAGCATGGTGATTTTCCATGGCTATGTTAGTCATAACCAGATGGTAAAAGCCAGTTGATTGCACTCCCATCGTATGTTCGACTCTTGATGCAAGTTCAAGGATTGGTTTGGAACTGTGGAGGTGAACATGCGATTGACAATTATTCAATGGGAGATCTTCAGGATCCTAAAATGGAGGTACCTACCATATATAAGGCATATATAAGGCCTATGTAAGTGAATATCACCACAAAATATGGCCTTATATGGTACAGTACCTCCATTTTAGGATCCTGGAATTCCCATTGAATTATGCTGAAGATTTTTGCATATTTCGGTCCCCTACCTTTTGGACGTATGGAACCATGAGCCATGCACACCTTAATCCGGTGGGCGGAGTGGGGCTGCGTCCCTTGGCATCACATTACTCTATTCAATATTCCATACGGGTGTGTCAGAAATAGGGTACCCTCTGGTATATTAACATAGACCCTGGCAGATAGATAGGGGTTGGAAGACTAGTTTCCATTAAACATAGGTGATTCTCAGGGTCTATGTTAATTTACCAGGGGGTACCTGATGGTACCTAAATATTGGTTTGACTGAAAATGAGGCACACCCCCCAAAAGGCGATTGTAATGACTTACATGATGATGAATGCAATGGATTTACTTCAGACATATATTTGATGGGTATTTTTTTTTATTTTCCCCATTATTTTATGGCCATAGCTTGGAATTTAGAATGTAAATTCCCCATGTTCAGGTCCCACACCCAATATTTGTATCGACCTTGCAGTCAGACTTGAGTACTTTAACAATATATATATATACATATACACACATATATATAATATACTAACCAACTATGTACAATATTGTTATTTTTTCAGGGCATCTAGGGTTTGCCATGATACCGTTGTTTCAACACGGCGAGACGATGACGATGGTGATACGACGGATGCGAGGTGACGATGTTTATCTTGACCTGCGACAAGCTGGGCGTAGCGCGGCCGGTCTGTGTACAGAATGACTACAGCTTGAACAACAGAACCTTCGATGAGGAGACTCTGTTGTTGGCTTGGTGAAAAATGTTTTTTGACACGTGTGGAAAGTCACGGTCATTTGGAAGATTTTTCAGAGTTTTCAGGCTTTGTGGACCCCAAGAATCGGCGCAGAGATGGGGATTGAACATGGGGTAGCCTCAATTCCAATGGTTGGGAGTTTAGAACCTCATTTTTCAGTTTTTCAGAGTGGTATTTTGGATCTCCCCCCAGATGCTTCTGAAACTGACTTTCCAGGTCCAAAAAGTCAGGAGGCTGAACATCAGCCATCAGTTTTGATAGTTGAAACCATCTTTGCCCCATCATAAAAATGGCAATAGCTTTTAGGGGTATCTACCTCCCATTTATTAAAGACACATCGAAATCCATTATTTATGTTGTTAAATCTGTTTGTATCATGATAAATCATTGTTTTAGCTGGATCAAATCCTGATTTGAAGGTGATATTCCTATTAACATCCCTATTTATAGATTATTCACCTTATCTACACTACATAAGCATGTGCTGATACCATTTGGCACTGGAGGATTGTTGGGAAGCTTGTCACCGTTTTGGCCTTGTGAGTTGTCACTACGGCATTCTCGGGGGCGGCTCCCTGTTTGAAAAATTGGCGTTTCCTAAGTGGGGTTTCCTAAAATGGATAACTAGGGGTACCCCATTTTAGGACACCTCCATATGTATGTTCGGAAAATTGGCGTTTCCATGTGTTTCCCAACTAGACAGACTTTTTTTTTTGTTTTTTTTGTTTCCCCACCTCGATTCCAAGCTTTGGAAAAATCTGGTGCTCAGGTGTCTTGACGGGCAAATATTTGAGGGACTCACCCTACGCCAAGAAGGTGCGGTGATGGAGCCTCTCTCGGAGGATTTTGAGGGCTGGAGCCTCTGAATTCTTTGGTAACGCTGGAGCCTTTGGAGCCTATGAATTCTTTGGTAGGAAAGTGATTCAGCAAAGCTGAAATGATTGTGTTGTTGAAAATGATGTTCTTTTAAACAAATCCCTTACCCTCTGGTGAACTAACATAGCAATGGAAGATCACCATTCTTAATGGGAAAATCCACTATTTCTATGGCCATGGCTTCCATTGCTATGTTAGTTCACCAGAGGGTATTCAATTTGAGATAGTTTGTCTAGTAATCCTGCACCAGTTGATAGATGGTTCATCCCATTATTTATAGGGTTTCGACCATCCTTTCGGTGGTGCAGGATTTCGCAACCATCCACCGTAGTTTGTCTAGTGAGAATGATTTTTTTTCGGCCTTCGAAACACACCCAAGTTCCATCTTGGAGACACTTTTTTCGGACAGCTAACTCTCTCACGTAGCGGCCGGGATTGAGCATGTGGGGTTTATACAAACCCCCCATTAAGTATAGATATGGCTATGGATCAATACATATATATGTATATATATATATATTATGTATATATATATATACATATACATACATACATACATATATATATATATATATATATACATATATATATATATATATACACATGATTTTTAGGGGGATGAAGATCCATTTACGAACTATTTTGATGTGAACTAAGGGGGGTACAAAGCTTTTGACCCATAGCCATATATCCAATATAAACCTTAGTGAAGCTACCTGGGTCCCCACCTTTAAGATTAGTATTATGGATATCTACCAGCGATTGGAACCAGCCAAAGCTGATTCAAGTATCATTAAGTCTTTTGCCGAACAGAATATGAAATGAAATCCACAAAGTAAAATCATACTGGTTATGTACCACAAATGATTGTCGATTTACAGATGGGTTGCATTTTTTTCAGATCTAGTGGTATAAAAAACCACATTTGGGTAGATCCACAAGATCAATTTGGGCCAAATCTTCCCAGCTTGGATTCTGGGACCATCTACGATGTCCAGGATGGGATGATCCCGTGCCAGGACAAGGACTTATCTGAGTGTCGTCACCATGCCCGGCCCGACTTTCAGCCCCGCTATGTGTATCCCATGTCCATGAAGGCCACGGTTGGGCGAAGTTTTTAGAGCAGGTCATGGATTTTTTAAGGGTCTTTTAAGCAACAAAAACAATGGGATAGTTAGCACCAGTTAATTGTTGGTGATCTTTTTAAAACCAAGAAGGAATGGGATATTTTGCAAGGATGGGGACATCCCAATTCTTACTGGGAAGATGTAGGAAGATCATCTATTTTCAGAAGAGGTTTTCCATTGCCAGGTATCATTGGGGGCATTTTTTTGGATGGGGTCATACAACCTACGATTGGAGCCATGTCCAAACGTAGCATGGAGGTTCCAATGGGAAAATGATCGATCAATTGTGGATTTCCCAGCAAGCCATGGTCACTATGGTCTAGCTCCTGGGCCGCCGCAACCTATCAATTTAGATAATTTTTGGATACTCTTGGTTGGTCAACCTCCGTTTTTGCTACTTGAACCTCCATGTTTTGCTGACATCCATGCTGGCTAAACCACCTTTTTTGAGAGTTTAACTACATCTTTTAACGTTTAACCATGTTCAACCATCATTTTTCATGATCTTTGTCAGTAAAAACTACCACATTTCTCCTTTTTTGGTTGATTGAACTGATTCAACCTCATAAAACAGATTAAACCTCATTAAAACTGATAAAACCTCTATCTGTTGCTTCAGCCCCTGTTTCTGTCGCTGCAGGCCGCCGAGCGCTACGCGAAGCTGGCCGAGAAGTACGGCCTGACGCCCACGGAGTTGGCCTTGGCGTGGGTCGCTTGGTTTTGAGCCGGGTTTTATATGGTCATAAAGTGGATGGGCGGTTTTGAGGGTCGGTGTTTGTTGGGTGGACAATATATATCTGTGATTGTGTAAATATAAACATACTTTAATATAGTGGAAATACACTGGGAATTAGCCTCTGGTTATGAATAACAGTTCGCCATGGAAAATCACCATGCTATTAGGTAAACCGGTAAACCATCTATTTCTATGGGCCATGGCTTCCATGGCTATGTTAAATAACCAGAGGGTATATTGGGAATATTGTGATGGAAATTATACTGGGAATATGATGGGAATATCATGAATAGAATGGGGATACAATGGGAATCTAATGGGAGTCTAATGGGAATCTAATAGATACAATGCTATATAGATGTCTAGTTGGCATGGAAATATACTGGGGATACAATAGATAAATTGGGAAAATTATAGGGATATGATGGGGATACGATGGGAATATAATGGATAGGTGTGGGTAATTGCTACAAGGTGAACCCCCCAAGTGATGAGAGCGTATTAACTACAGTTATTCCAACTATATTCATGGTTTTTATAACTGTGATATGATTACTTTAGGATATATAGTTGGATTGTAGTTGGGACCATTTTCAGGGATTTAATGGGCTTGATGAAGCAATGATATGATTGAGCCATTAACAAAATTCCTGGTTGAGTCGTTAATGTCAGGATTTATATGGTTTCCAACCAGAAAACATGGAGATAGATCAAGATATAACTGAAAAAATAGTTTTGTTGATTGTTGAATTTGTTGGGACCTATACTGGCAACTTATTTTATAGGGCATTAAGCAGTCGTGCAGTGAGCGCTATCAACCGACTAGTATTTTATATGCATTCCAAGTTGCACAAAACCTGGGTTGGTAGAGAAACACCGGGATTTCGGTATAGAACTATAAACCCAACGTATTTCATGGGGTTATTACATGTTATTACTATTTACAATTGCTACGGGGATGTGATGAAGATATTATTTTCGGATACAATGGCAATAATGATGGGATTATAGTGGGATAAGTTTCAAAAAACTTGGTTGACTGGTTCCTTCACAGGGGTTTACTGCAATCAACATTTATAGTTTTTGTTTCAACCACCATAATTGATAAATGTTGGTACCTGCTTGTTTGATTATGTTTGGGAGATACAACTGAGGTGTCTGTTGAATCAACCATGACTTAGAGGGGGTTGAACCATCAAACATATGGATATGTATTCCTGAATGACGCTTGATGATTAGTTTGAGGCTCCCACTACCGTTTTATACATAATTATTGGGGAGTACCCTGATCCACGGATTGGGAATCTTCATTCAACAACCAACCAGAAAAACATATTTCTTCATAGGTTTTGGACACTTCTCAAAGTGAGGAGATTGAGGAGCAACAACTGCAACAACTGCTCTGGTTGACCTCCCATCACACCTTTGGGAGTAGACCCTATTTTTAGACAAGCCCACATGTAATCAGCAACAAAGGAATCCAACCTAAGAAGGAAAATACATTGATAGTAGCCGCTATATTCTTTGCCTGGTCTGTCAAGCTCCCCACATGATGAACCCAGGTATATATATGGTTTATGGGCTGGAACCATCAAGTAGCACAAAACAAAAAAAACATACCATACATTTCTTCCATGATTTTCCCACTTGAAAAATGGGTAAAACCCATGGTAAAACCCATCCATTTTCTGGTGACCTTGGCCACCTTGGTCACCTCCTTTCAGGCCAATCAGCAACCTCACGCGGGCGCTGTGATCATCGGCACGACCACCAAACGCCAGGCCTGGAAAGTCACAACAGAAAAGGCCAGAAATCGTGGGAAAATGATGGGTTTTACCAACAAAAAGTGGGAACATGATCGAACATTGTGGTCATAATTTGAGAAACTTCCGTTATGACCAGGTTTAGTGACCATTATCACCAATTATCATCCATAATCACCATTCAATGTAGGATTGGAGAGACTCGCAGGTGTCCTTTCTGGTTGGTGTTATCAACAAAAAGGTTACTTACCCACTCGGTAGTGGGATGTTCCCCACTGGGTGACTTTCCAACCACTTGGTGGCTCACTCCATGAACAAAATATCCATAGCACGTCGGGTTAGTCCAGTCATAGAGCTTGTGATCCACCTAAGATTCCTGGGGTTTTCTGCAGCAAGGCACCCAAGTAACCATGTTTCCTCAGCCCTTGGCTGGGACACTGGAGCCTTGAAATTCAGGGAACAGCAAGTGGGCCATAAAATGCTGATCAGAATCAGAGTCCCAAAATTCGATGGTTCGAAAATCTCTGGTGTTTTCAAACATCGTGGCTTTTCATGTTCTACCCTCTGGTAAACGTTTACATAACTATGGAAAATCACCATGCTATTAATGGGAAAACTCACTATAAATGGTCATTTTCAATAGCTATGTTAGTTTACCAGAGGGTATTGATGATCATGATGATCCCCAATGACCATAATGACCCTATGGACTAAACAGGTTGGTTGGCTCAGCCCTGAGGTGGAGGAGTGCGTTGGCGCCTGCAAGATCTCAGTCGCTTCCGTGGCATGGAGCTGATCTCATAGATCCCATGGTTTGAACAGAATCATGGACCATCTCATGGCGAAAAAACGTCCCATGAAAAACGTGATTTGATGTAGGGGGTCGTCCGTTGAAATATCCAATGAGAATCCTAGGACATTTTCTTCGCCACATGATATCCAATCTGTTGACTGGTCAAATTCCCATCTAGTCAATGGCCATTTCAGGTACCTAAACTGGAGGCACTGTACTAAATAAAGCCATATTTTGGGATATATCCTGTAAACGTAGCCTTTACATAGACCTTCTATATGGTAGATACCTCCAATTTTTCTCGGTTCCTGAAATGGCTACTGATCATATCCCAATGGTATCCAAGTTACATCCAATTTTTACATTCAATTTTATATGCAATATCTCTCCATTGGATATTCCCAACATATTCCAACATCTCCATGATATGCCGGCCTAGGCCTTGCCAAAAGAGCTCCTGGCCGAAATCGACGCGGTTCATGAGGACGAACCAAATTGGAGGTTTTGGTGCAGAGGCCATGGGCAAAAGTTGGGGCGTAAGCATCAAAACATATCAAAACTGGTGGTTTAGAAGCCGGTTTAGCTGCTTTTCTAAGATTTAAGCAACAGCAAATGTGGATTTCAACTGAAAAGCATGCCGGTTGTTGGAGAACTGAGCAATTTGCCATGGCAAGTTACATGGATTTAGCCATTGAAGATGGGGATTTATATTCATATCATGGGATATTGAGGGGGATATCATGTTTTGCTTTCCTCAACTACAACTTTTTGAGTTGACTCACCTTTGGTGGCCACTGTGAGATGGTCATCCCTCCATTCATGGAGGTGATCTGGAGACATGATAAGGAAACCCATCAGTGGCGGCCGATGGCGGGATGAGCGTGTTGCTTTTTGATGACCAGCGCGGCAGTCAGAAACGCTGAGACCCTTGAATCAGAGAATTTCTTCTGATCCATGCAGAAAGGATGCGACCGCTGGTGCCCCAGGAGTTTCGCAATCCCAATCAGTTCTTCGTCAACAAGGACCGAAAATTGGGGGTTGGAAGGTCGTGCTGGGTCGTGGTGGGAATTCAGACACCCCAAAAATCTATCATCCTGTGGTTTGTTTGTTATACAGAACAGGAAGTGAGACTCTTCTTATATGTCAATGGGGTATATCCCCTTACATAGCCCTTATATAGGCCTCAAAAAAATGGTAGGCACCTCCAATGCCCATTGAATATGAAGAGCATCATGGTCTCTTTTGTGGGAAGCTGAGCAAATTTCCGGCCGAGCCGAGCCTACCTCTGCAAGGAACGTCCAGCACTGCCCAGCACCCTTTTTGCTTGGGGTTAGGGGGGGACATTTCACAGGGAATTCAAGAATCAATCCCAGATTTTTTTTGGGAAAAAAGGCCTGGTTTCTGCCTCAGGACTTGGTGTCTAAAGCGCCTTGGGCGGAGGCAGCGGAGGCGGCATCCCAGTCGCAGTTCTAAAAGAGTGGCGGCCCCTGATCTGAGAATCACCCTGAAAGAGATATCTTCCAAGTCCCTAAACATAGCAGGGTCTATATTCATGTGAGGAATGGTAGCTCAGCTTTAGGTTGTAGTGGACGTTTTTTTTGCAGTGTTTCTTTTGTTTTGCTTTACTATATTTTGTTCGTTGTTCCTTTTGATACTGTGATGGTGAAACAATCTCTTTTTTTCCATGTCCATTTGGCAGACCACTTCTCTCATAAGGAATAAAGGGCAAACTTAATACACAAGCAGAACATGAAACCGGTCCCTCCGTTTGAACTGGGTTGGGGTGAAAGAGTATTGTAGTCCATCCCTCAGATATGAACAGTTTCATGATATTTCTTCTGTTCTGTCACTGCTTTGGCTTTAGCTCTCAACCCGCAACTCCTCCTTTGCGGGGCAACATGGCGCACATGGCGCGCGGCCGAGCGCAGGTTTTGCCCTGGTTTCTCGGATCCTCCACGATTGATTGAGTTTCTGGTGCTTTTTGGACCAGTAAAACAAGCGTTTCATAAGGTGAATTGGTCCAGGGGTTCAAAGAGGTACGCATCCAAAGCCGAAGAGAGTTTCGCCCCAAATCAATTGTCCTCGGGCTGATCCACCGATTGCTGCTCGGATAGTCTTGACGAGAATCCTCCATGCAGTCAATTACACAGATTATATACATATATCTGTAATGTGTATAATATGTTATGGCATGTATACGTCTATCTAATCTATCTATATAATCTATCTTATCTTATCTAATCTATCTAATCTATCTAATCTATCTTGTCTATCTTATCTATCTAATCTATCTATATAATCTATCTTATCTTATCTTATCTTCTCTTATCTTATCTATCTTGTCTATCTAATCTATCTAATCTATCTAATCTATCTAATCTATCTAATCTATCTAATCTATCTAATCTATCTAATCTATCTAATCTATCTAATCTATCTAATCTATCTAATCTATCTAATCTA
>Ga0126342_10009255_pt1 | contig 17659 bp, 18 predicted proteins | sample Cyp1metagenome_FD_92528 | JGI IMG/M metagenome (GOLD analysis project Ga0126342, IMG submission 92528) | Coral microbial communities from Lord Howe Island, Old Settlement Bay, Australia - Cyphastrea 1 metagenome | ecosystem: Host-associated > Invertebrates > Cnidaria > Coral ... | reverse complement strand
GGCCACAGGCTTGAGAAGCAAACGGCCATATGTCTGTCTTGCTGTCCGTCTCCCTCTCTCTCTCTACAGTACCCCCCTCCAATTAGGGGGGTCGGCGGCACCTGGGCGCTAGCCCATTCTATAATATATGATGGATACACATGGATACACATTTACTATGGATATCGTTTTGACGTGATCCCATAGAAAAACGGTTTTCAGGGGCTTCGAACCGCCGATGTCAGCCCTACCACTAGGCTGTAGACGTGGTCCAAGGCCATGGTTCAATGTCGACACTTTCGATGTCTATCATTACAAGGCCTGCAACAAAACAAAAATGATGGGGTATAAAATGCACCAACCATTTCGTGGGGGCATACTGGGATATCAATAGGAGTTTGTCCAAAAGGGGGAAATCAAACCACATTCAATGACCATTCAAAAACGGGGAACACGATTTTCCAAACCATGGGATGTTGGGAGCAAAAAACTCCAAACTCACCTGGTACTTCAGCTGCAAAAGCGCACCCCGCCCTACCGCTGATCTCCAAAGTCCTGCCTTGATGGCAAATGGCACCCATGTGGGTGCTCACCTGGCCAAAATCCGCAGAAACGAAACTGGGAGACCGATACCATGGCCACCAACCGCAATTGGGTCGGTTTTCAACCACAACCCAGGATCTAAATGTCGCGTTTCTATTTTTTTCTGGGGATTTACATTAGAAATTCAAGACTTCCGCAAACGGAGGTCCAGAACCTGCTGAGTTGGTGGACTGAACCACCACGTACCATTCAACACTGGGGAAAAAACTGAAAGAAGTCAGCAAATCATTCCTCGCTGGCTTGTCTTTCTATACAAGTGGGATGTATATGTGTATATATATATGCAGCAAGTAGAGTGGTTGTTGAGTAGAGTACCTATTCAGGAAAAACATATAGTATATCTATCAGATAATATAGTGTATATGTGGTTTAGCATATAGTAAAACACATTCTGTAGAAGAACGAGTATAAAAATACAAGCGTAAAGTATACGCAATACTATTAGTAGTGGTAGTGGTAGTGGTGGTAGTGGTAGTGGTAGTAGTGGTAGTGGTAGTGGTAGTGGTAGTAGTGGTAGTGGTAGTGGTGGTAGTGGTAGTGGTGGTGGTAGTAGTAGTAGTAGCAGCAGCAGCAGCAGTAGCAGTAGTAGCAGCAGCAGCAGCACTAGTAGTAAGGTAAATATTAATATAGATATTGGCATCGTTATAAGTATGATTAGTAGCACTAGTATGAGTATCAGTATGATATCTCTTCTTGACTTTCTTATACATTACTTAACACATTTGCAGGGAAAGAATAAGTATATTTATTTTTATGTATGAATATGATTATGAGTATGAGTATTAGTATTGTACAAACAATATAGTATCTATAATGTGGTCCAAATATAGTATAGAGCATATATACATATAGTGTGTAACTATGATAGACGTATATAGATATACATATGTATATTCAACATGCTATATATATAATATAGTGTCAAATCGTAACGGGTATATGCATATATGTATGTAGATAAAACAATGTAAATATAATATATATATACACATAGTATATACAGCACGGTGTATATGTGTATGTATATACGTATGTATACAGAGTAAACATACGTATAGTATAGATTGTGGTGCAATATTTCATTGGGACATTCAATCACGAACCATGAGCCCTAACTTCAAACTGTCGCTCAAATGGACCCAGTTCTGTTGAATCAAATCAGCAGTTGGCTCAGGTTGTTGACGGGCCATATGAGGGCTTAAAAATTCGCTGGTTCCCTGGCAACACAAACTCTCCCGCCACCAAACCTGCTGCCCTGGAGTAACTCTCAGGGCAGGTGACCTGCAGAAGAAGTTGATGTGGGAAATAATTCCTTGATCAAAAGGGGAAATGCGACCCTACCTCGTCCTACTACCGAACATACTGGACATATAGTTCTTCATATGGTCAATACATTGGTGCCAGCCATGACAGCATAACAATGCCCCAGACCTGACTGTCGATTGGGGGGGATTTCAGTTTGTTTCAATCACCAGTGGATCTCCTGCACATTAAGCAACTGGACCGAGGAAAATGACAGGTAAAGGTTTGGAAATTTCTTGAATTGGATCAGTCGGATTGCAACAGAAACTATCTTTGTGATACCAAATGGCATTTATCAGCCCGGTTTTTGGGTTGTACCAAACATTGGTAGGGTTGTTTGCCCACTTGCAACTGCGGTTGCAAATCTCAATCAATCACCCCAGTGATGAGCCCGACTTTGGATATGCTGTACCCTTGCTTTTGTTGAGGTAGGCACCAATTGACGCTGGTTGCATAAGCACAGTGGAATAAGTATGTTAGCCTCAGGCTCAATCTTTACAGACATCCTTAAGCACCATGGGCACCAGGCTGTTCCATCCTCGCCACCGGCTGCATTGAGACCGGCTTGGCCTGATCAGGCGGAGAGTGGGATGGGCGTGGAAATCACAAAGGTGGCGAGACTGTCATTGATGTCAAATAATCTATAGGGCAAATAAATGTAAAGAACACATATGTACATATACTAAATTAAGAAGAGGGAGAGGGACAGAAAGGCAAACGGGTAGAATGAAATAAAGAAAGACCGGAATAAAGATAGAAAGATAGAGAGATAGAGATATATAGAGAGAGAGAGATAACGATAACAATATTTGCATAGAGATAGAGATAGGTGGAGATGGATCGACTTAGATGGACTTTGACCGACCCAAACAGATTTAGCTCAGGCAGACTTAGATCGATAGATAGGTAGATAGGTAGGTAGGTAGGTAGGCGATAGACCGACGGATAAAGAAAGACAGGCAAACAAACAGGACAGGAAAAAACAAGACTGAAAGAAAGAACAATAGATGGATAGATAAATAAAATAGCTGAGACATGTACTGGTCGGTATTTCTTTATTTGTCTGACGCTTTCTTTCGTGACTTGTTTTGCTATCGGAACAAAGGTTCGTATGACTCATCATACAATGGCACAGCCATCCATCCTGGAACGTGTAATAGGAAGGCTGCGTCGCGGGGGATGTGGCAGCAGCACACTGCCTGACAGGGCGGCAACACCTGACCCAGCTCTTCAGGGGAAAAATTGTGTCCTTTTGGTGACCTATGACGATCTCTTTATTTCGGGCGTTGCGGGCTCGTCTGACATACACCTTCACCCAGTCAACACGCCCAACAAATCTCAACCAATGCGGGCCATATGCGGGCCACATCACCTCACCTTGGCTCCGGGAACTTGACATCCACAGTGGGCAGCAGACTCGCCAGGCCTTTCCCGGGGCATTGATGGTGGATTGAATGACTTGGAGACTAAGGAAAACTCTTAAAGGGAACCCTTCGTTTTACCTGCGAAGGTGTCATATGCGAAATTCCATGGGTGCACTGAGTGGGGGACATTCATGGGCTCGAACAGAATAAGAATTAAGGATTTGGCCCCGATATGCCCCAATCAACAACACGTGGCCACTGTTTCATCAACCTCGCAATCAGTCTTGGAAACAAAACTTTCCTGGATATGGGACAAATTGAAAACGCAGCCGCAAATAGATTTTTGAACAGCTCGTCCCAGTCTCCTGCAGGGGGCGGTAACCAGCTGCACTGTGCAACACCTGGGAAGGGAACCGCAAACAAGGTTGCGAAATCACGGATGCAGAGCCTGTATTGGACCTGCGAAAAAGTTTGGCACGGCATCGCAGAGTGAGAACCACTTCTTTTGATCAAGGGCACGTAAATGCACCGCATATCAAAATGGGTTGAAAGAATACAAGTCAAGTACACTCGCCATTGACCTCCACATGACTCTTGCAAAACAGAATCCTATCGCATCTATAGATCAGATACTTCTGCTTCAAGCAGGTTTGAACCACCTACTTGTTCGAAATTGAAACAGCGTAGCGTTGGAACACTCCCTGGTGGTGGCCCCAGACAACAGAATAATCCCAGCCTCCAGCTCTGACGTAGCCGGGTGGTGCCACATGTTGTGGCACGAAAGTGCCTGTGTGCAGCACTAGCGAAGAATCAACTATCATGAAGGTTGTTGATTGACAGCGCAACATGGTGGAACCAGTTGTAGCATTGGTTCAGCCAAATGAAAAATGAAAGGTATTGCTTGCTTGTCCCAATGCTAATAGCGATTTATATAAGGGGACCCCCAAAAAATGTACAAAGCATATCTGTCTTTTGGGTAACTGGTATTGGAATGTATTTTGGGTACATCCTCTATAAGATCTGTAAGCCACCAAGACAAAGATTGACAATCGGTGCTGATTCCTCAGCCAGATAGCAGCAATAAAATCAAAAGTTGGTGAGACAAGGTCCTAGATTTTCCTTTACTTCTCATTCGATGGCTGTTTAGCTCAGGCTTCCGGTGCCTGGTGAAGCCTGCGGCGAAGCCTGCAGCGAAGCCTGCGGCAAAGCCTGCCCCAGGCCGTAGCCAAGGCACGTCATTTCCTAACCGGTCGCTTATGTTCATTGAAATATGTTGGAAATACAGGAAAGACATATTCTTAACCTGAACCACGGCACGAACAAACTCAGAACATCATGAACATCAGGCTCAGATCGGCAAACAAGAACTGAAGGATACTGAAGGAACATCCCAGAACATATCACTCAAATGACTCCAATGCGTGCTGCGCCAAAGGTGATGGCGGGTTGTGGCGGGTTGGAGTAGCCTAAATGTCACCATTATGTACCTGGATCACTGGTCCCCGAACCAACACTGTTCTCACCCATTTCACTCTTCGTGCAGTCCTCGACCCTTCAAGATCATTCATGGAGCGGTGATATGCAGTGATCCAATACAACCAGAGAACGCTCTCAAGACAATGATTAAATGCGACAATATGGTAACCAGTGAATGGCACTCGATAGCTCTTCTATCGTTACCGACTGGAAAGGTCTCGGGAAACAGCAGCAAAGACCGGCTGATGGACCGGTCCTGCTGTCTGATAGTCTTTTGCGCCGGCTGGGCCGGCTGGGTCGCCTGCACCGCCTGGGGAAGTCTCTGGAGGGCCATGGAATTCCGCATCGGACCATACCCTAAAAGATATCAAACATTTCATTTAACTCAGAAAAATGATTTTATAAGCCTCTGGAATCGAGGGGACGAAAGCAATTGCCAATGGTTGGGGTCCGCATCGCTCAAATAGATGACGTTGTGCGGACGAAACCAAACTGAACTAATCAACCCCGAAGACTTGGTGTTCATGGACGGGTCAAAATCTCTGAATCTTCACACCCGTGATCTGCATTGGGGTACAACATTTCACACCTATGCTTTGAGGTCTGGCAACAAAATAACTCTGGAAACTAGAAGCCGATTCCAGTCTTGCAAGATATTGTAAATCCATGTAAATCCATGTAAATCCCATGAAAACTATGCATGGGCGACATCGTAGTAGCCAGGCCCTTAAGAAGAAATTGGAGCGACCGCTTTGATCCACTTTTGGGAGTTTGGCCGTTCAAGCCGCACCTATGTGGGTATGGTTCAATAATACGATACCGTTCAAGTTTAGGGGTGAAATTTCGATCCGTTCCGTGCCTGAATAGCCCACTGCAAGGCGAATTTGTGCCCTGGCGTTTGTGACCACCATGGAAGTGCTTTTGCCGACGGTGTGTCAGACATTGCGGCGATCTGATGAACATCCATTTGCATAATCTTATATCATCTTATTTACAGTATATACTGCCTTTTGCCCATGGACTAGCTTTCGTTTGGTGTTTTCACACTACCAGGGTCTTGGCACCATTCGGAGTCTACCATGGCACATGTGGATGGGTCAAACATTAATCCCTTGGGATGAACATTTTCGGTGTTCACCAGGGCCCCAGGGCACCATGATTTTTGACCCTGACAGCGACTCTTCCGACCCCGTTGTGCCTTTGCCTTCGCATGGCTGCGTGCGCATCCCCAAAACGGTCATGACGACTGGTTATCAGTTGTAATGAGTGATGATGAGTGACAATCAGGAATGATCCGTGGTGATCGATGATCATTCGCGATAATCAGTGATGATTCGTCGAGGGTCGTAATGATTCGTGATCTTGGGAGAGTCTTCAAGCCACAAGATGGGCTGCAATGCGCAACATCATGTCATATCATGTCCAATGTGGACCCTCGGACACCCCGGACCCATGGAACTTCCGTAGCCATTGAAAGATATTCGACCCTTTGGACATATTTGGGATTGGATACTAAAATGGGCGCGGCACAAAAGGTACCCCAAACTTCATTGTTCACTATTCCTCATGGCAAAATATATTTTTTTGCGCCTTCCCTTCCCAGCTCCCAAAGTTCCCAAAGTGATACACATAATCACACACATCCACATTAATTATATATTCTTAGATATACACATCATTTAAGACAATATACTCAAGAAATCTCAAGGACAACCCAAGTTGTGCCCGGCTTCTTATCCCACCGGATCATGTCCAGGTCACCGTGAGACATTTCCATTGTGGCTGCCCCAAGGTCCCTGCGCATTCGATTCAGGGCGTCTTGTGCATTGAATTTCGACTCAGATCATGGGTTCACCGAAGCCCTGGCCAAGGCCAATCGATGCAGGGATGGGACCTGGTGATATCCAGTGGATGAAGTTGGACGAAGTTGGATGAACTTCGTGGCTTCTGAATCTAAGCTGTTCCAGGATTCCAGGCATTAAAGCCCAAATGAAAAGATGCATTTGTTGAAGGCAATAGCTGAACTTCTGCCTTGAGAAAACTCAAAGCTCATGAGTGTCGTGCAAGCAAAGTTGACCATATCAAATATCAATCAAACAGTGCCCCATGCTGCCCGATCTTGGTGCCAAGGAACGATTCAGCTCTTTCCCTGCAGGGTAAGGCTGCTGTAGCTCTGGAGGCCTAATCGGATAATATCGCAGAGATGACTGCCAGTCCAAAAAAATCATCCTGAAACGCTCCAACAAGATGGTCCACCAGGTAATTTTCCATAATTTTCCCCTTAGATCTGCAATTGGCATGGTTTTCGTCATGCTGGAATCACAATCCTTGAATTTGACAGGCGAGAACCTCAAGATTCTGCATAGCCCGTCCCGGCCTCCAAGGGGTAGCAAACAGCTGCGCTGGGACATTGTATTCATATAGAATCCACCTTCCATGACAGTGAAGGTGTGATGTGATGTCAAAGAAACAATCCTTTCAAAGTTATGTCAAAAGCAAGCGGTCACAGGAGCCCAGTTTCGGACTGCACGCAAGATACTAGCAATCGATAGATCAAACAACCACAGACTAACAAGCAGTCACCAAGAAAAGTCAGAAAATGGCACGGTAGGAAAGAAATGAGCGTTCCTTGTCGCCGACTGAACACGGAAACAAAGCTGCAATTTCCCGAGGGGATAAAATCGCTCATCAACCTACATACTAGTAGAATCATTCAATGTTGTTCACCATTTTTGCCGCGAAAGGACCGCCCACGCTGCAGAAACGCCTAAGAACCAAATTTGGGCGTTCAGGGGGAAACTTGTGGCAAATAAACAAAGACAACCTCGTGAAAGACTTACTATAAATTCATTGTGTTTGGGCGACCATTGCATGTCATGAATTCATGTGAAATTGCAATATGCTATAACTCTCTGTCTGCTGCCAGTACCAGCTCTTGCTCATCGAAGACCAGAATATATGAACATTGAATGTACTTATCAGTAATTTATGCAGGTTTTTGAAATTGCTATCAAAGTGAGATTTAGCAAGCTACCAGCTACCATGTACAGTTGGAAAAGGGCTAACAACCACCAAAGCAAATATGCCTCATGCGAAGCACAAACAAGGTAAAATCACGGATGCACAGTCTGTATTGTTGGACCTGCGAAAAAGTTTGGACCACTTCTTTTGATCAAGTGCACGTAAATGCACCGCATATCAAAATGTGTTGAAAGAATACAAGTACACTCGCCATCGACCTCCACATGACTCTTGCAAAACAGAATCCTATCGCATCTATAGATCAGATACTTCTGCTTCAAGCAGGTTTGAACCATCCACTTTTTCGAAATTGAAACAGTGTAGCATTGGAACACTCCCTGGTGGTGGCCCTGGACAGCAATCCCAGCCTCCAGCTCCCACAGTTGTGACGTATTATTATGTGGCACCACCCCGTTATCATACCGGGGTGGTGCCACATAATAATACTGTGGCTTGAAAGTGCCTGTGTGCAGCATCAATAAAAATCAAGCATCATGAAAATTGTTGATTGACTGGTTGACCGTGCAGCATTGTGGAACCATGTGGAACCAGTTGTAGCATTGGTTCAGCCACACGAAATATGAAATGTATTGCTTGTTTGTTCCAATCCTAGTAGCCGTAACAATCTAAAACGGAATTTACATACAGGGACCCAAAAAAAATACACAAAGCACATCTTTTTTTTGGTACCTGGTATTTGAATGTGCTTGGGGGTATTCTCTGCAAGATCTGTCAGCCGTCAACACAAATATTGACAATCAGCGTTGATGTCTTGAAACTAGCCTTTTTCATCCTTTTTCCGTTCTTTTTCCGAAGCAAGATAGAAATGGCAAGAAATCCCAAAGTGGGAGAGGTCTGGAAGTTGGTATCATTTGACCAGGTATCTCAAACATACGGGGGATGAACATCCATTGGACATTCATTGACCAAGTATTTGAATGTTCACCAGGGCCACCAGGGTTAGATTTGACCCCGACACCGACCATGATGTGCCTTGGTGATGGTCATGACAGTGATGGATATTGCGCGACGATGAGTGATGATCGGAATGTTCGGCAATGATCTGTGGTGATCCATGATTCGTGATAATTACTGACTGCTGATTCGCCTTCATCCGCTCTAATTCGTGATGGTTCGTGATTTGTGATCATGGGAGAGTCTTCAAGCCACAAGATGGGCTGCAATGCGAAACGCTATGTCCAATGTGGTCCTCCAACGTCATATTTTTTCCCTTGACGGCTTTTGTGAAGTCTCAAATAGGTTGCAAAGTAGTCAGAAGGAGAATCGCTCAAAGCATTTGCGCAAATCCCTCATACTCGTTGGCTAGAAGAATCCCAATAGCCCCAGTGATAATGCATAATATGTGATATATATATATATATATATATTATACATTATTATACGTACATATATGCATATAATCATATAATACATATTAATACATTATAATACACGTGTATTCTATATGACAAACAAATCCCTGGATTCCAATGCAGACAGACACAATTGCGGGTTTTTGGTCCCCAACATGTCAGGGAACCCATATTTTCACTCCCTTAATATCTCCCAGGCAGGTTGAACATGGCTTGACCTTTTCATCACCCGGCTCGGGTACTTCTTTCTCGCCAAGCTCAGGAAGTGCTTCTCCACTCTTTCGTGCCTCGTCACCGCGTCACCCCATTGAATTGGGATTTCAAGCCTGAAAACAGCACTGGTCTAGGTGTCGCCATGTGCAATATCCACAGAGTCAAAATCGCAGCTCACTACTTTTCGGAACTGGCCCATCTCTAAACACCTGCGGTGCATAATCTACGATCCCCTCCCCTTGAGAATAAATAACTGTAGATGAGACACCACGTCAATACAGTAACTAGTTGGACACGCTACTATTAAACCAGGTTTTCTGTGCGGGGGTGATGATTCGGTAAAGAACTACAGTATATTGTCATGATTCATCTTTCTATTGTTTTTGTGTTCAGTAAGCAACCGAAAGTGAGATATGTTGTAATTCTACGCGGCTATGCCGCTACAAGCATGTATAAGCTACCATGGGCATATCATATGAATATATATATATATGAATCATAATATGATGATACTGATATCACCTGGATCTTTTCAGGGCTCGCAGGCTCGCCTGCTCCAGCTCAGTACTCAGCATTTGGATCACCTTCTTTAGCCTGGCCACCTCTTGGCTATCGGAATTCTTCTCCACCTGTGGCCAGGGCATCCCTCGAACCCTGCAGGGAATACTCTCCACTCCACACTCGCCACCCTAAGTGGACCTTGTTGACGATGTTCTTTGCTCTCACTGCATAGGCCAACCTATGTGGTTTCCGCGCCGCACCAGGCAATCAAAAATCTGAAGCTTTGTTTCTGTTTTTGATCATCACCTCTTCATGATCTTCATGATCCTTGCCATTCCTTGTTTCCTCTGCTGATCAAGTTCACACTCCTCATCTCGCCGCAGATATATTAAAATATATTAAAAGGTTATCCCAGAAAGAAACACATTGACCAAAAATTTGACCCAAAAATCTACCTTCTGTTTGCAATCATCTTCCACTGCGACGAAGTACATCCTGGAACATCCTATTTCCTGATCACTCATCCTGCTACATCATACAACATCAGACAAAATTATACTACCAACTCCTATGATCTTCCATGATCTTTCATCCATTGTTAGCTCCCCTCAATGATAGCTACACCTGCAGGCAACCATTTTTTTATAACTTCGCCAAGCCACGCAGCGGACGTCTCGTCCAAATTGCCCGAAGCGGGAGAGCAGTTCACAAACATCTCAGGCATGGCATCATGGCGGGCCATGTTTCCAAAGGTTTCCAAAGGGAAAAGGCCGAAGACAGCTGGGCCCTTTGAAAAAACTGGAGTGCTGACAGTGCTAAGTGCTGATGCAAAATGGAATGGATATGACATATGAATGATATATATATATATATGATGAAAAACAACCATTTTTTTCATCAGTTTCGTGGATCCCTCCATCGCCCTTAAGGTCAGCACCAAGGTCTTGGCATTGCCACCCAAGGAATCGCTCAGCAATTGCCTCAAGTGACTTGGTGACTTGGGTGATGGAAGTGGCTTTGCAACATGGAAATGGAACAACATGGAGAACTATTTGCGGCCACCAGGTAAAATGCACGTGGAGATGGAGCATGGCTCGAATGGCTCAGTGGCTTTGGGGTTGGCACTCATTTCTCTCAGAGGCACAAAGGAGAGTTTGACTGAAGTTGTACCATGTTCTAACTTTACCATCCTGTACCACAACGTTTCCTGGACCTGGGTGCTGCCATATGCTGCCATTCCAAATGTTCCTGAAAAATCTTACATCAACACCACCAACTTCAATAAGTCACACGGTCGCCACCGCATCTCTGAGTGGTGAACGTCAGGCGATGATTTCGGTATGGCACATGCTTTTGCCCTTTGGTCAAGGCCTTGCTGCGGTGTCTCAACAGGATTGAAGTTTTGGGTATACTGCAGATCGGTACATCAAAGTCTGACTCACTACTGATCTCCATGATCTCCCATGGTGACTTTAAGAAACTGCAGTACTAGAGTTTATGATAGCAAATGGATCTTATTGGATCTTCATAGAGGAATTGAGGCCTCACTGCAGTGTTGATAGTGTTGCGCCTCGATGACATCGCCCAAGGCCGTCAAGGATTTGTTGATGGACTGGGCCTCCTTCATCTGCTCGCCCGTGACTTCGCTCTTCTTCAGCCGTTCAGAGCCTCAGGCCGTACTCAACGGATGCCCATCCAATGTTCACATGATGACATGGCTCTTCCCTAGCTTGGACGATTTAATGAATAGGGGCAAGCTAATCTCCCAAAACATCCCAAAACCATGGCAACTGTAGATTGGACCCAAAGCAGACCTGCCAAATCGCACAAGGTGAGCTTGCCACTTGAGACCTGGCTCATCAAACGTGTTTCCCAAAACTTGGACCTAAAGCCACCAACACTTGGATCTGCTCCCGATGGCTCCGGCATATTTGAAGGCAAACATGAAGTCTACTACACTCCACACAAACATAGATTTACAATGGATTATTATGCTTGTGACCAATCCTTGCTCTCGTATGGCTGTTGCAACCCAGCGTGATCTGGAAGTCGGCACCAGAGTAGCACTTGGACTTGTAGGATTCATCATCCTTCTTCTATCTTGGCACCAGGCCTAAATCTGGAATCCCATGACCGATTGCCTGCTTGGACTTTTTGTTGGTACACTCAATGGTCACAATGAATATCAAGTGAGACCTGAGGCAACAAGTCTGTGGGCAAATGTTCGTCCGCGGTCCTGAAAACACTTGACTTCAGAACCGCATTTCTAGTCCTGTGGGGGTAAAGAGGGCGGCTAGCCTCGTAAAATGGTCACTCTGATGTTTCACGCAAAATGATCAAACATGTCGGGCAACCTTAGCCAAATCAAACCAAGTCTCCATTTCTGGTGCACTCCAAATGATAGTTGCATGAAATTTGCTTTGAAAATGCACATCTATGGAACCAAAAAGATCAGACAAGCATGGCATGCAATGGTTGTGGGAACTTCTCTTGTGGCCTGGATGAGTCCGCATTCATCTTCGTAGCGGCAACCTCAAAGACTCGGATCAGCTTTGGAAATGGTTTGGGCAAATATAGGCAGTGTCAAGAATATTTCACCATGTTGAGTTGGACCATCCCAGGGCAACACCCCACTGAACAGCCAAACTGCCTTCCACTTTTTCTGGGGTGTGTGTCAGGCATGTCCTGAAAAAAATGGAGCGATGGCCAGGTCACATGTCGCCGCTCCATGCCCATCAGAATGGCTTTCTGCAGATCTTGGGGACTTCCCACCTGTCGGGGTCAGAAAACCCTCCTGTTTTGCAGAAGGCAACCTGGAGTTATTCCATATGTGATATGAATGAAAAGGGACTGGAATCAAAATCCAAATCGTGGACATGAGACAAACTTAATCCGTATGCTTATAGGCTTATAAATATTGGTATGGGTATGTACTCCCAACAAATCGCATCGTTTAGCATGTTTTGTCTTCAGCTCGCCCCGTGGCCTCAATCTCCACAGCATTGTCCACCTGTGGCCCAGCTGAGTGAAGCACTGATGCAACGACGAGCTGACTCTCAGGCAGTGATTTCCCAATATCTATGAGCTATTCACCATCTCAGGGATCTGCTAACCAGGGTTACCAACCACCAATTGTGACAATCCTCCAAGCAGCCCAGTGGAAATACCTATTGTAATCCTATATGATTGCCTCATGATTATACCCAAACCAGTATTGTTGGCTCAATATCCCCACTTAACAATTTAACTTCTGTTGATCACTTAACCAACAATAGTGTTTCATATGTGTGTTGATCGCTTACCATCATTTCTTGTCGGCTTATTGGATGTTAATTTGTTGTTGGTAAAACCCCCTAGCATAGTCCCATTCCCGCGCAGCTCGCGCCTTCACGGTCCCGCGGGGATCCTTCTTGATGTCCAGCACTGGTGCCACCTTCCCCTGGAAAATGCGGCTGGCGTTGCTTGTTCTACGGCCACTTTATGGCTAAAGTTGCAAGATTGAAAGACTATGCTGACATGTTTCCATGCATCCAGCTTTGGTTGTTTCATATTTTTCGAGTGGTCTCAAGGAGAATGGGAGGTTGAAACTTGCAGAATTCGACTTCAAAGACTCCGTTCCAGTCGAGTCAAGCATACTAGTATGTGAGTGTCTGGGAGACAACAGGGGATTTCGCATCACCATCAGCATCAATGTCTATGTCTATATATATGTGTGTATATTATGATAAATATATATATATATATAGATAATACGATATAATACGTATGTATAATATCAATGTGTCATGTCCGCTCAGATAAGTCAGGGCCTTTGCTTTGGTAAAGAGAAGATCGACCAGGTCGTCACGATACAACCTCAGGGTCCCACCACATGGGGCTCTCAACCAAGCACCTGGGGAGGGGAAGAAACAGCGCACCCAATGGGAGGGTTAATCGGAAGCATCAAGCAACACAGGATTTGATCAGTTGATGTTGCTTCAGGATGTCCTTAGCCGGATAAAACCCAGCTGAAACCCTGGATAAATTGTTTATGTTTACGGCAAGTCAGTTGATCTTCAAGTGCAGCTGCCAGCTGAGTTGTCGGCTCAAACATCGAGCAAACCACCCTGGACTCACATTCATGCGCGTATCTTCCTCAGGGCGAACAGTGGTGTCATCAAATTTGGGTACTCAAGCTCAAATTGTATGGCAGACAATTCTCTGACCTCTATTTTTGGCCATCATCTGCCATCTGCTACTGAAACCCCCATCTTTGTTGGTTTACCCCCAGTGAGCTCGCGACTGAGCACAGTGAACAGTTCCTGCGGGGTATCAATGGACACACACGAATTCGTTGAATTGGTGGTTCTAGCGAAACCATTTTTTTTTAGGGGTTACGGTTGGGGGCGGTTGGCAAGTTTGCCCCATAATCAAACATCCTGAAACAGCATTTAGTGTGAAGTGCTCAAGGCACTATTTGCTGCTGATGACTGGAGTCCTTTGCATGGCGAATGGGAGGTGCATGATATTTCAAACTCAAACCCCCGACAAGCAAATGCCATAGGCTGATACTGATACCACAACTTTCCCACAAAAAACAGGAGAGCTATTCGATTCTCTGCTATGCCACCTGCTGCCTGCTGCCTAAGCTTTCTCATCTTTACGAAGTGTTGTTGACTGATGTATGAACTGCAGTATCAGATCTCATCCATCCTGAAACCATCACGTGGCCATCTGCAAAGGTCCCCTTTCGAAGATTTCCCATTGGTTCCTGAATATCCCATTGATGGATAAACCAGCTATAACATTACCATATATTATCCCATTAAATCCCATGTAATGTCTCACCCCATCAGTCATGGAAAATCCAAAAAAACATATCCGGATGTTCAGTCCTCTGCTGCTCGAGGTACCAGGCCAGGCATGGCCTGGTAACCAGGTACAAGTTAGCAGGCTGGATGTAATGGGATACATGGGATATACTGGAGAAAGTCGGATAAACTGATAAACTGATTTTTGGAGTCCCGGTAAAAGTAGGATGGAAAGCCGAATTCTGGGAGTTCCAAATACAATCTTTGGCCTATGAAGGGATTTCTGCAGGAAACCCGATTGAATTTTCCATGAACTTTGAGGACTTCTCTCAATTTTCCCTTCACATATGTAATTCTGCAAGAGTTGTGGGCACACTCACAAAAGGTGACAGGAGGTTACCAGGTTGGGTGAAGCAGTTGGTACGTCAATGCGTTCCACATGGGTTCCACATAGCATGGTTGGTCGCTGAGTGGTGGACATCAGTACCATACCTGGAGATTGGTGAGGGGATGCTATGGTGGTGTATCTGGTGGGTGCAGGAGTGTGTGCACAAGTTCTTCAAGCTATATTATATGAATATGATAAACAAAATAGATAGATACAATCCATAACAATGATATTGTCTGTTCAGCCAATGCATCATGGAAACGGAGGCATAGTTCAAAATTGGGAACAAACAAAATTGGAAACCCTCCAAAAGTGGATGATGAAAGGTTCGTACAAGTGGAACAACATCCACGGGGGTCTCACAGTGAAATAACAACCGTGGGGCGGGATCTTCAATCTTCACCCATACCAATACTTTCAGCAATATGCCAGTAATCACGATTGGAAAGGATGCTGGGGAGAAGTGATCTGCAAAGGGAATGATGTCCTTTCTTGGAGAATGACTAGATTTGATTAGTATGTTCAAAGCAAGCAACCTCCACTAGCATCAACTCCGTGGTTCTTGGGAGATTTTTGGGGACGACATGGCACTTAGGAAGCCACTAATACAACCCCTTTTAAGCGGGAGTGCCAGCATTCGGGCCTCAAAAAAACTGCATTGATTAAATCGTTCCCCCCATAGGATTTCTGAAATCCAGCGGTTTCTCAATGACAAAGGTAAGGTACTTTGGTTGTACAGCCTTTGTGATATATCTTCCTCAGCAGTTTCAGCAAATGATTGCAATTCCAGGAAAGAAAATTGCCGTGAAGAACTTTTGGTATGTCCCAGTACTTCCACATGATTAGGTGCCAAAACAACCAAACAAGATGTTGAACAGGGTCGAACCACTCCTCCGCCTGTGGCAAATATTCAAATAAACCCATCCCGCTATCAACCAAACCAGTTGCTTTACCCAGGTCTTTAGCATCTGACCCGGGTCCACACTGGAAGATCCAAAGCCGCATCCAGAACATCCAGGGGTCACATGGTGTGCGTCTTGCCAGCACCAGTTTGGCCGTAGGCAAACCTCAATGTAAAACCGTCTCTGCATCCAGCCCAGGCTGCTGCAATCTGTTGCAATGATTCATCTTGATTTCTATCTTTTGTTCTTTCAAATGCTCATCTCAAATGCCCATTTGCAAAGAAATATCTCGGAAATGGATTGGAATTTACAACTCGAGACATGGCAGATCCACACTTGTGGTGGCCGGATTCTGGAGGACCAATCAACATCACTATGATATCATCCGATGTCGCTTCCTCACTGGTGACCCAATGGTAATCCTCTGGTATCACTGACTGCTCCACTGCATGGAGACGCGTGTCAGGGTGGGAATCGTACATATCAAACATGTTAAACATACCAAACATATCACACATATCCAACATATTTAACATATCAAACACATATCAAACTGTCAAACACGTATCAAACTTTCCGTCCAGTGACTGCTGAATTCCAACAGAATGACTGGTCGCATGTTCTGTAGGAAACTCCCGCTACCCTCACAGATTACAAGTAAGGTTGATTCCCTCAAAATGCCATGCGCTTCCATTTTCCAGGAGATGATATGAGATCCATGTTTGTGATTGTTTGGGTTCACTGTTCCTAGTCCCTTTGAAGATCAGGATTGCCATAGTGCCATAGTCACCATAGTCCCAATTTCCCCACAAGCCCCACAGTCAGCTTTTTCAGACATTCCGTGATGCGACGCAATGAGGAGACATGCCTTGGCCCGGCTTTGGAACCGTCAAACAGATGGTGCTCCAAACGGCACTCTGGGAACCTCTCAATCCTCTCGGTGTGAGGCTTGGTTTGAGGGTTGGTTTATGGCTTGGTTATGGTTGGTTGTTTGGTAGGTAAATACACTTGTTGGGGGCCGCTTAAATTTCCAGAACCACATATTCTCATTGGTGTTTTTCACTTTAAACAAATGAATGTCGACCAAACCATTCGAACTCTCCCTGTGTCCATATCCCATTGACAACCTAAAGAGTTTGAAGCGAACGTATCAAGACTGACTTCACGGATTAAACATCCACAGCTCTTCGCCAAACTGACGATGATCATTGGACAAATATTGGAGGATGTGGTCCCAACTGCGACACTGATCACTGCATTGTTTCACCACACCGGTCAAGCTGGATCTGGAAAACATCCAAAAACATCCCAAAAACCAAACAGCTGTAGCTGGACCGGTCGAGCGACAGCACTTCCATTTGCTCCACTGCATCCTGTCGCGGCAACGACTCGATAAGGCATGCGCACTTTGTTTCGTTTTCTTCGACGATGATCACTGATCACTGATCACTGATCACAGTGTCTTATCACAGCGTCTTTGCAAACAGAAATGTCCTGCAAACACACCGTCATCCAACGTCTTCAAGATACACTTTGGTTTTTGATGTGTACTAACACCGTACTTAAGTCACATCAGGCGGGAAAAGTCACATCATCCCCATGGCACGGCGGCGATACGGAGAACTCACATCAGGTAGTGGAAAGTCACATCAGGGAAGAAGAATCACCATGGCACAGCCTGTTTCATCTATACTTGGAGATGTAGTTAAAAGTAGCCGAAGCATTGCGCACAGCGATGATTTTGAAG
>Ga0126342_10009254_pt1 | contig 17661 bp, 17 predicted proteins | sample Cyp1metagenome_FD_92528 | JGI IMG/M metagenome (GOLD analysis project Ga0126342, IMG submission 92528) | Coral microbial communities from Lord Howe Island, Old Settlement Bay, Australia - Cyphastrea 1 metagenome | ecosystem: Host-associated > Invertebrates > Cnidaria > Coral ... | reverse complement strand
ATGTGATGTTCATATAGATGTGATGTTCATATAGATGTGATGTTCATATAGATGTGATGTTCATATAGATGTGATGTTCATATAGATGTGATGTTCATATAGATGTGATGTTCATATAGATGTTCATATAGATGTTCACATCAAATGACGTCAAAGAACACATCATCCTGTGATCTTGCTTGTCACTCTTCTAAAGACCAAAGATATAGAGAGAGAGAGAGGGAGGGAGATGGCCTCCACGTCGGGTGCCTTAGCTGCAAGCTGTTGGACATACAAAAGTGATTGGTCATGATTGGTCCATGTTGAGACGACTCGACACGCAGCCGGGGTGCCACCGCAAGGTCCGTCACCAACGACCTGCGACGGGGTCCGACTCTGCAGCTGGATGGCGCAGGCATCAAACACACAGCTGAGATTCTCAAAGCCACTAGCGACCCAAGTGAGCCAAACACACTCCAGTAGATTAGTATGATTCATCACTAGATCTATTGATTGATCTATTCATTATTATTCAATTCCAGTGGATTAGTCACTAGATCTATTAGTCATTCTATTCTGATCTATATTCATCTATTGATATCTATTGGAATCCATTCATTAATATAGATCTATTAATGTGAATCAATAGAAGATCTATTGATGATATGAATGTCTTAGATCTATTACATTCATTTAAATTCTATTAATTGAATCTAATCTGATATTCATTAATTGTGAAGATCTGTGAGAAACTCTCAACTCGCCTCGGCGCTCCCAAGGCCACCACCAGGTGGGTGGCCTCGGCATCAGCTGCCACGCCACCCTCTTCCCGCAGCCGGGCCTGGAGTGAAATCCCTGGGAAAAATTCGGAAAAATGCCTTCCAAATGGCATGAAATGACCATGAAGTGTGAAATCACCTTCCAAACCCTTACTAATCCAGAGGTTGCATCTGAATTTGAGACCGAGCCGTGAAAGTTCATAACCCTTGCTGATTGCTAGGTTGCAACTTCGTAAGATTTGAGAACGCCCCATGTAGAGGGAACGTCCATTCAAAGTGGTTCCACCGGCCGTTGCCTCCAAAAGCTCCTTCCGCGTCAGGGACATGGCGTTACCTCCTGATCCAGGTCAAGATGGCATCTACATCAGTGGGGTTTAGACATGTTTAGACATGGTTTAGACTCACAAAAAGTCAATGTGGGTGCTGATGGCTATTGACTTTGCGGTTCACCGGGTTCACCCCGCCTGGAAAGAGGATCTGAATCCGGCAGCCGGCAAAGATCTTTCGAGCGGCCTTCTCACCAACCTAGGTGCTAGGTGGCCAGGGACTGTGTTGAGCTCGCACATATGGGATATGTGATGCGGACAACATTGATCAAACATGCCCAAATTGGCTATAGAATGCTTGCGGCACTGCCTGTGAACCCTCGTTGTGATCAGAATCCCGTGACCCGTGGATGTGGATGTCCATCCCCCATCCTCTGTTCTGGCTTAATAGCCAGTATTGGGTCCATTGGCTTTATATGATATTACACCCACCGAAACTGGCCCGGTGCCTGCTTGGTGCATTGCAGCTTCGGAGGTGGTTCCTCGAATGCAGGGACTTTGGGCAGCACATTGGCCGCCTGGCAGACGGAAGCGAGACATGCACCGCTTGGTGACTATGACTCAACTCAACAACATCACCCCAATGCATGTACCCTCTGGTAATTTAACATAGCTATAGAAAATCACCATTTTTAATAGGTAAACCATCTATAAGTGGGCCATCTATACCATGGCCATGTTAAATAACCAGAGGGTAATTGCAAGTGGCCTGTGAATGGCTCTTCCAATCCCGACCCAGGAGTTGGCACGGAGGCCTTCTCAACATAGAGCCAGGAGGTGAATTTGTCGAAGTCCATCCTAGGCAGCATGGCCGTGCAAAAGGCAAATCAGCAAACCTGACTTTAAAATATTCCACCATGAAAAAAAGTCCAACATAGTCCAACCTACCTGCCATTGAACAGTTGACTGCGATTCTATACAATTCACCCACTAAAAAACAGTGATGGCTCCGACTCCCATGTCTTGCTTCCAAGCTACAGCTGTCTCGTCACGAGGTCTTTGAGCTGTGGACTGGTGTCTGTTGAAACCTCCGCTGCCTGTGGCTGCTGGTCTGCCACCCGACCCGAAGAAATGTCTTCAACAGGGTTCATTTTGCAGGGACACGTAGAAAAATATATGGCTGCAACCATTGTTGGATTTGGTGGAACTTTCAAGACGTGGTTTTATCCATACTTTGATTGGAATATACCCGTATTAATATAGTACCCAGAAAACTTGATTGATCGCATTGATACCAGCAAAAGATCCGAAAAATGCTGGTCTTCAATTTTGACCCACCCCCAAGCGGAAAAATGAATTACCAAACTTGATCGCCCGGTCGTGCCTTGGTCGCCTCATAGAGGCGTTTGAGGCGTTGCGCCGCATCTTTGGGGCCATGGCCGGTTCCAAGGGCCTCTGGACGGCAGTGGAAGGAGGCAAAATAAGAGACTGGACCTGTACCAGACCCCCCATCCTTAAGTTTGGAAGATAGTAAGGGTATGTAAGGGTGTTTGGCTGGTTTCAGAAAGTAGAAACTCCACCAAATGTCGAAAAAATAGCTTCCCTCAAGGGACTGGAAGCAGGAATTCTTCTAAGGTATTTGTTTGTGAACTGACTCGGCTACGGGTCCCTGGTACCCTGGTGAATACCAAAATAGCCGGTGAATGTTCATCCCCCGAACACCAACTGCCACCAACCCTCGGCACCTGTCGTACTGCACTTCGCAAATCCTGTGACTTCTTGGCTGTCGCGGGACGCAAGACCTGACTCACACCACTCCAGGAGACTGGAGCTGAAAACTAAAGGGACATCAATTCGAAAATCATGCTGTTGAGTAACACGGGATCATGATTTTCAGTGGATTAGGTTTGACACTTCCACCAGTGATTACAAACTTCATGGCATGTGCCACGCCTGGTGGATGTGCCTCAAAGGCACCTCCTTCGCCACCGGCTTGGCGTTGTTGAAGCGAACCACCACAGAGCCCTGCTCCCTCACCACCTGCCACTGTCGTGGACAAGGCCAACTGTGCCAACTATGCCAACTAACTACGCCAATTGGGATCAAGTTGGAAGATCTGGATATGTACCAAACATATATGATTTGTAGCATAATGTATAGTTGGCCACAAACAGATAGAAGTCGAGTTTTGCCTGTCATTTTTCCTTTTCCGCCACGTTGTGGACAAAAGAAATAGAATAAATAGATATACACCGATATACCCAGTTCCAATGAGGATATGATGTGGATCTAAAGGATGACAACCTGGAATCTCCTCAAATCGTATCTCAGGGTGCCTGGATCTCGCCATCGTCAAACCACCTGCCACAGACGGATGAGGGAATGGGAGTGGCGGCCTTGATTCAGAAGATGGCATGGAAAGGGTCTGAGTTTTCATGATGAGAGATGATGAGAGATAGTCCTGAGAATGTCCTGAGAGTCCTGGCGAGCTCCCTTTTTGCCAACTTTGTGGAGAACAAAAACATCAGATGACACATTTTGTCGAAGATTCGCCTAGTTCTGACCAGGATCAAATTGCAATTAGGCCTGAAATCAACAGGGTTCGATTTTTTGCAACCCAAGAATACTTTGATCTTGACCTTCCCATTAGAAACATGGTCCAAAATTCAAACATATTAAAACAAAAGTCTGCTGACCACTTCTGCATTTGGGACCCAAAACTGCTCCAGACATAGACCTCCTGCGAGATGCGCTCCAGACATAGACCCGATCTCCAGCTTTGAATGGCACCTCGTCACCAGTGTTTTCTATTCAAACGTTTACCCTCCAGGAATCGAAAAACGTTGGCTGCGGGATATCACCAATTGAAAATATTTAGAACATTGAATTGAAATCATCCAGAAGTGATGGATTATGATGGATTATGATGGATTTCTATACCTAATTACATTTAATTACCACGTTTGATTGCCTCAGGATGAACACCTTAAAATCCGACAAGCGCTGCAACCGCTTGGTCATAGCCATGCAGCTCCGTGGTTTGAGGCCGTTGAGCCCACAAGACCAAGTGATGGCCGTCCCATGTTCCAATGCCTCAATGGTGTCACTAGTCACGACCATCCCGGTGGCACCTGCTCACACATCTTCCACGCGCGAGCGGCTGGCCATACTGGGTTTGGCCAAATTTTGAGCAGCAGTGGCCAGGTGCACTGGGCTTGATAAAGGGGCATCTGCTCTGCTAACGAAAACATGGTGATGTGAATCCTCCCGCTCCCATAGTACCCCAATAGTTACATCTGTGGTTGGTGGTTTTACTCCATGCCATGAATAATTCATGAATAGCAGTCATTTGGAGTTGATCACAGGGATAGACAACCCGCAATCACATCTACCTCAAAACCCATCCATGGCCATATGGCCGTAGATATCCTCGAGAGGTATCTGGTCTGGAAGATCGTGAAGAATCACCGTATTCCTCTTGCTCTTGATGATTGGCTTCACCTGCATGGCGACCTCGGCCAGAGATGAAGAGGTGGGACATCGGGTGCCTTGGAACCACCAAGTTGGCCATCATGAAATATCGACCACTTGAACATTATTTAAAACAAGAAAACATGTTCGCTGCAAACCCCACGTTTGCCCGCATCGGATCCCGCATATCGCATATCCGCAAGGACATGCTCAAATCCCTGCGTACGGCTAGCGTTTTTTACTTTCCGATACCTAAAAACCCAAAAGCCTAAACCCTTAATAAAAACCCTAAATCCTAAAAAACCTCAAGTGAAAATTGCTGCGTATAGCCAGTGTTTTCATTCATCCTCTGGTGACAGTTTATGATATTGTTTGGGGATGTTCTTTGGGCTTGGGCGAACGTGGGGTTTGGCGCCAACATGTTTGATGGCTATGTACCTGTTTGGTATAGGGGTCTTTCCAATTTTTGGGCTCTTGAATACTCAATACTAGTCAATGAGTGGAGGTGCTAAATCTCTTGAGCCGCCGCGCCTTGTCCACCACAACATGTTCGGACTTCAGCCTGGGAGTGGAGGGAGAAGGGTCACCGCTCGTTTCCTAAAGGGGATTGAACATGGATGGAAGATCACAGATCAGAAGGTAAGTCTCGACCAGGTTTCCAAGAAAGCACTGACTTTTTTTTCAGAGCTGCTTACCTTTTTGGCCGCGCTGGGAAAGAGTCTCAAAACCTTGTCAGCCGTTCCTTCATATCTCCGTTAAAGTAGGACAACGAAGGCTCCACTCATTGGCTCTGATGGAATTGTACTGAATCATCTGGACCATCTAAGCCATCTCAAATATTGCATTCGCTTTTGCTTCGCCTTGAGCCACAGTATTCCCAGCAATGCTCCACCACAGAAAATACCCATTTCTTTCACAGGAAGCTGATCCTTCCCATTTATCTCCTTTGGAATTTCTGGATCTGGTAGCCGGAGAACACAATTCTCAGCTGTCTCCTTGGACCAAAGAGCCATCTTGGACACTAAATCAGGCACGAAGCTCATCCCAGTCACCCCAAGTCTCATCAGGCTGAAGCTCACTTGGCTCATCCCCATCAGTGCCAAAACTCCAATCATCACTTTGGGTTTCATGAAGGGTGCCAGGGGCACCCTGCTGGTCATACGGCCCACGGCAAAAGCTAGCGGCCACGGCAACATGTTGGGCCAGCGATGGTCGCTGTCTTCTTCAGATCAAACGGCCTAGCCAGAAGCACCTCAACGTAAGGTCCTGTTAATCACAAACCCCCGTTAAATCGAGTGGTTCCTTCTTCCAAATGGGCACAGGTCAAAACAAAATGATGTGGATATCTAAATTTGTCTGTATGTGTACATATCATTATACATATATATATATATATACATACACATATACATATATATACATATAAATATATACATATAATTATACAAAATATATGTACACATATCAATATGTATGTGCGTGTGTGTGTGTGTCTCTTGTTCATAATGTCAACCCCGGATTAATAAACCATGGTTTATTACTTAGGGGGTTTTCCCCCAATAGTCATGATTTGATACTTAAATGGTACCCTCCCAATTAAACAGCCTAGGGGGTTATTAATCCAGGGTTGACATTATATGCAAAGTGAAAAACATGTCAAAACTTGGGAGTCTGAAAGTACTTGAACGGCAAAACATGGATTATGGTTTTCACCGCACACACTCCCAAAGCAATCACAATTTTCAGAGAAAATGCTGAGATTGCTGAGGCTTGAACGCAGCATCGTAGAGGCTCGAGACATCTACGATTTTGCCCATTTCTTCAAACTTCTCATGGCCTCTCTGGATCAAAAAAAACAGACTTTCCAATTGAAAAATGATGGAGGAACAAAGTTCGAAAGCCACCCGCACCTGCCAGAATACAAATTGGGATGTTCATCTGTGCATCCATGTTCATCTGGATGAAGCTGTCCTGTCGCAGAATCTTGCTCAATCTGCAGCTTGGACAAGATTGGCTTCTTTGTGCTTTAAAAAAAGACTGGCGAGAGGATGCTGGAGGTTTCGTACTTGGTCAACCAAAAGTTGTGAAGGTCACAGCAAATATGGGACCAAGTGGCCAAACTCTCAGGGTTGGCAATCCTGTCCTGGATCTTTTGGATGACTACTTTCTAGGTGATCAAGATTACCTCACCTAGCAGAGCTGGCCTATCCCAGGCTGCGGCGGCCTCCTGCAAGTTCTCTTTGGTCATGAGGTAGTCCAACCTCAGCCATAGCTGGGGAAACCCTTGGTGAAGTTTCCAGGTTCACCACTAAGAACCAGGATTTTTAGGAGGCCATTGAATGAGAAGTTTGTACCCGGACAATATATACCTTGAAATTAGCTTATCAGTTCCCCATTCCAACGTGGATTGCGTGGTGGAGCAGCCATCATGAACCCCTTGGGCCCCTTGGGCCTATCCTTGGCGCCACACTTCTCTTGGATTTTCTTCAGGTTTGCCTCCCGGTCTTCCAGTGGCATCTCGCCCTGGAGCACAGTGCATTTTTTTTTTGGACTGTTTGGTGGGCTTGGACAGACAATCTTGGCCAGACTAACAGGGACTGTTAGGGTCTATCAAAAGGGGTGAACCTTGGTTGCTTCTGGCAGGTATCATGTGAAAATATGTGAAAATGTAAGAGTTGGGGATGATTGGGAATGGTCCTTTGGGATTCTTTTGGCCTTTGTAGAGGTCACTATCGATTTGTGTTGGCGAAGCAGTGTTCAAACAAGCACCCTATCAATGGAAAACCAGCAGTGCTGGCAGGTCTTTGCCATTTGAGCTCAAGGAGGGCTCTAGTCTTGAAGGGCTTTGCTGTGCTGCCATGGTACAAAAGCAAGGTTTCCAATCCACAAGGGCATCTCTGCACACTGGATGTCCCAGTGTCCCCAGCTTCCCCCAAGAACAACCCTTGCCCCTTGCCTCGGCCTCGGCCATTCTACGATCAGTTGCGTGGTCCACGTGTCTCAAGACCTTAGGCCGGGACGGTGAGAACCAGGGGTCTTTTTTCAAGGCCTGCTATCTGTTTACCCTCTGGTAAACTAACATAGCTATAGAAAATCCCCACTTTTCATAGATAAATCAACTATAAATATCTATAAATGATCATTTTCGATAGCTATGTTAAATTACCAGAGGGTATCTCTTCCCCCGAAGCCTCTCAAACCTTGAGGTCAAAGGATGCCATGCAAACCAAAGCCTAGTGGTTTATCATCGTTCTTACTATTTAAAATTTACAGTGACCACTTCGTTTCGTATCTCCAAAAATTGGACCAAACCCAAATGGACCAAATGGCGCCCCAAAAAACTCCACAGGACGATCAAACGCTGAGCAATCATGCCCATGGCACAGCTCCATGGCGCGAGCTAACGCGCAAAGTCTGAAGCGCTGCGTTTCGGTCGGCAGGTGCAGCTGCAGATGTCCTCTTAACTGGGCTGCGGGTGCTAGTGAGCCTCATAAGGCAGCTCGACATTTGGGAAAACATCTGAGAAGATGAGAAGATCGTAGAAAGTCAAAAGAAAATGCGATGCCAGCAAACAATCAACAATTCGGCATTGCTAAATCATGTTTATAGCTCAATTCGAGCGAGGCGATGTAGCCCCAAACTACAGCGCCGGATGGGGTTTCTCGTGCAGCTTGGCTTCCACCCTTTGTACTGCTAAGATGTGTCTAAGTTGTTTGCAGTTTGCCCGTGCCAAGCGTCGCTACTTTGAAGATCCAGCTTGCGATGATCCTAAGACAATACAGCCTAAGAGCCAAGAGTCAGCAGCCCCGGTTCTCTCGAACAGTCTTCTGCCATTACAACATGAAACACTGAGAGGCGCTCGATTGTCAAGCCTTGGAAATGGTCGCAGTGGTCTGCTGACAATATTTGAAATTCCATGAAAGTACCGTCATTGTTTTAGTGTCAAAAATACCACATCTTAATATATCTTATATATATATACATACATATACTTATATCTCTAAAACTGTTTGAAATCGAATTCAGTCGAATAACCATGGTTCAAGTTGCTGTGACATGCAACCTTCTCAACTAGTTCGACAATGTCCATCTTTCACACAATAATCCATGAATCAAGGGGGCACGGGGCCTCACAACTGTCATTAGATATGCAAACGACATTCCCAACCTACAAATCTAGATTGAGTGATGCAAGATCCAATGCTCCACACCAACACAGCCACCACCCAGATCGCAGTCGCACATTTTTCAGCCTACAACATGTCGTCATCATCCAGGCTCCGGCCAAGCCTGAAACTTCGCGCTGGAGGGTGCACGAACAACGGCTTGCGGAGGTGAAAACCAGTTTTACCAAACAGAAACCTATTGTGATTTGTGGACATCTGTGGTTGATTGCAAGAAAGTCATATTGGGTATGGGAAAAGGTGGGTTTGAGGCGTCTTCCATGCTTTCTGTTCGCACTTTTGGTTGGCATATGTCAGGCTGTGGTTGTCAACATCTCAAGAACTGGCCAGCACGACTTTTTGCAGATCTGTTGGATGCAACGTCCACCATACTCAACGAAGTGGAGCAATTGAAATCTCTTTTGACCACATTGCTCATTGGTGGTTTCCAAGAAACATCGGTCACTGGATTGCTCATCATTTTGGGATGCTAACAGTATCTAACAGTGAAAAATATCCATGGTTCAACCAACAGAATCCACCTGTCATTTTCGAGCCACAACCACTTGTGGGTCTTTTTCTCAGTAACCTCCTCGACGGTCCATGGTCCAAGGATCGTACTGCATCTGCTGGTAGTGGCTGTGATGCCCATGACCCATTTCACGTGGATCGCGGGGAATGTCAGAATTCAAGCCAAAGATGGTGAAGACATTCGTCGGATCTGAGAGCTCCTCAAAAGATCCCCGAAAAAAAAAAAGATCGGCCCATGACTGCCATGACTGCCATGACCAATATTAAGATGAATTGGTAAAGGTATGTAAAGGTGATAAACCATGATGAACCCAAAAGCCTAAACTTCCTAAACCATCCGCAGTTTCAAGAAAAATAAAGCTGGAAACCATCCCCAACGGGAAGTTCGTCATTGCGTTAACCACCTAACGGTTTATCAGGGAACATAGGTCTGGCGAAAATCGTCCCCCGCAGCCTGAATTTATGAACGGAGGCCATGGGTCCCCAAGAATTCATCGAGATATCTTCGACTCAGTGAGTTCTGTTGAGTTGTCATCTAAATTATCCAACCTAACCATATTGTATGTATAATACATATAATATATATAATATATAATTATATATATATGGATCATCTTCAGCCCATCTTTATTTCCGGCATCCTTTCAGGTCTTTGCCACTCATGACTTCAACATGTTTCCGTTCCTTGGCCATCAGATTGTAGCATCGCAGGCTGCAGAAGTCACCCATTTCGGTGTCCAGCTTGCAATTCACCGTGTTGCGATCGGTGATCTGTGCATGACACCACCTGAAAGTGACAAAAACGAGCTGACTCAAACAAGAGTCGTTTAGGGTTTCATCGTGCTTAATCATGTTTGATGTTTTTGAGAATCAACAAAAAGTAAGAAAAAGAAATATTTGAAGCCTTCGAGAGCTTTGAAATGGGAATTCGCGTCCAAGAAAGTATTTAAATTTCTTTCCTCTCTCCCTCCCTTCCTCCCTTCCTTCATCCCTCCTTCGCTGTATCTCCTTTCCTCACCATCCCTCCATCGTGCTATGGATCCGCTTGCCACTGCAAAAAAAAAATCGTTTTCAGAAGAGTTTTGGAAAATGAAAATGATATACAGATTGTGCAGTAGGAAATACCTTAAAAACATACGACATACCATGAATTAAAACCATCCCCGTCTCCCCACCTACATGTGCGATTGACCACCACTGTGAGGTCTACTGTTCCTCGATGCCCTCTGAAGGTGCTGACCTTTTCAAACATGTCAGGCTCTTGGTTGTTTCCTCCGCAGAGAATCTTCATCTCGTGAAATCTTCGACCCAACCTGGTTGAGGCTTGAGTTTTCCCCGAAAATAATGAAAAAGACAAAAAAACACACATCTGATCCATTGTGAGCCCATCATTTTTTGGAGGTTAAAGAAAAAAACTGAAACGACTGAAACCACTCATCAGCAACTCTTTGCTGAGTCGTTGCTTCACATCTCCAATCAATCCGAATTTGTCCATGAAGAAAGAACTGCGACGGCCGGACATGGTTTGGACCGTCACTTCGATGGAGTTGCCCATGCCGGGCATCTCTTCCATAGTGGGGGGGTACGCCATTCTGGTCCCAGCAACGGGAAAGCTACCTTCACTTCATCTGGATATTGAGCCAATCCACTGCGGATAACGTACCAATCAGCCAGCCAACATATCTAGCATAATTTACATTGACCCACTGGTTGGCATATGGCAGTGTGTCAAAACCTTGTACCCCTGTAGTTCACATCAAAATAGCTGGGATTTATGGATGTTCATCCCCCTAAAAATGGTATGTATAGGTATTGATCCATAGCCATATAAGTGCTATGGCACCGCTATGGCACTGCTATGATTTGTATTGAGCCAAGCAACAGCCCATCATCAGATACCAACCATGAGACCAGCATCCAAAGCCAAGAGCCCGACCTCTCTGGGGATGGGCCTGGTGGGAAGTCACTTGGAGCTGAGAGAAATATCTCTGGTCGAAATCCCAATGGCTTCAAGGGCTTCGGAACAACTGAATCAAGAAGATCTCAAGCATCTTAAAGTATATAAAAAATGTGTCAACCCTTCTGAGTCTGAGCCTTTGAAGAACAGTTTTCCTTCTTGTCTTGCATCTGTCTGCAGATTCCAGAGATTTGGGAGAGTCACAACATGTTCTGCGCCTCCCTCCAGGCGTTCGCAGGGCAACTCCTCACGTTGAATGGAATAGCACCAAGTCTCAGTCAAAACTGGGGATGTCACGATTAGATCTGACTGATCTCACTATCAAACCGAGAGATGAAATTCAACGTCACCAACCAAATGTTTACATTCATCAGTGAGGGTATCACCAGAAATACCTGCAACATACTGGGCAGTGAACATGCAAATGACAAAATATAGCGAAGGACAAACATGCGAACGACCAAATAAATGGGGGAAGGCCACAAACCCAGTGCTTTCCGTGAGATCTTACAGCAAACCACAGTGGACTTTTTGGGGTCACGATTTATTTAACAACGAACAAATGCGGGGACTGGAAAATCCTACAAACTTATCAGATTCCTTATGATCTTCATTAAATGAGAAACAAATGTCAGCAGCATCAGACAGCATCCCAGGATACTTTACCTTGCGATACTTTACCTTGCGCTACAATTTTAGAACTATTTAATCTAAAAGGACCCCTTTGATCCTTTCCATGCATTCTGCCCTCAGCATCAAGGAGGTGCATGGACTGCATATGAGTCGAAATTGGGCTCAAACCCCTATCTTATGTGGTTGGGGTGTTGACTCATCGCAGATTAAGTGGATCAATTTCTACAACCTCTTTTCTCTCCTGGCCATCATCGTTTCTCACTTGCATGCCCGTTTTTGTAAGGTAGACCCCCACGTTTGCTAGTATCCACAATTACGGGAGTATGCAGGCATCAAACTTGGATACCCCCAGAATTCGTCTAGAACTTTCACATAACCATTTTGTGATATTGCTAGTCGGTAACGTCCTTTTGTTTGTTAGTCAAAGTATATTCCTTTTTCGGTCGGACATCCGCATTTTGTGCATTGAATTTCCCTTTGTTGGCTGAACTATGTTGAACTCCAATTCTTATTGACAAATTCTCCTGATTGAATTCTCCAACCAGAACTATGTTGATAAAATTCTCAGTTGAACTATGTTGAACTATGTTGATAAAATTCTCAGGTTGCTGGCTGAAATCTCCTGATTTTCTGGTATGATCCCCAGAGTTTCAGCGCGCAAAACTAGGTGCGTCCTGAGGCATCTCGCTGCAACTACCTTCCTGGAAGATCTTTTTTTCGCCTGGCATTTCGGTGGTGAGTCCAAAAAGAAAACGAACTGGCAGCAACTGGGCATGACCAACAAAAAAAGGATCCAAACTATGTGAAATCAAAGATAATGCCAGGGGGTGCAGGCCTGGGTATTACGAAACAAAATAAGAAGGGATACACAACAAAGAATATAATTGAAGGCTAAACTAGAAGCTACCGGGCATATAACTCCCCAAAAAGTGATTGGGGATGCAAGTGCAACGGACAAAAAACAAGGATATGTCGAGGATGTCACTGATTTTTCACCAGCAGCTATGCGTCCAAAGCTACACCCGAAACTCCCAAGTTGGCTGCTTTCCCTAAGGCCCTAAGGTTGGTGATAGCTGGTCCTGAAACCCACCTGACAAACTGGCCAGTACGGTGCCCTGCTCCAGGTCACGGTCCTGATTTGAAACCCAAAATTGGCCACTCTTTTTGGGGCAGAAAGGTCATATGTCTGAAAAATGGATTGTCAACTGCCTAAAGAACGTGAAAACTTGGAGGGTTGGCATAGTTGTGAACGTTCATTTCAGGAACTGTTGAAACAAAAATTATATATCCAGTGGCGATTTTTTTGAACAACATTTTCCCAGTGCCTGTATGGATTTCCGATGTGAAACACTCATCACCAACACGATGATCTGTTCAAATTGTGAGCAAAATATGTACAGGAATGTTTTCCAATTGATCTGGGATGCACACAGCATCACACAGCAGCAATCATTGCAATACGATTACTGGCATTTATCTTTGACAAACAACATGTGCAAAACCCAACAACAAATCACATAAGTTTGTAAAGTGCCAGTTCTGCCGAACAACGATTTCCGGGTTCAGACATGTGCATGAACAACTGTTCTATGAGACGTTGAAACATCGAACCAGCTTCAAGTCCGCTCCCTTGTCATGGCAAATATGTTTCAATTAAAAAAACTAAAATGCAAAGTCTAAAGAATCTGTAGGCCCTCCCTATGTTCTCTATCTGTTCGCTTCCTTACCAGATCCATGAAATTGATGTTTACAAGGAAAATACGTGCCTGCACAGCCCACTCTGCTTGTAAAGCATCTTGTACCTGGAAAAGAACAAATGTCGAACAATACTCAGCAAAAACACGCGGATTCATCATTTCAATACATACAATGTGCACAATGTATATCTGCAGGCACCTTTTCAAGTCCGTTTTGAGTCGATCGAGGATATGCCAGCAACTCGGCGGGGTCACAATCAAGGCAATGGACAAGCAGCCGTTGAGAGCTCCAATCACCACACTGAAGAGCACGAAGCCATGCCTTTGGTATCCGGAACAATAAGGGTATACCACATCGCCATTGCAAACAAGGTTGCCACGGTTCCAAAATATGTACACGGTAAGTTAAAATCACAAAATTGTATAGTTAGATAATCGAATATGTAGTTGTAAAAATAACATTGAATAAAATATCGTAAAAACAATTAGCAATTCAATCCGCCATTGAAAACAACGAGATATTATTTCAAAATGATAATATAATATCATGTCATGTAGTGCTAAGTAATACAACAGAATGTCGGAAAATAAAAAAACCATGGAATAAAATACAATACAAGAACCCATGACGGCAGAACAAAAAAACGCAATATAGTACGGAACAACTCAAAAAACATGACAATTCAAAATACACAAATCGAAAATCACAAAGCCAAATCCAAACAAAAATAGTAATGGAAAAAATAACTAAATATTATATAATTATATTATATATATATATACATAGTAACATGGAACATGACCTAATTCAACAATAAACATGCATAGAAAAAATGAAATATTCACCGAAAATGGTGCTATAGCATAGTCTGAACCAAAATCAAAGCAGAATTTGAAGGTTGCATTATGCATGTAATATGCAATTACAAAAAAGGTTCTGAAATGTTCTGAAACAACAAAACATATTAAAATAAAATAAAATATGGCAAAACACGTTGTAATATAATGACATGGACTGAAAATAACATGTACTATAAATCCATATGATGTAACAAAACGTACTAACATGTATAGGGAGCTGCGATAAGATGGCACACGCAAAACGATGCATATATGCCATCAAGGAGGCGTTCATTCCCTCACCGCGTCCTGTGGCTTCTGATGGCATTCTAGGAAGCTCCTCCAATTTCTGTGTGCCATCTTAGTGTGCCACACCCCCATATGCATGAAGTACGCACCTATCTTGTATTGGAAAGTTCCATGTATGTTTTGACCTTCACTTGTGGCTTGTGCCGCTCCATTTTCCATGGTTTTTTCTTGGGTCCTCCAGTGTGTTTTCTACAATTTTGCATGGTCTTGCCTTCATTTTTGCATAGTCTTCCCCAAACCACGATTTTTTGCACGAATGAGAGCACCAAAAAGCACGATCTAGACCACGATTTCCGGACAAAGGAAAGCACTGCACGAAGGGGAGCAACACAAACCACTTTTTTTGCACGAAGGAGAATTCAAAAAAGCATGATCTCGAGCACGGTCTTTGGCACGAGGGAGAGTACCAAAAAGCACAATGTTTTTCACGAAGGAAAGCACCAAACAGCACGATTTTTGCACGATGCAAGAGGAGCGCACCAAAAACCACAATTTGTTACATGAAGGAGGACACCAAAAAGCACGATCTCGAGCACGATTTTTGGCACGAGGGAGAGCACCAAAAAGCACATTTGTTTCAAAAGGAAAGCACCAAAAAGCACAATTTTTGCACGATGCAAGGAGGAGCGCACCAAAGCACAATTTGTTGCATGAAGGAGGACATCAAAAAGCACGATCTAAAGCACGATTTTTGGCACGAGGGAAAGCACCAAAAAGTAATGTTTTCCTGCAGGAAGGAAAACACTCAAGTTTTGATCTGCGGCAAACTCAAGCCGTCAGTCTATCTATCAATTTAACTTTACATTCCTGCTAAATTATTCAATGGCAGAACACCACCCGATTCCGAGGTCCTGTGCAGTCTGGCGTTTCTCCTGGGTTTTGGCGTGTCTCTCGGAGCAGCTAGGCTGCCCGGGACTTCTTGAAATGCCGGAGCAGCTCCCGACGTACCAGCCTCTCGCAGGCGCGTTGCGTACTTCTGCCACCCATCGCGTTCAGCCTTGCTTGGTGGAACCACACCGCGTTTGGTCCCTGCTGAGGTCCGCTGCCAGACCAGCGCCTCTGCAACCACCACGCCATCATAGCCACAACCTTGCCCTAACATGGTCTTCTTCTGGCCAATGGCCGGCTGTCAGGCGCAAGGAGCCTTTATATTTTATTCAATGTAATATGTTGCCAGGCGTAAGGAGCCTTTAAATTCTATTGTTAGAGATTATATTATAGTATATACATTCTTCCCAGCTTGAGCTAAATCCTTTTTTTAGACCACATTTGTTAAGACACCAGCACCACCACCACCACCACCAGCAGCAGCAGCACCACCGAGACATAACCATCACCATCACCTTGCCCATGATCAGCTCACCATCAACCCACTTTACCAAACGAGCCCCTCGGTCCCCAACGGCGCACTGGCGCTCATCAGAAACAAAGATTGGATACAGACCTGCCCGGTGGTGTGTTGGGACCCCCAACTTGGTTGACCTTTGCACTCTCTATATAGTTTCTGAGCACCATCCAGAAATGTGAAAAAACAACTCTTCCATGATTTTGACATCCATTGACCCATCCGCCAACATGATCACATGAATCGACAATCAACTGACTCAAAACCAGCAGCTGTTCAACATCCGCGGAAAGCGCAAGGCCTGGGCCACATCTCCTACGACCTTCTCCAGGCCTTACCATGTGCCAACGCAAGGCAGCAACGAGCTTGGGATGATGAGATGGTACCGATGCTATACTCCAAAATCATAGTCTTCCTCCTTCACTGGACCCTTGCTGAAAGTTTCGGGGGTCGAAAATCTTGGGACCAACTGATGATCCAACTCCAACTCGACCACAACAAGAGGGTCAGCTCTCAAGTTGCCAAACTGAGGGACCACCCACCACCAACCCCGCACCCACCACCTGCCCAGGCACCTAAGTGAGGCCCGGACCAACCAGGTTAGCCGAAGATTTCAATGTCACAGGCTTAGCCTTGCATTTCAGACCGAAGAAAAACAGGGACGTCTAGTCTCAACTGGACTAGTCATGTGGGCATGGAGTGACATGGAGATTCTTTGGAGTTGACAAAACATCGGGATTAATGACTACCAACAGAATCGGGGGTATGGTGATGGAGCATCATGCCAACAGAACTGGGATATGAACGGCAGACAAATTGGGGATTGAACTTACAGGATCTGACCAACCAAAAATGGCCTGTCCCTCTTGCTTCGTTGCTGTGTTCCCTCAAACTTGGCCAAGTCTCAGCTGTGCTCGAGGAGTTTTAGTTTCAAACCACCATTCTTGCTGTAAATTTCCTGCTTTTGATGGCCAACGTTTCATTTTTCTTGCTTCAATCCCCACTTTTGTTGTTCAAATAAGAAATCCTTCATTTTCTCAATACAATTTTTCCCCAATCTTTGGTTCCCAGCCACCAGCGCTCAACATTTTGGCTCAACCAAGATCCCAGGCCACGGGCAAATCTGAGGCATCTGGGTCAAAGGGCAACACCGAGCGCACCGCCGTGTTCACCAGCTGGCGCTGTTGGGATGGGTGACAAATGCCATATCAAGAAAAACCTCTGGGTGCTGGTGGTTTTTGGAGTTGGGAGAAAGGTTGGGTTTTGTTGCATATAATATCATATAATATCATATAGTATCATATAATTCATGAGGCCTAATACATGAGGCCAGATCCCGAAACGCGGTTTGGGCCCCCCAAATGGCCATCAATAATTTGGAGGATTTGTGGATGGAACGTGGTTTTACTATAATTTTCAGACAAAGCCAAATATTGATATAGTTGCAATATAGTTGCAATATCTATATTATGTATGTATGTATGTATGTATGTATGTATGCATGGATGTATGTATGTATGTATGTATGCATGCATGCATGGATGTATGTATGCATGTATGCATGCATGCATGCATGCATGCATGTATGCATGTATTAATGTATGTAATGTATGTAATGTATGTAATGTATGTAATGTATGTAATGTATGTAATGTATGTAATGTATGTAATGTATGTAATGTATGTAATGT
>Ga0126342_10009253_pt1 | contig 17662 bp, 8 predicted proteins | sample Cyp1metagenome_FD_92528 | JGI IMG/M metagenome (GOLD analysis project Ga0126342, IMG submission 92528) | Coral microbial communities from Lord Howe Island, Old Settlement Bay, Australia - Cyphastrea 1 metagenome | ecosystem: Host-associated > Invertebrates > Cnidaria > Coral ... | reverse complement strand
TATTTTATATATATTATATTATATTTGATAATATATTAAATATTAAACATTATATATTATAGTACATCATATTTTATTACACTATAGTATTATATTATATTATATTATATTATGTTGTATTATATTATAAATGTTTTATTATATTTTATTATGTTGAGTTATATTATATTATGTTATATTATATTACATTATACATAGTATATGATGTGTATATATATAATTATATATATATGTAGATAGATTCAGCTGAAGCCTAGTGAAACACGCGTTATAACCAACCTATACTGGTAGCTATGTTTGGTTTGGGGCCCCGCAGCTGACTGAGGAGCGGGTGCCTTTACGCAGGACCCACAGGTAATTCAAGGCGCGAAAATTGGTGTCCTGCCCTTCATCTTGTCCCTTGTCGCGGCTGTTCCCGGTCGGATAAAACAATGTCTTTTAACGAACTGTTCAAGCTAAAGTGGTGCGTCAACCTGCAAAAAATGGGGGGATTTCATCTCTTGTATCTGGGGTCTTGGGAGCAACCCTAGAATTTGGAATGATCCCTTAAATGTGACAAGGTCAAAAGTTGGATTAGATTAGATTAACCCATATTGGGAGATGGTTTTAAATCCATGGGTTCATATACCCATTACAAGAATTCAATGGAGGGGTGGGATGACAATAAACCATACATGCCCTATTTGGGAGGATCCCACATATTCCCAAATGACTTTAGACATTTTGGGATGGGTTGAAATCACCCATCAGACAAGTATACAGTGCAGGTTGGTCAGGATCAATGGTGTGTGCAAGAATCTCAAGTGTTTGGACATCTATATAATTTGGTTCTTACCCACCCAAGTTGCATCTAATTTCCTTGCGAATGCAAACTCTTGCCTTGATCCAACGTCGGTTTCATGCTTGTAAGGCTTGTGGTCTCCCCCCACCCCCCTTCCTCCTTTCAATTTAGGGCTCAAACTCCCTATGGCACAATATACCACCCACCCCATCGGAGCTGAGGATTTTATGCGTGATGCATCCCACCCGCGTTTGCCAAAATTCCTTGGTGGTCCACGGTGACCTCGGCTTCTATGTGTGCGCTCAGACGGGTCTCTCGCTTCTCTTCTTTGTGGGTTTGACGCTGCTGGCTGGGAGGCGCAGTTGCGATGCCAAAAAAAATTGGACATCAACAATGCAGTGCCAAAGGGCACATTTAGGATGTCCAAAATCCAATGTGTGTGATCAAAATCATCAAAATCCAATGTTTTAGGATGTTTTAGGATCAAACATTGGATTTTGATGATTTTGGATCTTTGTTGGACTTGTCGAAGGCTCAGACCGACTGATTTTGAGCAATGACCAAACCACCAGGGATAGTTGCACCCGACAACATGAACTCCAACTTTCAACTCAGCGACCCTTCCAGCAGCATCCCTTCAGTTTTTGCACACAACCTGGTTCCACCTTTGGTTTTAAAAGAACAGCTGCCAGGTGTGCCATTGGAAGCATTTCAGCCTATCGCAGCATGTTGTTGGCGACCTTGATCTTTTACATAGCCAGCTTCGGCACCTATGGCTCGCGGGTGCGCTACCTCAACCGACGCCTGGGTGGCTGAAGATGCCGCGGCCGAAAATCTGGGGCGATGGCAGGGGAAGTGCGGCGGGTGACATGTGTGTTGGCCACCAAGGTTTACCCCGTGAAAAAAAGGAACATGATACAATATGATATAATGTGATAAACCGCTGAAATTTGGGGTTAATGTTATTGATTCTTAGCATCTTTGAGGCAAACCATCTTCCACAAACCCCATGGCGAACATCGTGTTTTTTCTGTCGTGTTTCTATCTTTGGCTCCTGAAAAAAAGAGCCAACATGAGCCGCTTCAGCTTGGTTGAGATCCGAGTTTGAGCCGTGGTCACAGTTTTATAGTTTTGCGGTTTTCACAATCTTTTACTTACGTACAATGTCCAACACCGCACATCATGTCTTCATCTTGTCCAGGGAATGTAAACCTCGGATTCCATAGTACATAATCCCCTGGTTGATCAATATCAGCATGTTCTATTGCAGGATTATGATTTTGCTTCCACTTACAGACTTACCACTGTACATGTGACCCTCTCTTTTCAATTTATGGTTTTGGTTGATTTATGTCAGGGATATCTTGCAGGACATGTTGCTTTTCACCATCCAAAGACATGGGAAAGCCAGCCCGTCTTGTAGACATACCCTTCAACGAAATTCTTGGAATGGAGCTACTGTCGCATCATTTCCTAGAAATCCTCCAGGTGTTGGAATGACTTTCTATAGACCATTATAGACCAAAATTATAAACATAATCTAAAGATCATGGTGCTCCTCTAACATATTTCCCTTTCCGCTCTAGAAAGCAAACATGTCTGCCATGGCTGGCTGGAATACATGTTTATTCAATAGGGAAAGTGATGATAAACCATGAGATTTACATAGCAGTATCAGTACAGTATCCCCGATTTATGGTTTATATCCCACAGTTTATATCCCATAGGTAATCTAAATAAATGGTCACCATGGATTTGCCATGGATGATATCCCCTATATTCAGACCCACTTGTGCCCCATTTCTTTTTGGATGGCCAGGTCTTCCCCCCCCACGCCAGGAGCAGTTTGTTGTCCAGTCTCCTGCTACGCTCCAGCCACCTGCGTGACAGTGCGGGGCAGTTGTTTCTCGGAGCAAAGGAGTGCGTGCGGATACAACCAACATAAGGTGGTGCCCCCTTGTCCCACTAATATCCATTAATCAATATTATAATATAATTTTATAATGTAAATATATCATACTAAATATAAATAAACATCTAAGTATAGATATATAAACATAAAAAATATATCCTGGAATCATCCAGATATAATTGATATCCATTAATCACTATCCAAAATCGATATTATAATATATCATATATATATAAGATATATATATATAACTATTCACCATGCATCACTGAGGATGGAGCACCTCGCAGATGGTATTTTCCATATGGTTGCATTTATTTTCGGGCGTATCGAAAAACCACCAAGCCAGGTTTACTGCCGGGCTAACCATCATTGGAGGATCAACACATTGTGGGGGTGAAATCCCCAAGATGTCTGTGTTTTGCAGGAGGTATTTTTTTGGCATTTGCTTCCGCTTAGGCTACTTTCCACATGGCGTAAGCCCGCGTACAAGCACCCAAAAAAAAAGCACTGCTCAAGTGTTCCTCCAAGACACTTTGTGGAACCGTTTTTGAGGAATCATTGTTTTTTCCACCCTCTTGGCGATGTTTTTGGTGCATCCGGGGATACAACCCGCTATGCATTTGGAGATCAGGAGTGTTGATCAAGAATCATATGATACACACTTGACTTTGGATAGTTTGGATAGATATGATCAGAGGTAAAAAGCATGAGGGGGAACAAAAACCAGCCATATGCTGGGCCTTTGATAAATCCCCCATCCCACCTCAGCATGGAACCAGCAAGGCTTTCCGTGGCAGCTCGGAAACTCAGCGGGCGGAACCACAGGAAGTACCTGGTGAAATTCAATCGCTAAGCCTCCCAAGAATCATCATAACCATCCAAAATCAGGAAACCAGCAATTTGTTGGGTTCCAAGGCAGGTAGTTGTAAGTAAAAGCCTTTGTTGAAAAGCCATCGGAAACATGTTTCCGCATTCATTGTGTGAAAGTACAGTAGAAGATCAGTAGTAGAAACGAGATCTAAGTTGTTTGCAGGTGTTGGATCAAAGTTTGATATATACTCCCAAAATGTCAATTCCTCTCAGACTTTGTTACTCATTGGTGAATTCAAACTACTGTATGTCAAATATGGTTTGTTTTCAATCCGAGTTAGATGATGATCCCAACTGACTACAGTATTATGTTTGGCATTTGTGATTTTGCCTCATGTTTTGCGCTTCGAAAACGGGGAGTCTTGCATAGATACAGTAATGGCTCAGACATTTGGCGGCAAGCATGAACACAAAATTTAGAATCATTTATACTCATTTATAATCATCATTTATAATCATTTATAATCATTTATAATAATTTACAATCATTTACAATCATTTATAATAATTTTTAATAATCAATCATTCATAATCATTTATAATCAGTTATAATTTATGTCTCGTTTTCTACATCCATGTGTTAGGTTGATACCGCTGTGGATCATTTCTGGATCCGATGGGATCATGGACATTTTTTCCCGGTGACCATCGGTCAAGGTGTCGAGGTGTCCTTCGTTTTGACCTCAGAGGGCATGGCAAAGGCCATTCCAAATGATGTATATAGTATATATATATTATAGTCTATAGATCTATTATATATATACATATATTATAATGATATTATACAATGTGAGGCCCCCAAGATAGCTAAGTTGGTGCAAATAACTCCAATAACTATTGTTTATGGTACGCAAATAACTATAGTTACTGGGGCGAATCTAAAGCAACTTATAACTGGGGGGCCTCACATTATAGTCTATAGATCTATTATATATATTATAATGATATATGATATATATACTATAATATATACATATATATATAGTATACACTACTCTGGTCTATTTTGATGGCAATCTGCTTTCCTATTCTTTTTGTCGGGATCACAAAAAAATCTGATCTAGCAAAGTTCAGAGAAGTTTGGGAATGAACTCCTACATCGGAGTAAGCCGAGAACAGCATCAGTGTTGCTTAGGCATCCCTTTATTGTTAGGAACTGCATAAAAATCACTGGAAATCTCTGCTGAAATCTGAAAAAACTTCATGGCTGGTTTGGAACCCGTGACTGGGGTTATTATGCCACAACAATCTCCCCATCTGTGGGTTTTATCATCCGGATCATAGCCCCATTGCTGTTGTTTGCCAATCATCAGAGCTGAGTTGATGCTGCTTGATGTACCAGTTTGTGCTAGATAGATCAGGATGATTGGTGGCTAACCCCACCGTTCTTGGAGGGTAGTCAGGCAGTCATCCCCATTTGGTGTGTTTCCAGTTTGAGAGTCAATCATATTCATGCGATCACTTGCCCTGATTCGTTGCTGTTTCCGGCATTTTGATGTGTCTGAAAACAGGGTGTGCCCCCCAAAATGAAAAAGTGACACTGTGAAAATGGTGAGAACCGGGGATCTCTGGATTGCTGGGGTTTTTCCAAAATTTCAGGTACCTCCGGTAATCAAACATGGCAAGCGGAAATCCACCATTTAGTTCGATTCTTATCCCAGCTAAATTTATATAAACAACCTAGCCATGTTTGATTACCGGAGGATGTGTGATACATGTAACCATCACTTCTGAATGATAGTCATATTAGCGTGTCATATTCCATATTTCCTGTGTGGATTGTTTATATCGGGGAAAATTTTCAGAGGAAACCCATATATTTGACCTGTAGATATTTCCCACCAATCCAGTAAAAACCTATGGTTTTCCTATAGTTTTCGTGGATTTTCTCATTAAAACCTCCATTTTGCATAGTTTTCCTATGGTTTCCTATGGTTTTGGATGGGATTTGCCATAGAAAACAACGGCCATCACCAGGTTAAGAGAGTTGGACCTGAGCGACAATCACCTGGGGTCCAAGGCCGTGGCCAAGGCACGTTGGGCCCAGTTTTGAACTATGTCTACCCTCTGGTTATGTCAAAACCATAGGAAAACCATAGGAAAATGGTGGTTTAATGGGATTTAATGGGAGTTACCCTCTGGTTATGTCAAAATAGCTATTGAAAATGACCATAGAAATAGTGGATTTTCCCAGCTATAAAATGGGTGGATTTTCCAGTTCGCTACGTTAAATTACCAGAGGGTATATTAATGGAAACTTACATTGTACCTTTTATATATATATATATATATATGTGTACATAGGGGAGCTTATATTCATGACCATCAGACTCAAGGCCTTGAGCAAGAAGCAAAGACGGATTCAGCTACATTTACCAACAGACGTGTTGGGGTGACTGAACATTTCCATCAGTTAACATTAGTCAACTCTATATTTGTACGTGTATATTGTTTCCACTAGGTATATACATCTTTGGTATCGGAAGAATCATTGGACATTGGACTCATTGGAAAGACATGTCTACTTTATCATTGTTTCCCGTTTTCCCATTCACCCACTGAGTTGAGTGATGTCTGGTTGACTCGTGAAGCCCAAGATGCCCAAGCCGCAGTTGCTGCAAGCTGGGCGCGACAACCTGCAAGTGCTGGACCTAAGCAGGGCAACTCAAGGGATATCAAAATTCAAAGTGTGTGCTATAAGTTATATCATGTTATATTATATATATATATCGTTATCATATGATAGTGGTATAGTGGTGCAACAAAATATCTAAGTTGTTCCAGTCATAGCAATATCACAAGTTCAGTTTGGTTTTATTCAGAAATTGAACTTGTTTTAAGTTATATACTTATATATATATACAGTATATATATAAGATGTTTAAACATATCCACCAATATCCCCATGCTTGTTTAATATCCTCATGTTGAACATCATGAGACCCGGGTTCGTAGCGGGGATATCATTCACAAAACAAATCAGCAAATCAACAATTCAACAAAACCACCACCACCACCAACAACAACAGCAACAACAACAACAACAACAGCAGCAACGACAGCAACAGCGTCTTAAGCAACGTTCTTCATGAAAAATGATGGTCATATATAAAAACAGGACATGTCACGCCATCTTGAACTATAGAAAGATATTGTAGGTGTTCTACATAATATGTAAACATATAATGAACATATTAGGGTCAGAGTGGGTCAGGCTATGGCTGCTATGGTGAACACCTTGGGAACCCAGGTCGCAACAAGTTGGGCGACGATGGCGCCAAAGCCTTGGCGGAAGCCCTGGGCAAAGGCCCACCGGGTTGCGGCCGATGCTTGGGACCTCTGTTTATGGTAAATGGATAGTAAATGGATGGTAAATTATGGTAAATTATGGTAAATGGATGCTTGGACCCAAGAAAATAGATGGTAAATGGATGGTAACTTATGTATGTAGCTGAGTTTCCAAGCCACAAATGGACGGGACACCGATGGCCACAGAATTTTCCGGACGGCATCAACAAATGTTCGTTCTGAATGGGGAAGCCATCCAGATACCACCAGGGGTGCCCCAGTTTGGACCAACCCTTCTGGGCAACAAAAATTACCAAGGATTTTTGAGATTTTAATGGGAAACACAGGAACATCATCAATCTACAGGGGATTGTGATTACCCTTCATTAATCAAACATAGCAATTGGACATCCCAGATTTATGGGGGGGATTTTCCAGCTAGCCACGTGGCAGGTTTCCAGAGGGTAGATGATTTGCTGGGGAAAACCACTGGGGGTCAAAAGGTGGGGGAGCCATCTGGAGCCATCTGGAGCCACTAGCTGGTGGTCATTTTGTAGCTGATTTTGGAGGATCTGAAGCCATCCATCCATGAGGGGTCAACTGAAGTTTGTTGACCATTTTTGACCCATCTCCAGATAGTTTTGGCCAGGAGTATGCGCCAATTTGTGGTTGTAACATATATATGTAGAAATGATGAAATTATGATGAACCAGTGGGTGGAATGGGGTACATCCCATTGCTGGACAAATCCATATCCATCATTATCCATGAAGCTATGTAGCATGAAAAAACACATCCATAACATCAATTTCAGTAAGGTCAAAGATGGATATAGTCATGAAGTACAAGTTACTAGTACATGTCAAGTCGAGGTAGATTATATGAAACATGTTCGTTCCGCAATTCAACGACAGATTGATTGAGGCAAAACATCCTTGAATTTTGGGGCAGGTCGAAAAAGTGCTGCTTTCGAGGGTAGAAACGGATAGAAACGAAATGAGAGGTTCCTGGTGGATTCGCTAACTTGAGAAATCACTATAAGTATGCAATGGATTCAAATTGCAGACAGATAGTGGGTCGAACTTTCATCAATCAGGACATGTTGACAATATAGTCAAGATATGTGTAAAACTATCAATACATGAATATTTCTACAGTCTACGTGCAACAAATTGTGGTGTGAATGTGTATTGTTGAAAGACACAATCTATATATGTATTTATATATATATACATATTATACATAATGGCATTATATATAATATATATATACACATATAAATATGAATAAATATGTATACATATATATATATATATATTATATACACATGTTTTAAAGAAATTTGTGTATGTATACACATCATATTAATCAATGTCAGTCCATTCCCATCATGTCATCAGCGTCTCAAGGTCCATCTTCGGGATATTCGCTGGCTGTGCTGCGGCTGCGCAGCAACGGTGCCGGGGTTCACCCTGTGGTCATGTGACATAGCTGTGGACAATGGATGAAAACGGCTCATGTATAGATGAAATACAGTTACCCTCTGGTGAACTAACATAGCAATGGAAAATTACACCATGTTTAATGGGAAAATCCACTATAAATAGCCATTTTCCATTGCTATGTTAGTTCACCAGAGGGTAATTTGATATGATGTTGCCATAGTAATGGTGATAGTAATGGTGATTTTCTATGGCTATGTTTTTCATAATCCAGTAACTAGTAACAGTTTGATCCTGAAGAGTTTGCCCATTTTCAGTGGAAACGAATCTTCCAACCTCCGACTGATGGCAGGGTCTATCTTGATTTACATGCAGAGGGTATCATATGTATACCGATATATGTGTTTCATCTACCGAGCTGATGTTGCTGCTGTTCCGGTTTTATACTGATTTTTCCACGAGAATTGCTAGAAATGACCACCGACAGTAGAGATTTGATCAGTAAATATTGGGAGATTCCAGATGTAACCACCAACAATACCAAAAATAGAGAAGTGTGTCCCAAAGAGGGGAATAGTATAGGTCACTTCTGGGTGAAATTTGGATGTTGCAACTACCCAAAACCTTTGGAAGTGACTTAGCAGCAGTCCAACTGCCCGTAGCCACCATTGCCAGGGGTCATTACTATGATACTTCACCATATCAGTACATTAACATACCCATTCATCAAGTATCCAGCACTGTTCATTGACTTCACGTCTTTTCTCCCCATGAAACCAGGATTCACTATACGTATTACCCTAGCTCATTCTTCCTTAAACGTTTCTTACGGAGGATTCCCCATTGACTACTATGTTTCCACAGGGGTGACAGCAATTTTCATAGTTGGTTCCATCCTCATGATGTTTTGGTGAAAATTGAGATCATTTCGTATGGTACCCTCTGGCAATTTAACGTAGCTATTGAAAATAGCCATTAATAGTGGATTGTCCCATTAAAAATGGTGTAATTTTCCATAGCTATGTTAGTTTACCAGAGGGTAATCGGTAATCGATGTTTTTCAATCATTTTGCCAACAAGATACTTCAAAAATCTTCAAAACAACAGATGTGGCCCAAAGACATGATTCATGTGAAGCCTTCCTAGACACCTAGACACTGAGTCTATTCAACATCATGATCTTACTTGTGTGGGTAGGTCAAGTTTAATGATATGTTAGCCTGTTGAAATTCTTGGTATATTGATCATTTGGCTGCAAATAATGTCTATTCCAACTAAATCCATTGGGGTAATATGAAGTACCATTATTTCTGCATATATATATATACATACAGATGTATAACAATATTATCCATCGGTTCGGTGTTACTCTACCCATTGGTTTATCATGTAAACGATTACATGAACCCCCAGAAGATAGAGATAATGTGACTTTTGGTGGTCCTTTTAGGGGACGCTATAGTTTAAACATAATCCATCATATCATTAAATCCATGATAGCACTATGGTTGCTGGTTAAATCCTCATCTTTCATAGTCAATTTCCCACATATTCCCAGTATACCACCTGATCTCCCATATTTTGCTGGATACATCTGCATTTTGCTGTGATCAATTTCCATTATAGCCTATCAAAATCAGCTTTTTCAATCACAATGCGATCACCAAAAATTTCTTGGTTTTTCCATCATGTTGAATACCACATGTTTGTTGGATAAATTCACATGATGTCCCCATTTTCATCTGGGTAAATTATAACGACCTCACTGCGACCTCACTGGAATCATGGTCAATAATGGAAATCATCCCCAAATGGCCTTAATTCAGGTCATTGAAATATTATAATTTACCCAGATTTTCATTGAAGAAAAAAACACCATTTGTAGAGTTTTGGACCGTCTAACTACCGTCGAAAGGTATCGGCGATGAGGGCGGTGAAGCACTGGCCGAAGCACTGATGCCTCTTGGCAATGTGAATGGTGAATCCATGCTTACCCTCTGGTAAACATACAAAAAGCTATTGAAAATCACCATTGAAATAGTGGATTTTCCCATTGAAAATGGTGATTTTCCATAGTTACGTTAGTTTACCAGAGGGTAATGGGTATTTGATTTGGAAATGGTCAGACATGTGTATTAATAAAATGTTAATAGGTACAATTGATTGGTATTTAAGTGGTTAGAACATTGGTTAGACATTGGTAACTTATTTTGATGCCCCAAAATAAGGAATCGAGTTGTTGAAAAATCAGGATTTCATGGGGATTGGATCAAAGATTTGGGTTTAACCATGCTGAGTTGGGCTAGGATAATTGCTGGTGGGATCAGGAAATATATGTATATACCCCATGTTACTAATGGAACAGCAAACATAGGGAATTTTGAAATGCTTAGTAGCTGCTTAGCCCAACATAGCCCAACAGTTGGGCTATATCCAGCAGACCCTAACGGACTGCTGAAAAACGGTCACTTCACGGCATGGTTCTCAGGTCGATCACGTCGCTCACGGAGTTTGATTTCTCTGAGAACCAGGCGGGATGGGATGGGGCACCACTGGTGCCATTGGTGATTTTCTTCCACTCCACTGTATTATGGCCAAAACATGGTTTTATGGTCCCATAAAGGGGATGCCCCATACTGGGATAGATGACCATACCCCAGGCCCCAGATACTGTGTTTTGTCCATGGCACCCTTTGACTGGACTTCCGCTGCAGCTGTCGCCTGCCGAATCAGGTCAGTGTTCAGATTTCCGCAGTTATGTTCAGAGCACCCTGGCAGCGGTGCAGCGGGAGACTTTGAGATCGTGTAGATGTAGATACAATGTGCAGAATGTGCAGGGTAAGTGACTGATTTTCAAGGTGTAATTCTATGTTGTATCTAGATACATCTAGATACGACATATTTATATATGTATTGTATGGTGCACAGTCATGCAAAAACCCAGAATACAATAAACAGATGGTATCCCGTCGTGCTTTTCCCACAGCAGACATTAGAAAATGCTAGGGGTCCCAGGGATCATCCGAGTTCTATACCTGGTCAATGTCTGGAATATCTCCCCTTACACTGTAAATGGATGTAAATGGGCTAAAACATGGATAACTAATGATCATCCAACTGTGCATCCATGGCCAAGGCAGTTTGTGCTGCGAAAGCGTTGCAGAGGCACGTCGCCCAGGAACGGTAAAGGGACGTGACGCGCGCAGTCTAAGCCGACAGGTGTTCCCGCAACACGTTTATATTCATTCTTTGGGTTATTCATTATTCATGTTTGACATTTACAGAGCTGTGATACCTTTTTTGAAGTAGATCTATGATGTATATAATGTGTGATGTATATATATATATATATATATATATATGTGATATATGTTATGATATGTATATATATATGCAGTATATATATATATACATCATATATATATATATATATATACTGTAGATATGTATAAGGCATTCGCACACACACACACCTTTGACATGTTTATATATGCACATATATATATATATTGTATGCCAGGCTTTACCTGGACGGCAACTTGCCCTGGCCCACCAGTGAGAATTGCGAGGTCCAGTGACTTTCGACGATCGTAGATGAGACCCTTAAAATGGCTGGGGAGTTCTCGGATTTTACCATCAAAAAAGTGTGAGATAATGCTATTTCACCATTTAAAATAATGATATCATGAGATTTTATCATTTGAAGTGGGGATATAATGGGAGTTTTCATGATCCTACCATTTAAAACGGGGAGATCATGGTGAGATATTGGGGTATATTGGGGATATACTGGCGCGGTATATCACCAAGATTAACTGGTTTGGTTTGTGGTTTCAAACAGTTCAACCATGTTCAACCTATTTACCCTCTGGTAAACTAACATAACTATGGAAAATCACCATTTTTAATGGGTAAATCAACTATAAATGGGCCATTTTCAATAGCTATGTTAAATTACCAGAGGGTAGGAGAATGATCCGAAGTGACGAGCCTTGTGAAAACGAGGGGGTTGAAACATGTTGAAACCACCAAGCAGTTACCAGTTGGCAATGTTTGATGATTCGAAGGCACAGATTTCGTGCAAGTGGGCAGAAGCATTGTCAAGAAGATTTAAGTAATACGATACTTGTAAGATATGGGTATGGATCAATACCTATTAATACCATTTTTAGGGGGATGAACATCCATTTACCAGCTATTTTGATGTTCACCAGGGGTACAAGGTTTTGACACACTGCCATATCATTGCAACTTGTGTTTTTTCAAAGCAACTATTCCACGTCCGCATCCAAAGTCCCATCCATTTAAGTTTTTGTTTGTATATTTTGATGATTTGTCCAAGGATGCAGATATGGATGTTTAGATCACCAAGAGATGATGCTGGTAGGATTTGAGAGGGCATCAAGACCTAGCCCCTTGGTGTTGCTATGGTTTTGGGACATGTTCCCGTGTTTTTTTTCCCCCCTGTTGAACCATCCAGGAACTGAAAGTCAGGAGTTGGGACAGGTAAAGATAGATTGTCAAAAAGCATGAGTGAGTACGCATTGTAATGTTACATTCATATACATTCATGAGTAGTATTGAGTGGTTGATGGTGTTCGAAAAAACATGTTGAAAAACTGGTGTTTTCCAGTTCACGTGGTACTATCATCTCAATAGATAGTTCATCGAAGTATAATCGCATTATCTGTTTGGTGTTTCATAGCCAAATATCATGTAATAATCTCAGTATTTGGGTGGATGGTCTAATATCCCATAAATATTATAGGTATAATCCCATTGGAATCATCTGACATCCCATATTATAATATATATATATATATATATACAACTATATATAGACTATATCCCAAACATATTATAAGTATATAGATGGTTTATCCCATTATAATTCCATTATTTGTTTGGTGTTGCAAAGCTAAATATGCTTCATTAATCCAATGATAGTTCATAGGTATAATCCCATTATAATCTCATTTGATGAGGTTTATCCCATTATGATCCCATCATAATCCCATGATGTATAGTAGTTCATAGTTACCACCATTTACCAACTGGCCAGATCTGGCAGGTGCAGGTTACAGCCTTCACAGATCAGCTCAGTGGGGAGCCACAGATATGTGGCGGAACTCGAAGGGCGCGTGATATAATTTCCTTGAGATATACTTTCGCAATCAAAGATATGAGTAACCGACAAAGTTAGAGGAAGACTAAAATAGTATAGGGATTGGAGTTGGGATGTTCAAATTTGCGTGAAAACCTTCATAACCGATAGGGGACCACCCATTTACCGATACCCCATTTTTACACATAGCATGTAAGTACAAACCTTCACAACCGATACGGGACCACCCACTTTGGCCATGTCCATTGCGAGTAATAAGTAATTTTGTCCGCCTTTCATTCATACATATATATATATATATTATATATATCATCTCTCTGTGTATATATATATATGGTCATCCCCCCACCAGGGACTACCTTGAGCTTTTTGTTGGTGGCATTTGCAGTACAAAAAACAAGCATTTTTCTCTCCAGCTTTTTGTGTTATTTGTATACTACCATTTCTTTGCGTGGTTGGTTTCTTAAGATCAATCCAGATTAATCCAGATTAATCAGAACCAAATCTGATTCATCTTGCCCCCAAGGCATTCTTGTCAAGTCATTCTTAAACAATTTCTTGTATTCTAAACATGCGTAGTATTCCTTGGGGATGTGCAATTCTTCGTTTCAGGTGTGAAGCCTTTGGGGATGTAAAATTATGTTTTTGGTGAGGAACCTGTCTATCAAATAAATGGTGTTCCTGTCCCAGCAGAGCGCAGCTGGAGTTCTTTGAAAGGAGTGTTACATATTTCCAAAGAAATGGTGTCATTCAAAGGATTGTTACATATGTTCAAAACATTGTGTAACTTTCAAAAGAGGCAGCTGATTCAATTTTCTTTTTGGTGAGTAAAGCCTTTCCTTCAAACAAATGGTGCTCCTTCCAAAGAGATAGCAGCTGGGTTTCGATGAAAAGGTGTGGTACATTTTTTGTTTAAGAAATGGTGCTACTTTCAAACATAAAGGCCAGCTGAGCTTCTTTGAGGGGAATGCTACATCTTTGGAGGATACACTGCATATTTTGACACAATATTGTGTCTCTTCTTTAAACTAAACTGTTTAAATACGATTGCAATTTTAAGTTAGATATTCAATCTTTGAAGAAAACAGCATCTGCCTGAAGGAATGTTACCATGATAAAGGAATGAGACAGGAATACTGCACTTTAGAACACAATACACACTGTAGATAACACATATTGTTTTTCTATAAAAAGAACCCAACCTTCACACAGAGATTTCTTCCTGAAAAAAACATTTGACTAGCTCAAAAGCAACCACCAGCTTATAAATGACAACAACTTTTTTGGTTGAAGTGGATGCTTTGTAAGGAAAACTGCACTTCTTTGAAGAACCTCATTTCTTCAAAGCTGGGAATGTAGCACAGGCACAAAACTTAATAGACTATATACATATTTCTGTTTGGGCAATGAAAGCAGGTGAAAAAAAACTGCATTGCCTGATATTGTTTGCAATTTTGCCTTTCGCTCAATGTGTTGCATTTTTGGGGGTCAACTGCTGCGCTGCGCAGCTCAAACTCATTCAACATTATATGTGCTTCCACTATTACAATAATAAATAAATAACAATGAACCATTAAATGTACTTTCACTATTAACATATATTAACTAGAATATAACTTCAACGATGACAGACTGTACCATGGCAAGGCATTGGTGTGAGACCAGCTGGCTACAAAAAAAATATTAACGTCAGGTTATTTGGTGGACTTTTGCTGGCCCAGCGCAGACTGCATTGATGGCATTGTATCAAAGGTAACCATTTCATTGAACATGCCAATAACCTGTTCAACAAATCAGTGAGGGGGTTGCCTTCTCTTTCTAACAAAAGTGGCTTACAGTACTTCTTTCAATGGAAGGTAGTACTGTAACACAATCACATGGAAACACTAGAATAGTGTCTTCACAGACTTCAAACACATACATTCTAGTGTCAAAGGAATTTTGCCACAAGCCTTTTCTAGTCAAATGGAGATAGGGTTTAGAGTGCTTAAACCACCCAAATAGCGATGCATCTGATATATTTAAACTATTAGCTTACCACCTCTCCCCCACACCAGAAAGAATAGACATACGCACATTTTGGATGACTTGTCTTGGGTTGGGTTTTGGAAGGGGAGGGGTACCAAGAAAAAAGAAAACCAAATAAAAAACAAAAAAAATCAGAAAAATCAAAGTTTTGGGAAACCTACTTTGGGATGGGGAAGGGGAGAAGGCTCTCCAATGCATTGTTTTTTTTGGCAGATAGCAGATAGCAGATGGTTGACCTCGCTGGTTGAAACAGTCAATGTAATAGGAAAAAAGGTAGGCCCTGGTTGGGGGGGATGAGCATATATATATATTACATATACATATATATATACATACACATGACAAAAGGGGCAATTGTTTCTTATCTAAATGGGAGATCATCTATAAATGGTGTTTTAATGACAAATTTTAATTGAATTAATTATTGGTGAATTGCTCATTGCTGTGTTTGATTACCAGAGGATATCCAGTTTTTTTGGTTTGGGTGAGAAAAGTCACGACGTAAAGTTCGGGAAATTGCGGTAAACAAAATGGATGGGGTAGCAAACAGCGCTGTTTATCTAGATTCCGTGCTCGCAAAAATATGATTCAGAGTGATGTAGGTTCTTGCCAACTGTCCTGCAGCGCTTGGGATATTAAACCTCTGAAAAGAAAACAAACACAAAATATTGCATAGCATTCTTCTTCACATACACCGCATACACCCATTGCCTGCCACTTATGGGACATACAGTACAGTCTTCAAATTAAGGACGTGTAAAAAATCGATTCAGACCAGCAAAAAATGTAAGTGAACGAATGAAAACACAAAGTAGTAACAAGTAAAACACAGACCCTATGTCAACGAAGCACAGAAGTGGGAGTGAGGTTTGGGGTTTGTTTTCTTGACGCTTACTATTTGTTTACTTTATTGAAAGTTTGCGTTGCAGCACCACAATGCTGAACATCCTTCTCTCCGGATCACCAACGCAAAAATGTTGAACAAACTCCAAAAAATTGAAACAAAAATGAATGTGACAACAAAACAACGAAAGTAGCACAGAAGCAACACCATTGTGAAAACTCGAATGTCCCCGCAATCCTGTGTCAAAGTCATCAACTACAGCCAAAAATAGGTTTGTTGTTCTGAGTGCGGAAAAGGGTACCGAAGGTATTGTAGATGCCAGTGAAATTCCAGCATTGTTTGTACATCATTCTGCCACACTTAGCACTCATGATACATCAGGCCAACTGAAATATGTACGTATGTTTAAACAGCGACTTCTTGATGCAAAGAAACAGTAAAAACGCTGCAAACAAGAGTCAAACTGTAAAAACGTGGTTTTCGGGAATATATACTATACATAGTGTGTATATATATATACATATATACATTTGCATATATACATACATACCTATATGAATACATATTCAAACATATATATATACTGTATCATATATCATATCCATTTAGATCCAATGACACCATCCGTTTTCGCCGTTCTCAGGTGGACCTCTGGCCGTTGCGTCGCTGGAAGTGCTGAGTCTCAGGCTCTACAGCTGGGCTGGCAGTGGTCATGTTGGGTGCCATGGTTATCGTGTGGGATGCCATCGAGTTACAATGCCCATATGCTCCATGTATGGTATAGTTACCTACAAAACTGGGTCATTTATGGGGCAAATGTTGGTAAATATTCCATACATGGAGCATATGGGATGGTTTATCAGCATCGACATTGTAAATATCATCATCAACAGCCCTAAAGGTGTAGCCCTTCTTAAAGTTAGTGCAAAGACATGTAGACCCAAAAGGTGCAGTAGCCCGTCTTGGAGTCAGCTCAACAACATGTAAACCCCAAAGGTGTAGTAGCCCGTCTTAGAGTCCTGTAGTAGCCCGTCTTAGAGTCAGTGCAACAACATGTAAACCCCAAAGTTGTAGTAGCCCGTCTTAGAGTCCTGTAGTAGCCCGTCTTGGAGTCAATGCAACAACATGTAAACCCCAAGGTGTAGTAGCCCGTCTTAGAGTCCTGTAGTAGCCTGTCTTAGAGTCAGTGCAACAACATGTAAAACCCAAAGGTGTAGTAGCCCGTCTTAGAGTCCTCTAGTAGCCTGTCTTGGAGTCAGTGCAACAACATGTAAACCCCAAAGGTGTAGTAGCCCGTCTTAGAGTCCTGTAGTAGCCCGTCTTGGAGTCAGTGCAACAACATGTAAACCCCAAAGGTGTAGTAGCCCGT
>Ga0126342_10009252_pt1 | contig 17662 bp, 21 predicted proteins | sample Cyp1metagenome_FD_92528 | JGI IMG/M metagenome (GOLD analysis project Ga0126342, IMG submission 92528) | Coral microbial communities from Lord Howe Island, Old Settlement Bay, Australia - Cyphastrea 1 metagenome | ecosystem: Host-associated > Invertebrates > Cnidaria > Coral ... | reverse complement strand
GGCTCCGCACCCGCCGCTTTAGCGAGCCTACTTTTCGACCCTCCGGAGCCCCAAATCATTGGAAAAACACAGTGTTTCGCGACTTTCCTACCTTTTCGCGCATCTGTATCTTCTGTCCTCTTATTCTTTCTTTTTCTCTTCTGATCTTCTCTCTTCTAATCTTCCTCTTCTCTCTGCCTCTGCCCTGCTCTGCTTTTCATCTGTCCATATTGTCGGAAGTTTGACTTCGAAACTTCCTTCGATTAGATGAGATTATATAGATAGGATTAGATTCGATTTGATTCAATTAGATTGCATTAGATTTGATTGATTTGATTAGATAAGATTATATTATTAGATTAGATTTAGACTAGATTAGATTAGGTTCGGTTAGATTAGATTAGATTTAGACTAGATTAGATTAGATTTCGACTAGATAAGTAAGATTAGACGTGGACTTGATAAGATTAGATGTAGACTAGATTAGAGAAAATCCGATTTAGACTAGACTAGATTAGAGTAGATAGGATTTGATAGGAATGGGCAGGATTAGATTGGATTAGATTGGACTAGATTGATAGATAGGTAGATAGGTAGATTGATAGATAGGTAGGTAGGTAGACAGACATACAGGCAGACAGAAAGATAGATAGATAGATAGATAGATAATGCTTGAGTCAATCAAGCATTCTCTATCCGACCAGGAAACCAATTCTTCTAACGTCCATGGTTTTTGGACAGATCCATATGCACAATATACATCTCATCCGTCTAGACCATCTCTTTTGATGTTCGAAATTCTTCGAAGCTTTTGACATTGGATAACCCCTGTTTCGTATGGCCCCAGCTGAACCAGGTACTCGGGGTAGAGGCAATGATTCGCCACACAGGTGGCAAAATCGTGCTTCCTGCCAAATGAAGAGACGAAACAACACGAAACATCTGAAACTCTTAATATATCTTGAAATTGTCGTAAAACATGTGGGTCAACTGTGAAGAGCGGAGAGATGAAGACGTTCGTCATCATGATCAATCACCATTTCACAGGCGCACCAAAGATGTCGGCACTTGCCCGCACTTCATGCACTGGTACTGCGCAAACCATGCCACTACGGACCTCATTCCAACTGTTGGCAAATCGCCTCCATCAACTGTCTCGTCCATTCCGAGTTTCTAATTCTAAGTTAGTTGCTCCTGTTGGCACCTCTCCTGCCATGATCTAAGTGCGGATTCCACTTGTATATCTCTGCTGTGTGTTGCTCTGTTTTAAAGCATGCACTGCTGGATTCGCCAAGCTCCGAACGCTGAAGGCCCAACAGTTGATGGAGCCGACTTTGAAGCTCCGGAAGCCTCCAAGAGTTTCAACACGTTTCAACCGAAGAATGCCAAATTTCAACCATTTTGACTTCGTAAGCGCATTGCACGTCACTGATTGAATTGGTTTGATGACGTGAAGTGCACGTCACATAATGACAGGAGAGAACGATGTGAAGCTGGGCTCTGTAGAGCGTTGTGACGTCGTTGCGACCCGGCCCAGGGCTCCAACCAAGACTCCAACCATTGGCAACCGTGGAGCATCGTAGAGGCCAGGCCTTTGTCGACGTCCACAACTCAACGCAGACAGAGCAGACAGAATTTCACGCAGACCTGGCATAAGAAGAATCATGGCATGTCACCCAGGCTGAAAGACTGTAGGATCTGTAGGTAGGTACAGGTCCAAGATTCGAACCGCAATCTCAGACAAAGGCAGGCAATGCAAACAAAGGCACTTTCGAACACAAGAGATGCAAAACCAATTCAATCAAGTGCAAGGTGGAAGCAAACGGAAAGCATGACATCCATGACATCCTTCTAGAATCCTAGAAAGCAATCAGCAGTAAACCGATAATTGAAGGAACTGCAATAGATTTCATTACTTTCGCCTCCGGGAAGTCAATCATCCTTCGAACTCAAAATGCTGTCCCACTCAAAGAGATACCACGGTATGGAAGGACAACATGAATGAATTGTTGAATTGCAAGTTCAAAAGATGGAAAGAATCAGCAGCAGTGCAAAAACCAAGAGCTTGACAATGCGGCAAAAACAAATAGTCTGTGCAGAGGTACCAGTAAAAGGAAGAAACGAGTTTATCAACTTGTTTATATTATATCATAGATTCTCAACCATTCTCACATAGCTTATCTATGGCATTCATTGTTTTTTCCATGTGTTTCGTCTGATTTCTGACCTCAAAGAAGTCAGATCTTAACGACTCTCTCTGTCCGGCGTCTGCCAGCATTGTGCTCCAGACACTTCATCCCGCTGTGGGGGTGGACCAGGCGTGCCCAAGCGTCTTCGCAGTGTTGCCTGACGGTGGGTGGCCTCTGAAGATCTCTCTTCAGCATCTTCAGCATCTTCAGCATCTTGAACGTCTTGAACGCGAGAAGATATGACAAGCATTTACCATTTCAACATTTCAACTGACAGTTTACAGGTAGAAACAGTGGAAAAACACATGCAGAGAGAAATATCTAGCTCTAATCTTCACAATGAAAGTCAGCATGCTTGTTAGTCTCTCCGCCGGTGCATGTGGCCTTCTCATGAATTTGTGCTTTTCTAAGAAAGGGAAGCTGCAAGGCGTTGTGTCTCTACCCCCAGGGGCTGATCTTTGCAGCCTCCCTCCAGGGGCCTCCCAATGATCAGCAGCGCTGACTCTTTGTCTACTAGTCAGGGAGGTCGATCTCCTGAGCAAAATTGTCATATCTCCATGAAGATCCACCTGAAAACTTGATATATTTGATATTGATCTTTGTTTCAAAACTGCACTTGCCATCTGCATATGTTCTGCAAATCTGGCATCGCCACATCACTGGCTGATGCCAGAACCCAAACAAATCCCAAGCCTCAGAGGTTGCACACTGCTAATAGATGGCAATACAGGTGACGACACACTGCCTGCGCCTGATAGAGTGCATTCGGCTTACAACAGACCGGTCAAGGATCCACCAATGACCCATGAAAACAGCATTCATGATATTCATGTTGAGAAGCAAAGCAAAGAGAGATGGGTGACCTACAGAAATCATAGACACCTTCTGATCAAACTCTTTCTGACTCCTTCTCCAGCCTTGCCTGCTTGGCTAGCCATTGGCACACTGACATGCAAACCACTAAATACTGAGCAGCAACGTGCAAAAACACAAAAGATCGGAATAGTCATAAGAGACTGGTTCCCAGTGTAGTGCTTTACTTTGACAAGGTGCGCATATCTTCATAATCAAACTCCTGACATTAGACTGGCACCAGATGCAGTCTGTGAGCCCAAACGTGCCCGTGAGGAAAACATAGCATAGCCATCATCCAACCAAGCGTCCCAAGTCCCAAAATGACTGCTTTCAGACCTTAACATCGCGCGCACTTTTACTGCACACGAAGCATAGGCATTGACTCTCCGTTGTGACATCCCACTTCCAGAATCCTGGTGAAGCACATGGGGAAGGTACAGTAAAGGCAGTAAAGGCAACAGATTCTGCCGCAGGATTGTCACAGAATCTTAGTGAGATCTGTGGAAAACAGAGTTTAGAGTTTTGCTCTAAGAGTAGATCCGGCTGTTTGGCGACAAAGGGCAGGCAGAAGACATTGTCTATTGAGTCTATTGGATGTCCGTCTGTTGTGTTTACGGTGGCAATCCGCGGTTTGTACCCCAGCCAAGGAGGGCCGAGAAGCCAAGATTGGCTTTTCAGACTATTCACAAATGCAGCAGTGTGCAGCAGTGCAAGGATTCTGTTGGAAAATCCAAGACCTTTAACTTTGAAGGCCAGGCCAGGACACTCACATCACTCCGTTGGAGTTGAAAAAACAAGATGGCTTACCGACTTTCGTGGCATTGTCACCTGACAAGGGATCATCTTGAGGCTACACTTTGAAATGGACTGGAACCTCAATCCAAAGGCACCCCTTTTGTAGTGTGAGTTTGATTCACAAAAGGAGTGCAAGCATTTTGCTTCCAGCCTTGTCTTGAATGGCAGCAACTACTTCAAAGTGATTGGCTTCTGCTGCAACCGCAGCAGCTGTTCGTCCCTTCGCTCAATGGGGAATATCTTGGCTCCACTTGCAAGCATGTATGCCAATGTATGCATTTGAACATATTTGAACATACACGCACAAGTGCATGCGCGCAAACACACACATGCACATGCATAGACCCAGACACCAATAGACACGGATACACATAATATGTATCTATGTATCTACCTACCTGAAAAGCAAAAATCTGAAAACTCTGTCAACAGAGTCAAGTGCAAGAATGCATGAAATCAGTGCATACATACATAGAGACAGACTCAGAACATAGACACCGAACAAAAACTATGTGTTCTGATGGACATTCACGCGCATGTACACATGTTTCCATGATTTTGGTTAGACACACAAAGCCTGGGCCATTTCCATAAAATTACATGAATGTAAACACATGCACCTGCCCTGCAGACACCACACCACACACACTGCATACACACACATGCCTGCGCGCTCGCATGTATGTACGCACGCAGCCACACATAAGAAAAAATAGCACACGGGCAAGACGGCTCCGGAGGACACGGCAGGACAAGATAGGACAGCAAAGCAAATCTGCAGAACGGGGACCGGATGGACGGACAAACTGCAAATCCTGCAAATGTACTTCTGTATGAAGGAATTCTTGTTCGTAAAATGCTGCATACTGTACACTGCTTCATATTGTATCTAATTTCACACAACTGTCCCATTTAGCATTCTGCGTTTGTCTTTGCAATTTAGTGCCTTATTGTCCTTGTCCATTGGATTTGCTTGTTGGCTGAGCAAGTAGAGACACAGGTCCTGCCAAGGAGCAGGACCAAAGTATACACCGTACAGACAAAATCAGATGTGTCACACCCAGATCAGACTGTGCGTCGTGTCACGTTGGATGACTGCAGGCACAGGAGAGATCTGCCGTGCACTGCATTGCTTTGCATGGGGTCCTTTTTGCCGTGGCTAGCAGCCCAATGCAGCATTGTGAAGTCGTCCTGACAAGTCGAGAATGCTTACGAGCGACACAAAGTTGAACGATTCTGAATGATGCTGAACATTCATGCAATCAATGATGCTAAACGATGCTGAATGTATCTTTGACAATCCGTCAAACCGCCTTCCATTTCATTGATTGCCAGCCACGCTGCTCAATCTGATCCAGCACCTTCAAGCAGCATCAAGAGCACCAAAAGTTCTTCAAATCTCATGATGGGTTGAAAGACTGCTGTCGCTAGCCGCTAGCAGCTTGAAGGTTGCACTCAATTGAAATCACACCGTTTGGAAGTCCAACAGTCCAATGTTCAGAATGGCTGCATTTGCAATGCATCTGCATCTTTTGTCTGTCGCATGCTTCCATGGCTTGGTCGAGCTCCTTAGGTCTGACTCGATCCATCCAGACAGTTCCAACCTCCCTCAGCACTGCAGCCAAACGGTTCCCCAAACGGTTCCCCAAACGTTTCTCTCCTTTGGCTGTGAGGCCTGACACAAGGCTTGACACAAGGGCACTCTGCGTCAGCGCATCATCTTGCAGCTTCGCTGACTTCATGTTACATAACAATCGCAGTATGGAAAGCCAGTTGTACCGAGCCGATGCACAAGCAGCGTTAAATGTGATGTCATTCTTCTCAACTTCTGCAAAGGTCATCTGTGCAAGGAGATCCACTGCAGATTTCCACTGCAAATGATCATATGAATATAAAGCTGCATTGAAGGTGACGGTGTCGGGCCCGATCCTAAGCACTGCCATTTGTTCCAACAAAATGCCGACTAGCCTCCACTTTCTACCTTTGCCGCAGGCGCTCACCAAGGCATTGCAAAAATGCAAATGAGGAAATCCATGGAAACGGGACAAACGACTGGACAGACTGGACAGACTGGACAAACTTTGACATGTTCCAAAAGTTCGAAAGACTTGTAGTGCCCAATTCCACTGCTCAGCTTTCTCGCATGCACTTACAGCTGCTGAGAAGCTGATAAGACTGTACAAAATTGTGAAGGTGGACATGACTTGAAGAACGTTGAAGGCTCTTTCCCACTCTCCTGCCTTTTCACAGTTGCTTATCAATGAATTGAAGCTGATTGTGTCCACTTGAATTCCCTGAGTCTCAAATATGCCACACCTGATGCCCTCTTGATTTTTCCGCAGATTCTCTGGCTCTGTGCCAAGAATGCAGCCTTGTGTATACGGCCTAGGGAAATCCAATAAGCTGCTAGCATGACGCCAAAGTCCGTGTCTCTCGCAAGAGGAAGCACCCGAATTCAAGCTCACCAGGTTGGGTTCGCAAGCGACGCATCTCATAAGGCCCAAAAGGAGCAGAGCTGTTTTCCACTGCCCAGCGTTTCCACAGGAACTGATTACCGAGCTGCAACACACTACGGAAGTGAACGTCTCTTCACACAAAAACTGACCATTCCAAAGAAGGTCCGTAGCAAGCAACCACTGCGTGGCTTTTTGGCAAGCATTGAGAGCGGAGCCCAAGTGAAATGTGTTGACGGTTTTCCTCCAAGCATGCATTAACCCCAATAAATCCATTGCCATCTGCCAATTGCCTGCCAACCTGCTGAGGAGCTTCGTCGCATGCCGCGGATCTGCACTCAACGTGTTGACTTGGGCAATCTGCGTGGTACCCTCCATCGCACTGACTAGGCCGATGTGCGTTCATGCCCCACAGACATGCCCAGCATCGGCATCATTTCTCGCGGGGGCAGTTGGTCTTAGAGTACAGCAGCTTGGACACATTGAAAGCAGAATTCGTGCTGAGAAGGGGGCTACATCGGGCTACTGTGCTTGATTGTGCTTGACCAACAGTTTGAGAAAGTTCTTCACAGCTCTTGGCTCACATCGTTCCCATATCGTTCCCATGATTACCCTTATTTCAAAGTTGTTTGGCTCGTGTCGACAAGGCCTTCTCAACCTTCCTAAGAAAAGTGGAGTCCGAAACGGACATCCATGCATTCAAGTCATCATGCTTGGATACGCCTGTCTTATACTAGCGTGGTTCCCTCCCTTCTTGGTAAAGTTTGTGTCCAACGTGTGTCAACATGCCAGTTTCATCTGGTTTCATCCGACATGTCCAACCTTCTTGTAGGCAGGAGCAAGACCTTCTGTATCAGGCCGCTTCTCTGAGGACCTCGAAGCAGCTTAACGGCTGACAGATCATGGCTGTCAAAATCAGCATCGCGGAACACGCGATTGAGCTGACTAGTTTGTCGATCTCTCTCTCTCTCTCTGTCTATCTATCTATCTATCTATCTATCTATCCATCTATCTATCCATCCATCCATCCATCCATCTATCTATCTATCCATCGATCTATCTATCGAACTATCCGTCTAGCTATTTATACACTGCGTTAAAGGATCGATCACAGGTCTCCCTCTCCCTGTCTCTTTTGCGCAAAGACGCACCTGACCAGCAAGTCAGCAGAGCCTCCGTCAATGAATCGTTAGATGCGACTAGTTCTGCAACGATTCCCCTAGCCCTTCTACTACATAACAAAAAAAGACCAAACATCTTGAACTGCGTCACTATGTGAGCTATGCTCGTCAAATCGCTAAGGCTTACAGTACTAGGTTCAACTTTTAAACCTAGAGAGCCAAGATTTGCTCAATAGCTTCTTTTCTGGTGCAACCTGAAGCTATGTTTGCGATGTTCATGTTCAGCCCAGCCTCCAATTCGACGCAAGTGATAAGCGAGGCCGACTTTTCCGCTCCGCTCGGCAAAGAACAGGGGTATGCGGCCTGTCGGATCAAAGATCGACCATTGTCCTTTCAGAGCCTCAATCTTTGTTCAATGAAGTTCAATGTTAGTGCCGTCCATGGCTCCTTGAGCATCTCTGGAATTGAGAAGTTCGTGCCCACCATCCTCGGCTGGAACCAGCTTCAAATTGGTTTGCCGGAGATTCACACTGCTCTGTCAGGGTTGAGACATACTGTGACACATACTGTACATGCACTGAGGCATTTTGTCATATTTTGTCCACCCCAACCACAGTTCTCACCATTCTCCAAGCTGAGGCTGAAGCAACTTGTTGTCGAATGAACTCTATGAGATCACGGCGACCGCGCTGTGCTGACCAATGCATAGGAGAAAAACCATGTTCAAACCTGAGATCTCGTAGAACACGTAGAACATCAGGGCAACAGGCCGTTGCCCAACATGCTGTAACAAGCTGCTGCAAGCTGTCAAAATCTGGCTTTCAGAAAAAACAACCACAAGCAATGTCCGAGCTGCGGACTCTGGTGGGAGTCCTTCATCAACCATGTGCATGAGAACCTGTCGGCATCTGTCTGTGCCAGGTTTCAACTCGGTTTCGACATGTCTAGGTTCTGATTCCGCTTCTGCTGCCTGAATAAGTTCATCAGGAAGGCTGGACAAGGCTGACGATGGTCGCATAATTTCAATCTCCTGACTCACAACTCACAACACGGAAAAGGCGTCAATTGGAAACGCAAGAGTGTAAAGTCTACATGTCAAGACAAACCAGCGGAGGCGGAGATCCCAACGAACACAGAAACAGATGTTCCTCTTCACATCTTTTCATGTCCCTCTCGAGGTACTCGGTGACCTACAGGAACTGCGAAATGTGAAACGCAACGAACCAGTGAGCTCAGAGACGGAAACCATTTGAAGGAAATGGGGAAATCTGGGCAGAGTGAAACAAGATGGAAAGAAATCGAGAAAGGAAAAAAGGGACATGCTGAATGACTAAAGTATCGATGTCAACAGCTAAAGACCTTGTTTGTGAGAACTGAAGCGAAAACCCTCGGCTACAGGAGTTTTCTCTTTTTTCTACATCGAAAACAAACATCCACTGAAACCACTGCAGGACATTAAGATCATTAAGTATGGGAACTGCGTGGTAAATGCTGCAGTATCTGTAGGAATTCACAACAGGCTGCCTGATTTCTTTCCACTTCAGGAAGATGGTGCTGAAGAGCGACCTGCTCAGGGACCGAAACACGCTGAGAACCCTTGCAAAAATTGTAAATACCGGGTAAATACCGGGATCGCAGGCTCATTGTTTCACCACAAACGGACAGCTGGCGTTTCATGTTAAACCGACGCGGTTTTTTTAAACATAGGAACAACAAAATTATGGTATATGTATTTGAACACACACGCATAGACATAACCCATACCCATGCCCAGGCATGCATAATATATATATATATATATATATATAACATGTATCTGTATATGTATATGTATATGTATATGTATATACATCTGTATATACATCTGTATATACATCTGTATATACATATGCATGCATGCATGCATGCATGCATGCATACATACATACATACATACATACGTACGTACGTACGTACATACATACATACATACATACATACATACACCTGGGTATAGTTTTATAGTCCAGTCACGTCCCTGGTGCAGTGTTTCGCTGCAGTGTTTCTGGCGTTTCATGCGGGGGTTTCAGAGCTTTCGCAGGTGGTTTCGGTGCATTTGATGTCAGCCATTTACCAACAAGACGTGCGGCCAAAATGGCCAAAACCCTGTGTCTTTAAAGTTGAAAGTTAAAACGAAAACAGAAGGATCCTAGTCAGAAGATTCGATGCGTGTGCGTGGTTGTGGTTGGCCAAAATCACCCGTCTTCGTCAGCATGTCTAAGGATTCTAAGGCTCTAAGGACTGAAACCGTGAAAGCTATGCCAGCGGAGATCAGAAAAGATGAAGCGATGAAGCTCCTAAGCTCCGTTCGAATCTGCTCGCCTCCTCTTTCAAAGCTCTCAGGTCATGAAGCCGCGCTTCGAGGTTGTTGAGCTCTGAGCGGCGCCTCAAAGCTCTGTGAGCGTGAAAAGACATGAAAAGACTCAAAGATACTCAAAGCATCTCTTGGTCTTTTGATACGTTTGATCTATCTTAGAATCTTAGAATCTACAGTATCTTTCATCTATCTTGTTGATCTGTGATCTTTCTTGATTTCGTTGAAACCTTCCTTTCCCTTCCCTTTGCCGCCATTTCCTCCCTTTTCTTCCTTGTCGCCCGTTCTCTCACTTGATGTGCCTTTCATTTCAAGCCAGATTAAGCTCCCTGCTCAGACTGAATTTCATACTGTTTCTCGTAGTCGGCCAGTCCACGACGGATTCCAGTGCCCTGACCGGGTCACCAGTAAGATTGGGACGCTTTGAAGTAACTGCTTGTCCGCCTAAAGACGCATAAGATAGATAGGTATCAGTAGGACAAGTACTGCTCACTGATTGCATGAGATGACGATCGTATGCTGACTTCCTAAGATCTTCCTATCTCGCCGGAAACTGGCAATGCAGCGCCTTGCTTTCTGCTGCCGCTGCTCCATCCACCTGGGCACTGATTGTCCTGATGTGGACCTCGCCACAGGAGGGAATCGGACAGAATGTAGCAGACTGAGTTCAAGCAGTTGATTCACAAAAGAGTTTAATTGTGTCTGTGTCAACATATTGGTCAACTTGTTACTGTCATGGTGTTCAAGATTCTTACATATGTGCTTGTTTGGCATGTGTCCGGGCCTCCGCTGCACTCTGCATCAAGCTGTCAACTCCTTTATGTGCGTCGCGAACCTTGTCCGTGAGTAACACAGACCCGCTTTACCCCAACAGATGCTCAGATTGACAAAAAGTGCTGAATATAGTGTAAAAACAAAGACTGGCCATAATGGACAGAACTGCCCTACCAAGTGATGCTTACATGTCTTTGCGCCCACCTGCGCAATGAACTCATCTTTGGAGTGCGGGAGCAAATCAGCTTCCTCCTTCATGCATTTACCAGAAACTGGGAAAACCTAATGCAAGGTGATTCAGCCTTACCAATTGCACGACCAAAGTCAGCATGTTTCCGGACAAAATCGAAAGCCCTGCTGGAATCTGCTGATTCGTAAGTCAATTTCTAAGTGTTCCATAGTCTGTTTCGAGTCTTCTCATCTCAGACGTCCGGCCATCCTCAATTGCCAAGACAGGCGGCCTGAGACTCAGAAAATCAAACATGCACAACAAAAAGCTCCTTTGTCGCGTGAGGCTTCACAAGGAAACTGAATAGCTGCTGACTCTAGATGCTTTGAATATCTCTGAATCATTGCTTCCAGTAAGGTAAGTTTTGGACACCGCCCACAGTGACATGCGAGGCCTCATTCCAACAGGAAATGTGAAAATAGGTTAAAGCGAAAAATCTGACTCATTGCAGCATTGCATCTCCTTTTGCCTCCCTTCGTACCTCCTTACCACCTACTTGCCACCTACTTGCCACCTTGATCAAGAAATCCCAAACAATCTGAGGAGATCACATCGTCATGCGTCTTTTCAAGGCTTCACTTTCACCACGTGTTTTCGACTCCAGAGACTCCTTGAGATCCTTGCAGGATCTTGAGGTTTCAGGCATCCTTGTAGTACTGGACTAGAATGACTTCGGGAAACGTGACAGGACAAGGAACAAGGTGCAACGAAGCAATTGACTCCTGGTGTAGCAGTTAGTTGAAACGACGCTGCAGTGCTCTATCCAGACTATCAGCGGCTTTTCCAACCCAATATCCATATATAAATCATATATTATGTATATATATATATAACTATCTATCTATTTAATTTTATTTATATTAATATCAACGTGTTGTTCTAGCTCCTCCCTTGCCACCTCATTCTCTTGTTGAAGCAAAAGGAGGCGGTCCAAGGCCTCCTTTCAGAATGCAGGAGCTGCGTAACAAGTCCGAACTATGTAGGATGCAAAAAATGGATTGAAAGTAATTGAAAATCAAAAGCATCGCTGCGTCATTTCAAATGCTTCCAGGCTGCTTCTGGATATACACTCTTTGCATGGTCAACAAAAAGCTTAGAGGCTTAGACGGCTTCTGAATCCATGCCCCTCCTTAAAGAAAGTGCGCCGGCCAGTATTATGTTTTCCACAGACACCGCTGTGAACGCCTTGCTTGGCCTTCTAGCAACTAACATCAATTTTCAGTTTTGGGAAGCTAGCCCCGCCTGAGCATTCCGCTGAAGTTGCTCTCCAGTCGCTTGCGCCTGGATTGATGCGTGTGATAACCAGGGTGCGATGATGTGCTTCAATGATGTGACATGTGGGAAGAATTGGAATGATACATGATATGATGATATTATTCAATCCTGATTGGTATGCAAATACCGGAACATGGCACGCGACGGTCCGTACTGCGTGGTAACAAGTGGCCAAGCACTGGCAGCGGCCTCCCTGAGTTCGCGCCGCAAATCTTCTCCTTCCTTTCGAAATGTTCCACGTATGCCAATTATTTTCAATTCATCTCTGTGGATACAACGAATGGCCACAGGAAATGAGGCTCTTCGTCGGGCCGTGATAGCGAGCACAAGGGGCACCATCCAACTTGGAGACAATGTACTGCCAGTGATGGACGCAATCTGTCATGCCGTGACTTCCAGATTCATCCCGGTCCTTCTTCTCAGCAGACAACTGAGACAACAACCTCAGACCAATTCTGATCAAGTATCTACCCGATCAAACGTGTAGAGTTATGTTCACCGCTTCAAGCCAGATCCTATAAAACAATGGAATAGTTTTTTCCTCAAAAAATGTGAAAAAAATGTAAACCAAAAAAGCAACCAGAAAAAAAAAGCAAATCAAAAAGCAAAAAACATGCAAAAAAAATGCAAAAAAAATGCCAAAAAAAAAAGCAAAAAAAAGCAAAGCAAAATACAAAAGCAAAGGCATATGTCTTGTCTACTTATTATAATTGTGATTGTCTACTTATTCTGAAAAGATTGCAATTATAACTATAGTAATTGTAGTAGAACTTTACAAATTTTAAATCTAATCTAATTCTTTTTTTATGTTTTTCATTTTTTTTTTGCTTTTTTTTGCTTTTTTTTTGCTTTTTTTTTGCTTTTTTTTTGCTTTTTTTTGCTTTTTTTTGTTTTTTTTTATTTTTTTTTGCATTTTGATTTGCTTTTTTTTTGGGTTGCTTTTTTGTTTTACATTTTTTTCACATTTTTTTCACAAATAAATTGATTTTCAAGTTTATAGGATTCTGGCTATCTGGTGAACATAAGTGTAGAGGCTGTAGAAATATCATCTTCATCATATTAAGTCTGAATTCTGAATGTCTTTGCTTCCAACCCAGAGTACTTGTCTTCCAGATTTTTGCGCCATTCTTCAAACTCTTTGACCTCGCTCCAATTCTGCTCAAATTCTGCTCGAGGAAAAGGGTGTTTATTTCGCTTTTGGCTTGGCCTCACCGCCTCTTGTTTTTTTAATGTTCGAGAGGCGCTAGTACAAGGTGAGCCACAAAGTATGCCTTTGAGATGGTTTCTATTGGTTTCTCACAGAGTGAATCTTTTGCAGTGACCTTGGACATTGGTGCTGATGTCTATGCATCCTAATAAAACATGTCAATGGCTGTTCCAAGTCATCTGTTTGAAGGTCACGCAATTCAGCACAAAAACTCGGACAAACCTTCTGTGAAACAACAGACGTACTGTTGACATACTCGCCATCTTGAGGTTGCGAGCAGAAACTCGCCTGCTGTTCCCTGTCTTCCAGCTGCCTTTGAATTGTTTTCAACTCTGTGCGCCTGGGACATGCATCTCAGAAGCGTAGCCTTCTTATTAATTATGCTATAACTGGTGAGAAATTGAACAAAATCCTGCGCAACGTCTCGTGTACTGCTTTCCTGTACAGGCTGCAGGAAATGACTCCAGGAAAGGCACTGGATATTGAAGGCTTCTCGCAAGTCCTTTTCAGCTTCTTCTTTCTCTTGCTTCAATTTCCTCAGAGGCCGTAGATCTATGTAGATCCAAGAAGATCTAAGATCCATTGCCATCGTTTGCATGCTGTCAGTGACTGTCAGTGTCCCGTTTTCCCACGTCGATAATGAGCAAATGACTTGAGTGTGTTGACATCTCCAGTGAGCATCTCATTCTCAGATTGCAAGCTCCGAACCCTGCAGCGGTCGTGTCTTTCAGTGGGTTATGAACCAGCCAAACTGTTCAATGGTGTTGAACGGTCTTGAACCGTGGCTTCGCAAAAATGTCTGCTTAGTTTGCCAAAGTGCAGACACTGTGTTTGTCAAAGACAAAACACTCGAAGAATCGAGGTCCACAGCCTGCTTTGTACATCTTCCAAGGAACTCAGGTCGCTGTTGCGTCGAGACTGGCAAAGAGGCAAGGGATTCACACCCTGACAACATCCATATTTCTGTTTTTTGGGGTCCCTGAAAATGCGTAACTTACATAGATAGTGTCTAGGATACAGAAGCCCAGAGTATCCCAAAGTAATTTTTGAAAGTTGTTTCTCATTGTTTCTCATTGTTTCTCCAACCACAATCTGTACATACTTTGTGAATCCAACGCGATCTTGCAAACTGGCGAATGCAAAAGCATGTCCGCCTAGGATTTGACGTGTAAATCTGCAAAAGCATGCAGCAATGCAAAAGCAGTGTTTGAAATCGTACCAGCCTGTATGGACTGTACCTGAACTTGAAGTGCTTCCTTAGTGCAAAATGGGACTGGTCATACTCGTTATATAACAAACCATTGCAGGATCAAATGATAAAAATTTGCCAGCATTGCAGATCAGACCTGGGTTCCGAACAGACTGGCGCGAAGCTGATTGACGGTCAGCTTGGGCACGCTCTTTCGCTCGACGTTCATCCTCCTTCTCTTGCTGTGCTCGTCGTAACTCCGCTCGAAGCCCTTCAAGCTCTTGTAGAAGTGACTGGCAACGGGGTGCAACGCAATGTGACAGAAGTGACAGCACAGGGAGATGGTGCAAGATGGTACAGGCATTGCAAGCTGGGCACCTGATGCCGCCCTTCCCATTCTTGCTTGTGCTGTTGACTCTGGTCCTGTTCTGTCTACAACTTCCAACACGCTAACACGAGCAAAAGAGAATTTAAGACTACTTCAGAACAACAGTATTGAGAGCAGGAGTCGCAAAGGCAGTAGCAAACTTCTGTTGGCTTTCAGGGTTCTAGCAACGGATCAGCTGCCTGGTGGCCCTAAAAAAATCGAAGGAATGAATTTTGAATGAATAGCTGTCCAGTTCCTCCATGTTTCATTACAAAGGGCATACACTGCTTGTGAACACCTCCGTAAACACCTCCATGAACACCTCCGTGAACATCTCCCGGTTCTGGTCTTTTCCTGGCCTTTGTCTGCTTCAACTCTGTCTCATGAGCTGCGCGCAATCTTCCAATAGCCTTCGTCTCACAAAATCCTCTAAAATCCATGCAAACAGCTTTGTGCACCAAGCTCTCCATAGCCGATGCCCCTCTCAACTTTAGAGCGCCACCTCTTCATGTCCTCTGGACGCTTCCGCATGAGAAGCATGCAGCCTGACACCACCGTATGAACCAATGAGACAAGCCAAGTATGAGACTCTGTCATGGCATGTCAAAGCCTGTTGCGCTCGGCTTCAAGTCGCTGATGCTCCATCTGCGGCAGAACCAGAATGTTGGGGCAAAAGCATTGGAAAAATGTTTTCCTGCAACATCAGCACTGCCAACTACAGCCAAAATAATCACTACTTGTGAGCCGCCTTCAAGCTGTTGTGCTCGGTAGCTATTTGATCCTGATAACATCTCCAGATCCAAATTCAGCAAACCCAGAAATCTGAGAAAAAAGGATGATTCTGCTTAGGAAGCCAACAGGCTTAGGGGAGCCAAAACTTCGGACATACCCTATATATTCAGGGACCTACTCGACCTACCGCCTGCAACAAGTCAACCGCACAGTTCTGTCTTTGAAATGTCTCGCCTTTTCCGCACGAAGTTGCTCCAAATCTCGTAGGACGGCCTTGCAAAAGAATGAAAAACCAAGACCAAACAAGTACTGAAAAGCAAAAACCTTTTAACAAATTAAAAAAGTGTGAAATGCTGAGAACATCTGAGAACATCTGAGAACATCTGAGAACATCTGAGAATATCTGAGAACATCTGAGAACGCTGTCTGCTGCTGTCATGGCTTTTGTCTGTCCTGATGCTTCGCTTCCATGTCCAAGCGCGTCTGCACCTCCGAGTCCTGACGAGCTGTTCTGGGAGCTGTTTCTTCGTCGTTCACCCAGGCCGTTCCAACTTGCGATGAGCACTTGAGCCAAGCATCGCCAAGCATCGCCAAACATTAAGTCGCTCCCTTCGAGGCTTTGTAATCCTAGCTGGCCTTTGCAAAGCTTTGGCGGGTCTTTCGCGGCTCAAGTTTCTGCTTTCGCGGAAGTCATTTTGTTAGGTTTCACTGTCGTGGTGCTTTCGCGGGCTGGGCTCTGAAGATTTTGGAAGTAAGTTGAGAAACCGTCATTGAAACAAGGGTTCTGCACCTTGTGCCTGTCAACACCTTGGCAAGGTGCCGTCAACACAGAAACATGCCACCACAACAATGCACTCCGCAACCCCTACACAACACCATATCGTAGCACGGGCAGCAGCCTAGCTAACCCACTTGGTAACCAGACCTACACAGTTCGTCGGATGAATCCTTAAACATGGATTCCTTTGGATTCCTTTGCTTTGGCGCACCTTTCGTAGAATTTGGCCACCACAAATCAAATCCGCCAGGCACAATGAATGGAAATGACTCGCCAACAATGCCAACAAGACTAAATTGTGAGTTTTCGCGATTCGTGTTGTCTTCCTGGGCCTTTGGCAAGGGTTCTACTTTCGCCGAGATGGGTTAGTCCAACTCCAAAGTTTACATAAAGTCCCTTCTTGGGGATTTTGACCGCTGCTCAAATGGAAGGCACTTGGGGACAAAATTGGGTAGACATTTGAACAAGTGTGTAATCCATGAAACCATCACAGCTAACATCAGCCAGCCCCATATGCACAGATATGCACAGTTGCAAGAACCCAGGATTCCCAGGGACTTGCCAATGCGAGCAGTTGAGCCAGTGAAGCTCTGTTGGACAGGACGTGGGCAAAGCACAGCGCAGATTTGTTGGTACGTGGGTTTAGCTCGTGTTGGCGAGGCACCCCGTAACAACTGCAATTACATTGCAATGATGTCACCACAATGATCAAGTCAGCATGGCATGAAATCCTTGCTGATACTATCCACAAGCTCCAGTCAATCCTTGTCCATCTTAAGCTTGGTCTGATCTGCATTGACCAGCTCCATTTGCTTCATGGCTGCCTGTTTGCAAAATGCTGCAAACTCAAATTGTTCACACTCTGAAAGACAAATATCAAAGCTGTCTGACTGTCAGATCACAGTAAGGTGTGGCACTTTAGGCTCTTGGGCCATGACATCATGCTTTCGTTCGATCTCTTGCTTCGCACGTTGCTCGGAGTCCTCAAGGGCATCATTCGAGTTCATGCAACTTGAAGGGTTTTTAACTCTGTCGACTCTGTCCGGCGAAGCTTCTCGCGAAATTAGACCCGCATCTCCTTGTCACTCTGAAGTTGTCGCATGTCAGCTGCAATCTTGTCACGATCTTGCAATACTTCTGCATGTTTCCTTTCGGCCTTCAATACAGCAAGGGCAGTTTGAATTAGGGACAAGTTTGGAAGATTCGGCAAAGCATCTTCGACGTTTCTTGGCCAAGTCATGCCAGAGTTCCGATCCGGAGAGCCACCCAAAAGTCGGATTCGAGTCGGTTTCGGGTTTCGGGTTTCGGGTTTCGGGTTTCGTCGATTGAAACCAACTTTCGCTGTCGGTTTCGGGTTTCGGGTTTC
>Ga0126342_10009251_pt1 | contig 17664 bp, 6 predicted proteins | sample Cyp1metagenome_FD_92528 | JGI IMG/M metagenome (GOLD analysis project Ga0126342, IMG submission 92528) | Coral microbial communities from Lord Howe Island, Old Settlement Bay, Australia - Cyphastrea 1 metagenome | ecosystem: Host-associated > Invertebrates > Cnidaria > Coral ... | reverse complement strand
TTGTTGGATTCCTGTTTTTTTTGGAAATTGCATTTTATGTATTCGTTTTAAATTGTGGTAATTGAAAACCAATACATACAAACAAGTTTTTAACTTTATTTGAGGTAATCAAGGGGGGGGGGGCCAGGTTTATAAATCAGAGGCAGACATTATATAAACCCTACTAACATCTACTAACTATAATAATGAGTATCATGAACCATAGACATTGGAGTTATGTTCACCAACTTAGCTATCGTTTGGGGGTCCCCATTAGTATCATACAGCCAAATATTATCATTGCAATCATGGCCAACCTTAGATACCCTGCAAAAAAAAATAAAAAAATCTTAGCTGGTGAACGTAAATAATCCCATTGATACCAAAAGACTAGTTAGGATTAGATAAACTACCATCTAAGATTGACCTAGTCATTGCAATGATCTGGGTAAATTATAATATTTCACTAACCTGAAATAAGGCTATTTGGAGATGATTCCCTATATCTAAACCATGATTCCAGTGAGGTCCCATTCAACATACCCTCTGGTAAACTAACATAACTGTGGAAAACCTCCATGCTATTAATGAGTAAATCCACTATTTCTATGGCCATTTTCAACAGCTATGTTAGTTTACCAGAGGGTAAATAAGGTAAGTAAACCTCTCTGAAAAATATGATATAGTCTCTTGGGATTATTATTCCCAATATGAGGGGAAAAATAAAAGCCATGTTCCAAACCACCAACCAGTTATTCATATATACCATATATTGGGAATAATCATTGGGATTGTTACACTATATTGGAATATATACCATATATACAATGTGGGGCCCCCAAGATAGCTAAGTTGGTTCATAACTCCAATAACTATGGTTTATGGTACTTATAACTATAGTATTCATGGGGTTTATAAACCAACTTATAAGTGGGGGGCCCCACATTGTACCATTATAATGAAATTCCCAACCAGAACATCTTTACCAAGCCCTGCAATTTGATTTGTCAAGGCACAGGGAGGCATCCAACTTCCGGGTGCTGCCCTGATGCAATCGGATCACCTTCGCCTCGATGCGGTCCTCGGCCGGAACGAGCGACGCTCGTGCGAAGCCGGGGCGAGAAAGGACAGGGAGATTTTACGGCTGGGAAAACCATAGGAAAACCACAGGAAACCCCCTGTAAATGGAGCTTTTAAATGAGAAAAACATAGGAAAATCATGGAACATCACCCACAAATCATTTAAATGGAGGTTTTAACAGGAAAATCATGGGAAAATTTGAGGCTTTTTGCATCTCATATCTTTGATGTATGGTGATTTCATTGATGTTAGGAAAATCATTGATACATGGGATTCAATGAGAATTTATCTGGTAATTTGTGCTCAAATCACCAGGGAAACATAGAAAAATCATAGGAAAACCATGGGAAAATGGGCATTTCCATGGGGATTTATAGCTGATTTATGATAGCTATTGAAAATGGCCCCGTCGAAATAGTGAGTTTTCCCATGAAAAATGGTGATTTTCCATAGTTGTTTGTATGTTTACCAGAGGGTATACATGAACTTTTCTGCTATGTTAAATTACTGGAAAGTATCATATTTGTCTCAGAAATTATACAAACACATATGGACAAATACGGTGTCTTCTTTTGACAAGGAAACTGATACGAGAAACTGAGAATTGGAGGAAATTCTGGAGGACATTCTGGAGGAATGTATTAACTATATAGTGTCTAATCATCAATTGTATCATCAGTTCTCACTGTTACCACTGTCATTATCATTGTTATCATGGGTTTAGTCATTAATGTTACTATATTCATATGTAATTAATAGTCATTATAGTAGTAATACGCATAGTACCTATATGTACCTATTGTCATTAATTATTCTTATATAGGTTATTAATTACTATGCGAATGCTGGCCAGCAAAATCCGCAAGCTCCTGGAAACTCCTATTAGGAGGTGGCAAACCCCGAGGAGCACAGTCCAAAAAAACTGTAAGAAGCTTCAAAGTGGGGCCCCCGTTTACGAAATCGCGCAGTCAGTGAACATAACTCCAACTTCACTATGGTTTATGGTACGCAAAGAACTATACTTACTGGGGTTTATTAACCAACATAAACCAACATTCACATCACTGGGCCCCACATTGTACAAATAAATACTGGTGGTTTTTCGCCCTACCCCTCTGAAAAATGATGGAGTGAAACTCAGTTGGGATGATGACATTCCCAATGTACAGTAAGGGGGAAGTCATAATGGCGCCATGTTCCGCACCAACGAGATATGGAAAAATCACCATGTTTTTTCTCCAGGAAACTGATCGAGAAATGGTGGGCTTTGTCATGAAATATTGGATATGACAGATATGATGTAATTAGTCAGGATAGTCCTGCCAGAAGTCACACAAATAATGTATATATATATACCAGGATGTCCAAACAAATATATATATATACACCAGAATCTCATTTTTTAAAATTCATTAGCCACCCCTTTGAACGTGCTGGTATATATATATATTATCATACTTTTGGATGTAAACTTAGTGTGCTTAATATTGCTACAACTAGAATTAGACGGTTGTATAATATTAGTCGATTCATGACTATTAGCCGGATGATGACTAATATATTTTCCTTTGTGTATATGTACTATGCATGTGTATATGCTGTATATTCAATTATATTATATATAATTATATATATACATATTATTTGTATTTCTCTTTCAAATGGCGATGTTTCTATTTATTCCCGAGTTTTTTGAAGTTCTTATTGCAACATCCAGTTTCATGACAAACACTAGACCCACTAGACAGCACATGCCATCCTCCGCCTGCCAAGCATCCAAGAAGTCTTGCGTCAGCTTTGGATGCAATGCTTTCTGTGCATCGGGCATCACATGGAAATTCACCAGCAAACAGCTGCGCTCATCGTGCTGTTGAAGCCTGCAGAGATCTACAGGGTGGAATGTGCAGAAGTCGTATGTCGCTGACAGCACCGATATAACTCTGGTTATGTGGGCTATCTATTACCCATGCACGATGAAGCAGTAGGGTCAATGTATATTGAAACATGTCCTCATTTTAACGTGTTATCCAAAACAATCCATTGCTTTGCGGGTGTATATCATCATGGCAGGCAGCTATCATGGCAGGTCCAGCTACGTGTACGTATGTACTATATGCAAATCCACATGCTGGACAATAATGTATATTGTACATATGATCTGTTATGTTAATGTAGCATTTTGAGGTTACACTTAAGGTCAAAAGAACGTGTTTTTCCGTCCCAATTTAGTTTCAAAAAGTTACCATGTCTGATAACAAAAATCACATTAACATCACCCTCATCCAAATTTAATCGGTGAGAACACATATTAAGAAACAACACATAAATCAATCACGCTTAAATCATCATTTAAAAATCTATGTGGTTCCGTGCTGAAGAACATTAAATCCACGAGGCTCCATGGTTGATGTCGCCATACATCAGATTGTTGGTTATCTATCCCACTATTAATACCCCACATAGATCACCCTTATTCATACTGCGTCTATACCCTTATAATCACAGAAAAAATGGTTGGTTTTCCCCCTCAACTGTTGATTCGGGTTGCTCCCCCCCAGATAGTGTCGACGATACGAGGTGGGGGAAATTCATGGACGAGCATAGGTACAATTTCCTCCGCCTGGTGGCAATGATTGACTCTATTGACCTGATTTTGGGGTGCCTGGGGCTTGAAATATGGTGATTTACCATGATTTACCCAGTAGATGGGATATCATGGGATATCATGGGATATCATCAACTGATCGTGGCTGGTTTCCCTCATCAGCTTGATTTCCCCAACGGGCAAAGCCCTCACTTACACATACCAGATTTCACTCACTTGCACATTCTCACTCACTTACACATTCCAGCAACAAAACATCAATCACTTACACATTCCCAGCACCAGGGGATGGGGTGGGGATAGGATGGGAGAATAGCGTTCCAATCACATGGCATACACTGACAGTCCACACACAACCACGCCACGCGCATCATCATAGACAAGTAGATGTGCATGTCCACAAATATCGGAATGTGCAAGCGAGGAAATTTCGGCATGTACAAGGCTCGCCCCCCACACCGCTGGTCGAATCACCATTCAATCACCATTTTACCTCATTAAGATTGCCATTTTGGGAGCCACTTCTCTGCGGAAGAGGGAAGGAACAGGAAAGGAAGAGGGAAGGAAAGGAGGAAAGTGTCTGTTTGTGGCCTGAGGCTACTTCTTGATACTTTTTGAACAAATGGGTATCGCTGAGGTATCGCTACAGGTTTTGCACATTTCGCCTATTGCATCGCCGCGGCCTTGTATAGAAAAACCTCAGATGTGGACATGACAGGCAATTAAAGGTATCGCTCTTGGGGGGTGTATCGCTACACAATGTTTTCCAGGCCCTATCTGCATAAGTGGCCTATCATGATCTACGAGAATTTTGACCGTACCTTTTATCTTTTGCTAATGGGCTTTGTAAACCAACAAAAAAAACTTAGCAAAAGAAAGCCCAAAAGATAAACGTGGTAAGATATGACCGTGCCTTTTATCTTTTGTAAACCTTCCCTCTGAGGTTATCAAACGTGGCAAGGGAAAATCCCATGGGATTTTCTTTAGGTGACCTGGTTGGTATCACCTGCAGATGGTGGGGCCCAACCCCGTGCTGACGAAATCGTGATACGTAAATTACTATAGTTAATAACCAATAGGTGTCATAAACTATAAATAGTTCTGGATACCAATTACTATAGTTGTTAACGGTTTATAAACCAACGTATAATTATCATCCATTATCATCCATTAGTGTCCATTATTATTCTATTAGCCAGTATTATTAACTATGGTTAATAACTCCAATTTCACTATGGTTCATGATACTTATTACGATAGTATTCATAGGGTTAAGAAATGGCTAAGTCAGTTAAAATAACTCCAATAACTCACTATGATTTATGGTACTCATTACGATAGGTGGTATACCTACCCCTCTGAAAAATATGAAAGTCAGTTGGAATGATGACATTCCCAATATATTGAAAAACAAAAAATGTTCCAAACCACCAACCAGTAGTGGCACTTTAATGATATATAATTCCCATGATTGGGCCAGTTAATACTTTAATTATGGTAGTTATGGTACTCATAACTATAGTCAATCATATGTTGGTTACACTATATTGGAATATATACCATATATACGATAGTTAATAAACAAAAAAACAATAGTTTTCATAGGCTTCAAAAACACCAATTCCCATGATTGGGCCAGTTAATGCATGTTAATACTTTAATTATGCTAGTTATGGATAGTTATGGTACTTATAACTATAGTGGATAATAGTGTTTAAAAACAATTTATAACCAATAATTAACTACCAATTACACTAGTTATAGATGGTTGATAACCATTATAACTATAATAATAGTTAGGGTTTATAAACCAATTTATAGCGTGTGGGGGCCCTCTCGCCTCGAGGACTTCCCCATGACCTTGGCCGTGGCCTGACCACAGCGCAGGCGTTCGCCCTGCGTCAAGCTGGTCTGCTCCAGTGAGACCTGGAGGACCTGCAACGGAGTTCCAGCAGCAAAGATGGTGATTTTATGGTGGTGTTTATTTAAGTGGTAAAACACCATGAAAACCATGAACAAATGGTGATTTTATAGAGTTGGGGCTCAAAGAACCTACCAGCGGGTCCAACGGTGCCTGCTGAACCTTTGAGGGAACCGGTGTTGCAATGGCTGACTACGCTCCCAGCTTTCGAGCACTGTAGGGTGGGGAGCGCATTAACTGCGTTGCCTCCATGGTAACCTATGATGTCTCCACTGTCAATCACCTCATGAGTTCAGTGGTTAGCAAGGACATGTTTGCTTTTTCGGGCACCATCCCCTATGGTAAACTGACGTACACCTTGCTGAATGTCCGGGTTGCTCGACCGATGCCCAGGCCACTCTTGGTAGCAGATGAGGAATCCCGATTGCTGCACCATGATGCGTGCACATGGGATAGTGTTCGCGAAGTGATTGAACTTTGTGCAGGTTATGGAGGTCTTGGTCAGGGCCTTCTCACAACTGGTTTTTCTCCCACTGTTTGCTGCGACATGAACCCGTTGATGAATGATTTGTACAAAGCCCAGATGCAGATTCCAGCGGTTTGCGGTGACATTAGCAAAGTCTCAACAATTGCAGCTTTGTGGAATCACTGTCCTCGGTCCACAACCCTCAGCTCCGGAGTGTCTTGCCAGCCATACTCCCAGTTGGGAGATGGCAGAAGCGGTGATGACCCGAGGGCACAAAGCTTGCCGGCCACCTTGGCCTGTGCTCACTATTTGCGGTCTGTGGTGGTGATCATTGAGTGTGTCGAACCGGCACAGGCAGACGCATTCGTGATGGGTACCATCCGCCAGTTTTGCCAGAAAACCGGTTTTCATCACACTGAGGCTATCCTGAGGCTTCAGCATGTGTGGCCGTGTGCACGAAACAGGTGGTGGTGCATATTGTCGGCACCAGCCTTAGGCCCCATCAGGATCAAGCCTTGGCCCATTTTGCATGATTGTACACTGATCAAACATGTTTTGCCGTACATCATTAGGTGGCCCTTTAACCATGAGAAGGAATTGGAACTCCTGTCCCATGAAATTGAAGCCTTTCAGGTTGATCATGAAGATGGATGCCCCTTTCTCATCAACCGCAATGGGGTGCTTCCCTGTCCATTACATGCCTGGGGGTCTCAACTTCGCTCGTGCCCTTGCAAATGTCGGTCAGGTCCTTTGTCTAGCCAACGGCTCCAGCAGCGAGGCCTATTTGGGGTTGTGGTCAAATCTGCCTTGGATGGGAAGGGCGTGAGTCGACCCAGGCACATCCACCCAAATGAATGTGGCATTTTGGTTGGACAAGACCCCACAATTGACTTTGGGGAACATCCCTTGCTCACATTGTCAGCAGCCGGACAGATTGCATCTCCGCTCCAGTCTGCATGGATTGGGTCACATGTCATTGGCCATTTTGAAGAGTTGCAAAGAGGCATCCGGCAGTTTGAACCACTTGACCACCTTCAAGCCTTACGAACCATTTTGATGGCCAAAAGTCAGGCCATTTGGCCATTTCCTGATCAGCTGAGGGCGCATGAACATGTTCAGGACATCCGACGATGGGAACCATTTGTTCTTGATAGGTATGAAACCATTCTTGCATCCGAGCAGTGGGATTTCCTCATGACCGAGAAGTGCCTTGCCAGTGTCCTCCGTCAGTTGAGGGATGAACCAGGTCCTGGGCCAGCAGCATTTCCCAATTTTGGTCTCATGCAAGTTGACCATGACGGTAGAATGGACACTGTCAGTGTCACAACTGAGGAACCAGAGCCGGAACTTTTGCCTGTGCAGCCTGAACTGCCTCGTTTTCATGTTGTCCGTGTCCCTCAAAGTTGTGCTGCAGTGTTGTACCCGCCAGATGTGTCTGTTGTCCATGTCCGTATTGGTCCCAACACCACAGTTCAGCAATTGCTTGAAGCCGAGAGCCAATTGCACGGTTTTGAATGGTCTAGTGTGACAGCGTACAAGAATGATGGCACTCAGCGGGCGCTTAATGAGGTCATTGTCCCAGGTCAGATGGCTCAGATTTGCATTGTCCCACATCCGTCTGTGAGTCCGATTGTTCCCGGTCGGTCTGTTTGTGGTGGTTTCCCTGGGGTCCTTGGCCAAGGACCTTTGCCAGCTACACCCGTCCCAGTCCCAGCCATGTCCACTTCCGATCATGTCCTGAGTCTGCGTCTCCCAGGCCTGCCACCTGTCATGCCATCACTGCTGCCGTTTCCCCTGTCTGAGTTTGAATTGTCGCCTGAGTTTCATGTCCATGCTCGTCCAGGTGGTTCCGTCGGTCAACATGCACACAACCCTGCAGGTCCTTGTCCAGGGGATAACTCATGTGATGTAACTCATGTGAGCGAAGCGGGTAGATCCCCTGTCACAACCTTGAATGTTGATGCAGACATGCTTACACCTGCCACCACAGCTGGGGAATGTGGGCTACTCCCCTTCAAATTGCCCACTGCGCACAATGATGATCATGCTGAAACGCTGGATCAGACCCTTGACACTGAGGGCCCTGTGAGCAAGACAGAGGCCGCTGCCCTGGTGCCCAGCGATGGGGCTCCAGTTGAACACCTTGCGATTGCATCTGTGGTGCCTGCAGGGAACGAGTCGAGCCATGGGGAATATGGGCCACTCCCCTTCAAATTGCCCATACCTGAAGAGTTCCAAAGCCTGAGTGACCCTTTGCAACAGCCGGTAGTGCCGGGATGCCATGCCAATGATCGAACAGGAGGCTCTGCTGACTCACCGGAGATCATATCCCCAAGGATCAATCTTTGTCCGTTGACTGCGCTTGATGCCGAAAGTTTGATGCGATTGGGGTGCTCGCACTCCACCACACAAGATGCTGTCGCCACATTGCTGCACCAGGTCATCACCACTCATGACAGGTGTACCATTTTGCAGAACCAAGGCCCTGTTTGGGCCGATGATGAAGTTCGTTGGCACATGACCATGATCCTTGAGTCCATGCCACCACAGGTAGCTGCCAATTTTTCCCCCCTTGGGATTGCCATGGTTGATCCCCTGTTGTTTGACGGATGGGTTGCAACGTCCGGGGTGAATTGTGCAATTTTGATCCAACAGCATTGCCCTAAACCTGGGGTATTGATCACGGTCGCACGAGTCTGCAATCATTGGGTCCCTTTTGTCATGATCCCTAGGGGTGGTGTTCTACATGTTCATACATGGGACGAACAGGCGAGTGATCATTCAGGTTTTGACCGAGTTTTTGCATGCATTGCGCAGGCGATGGGCCTTGAAACACACCAGAATGTGCGATTGGTCCGTATGTTTCCCATGAATGAAGGCTGCGGTGCCATGGCCATTTCCTACATTGCATACATGCTCATGGATAGGATGTTGCCAGCAACGCCAGCAGATGTTGTTGCAGTTCATGAGGTACTCCGTCATCGCTTTGCCCAAACTATCCAACAGCGAGAAACATGTGTGAAGCCATGGCAGTGGGCCAATGGTCGCACTAACACTGTCACTGCGCTTCTCAGTACCTTGGTAGGGCTTCCCGAGCTGCCAGTTGCTGCTGCCACCGAATCTGCCTGTCCAGGGGTAGTTGGATCCCACATGCCTGTGGGTTGTTTTGAAACATTGGCGACCCATGAAGATGCTGGGGAATGTGAGCAACTCCCCTCCAAATTGCTCACTGGCACCTGTGTGCTGCCAGAATGGTGTCGCAACGGGGAATGTGGGCCACTCCCCTTCAAATTGCCCACGGTACATGCTGATCATATCTCCAGTAGGGGTCCCCTGCACGATGTCATCGGTACGGCAGGGGACAAACTCTTCAGTGCTGTGATGAGCAATCAGCCCATTGATGTTGCCCGTGACCAGGCCACACCCTTCTGCTCAGCCAGGTTCCCAATGCCAGTCATGCCCCAGGGTGTGGATGCCGTATCATGCATGCCGAATGAAGCAGAGGGTCTTGCAAGTCACTGCCCGGTGATGACTGACCATACTGAGGTTCATGCCATGCTGCAGACGGTCATGCCCACTCATGTTCGTCAGGCACTTTTGCACACCCAAGGGAGTCTTTGGGCAGATGATGAAATCCGTTGGCACATGCAATGGTTGGCCAACATGCACCCTTCACAACGAGTGCAGGCAGAGGAAGGCCAGGTTGCTTTCATTGACCCACTGTTGTTTCATAGTTGGATTGCAACCCTGGGCAGGGGCTGTGACAACTGGGTGTCGCGGCATTGTACCACGGCAACAGTCTTGCTTACAGTGGTTTCGATTCACAATCATTGGGTGCCATTTGTCCTGATTCCAGCTTCCAATACTCTCCACATCCACACATGGGATGCCAAGGAAGTAGATCATGGTAGTGTTGAGAGGGTTTTTGCATGCATTGCCGAAGTGCTCGGCCTGAGCACATATCAGATCTCAAGACAAGAACGCCAATTCCACATTGAACATGGATGTGGTCCACTTGCGATTGCCTTTCTTGCTCACATGCTTGGGAAGACTGACCTGCCAGTGTCAGTTGCGGAAGTTAATGAATTGCATGCCAACCTGCGCAGCCAATTCAGCATGGCACTTGCTCAGACCATTGAGTGCCCCCAACCAGTGCAGTGGGCTAATGGCCTTGCAACCCAAGCTGAGAAAGACCTTGAGCCGGTGCTTATCCAACATGGAGTTCCGCGTGAACATGCTGCTAGCAGAGCTAAAGCAGCGGTCCGATCCATAGGAGCGCAGCCAGTTCTTGATGCCTTGGGGTCCCGGATTCCGTGGAAACAATTGAAAACTCTTGGAAACCAGGTGAAGTTTCAGTTCCTGTTGCCTGCTGAGCTGCAAACCAAGGTTGAATCGGCAGCAGGTCAAGGCTCCATTGGTCGCCCCAAAGGTGGCAAAAAGAGCAAGAAAGTTCCGCAGGAAGAGGCCCCACCAGCCCTTGACCCATCCAAATTTGCGATCTCCCAAGGTGTCTTTCAAGCAGAGTCCCAATTGATGACCCAACGAACCCTGAAGGAAGTTGGCCCGACTGCTGAAGGTGTTGTCATTGTGACCATGGCTGAAGCCGCCCCATACCTGCAGCAAGGCACCCGGGTCTCCAATTTGCCGCTTGCTCTTCTGATTTTGCAGAGTACCTTGAGTGAGATTCAAACGTCGCTTCCACACCAAGCCGTGACGGTGCCCTGTCATTGTGTGGTCAATCACGAACCCATGCTGATTGACATGATCATGGTTCAGGTAGGGACTGGTGTTGTTGAAAAGACTCAGGGACGACAGGCTATTCACATTGACACCGTTGATGTAGGCACACTTCGGCTCACCGTGTTTCGTGATGAGATCGAAGGTAGTTGGGAACGTCTCATGCAGGGCCCCATGAAGTATGTGGTACATCACCTTCCATTGCTCCGTCTCTGCCGAGAAACTGACTGCAAGTGCCCCCACTGGCACAACAAGGAGGGAGTGGACACTAAAGATGCCCTGGTTGATGTATGGCGCCGCCAGTACATGCGCAATGGATACAAGCCAGAACCCCCAAGTAGTGCAACCATGTTTGGGGTCAGCATCCGTGTCCCTAGTTGCCTTGTCATGCCGTTGCTCCGGATGAGCAGCGTTGCCGGCATCTACATTGAGCCCCGGACCTTGGACTCCCGGGCGATCCATGAAGATTATGCCATTGTCTGGCTTGCTCGCCACACCAAAGCTGAGTTGAATCATCTGTGCCAGACGAACCCGACGGCCATCGGGCTCGCCAGGGTGGGAGACCGGATTGGTCTTCGCACACAAGCTGTTCATGCGAGTGCCCTTTCCAAAGCAGTAAGACCGGACCAGGTCTACCTGTCGGCCGGACCAAAGCAGCAGTTCCTGGCCGGACCGTTCCCCTTTGGGACAGACCGCGGCAGCCTGGCCAAAGCCCTGCAGCAGATATCATGGGAGGCTCGACCATTGCAGCCATTGGCCTCCATTGACAACAAGGGTGCCATGTGGCTGATTCAGGCCACTGATGCTCCACCTGCGTCGCTGCTCACCATGAGCCATGGTGATGTCATGATATCGCGCCACAAGGGCCCCAGAGATGCCAAGGAGACCAAGGCCAAGCCAGTTGCCACCACTGCAACAATTGCCCTCTGCAATGCCAAGCCCACTTCGACCAAAACTCCTGATCCTTGGAGTACTGCTGATCCCTGGGGTGGCTATGCACCCTCAACTGTTAGTCAAGGTGATGCTTCTGCTAGCCTCCAACAGTTGGAAGCTAAGATTCAACAAGCGGTCTTGGCCAGCCTGCCGGCCAGCTCCAACCAAATGGAAGTTGATGACATGCCAGATCGTGTACAGGCACTTGAGCAGCAGGTCCAAACCATGATCCATAAGCATGCCCAGCTGGAAGCGTCTTTCACTGACCATTCCGCACGCCAATCGGCGCAGATTGCCTCAGTACAAACCCAAATGCAAAACCAAGGATTGGAATTGCGAGGGCACATTGAATCCCAACAGCAGAATCTGCAGGCGATGTTTGAGAGCCAGATGTCTCAGATCAGAACCCTGCTGAAGCGGCCCCGTGACGACCATGAGTGACGGTGTGGGGTGGCTGGCTGTTTTGGTGCCGCTGTGATGTTGCCGTCACTTTTGACGAGTTTTTTCATGAGTGGCCCCATTGGCCTGCTGAACCCCATGACCTTTGTCTTGTTTTGCATGGGCATTTTGCTCTGTTGTGCATCCAGTTTCCACAAGAGATCCAATTTTTCTAGTGTACGAGCTCCACGTTTCACACGTTTTTTGTACATCCTTCTGGTGTTGTCCGGTGTCCGCTATGGGGAAGCGCTACATCCTGGCCCACGTTCTCGAGTGACTTCACAGGCCTTCTGCATTGGGACCTTTAATCCATCAGGATTGGCGGGGAAAGCACAGGTGATTAATCAATACCTGCAGCACGGTGACATTTGGTCAGTTGCAGAAACTCACCTGTCTACCAAATCTGTTTCATCTTTTCGTAGGGGCCTTCGAGTCACACAATCACCATACCAGTACCTGGTTACTGGTCACCCTGTTCCTGTACGTGCCCATTCCCACACGTCTGGTGGATGGAAAGGCGTTGCCACCTTGTCCCGGCATCCAACCAGAGCTTTGCCTGTTTCCTGGGACCATGATGTCAGTGCTACAAGCCGAGTGATGGTGACTGCAACTCTTCTCCATGACATGTGGGTTACAGTCGGCACTCTGTATGGTGAGTCAGCTGGTACATGGCACCCTCACTATTTGTCCCACAATGACCAGCTTTTGCGTGCAGTGGCCACTCAGGTTTGCTTGTACTCCACTGGTTTGAGGGTCGTGGCAGGAGACTTCAACCTCAAAGAACATGATGTTTCTGCATTCCAAATACTTGAGGCTGCAGGTTTTCGTGACATCCAATCCATTGCAGCTGACAGGTGGGGCCTGCCGATCCAAAACACATGCAAGTGTGCCACTAGGGTTGATTACATGTATGTGTCCCCTGAATTGCTGGCGCTGCTCACACATGTCGAAGTAATAGATACTATTTGGCCAGACCATAGTGTCCTCCAAGCGTGGTTCACAGGATCTGTGCGGGAAATCCCTAGATTCGTTTGGAAGCAACCTCAAGCCGTGGACTGGCCCCAGTTCCAGGTAGCCCCGGTGCAACCATTTGCTCCTGGCACAGCCACTCGGGTGTATGCAGACATGTGGCATGAAATTGAGGACACTGCTTCTGCCAGCAGTGCCCGCCCAATTCCCCAAGCATGCCGCGGCCGCGCGCAAACCCTTGCACCCAAGCAAGTTTTGGGCCAGGCCCATGCTCCCCTGAGAGCTCCGCGAGCTGGAGACCTTGCCCCGTCCTATTTAGGAATGTCCTTGCAGCATGCTCATTGGTATCGTCAAGCCCGTAGGTTGCAGTCCTATGTGCGTTTTGCCCGCACACGCAGGGACCAAGCTGATCCATGCCATGCAGCTAATGTTTGGGGTGCAATTCGTCGAGCCAAGGGTTTTGAGCCAGATTTTGCCGCCTGGTGGTGCACCACAGAATTTGCAGTCCATGGGGCTCCCAGTGAATGCCCTGCCACGCCTCCAGCAGCTGACACTGCCGAAGCCATTTATGCCTCTTTTGTGCTTGCCTTTCGAGCCTTGGAGAAACGACTGCATACCACCTGTAGAGCAACTGCCAAAGCCAAGCGCCTTGCATCTCCTCAGCTAATTTTCCAGGACATCCGTGGGGTGGGTGTTGATAGTGTTGATTTGTTGATGCAACCGGCCCAAAGCAAAATTTGTCAAGTTGACGAAGACACCTTGTGCCTCCATTTGGATGCAACGTGCAACTGGGATACCACCAAACCGGTTTTTGTGAATGGCCAGTCATTCAACATCCTTCATCATGAAGAGACTTGGCTTTGGGTTGATCGCCTTGTGCCCAATCTTGTAGGGTCGGTTTGCACGCAGGTGCGACTGCTTGGTGCCCTAGAAGAGCTTTTTGATGAGTTTCGCCAATCTTGGTCGACACGTTGGCAGCGTCATGCACACGTTCCCCTGAGCCAATGGCAGGACATTCTGGAGTTTGCACGAAAATATGCAAGGCCCATTGCCTGTAGCTCACCCTCTATGACCTTGCAAGACCTCAAGCTTGAACTGAAACGCAAGAAAGCCAAGACCTCCCGCGGCCTTGATGGTGTAACCTTGACAGACTTGCGAGCAATGCCCGATGGAGCTTTGAGCAGCATGTGTCAGTTTTACCAGCATGCCGAACAATGTGGTGAATGGCCAGCACAGTTGACAGCAGGGCGGGTGGTCTCCTTGGCCAAATCTGCCCAGCCTCGCTCAGCGGCTGATTTTCGGCCAATCACAGTACTCAGCTTGGGATATAGGCTGTGGTCATCCTTTCACTCAAGGAACATCATTGCTGCCATTGATGATTGGTTGCCTCCTGGTCTCCACGGTTCCCGTGTTGGAGGTCATGCAGGACAGGTTTGGCATTCCGTTTTGCTTTCCATTGAAGAGAGCCATGACTGTGGTATACCATTGGCAGGGGTCGTTGGGGATATAGTTAAAGCATTTAACTGCCTCAGCTGCCCGGTCATTTTTGAGCTTGCCGGCATGTTGCGCCTTCCCATCCATGTCCTGACAGCTTGGGCTGGCTGTACCATGCAGATGGCCCGACATTTTGAGGTTCGTAACAATTTGTCCCCAGCCACCATGTCGGTCACAGGTTTTGCCGAAGGCGATGGCCTTTCAGTTTTGGCCATGATTCTTTTGGACTGCGTTTTGCATTGGTGGATGAGTGAGCTTAGCCCTGCTTGCCTCACTCTGAGTTACGTTGATGATTGGCAGCTGCTCATGAGGAACCCCCAACATGTTCCACTTGCCATGGACCGTCTTGAAGCTTTTTGTTCCAAGGTTGACTTGACGTTAGATAAACGGAAAACGTATGTCTGGTGCTTGTCTCCCGGAGGTCGCAAGTTTTTGAAAGCCAGTGGATATCGGGTTGAACATGGAGGGCGAAGCCTTGGAGCCCATCTCCAACTCACCATGCAACACACCAACCAGACACTCCAGGCTCGTGCCAATAGCTTGCATGACATGTGGGACCGCCTTCGATTGTCGCCCTGTCCCTATAAGCTGAAGGTCCGGGCCCTGACAGTGGCTGCTTGGCCACGCGGTCTTCATGGAGTAGCATCAACGGGCATTGGAAAAAACATCCTGCATCGTTTGCGTTCAGGTGCTGTTCGTGGTTTGCAAGCAGACGGAGCTGGTTGTAACCCGTGGATTCAGTTAGGCTTGATTGAACATCTCTCGTGTGATCCTGGCTTCTGGGCCGTTGTCCAGACCCTCCGAAGCGTGAGGGACTGTGCTGCTTTGGATTATCTTCAGCCAGTCCTGACTCGTCTTGCTTGGGGGGGTACCGAGATGCCTGCTAACTCCATCACACACACTTTGCTATCGAGGTTGCAGGTTTTGGGATGGTCGGTTCGTTCTGATGGTCGACTTGAAGATTTCTTGGGTCCCTTCTGTCTGTTTGATGCCAGTTTTCATGAGATTGAGTATCGAGCGCAGTTGTCTTGGCAAGCTGTGGTTGCTCAACAAGTTAATCACAGATCTGGCCTTCAGAACTTGCACCAGGCCGATGTTCATGGCACCCGCCGGTGGCTGGCCAGCCTACATAGGGAAGATGCAGGTATTTGTCGGAAGCTGCTCAATGGCGCCCACTTCACCCGTGAAGCGCAACAACATTGGGAGGAGACTCATGATGGAGTTTGCCAGTTTTGTCAGTGTTCTGACTCCAGGTACCACAGGTTTTGGCAATGTGAGGCGTTTGCTCACCTGCGCGCAGGGATGGATTCACATGTGTGGGCGATGGTCCCATATTTGCCTGAGTTTTTGACTTGCTATGGATGGGGAGTACGCCCTGCCAATTGGACCCAGTACCACCAAACACTGCTGGCCATTGAGGAGACACCGACTGACATCACAACCGTCCAACCAACTGCTTGTGATGAGTGGCTTGACCTTTTCACTGATGGTTCGTGTCACTATCCTACCCAGTCATGGCGCCTCGCCAGTTGGGCGGTAATCAGTGCTCCAGTTCAACCAGACGATAGTGGGTGCAAGTCCCAAGTCCTTGCTGCAAGCCCGCTCCCAGGCCTTCAGCAGACTGCATTCCGGGCTGAGATCCGGGCGGTTTTAGAAGCGATTCGTATTGCCAAGCAGAGCCACCGCAGAGTCCGCATCTGGTGTGACTGCCAAGGGGTTGTTTCCAGGGTTCGTGCTCTTTTGCAAAAGCAGTGGAAGCCTCCACCCAATGGGAGGCACTCTGATTTGTGGCACTCCATCCGTGCCGCCTTGGAGGAAGTCGGAAGGCACCGGGTGCTTATCACCAAGGTTGCTGCCCATCAGGACTATGACATTTGTACCTCAGCACTTGAATCTTGGTGTTTTTTGCATAATGGATTGGTTGATCATGCTGCGCGGGTCGCCCATATGTTGCGACCTCATTCTTTTTGGGATATTCACCAGAAACTTGTCCAGAACCAGATCTTTGCAGCACACATCAATGCCCAGGTGCGAACAGTGCAGCTTGCGATTAGCCGAGCAGTGGTGTATCACCAGCAAGCAACTGAGGATGTTGGTGAAGGCATGGAAGAGCCTCCATCAGCTCCCCATAACCCATGTTCCATGCGGCCCGTCTGGACGGCCCCACCGGAAGTGACATGGGTTTCAGGTGAGCTTTGCAGTAAGTACGGTGAGCGTTTGGTGAAGCAAGTCACACGATGGTTTTTGCAAGGAGTTCGCTCCGCTACCACATCAGCGGAATGGACATCGTTTTACCAACTGTATGCAGATTATCAACTTTGCACAGGGGAAGGAGGCCCATTGCGCTTGGATCGATGGGTGGACCCACAGACTCGGCCAGCAGCCAGTCTCTTGGGTTTGTCATTCAAATTGCGATGTAGATGGTTTACACACCTTCTCAAGGATGTGGTGAAGACTTGGCAGATTGAGCTCCACCACCAATTTGTGCGACCAAAATCTGAATTCCTACTGCTCCATACATCATGTGCATGGCTTCCATGGCCCATTGACCGCCTTGATCGGTGTGAACAGTGGTTTGGTAGTTGTTTGATTCAGCCGGCACGGCGAGATGGTCGAGTCCTACATAGACTCCCTACTCCGCGACGTGATCCGGATATGCCTGAGGTGGCAACGTCCTACCTTGAAATCCGATAATATGTTGGATTTCTGGCCATTTCCGCAGCTGCTGACTTGGCGAGACATCCAGGAAACAGGAAACTGGTGATTTTATAGTGGTTATAACTGGTGATTTTATGATGTTTGTGCCTACGGGTTGAAAACCGAACCAGCGTTTTGCATGCTTCTATGTCTTTCATGGGGTTAACGGGGTGGGGTGGGGTGGGGTGGGGTAATAACGTTCATTTGCACTGCCTGACATACATGATGCTACGCTGCTGTACGTCTTCTTGCACGTCCTCACATACATGATGCTACGCTGCTGTACGTCGTCTTGCACTTCCTCACATATATGATGCTACGCTAGTGTACGTCGTCTTGCACTT
>Ga0126342_10009250_pt1 | contig 17664 bp, 17 predicted proteins | sample Cyp1metagenome_FD_92528 | JGI IMG/M metagenome (GOLD analysis project Ga0126342, IMG submission 92528) | Coral microbial communities from Lord Howe Island, Old Settlement Bay, Australia - Cyphastrea 1 metagenome | ecosystem: Host-associated > Invertebrates > Cnidaria > Coral ... | reverse complement strand
ACATACATATATATATATATATATATCATATATACATATATATATATATATATCATATATATATATAATAGAACATAAATAATATACTTGTAAGTATAATGTACATATACTTGTTTGATGTCACATGGATCTTGGTCCTTCGGAAAAACGGAAATGGTGAATGCTTGAGTCTCTTGCAACACAATCAAGGCTGAATCCCTGGGGCCCCTGACCAAACGGGTGCCACACGTCACACCACGGTCTCCCATGTGATTCAGGGCACGATCTGGCAGCGATGTGCGCCGGCCACGGGGTTCAATGGGGGTAGCGAATGTATCATCCAAGCTTTATCCCGGATCAGCATCACCTACAAATTTAAGGATTAGAATCTCCAAACTGCAAGCTCAGGCATTGAAAATCCTTGCTTTCATTGGGTATTCGTTTCCACTTTGAACTCTGACCCATCTCACATATCTCCTGGAGTTTTTGTTGGTCTTCCATCAGTGGCGTGATGGCGGCCCAAAGCCATCAGGAAAGCTGGTTGAAGAACTCCGAATTCCTTTGCCCGGAAAGTAGAAACCCCAAATTGCATCATCCTTTCTCTATTAAACTCTACTAGTAGCATCGACATGTTCAGACTGTGTATATATTATTCTATTATTTTATAGATATTTGTATACCCCACTTTTGGACAACCTTGCTGATTTCAACTGACTCAACTGATGCCGGCCACACTCCATTGCTTTCGCATCTTCTCAGCTCTTGCGTCCTGGTGTTCATTAATATTGGTAACGTCATCCATTTACCATAATTTACCCACGATAGCAACCATCAAAAAGATAGAACAGTACAATAAAATAGTGGCAAAATGTGGCAAATTGTACGTATACTTTCTAGCTTTTGGGTGGTAGTATAAGGTTACAACATCGTACAACCTGGTACAGCACACCTTTTCTTGGCCGTTGCCCCAAGGTGTGAGGGACGATTTCGGCAGCGCCCCCGCTGCAGGTTACCTCCCATGGAAACATCATCCACGAACTCCCGGGAAACAATGGGCTGCATAGTGCTGTGTAGCAACAGTGCCTGAAACAAGTTCTGCAGTGGCTATGTGATGCTGGATGCTGCTATACAGATTGAACATGTTTTTTCACTATCGGACAAGTCAGCAAGTGAGACAACTTTGAGAGAGCCGATTCTCTGGATGTATGGTGTTTTTGTTCGGTGTATGCCATCTTGAACCAATTCTGGAGGCATTCTGGAGGCCATTGAAGCCAAGGTGCGGTTCAAGTGACCTCAGCTGTGGAATCCCAAGAAACGCGCAAGCGGTTCTCGTGATTCACTGGATTGGTTTTGTTGGGAAAATCTACAGGAAACCATGGTTTTTACCATCAAATATAGGGCTTTCCTGTAAATTTTCCCATAATCCAATTCTATGGGTGATGACATGGAATGGATATGGAATATGGAATGGATATGGAACCAGAAACGGACATGGTTAGTTCTCTTGGAATCAGAAAAATTAATACCACTATATATATATGGAAAGCCCACCATTGCCAAAAAATGGTCCAAATGGTTAAACCCAAACTATCCCCACAGTAACTTTTGAAGGTTCAAGGCCGCGATTTAGCAGCAAAATGGTAATCCAGAACCACATAACGCCCAGGGACTCCAAATCTCGTCGTAGCCACACTTGAAATCAGGAGAGGTATCCAGCACCTGCGGGTCACATTAGTGGGAAGGTTCGAATCTTATAAGTTTGAACTGTCCTATATGGTACCCTCTTGCAATCTAACCCGAGAATGCAAGATTGGACCCCGCATATACAGTAAATGTCTCTATTCAAACAGGGCGTTTCCAAGTGTAATGTTTATGTTTTTTCAGGTAGAAAATATGGGAAAACACCAAAGGTGAAAAAGTCCTCGTTCGAACGAGGACACGGAAAAGTGGCGTGGTGATAATCTCCACGTGGTGATCTTGGTATAATATATATATATATATCATATAATGTAGTATATCCAATATAATATAATATAATGGTATATATTAATGTGGATTATAATTAATGTGATATATCATATAATGTAGTATAACGATTAGTGTGATGGACCTCTATTGTGGAATGGTGTTCCAAAATAATTGGGTATCCTGTGGATGGTGGGGCTCTATTGTGGAAAGTTTTTTCTCAGAACCATTTTTGTCAGGGGGAAAAAAATGGTCCAAGAAAAACCATGATTATATAATTTACCCTTTTTTTATGTGCACACCTGTCCCTCCCAGCCCAAGCAGCAGCAGCAGCAGCAACAACAACAACAACACAAAAAAAGAGGCTCCAACCCTTGTGTTTCCCTTTTTGAAGGAAAATCCGTTCTTATCAATTGATATGTTTGAGTCTTAAAAGGAAAATCAAGGGAAACTTGATTCAAATGAATCGAAAGTAAATTGATTTCAATTGACATCCTTTCTTATCAATAGATTTGTTTGAGGTTTAAAAGGAAAATCAATTGAAAGTAGATTGATGTCAATTGAAATCCTTACTTAAGTTGACTATCCTAAAAATTGTTGAGGAGGGGTCGTCAAAAATGGTGATTTATTGAGTACCCGCAAATTCTTGAGGGGGAGGGCCACACTAATCAGTAGCCAACATTATAATAGTAACGGCCATTTGCCACTGACAAGTGATGTTTATCCTACTTTTCAGGTGGTTTCCATTTATAAACTTAAGGCTGACCGCCTGCAGATCTATAGACACCTGCAGAATTCAGCCAGAGGGGCCTCCATATGTCCAAAGACACAGCCTTGCACGATCAATCCCAGAATATCAGCCACAATGATGCCGAAGGTATCCTGACGATCTCAGTGCCATGTCACAGCTTTACCGTCATTTGGTACGTATTGGTTAAGCAAAAAGGGAGCACTGGAAATCCCCTCTGTGAATCTACGACGACACAAGATCTCTCCGGGCCTATCATTGTCACATTTCTTTCACTGCCAGGTGTCAGCAACAGAGGCACTCGACAATGCCAGCTCCACATATGCAGGATCTTGCTCCTGAGAAATATATTGCCGGCATGTTTCACACTTGAGGATATCACAAATTAGTGATTCCTGGCCGTCTTTTTTAAAAGTGTCGAAACGAATTAAGTACATATATCATAAAACATCATAAAACATAATGAACCACTTTGTGCTTTACCTTTCAAATCATATTTTTGGACACCCTTTAACCTGTCAACCTGTCCAAGCGCTTCGCTGGTCAGCACCTCGACGTACCATTCACCGAAGCCAAGAATTGGCAGGATGACACCAGCTGTGGGACATCCTGGGATCCCTACTAGTGCTTCAATACCATAGATCTGAATAGATATGACGATATGACATGATATATAAATACATTCAAGAGATTCTGTTCGCGACATACCTCATCTGAATGACTTACATGTGTTTTTTCAAGTGAATGTTCACCAAATGTTCACCTCTAGCATTTGTGATCCATAGACCGATCATCCCAGATGATCTCCCCATTTCTATCGATGAAATCCGTCCTGGGCGATCAAGGAGTAGGCTCCCACGTAAACACCGCCACCCAGAAAGCCCACGAAGAGGGCAGGGGCCAGCAGCCACCAGCTGCCGAAAGGCTTCCTCCGCCAGGACTTCTAAGAAAATGTTCAAGAAATTTCCACTTTAAAATGGTAAACTCAAGGATTCCATTCAAAACTGGGCTGTTGGAGGGACTTGAGCTATCCTCCAAAGGTACCTGTATGTTCAAATCACCTTCAGGGAATGACAGTGTCTGTGGGGGTTGCATTACTGCCTTGCCTGGGGTTATAACCCCACCAGTGACACATTTCGGGTATCACCGGTATCACCGTAGTCAGACTGGCCATAGGAAGTTTTGAAACCCACAGCAGAGCTCAACTTGAAATCTTGGAGGTTCAACGATTCCTGTGTGACCTGAGACACTTGAGACCAAGCGTCGTTGCAGCCGCAGCAAAGAAACCCACCATGAGAAGTTGCAGAACTCCTCCCAACCACAGAAGCTTCCTGAGGTGTAACATGCATAGCTCAGCATAGCTCAGCATAGCTTAAAAGGACGGCGACCGGACAGAAATATCCCACACAAAATGCAGAACTCTTGGAGAATCCGTGCCAGTGACCACTACCCGTCCCCAACCGGTCCCATGTAGCCCCTTACTAGCTACGGGATCGCTTTTCCAAGGTCCAAGGCTCCGATTCTTGCAAATGAGGACAAAAGAGGTCCTGCCGGGATCCATGGATCGTTCAAGAATCCCAAGGAAAAAAGCCGAGCTTTGAAAAAACACCAGGCCATCACCATCCACCCTGATCTACTACGCACAGCATACATGTTTTGTCTTTGTTTACTCGAACTCTAGGAATTGTAGCATATCCTCTGGCCCGCTGAATCCTGAAATTTGAACTCTGAACGCTAAAACAAGACTAAAACTCATTAAAACCTGCCATGTTTTGCACTGACATCAGAATGCGCGGAACGTGTTTTTCGCTCACGAAATCTCAGACCGCCTTGAGATGAACACACCAATTTGATAAGTGAAGTTCGCCCACCTCATCAGGGAAACCGATGTCACGTTGTCGAGATGATGGATATCAGGTGACAAATGATCCTTCTTGAGATCATCAGTTCCTCAAATAAGTTTCCCCAAAAAGTATCCAAAAGTGGGGAATGCCGCACGCCTCCAATCTGCATTGTTCTCTTGGAATGTAAGCTGGTACTATATCCCATCAACCCACAAAATATCGCCGTGTTGGTTGAATACGCTCTCCTTTCAGACATTCTCAGGCGCCGAGGCACTTATACCAGGCATGTCGTGAAGCGCGGTTGGTCACTGGAAAACCCATGGCAGCCCAAAAGCCCGCTTGAATCCTAGGAGCATGGCCATCTCCCACGGGTCAATTTCACACTGGCAAACAACATCAAACCAACTCTCCCCTGCCAGACCCCAACTGGTTGGTGGTTTTAACCATCTTGAAAAATATTAGTCAATGGGAAGGATTATCCCATATATAAATATTATATTATGGAAAATAAAAAAATGTTTGAAACCACCACCCAGAACTCTCCCCTGCCCCCAAAAAATGGTTGCTTCTACCTGTCCGAGCTGCGTGTATTCTGCGGTATAGACCAAGAACAATGGGACCATGTAAGGCCAAAGACCCAGGATGAAGCAAAAGCGCTCCTGCTGCTTCAACGTTGGTAGGGCCCAGTACGGCTTAGTGATTGAGTGGTTTGTGCAGGATGCGTTCTGACAAGCCACCACTACTACTGCTGCTGCTGCTGCTACTGCTACTGCTACTGCTACTGCTACTACTACTACTACTTCTTCTACTACTTCTTCTACTACTTCTTCTACTACTACTACTACGATATGGGATCTTGTTTTCAGTTTGTATCATGTTGGATAACACCTCAAACTAACCAATGTTTTCCAGCAATCACCCTGAGTTTGGCCAGTGTAAAAAAAAAAATACAAATACACCAGGCAGCACCAATCTGTCAAGTTCTGTTTCCATATGTGTTTTGTAAAGAAGAGGTCAACTCCCCATGATTGATGGCCAAATCCATGTTTGGGTGAATGAATCACCTATTCCTCAGTCACATCCCCGTCGTTACAAAATAACCCCCAAATCCTATGAGTTTATCATCATGTTTCCTACTAAATGGCAATTCTATGGGTATGCCCCCAGTTTTCAGATACACCCAGATATCACATAGGATCCCATCATGTCCCTGTCACATCCCCATCATATCCTCATATTTTGTGGCTTAAATCACAATTTCACAGCCATAAAGCAAATGTTGTCAAAACAGACTTGCTCCCAACAACCCGGGTACAAGGGGTGTGAATTATTTAAATACAATAAATGCCGTTTAAAAACATGAAATGATACAATTCTCCTCCCCTTGTGACTATGATTCGGCTAGAAATGGGCTGCAGCAAAGGGGATATAAGTCCCCATATGATCATATTTTGGTTAAATCTCCAATAATCATATTATATGTATATGTATATATGTATAAATGTATATATGTATAAAAATGTTTATCTCAAAATAAATCCATATTAATCCTAATAATAATGGTAGTCCCAAAAGGATGGTTACTATAAATCTATAGATAGAAATATCCTTAAATATCTATAAACATCTGTAAACCATATAAATCTTTGGGATCCCACCGATTATAGATGTTTGTAACTCTATAACCATCTACAATGCATATAAATCCCGCATGAGCCATGAAAAATGCCTCTATCCCATCTCATTATACTAGCTGGTAGCTTTCCGGATGCTGAAAATAAATCCCCATCTGGCTAGCATAATCATATAATCATCATTATCCCTAAGTTTTCACCATCAACAGGGCCATGGCGGCCATAGCTCAGCATCCCGGTCCTTGCTGCTGAGCTGCGCCGTGACCAGCTCCGAAGCGCTGTGTTCCGTGGTGTCGGAGCCCATGTCCGAGGCGACAGATTCGGAGCTGGAGATCTGCCAGGGCAGAGCAACCCCAATGGCCGATGCCAGTGTGAAACCACGGGAAGTTAGGTCGATCATATATTTACTGCATAGAAACCCCGAGAGAAAGTCACAAAAGGTCAGAATCTTTTTTGGGCTAAAAACTATGACTTTTGAGTCTTTTGAACATAATCTTTGGATATAATGTACTCTGCGGTATTATGTAATATATATATATATATACAGTATATATACAGTATATATACAGTATATATTCTGATAGATTAGGTAGAAGTTTATTGTTAATGATTCACGATGGCAAGGTTGAACCGGTTGAGGGCTTCATCATGACAAGCAGTTCACTGAACTGCGGCAACCAGTGTCTTTGATAAAATGGAGATGAACAGTGTTTTTTTTCTGGAGATTGATTGAGATGAAATGGAGAAAAAACACTGGATGAAATGGAGATGAAACTTAAATTGAATCAAACAGTGTTTTTTCTGGATATAAAATATCTAAATGGTGCAATCATTTAATCGGAAGGCTGGGCGGCTGTGGGTTGATCATGTCGAACCTATTTCTGGGACGAAACGTCAAGATTTGGGCTGGGGTGGCTACCCTCTGGTAAACTAACAGTTTGCTATTGAAAATGGCCATAGAAATTGTGGATTTACCCATTAAAAACAGTGATTTTCCATAGTTATGTTAGTTCACTATAGATCATCAAGCAACCTTGGCAAAACAACTGGCAAGGGAAGAAAAATGCAAAGCATCTTCAACGAACAATGAAACACTTGTTTCAGTGATATTCTCATTTGTGTCCAATAGTCTATCCAAACATCAACAAGCAGTCACGATAACTATTCGTCAAAGGATTCGTCAATTCAGTAGAGATCATCATCCGTCAATGTCAGGATGAGTGGATGACCAATATTGAGATGATCTAGTTTGAAGTTCTCAAGTCATATAATGATCACTAATATAATGATCATTGATATAATGATCATTAATATTAATGTGAAGATCTCAAGGGATATCATGTGAATTCATGTGATATGAATATATCATATCATATCATCATATCACTTACATCCCTTGACTCATCCCACCTCGCCGTCGTCACAGGCCACAATCTTATCTGCCCCACGTTCCTGCAAACTGTGGACACCAAGACGTGGGGCGCCGTCGTTTCACCAACAAAATACATCAAAATACATGTGCATTCTCTTAAAATCTATGCATTGCATTGTTACTTGCTACTCTCTCATTTAAAAAATTAAAGTCGAATCTGTTTTGATTCCCCATGTTCTCTTCTAATTGCGCGCAACTGTTGGTAAAAATCCTGACATTTTGCTGCATCAATTCGAGATGTTCATCTTGAAATCAGCGGTGAATTTGGTGCATTCCAAGGTGAAATCCCTGCACCAAACTCTGTGTTGTTTGCTGAGTTTGACTGGTGAATTTGCAAACTTTCATGACTTTCATGGGTGAATTCCCAAAAAATTCATGGCATAAATTTTCGGCACCAAAGCCTTGTCGATCCAGGGCGGTCCCAGGATGTAGAAGAAGGTCAGGGACCTCGGTAGATTCGAAGTGCGAAGTGCCAACTTCTGGCAAGGAATCCAGCAAAAATTGGGGAATTTCACCAAGGAAAAAACATGAGGGGTGAATCAAGAATGGGAATTAGCTAGCCGCTGACCTTTTCAAGAAAATTGGGCCTAGGCTTAAACAAACAAAAGTACTTTGCCTACTTTGCCCATCTATAGCCATGGATAGCTTGTAGGGCCCAGAAATTACAGTGGAAAGGGGTCTCGGAAGTGCAAAATCCATTGTGATTCTTGGACGGGGAAAATTTGAATTTGTGATTTGAAGAAGCAAAGCAAGACACACACACACATATATATATATATAGGCAACAACCTGCTTGAAACCAATGGAGTTGCAGGAAAGTCATAGCCCACTGGGCACCTTTCTCAACCCTACCCTCAAAACATGTGCATAGCTACAGTACCAAGAAAACCTAAATCCCCACAGTCCCTCTATATAAATCTATATATATAGTGTGTATATATATATATATTTATTTATCTATAGATATCTATAGGGGTTCCTGGTGCCAGCATGTCTGTGATGTTTTCGGTCGCGGTGCCAGGCAATGGGAATCCACAGCGCAACCATGAGCTGCACCTCATCCGAAATTCATCAGCATGGAACGATTTATTAGTAGCTGATGAAAAATCATCTGGTGTAAATGGAAAATGATTAGCATTTGATTAGCATGGAAATTGATTAGCTAGATGTAGATAGATCATCTGGTGAAAAAAAATAGCAGATGAATCTGGACTGAAGATGGTTTAAATCGCTGAAACCATGATTTAAAAAAAAAAAACATCTTTAAACCCACATATAGCCAGATGTAAACATGAAAGTTCAAGTGGAGGTGAAACACTGAAAAACCTGAACTTTCCATGTTGAGACGGATGCTTGACTCAGTGAATGTTCACTGTTTAAATCACCATTGTTAGACTTCGGGGGAATGATCAAATCAGCTGATGCATCAGTGATTTCAGAAATCCTCTGACATTTGGGGGGGAAGGGATCATTAACTATGGTTTAGAAAAACATGTTAAAAAAATAAAACCCATAAAACGAAGTGAGTTTCTCTGAAAATCTGAAAAAGGATGATTACCATGATATCCATGTTAAATGGCCATAGTTCAATATACCCTCTGGTAAATGTTTACAAAAAACTATGGAAAATCACGATGTTTAATGAGTAAATCCACTATAAATCACCATAAATCCGCTATAAATCACCATTTTCATAGGAAAAAAAACCCTCAGATCTTTCGCCACGGTGATGGCCTGGAAGCACGTGTCCGCCGCGCCAAAGGCCAGCGCCCAGGCGTACCCCGCGATGCCGGCGAAGCCGGTGCCCGAGGACCAGGCCGCCAGGCAGGGCTGGTGGACCAGCGGAAGCGGAAGATCCCCAGTGGGTACCATATAATAATGGGATTTAACAGTGATTTTATGGGATTAAATAGTGATTTTATGGGATTTAATGGGAGTTTATGGTGATTTTATGGGATTTAATGGGAGTTTATGGTGATTTTATGGGATTTTATGGGATTTTCTGGTGATTTTATGGGATTTAATGGGATTTAATGGTGATTTTATGGGATTTAATGGGAGTTTATGGTGCTTTTATGGAATTTTCTGGGATTTAATGGTGATTTTATTGGGATTCAATGGGAGTTTATGGTGATTTTATTGGGATTTAATGGGATTTAATGGTGGTTTAATGGGATTTAATATGATATAGCCTCTGGTAAACTAACAGTTTGCTATTGAAAATGGTGATTTATTTCGTGGATTTACCCAGCTATAAAATGGTGATTTTCCATAGTTATGTAAATGTTTACCAGAGGGTAACCACAGCATAACCACAGCTGATTTGAGAAAATTCCCGCAGTTGCAGTGGTAATATCCAGTGATATAATAACTGGGGATATCCAGCTGAATCTTGACCAAGCTGGTGAACAAAAATCAAGTTCTCCCCCTATATCCATAGTGAAATCTCATAATTTATCGGACATAAGGGGGATAATTTGATTAAACAAGACTCTCCCCTAACTTGATAATATGGGGAATTGATCCCCATAAAACGGGGAATATGTTGGAAGATTGAAGTCCCTAAGTTGCAATAAAATATATTCTGGAATTAATCAATATACAATATGGAAGGGCTATCTGGACAATCCCCTTTCCGAAATCATATGAGATAGATTGAAGAATGTCAGCAAATTAAATGAATAGATCCAATGCCAAAACAGGATTTTTGTGGTGGTATTTAATGTTGGGGATTGGGTTTTTGGTGGTGATCATACTAGTGAAATGTGAAAATATGTGAAGGTTTACATGCAATTCGATTCGATCAAATAGAATATTGAACTTGAGATCTTACTGAAGATCTGTAAAGGTTAATATCCAATTATATATATATATATCCAATTGCACAGATATTGTCAATGTGATGACGGGAGAGTGGAGTAGGAATGGTTTGTGCTACTAGAATGGAGAAAATTCTGCTTCCAACGAAAGAATCTGGTGTTTGAACATGTTTGAACAATGTTGAATCAGTAAATCTGGGCTATGGCAGTTTATAGATATGAAAAATGATATTATCAAGCTGAATCAAGCTAATGATATCTAGGGGTCTTGATGGGGTCTTGATTGGATCCATCAGTTGCTTTTGGTCCAACCAAAATGGGGGACTTCACCAAGTGTTTTGCAAGCAGAATCTGGCGAAACGGGGAGAGCATCTCCGAAAGAAGGTTTCAAGCATGACTAGCCCCACCGATTGCAGGTCACTGACATGACAATTTGGTTGATTTGTCAAATTATGTGTATATTATATATTATATATTATATATTATATATTATATATATTATATTATATTATATATGTTATATATTATATTTAATATATTAAATTATATATTATATTATGTATTATATCATATATATATAATAATATATATATTATATTAATTATATATATAATTATAAATATAATTATATATATTATATATATATGTTATATATATATTATATATTGCTCAAACGCATTTTCCCAATCTTCCCCGTTTCGGGGACGTCAATGCAACGTTTTTCATGGATCATGGCTGGCCACATCCTGATGGTAGGGCATTGCTCCACACTGCTGGTGATGAAATCGTATTGTATTAGTTAGTTGCTGTCCATTCACTATTGTACATTTGCATAGATTATCATTAACAATAGTTTATCACTATTATAGTAATAATATGAAAACAATGATGATATATAATAGGGACTTTATACTAGTGACTAACAGTTGTTATCTAATTATGTGTAGATCATAACCAACCAATCCCAATTTTCTTGGCGAAGTTTAGTAGTTGACCTCTTACAATTGCCCATATTAACAGCACAATATTAGCTAAACCCAATAATCAAGTTCACTTGGGAATATGTTTTCCCCACCTGTTTTCTGGTAAGTCGTTGGTGATGGTCAGGTTGTTTTTTGGGGGTTTTACCACAGTGTTGTCCATGTTTGTTGGTTGAATTCAATTATGTGCTAGCCAAATATTCTTACAATGTTCCATCATGATATGTCGCTGTTTTCGCTAAATTCCATGAATATGTACTGCAATTTTCCCCGTACATTAATATTAATATAGTCACTCCCAAAAACTAGAAAAAATAGAATCCAAACCAAAAATGCTAGGAATTGACTAAAGATGACCTTTAGTCTATCTTCTTGATGGCTGCAGCTACAAATAGATGTCCTCTTTTTCAAAAAATCCACCGCGCCTTGGCTTCGTAGAAGCTGGCCATGGCTAACAGCGACGCCTCACCGATCCCCGAGGCCAAGGAACAAATGGCCACCTGGAGGCAGATCCGTAATCGGAATTCCCAGGAGTAACGGTGGTCATGTTGATGGCATAGATCAAAATAGCGATGCTGGGATATGCTGGGATGATTGATGAAAATTTCATGATCATTGATTAGTATTGATGAAAATTCTTTTCATCATGAAAAAAGGTGAATTTCTGTGGCGGATCCGAGAATCCAAGTTATGGCTGTTGGTCATTTTTTTCGGGAAAGCCATGAATTTGGGGACGCCAATTTTAGAAACTGCCGGATGTTCGGATTCGGTAAGAATCAATCACAAAGGATATGACCCGAAATGGTTATGACTAACATAGCCATGGTATAGATGGCCCATAGAACTAGATGGTTTACCTATTAAAAATGGGTGGATTTTCCATGGCTATGTTAAATAACCAGATGGTAAATCGTTCTGTCAGGAAACATCTGGAAACTGCTATGATTATTTTGAACCGGAAATGAGGTGGCCATTGTTGAAGGATGATGATCCTCGTCATACGGATATGTTTAGATGATCCTAGAATATCCTATAGATCTATCGTATTTATATTGTTGTCAGAATCCAGTGACAAACCGCCTGTACTTTGTCAAAGTGCCATGAGCTTTTTCAAAAGCAACAAGACGATGCATGGATGCTGAAAGAAATTGGATGTGGCTGGAAAACCAATGGTTTCAGTGGAACTCCTAACCATTTTGCTTATCGAGATCATCAAGATCGAGGGAGTTCAGTCGGGAGAAATTCACCGTTCCAAAAAAACGATCGGACGACCAACTAGAAAACCCAGGTCATTCAAGGGCCAAGAAACCTGACGAATCTACGTCATCTTACAGTGAAATATGGTTAATATATGGTTAATATATGGTTAAAAGCAAACAAGATCCATGTCTTGATCTCATGATCACTACCCAAAAGCTCATTGATGCGGAGCACGAGCTAGGAATCCAGATGTGAATAGGTGTCCCAAGAGTCTGCGATGCTTCGGACTTCTCAAAGCGTGGGTCTCTGATTTCGACCCAGCGAACTCTTCATTGCCATACGTACATTCTGAATTGATATCTGACATAATGATCCATATCTGAATCCATATCTGATATGGTGATCACCAATCTTCGACCCAATCATTCTGAATCCATATCTGACATTGTTGGTGATATGTTGGTGATATGTCCCAAATGATATCCACTTTATATCGTTGCTTTTTTCTCCCAAGTTTTGCACCGCAACGGCAACGGCAACCCGGCTATGGTCGCCAAGACTCTCCCAGCAATTTCACACCAGTGCTCTGACCCCAAGCTACGATCACCAGACACAGGGCCATCAATGCAGAGTTAAAGTTGATTCGACACCTGCGCCGGGATTTCAAGCTACAAAAAAGGGCATGAAACTCATGAAACCTACAATTTTAGGGGATAGAACATGATAGAACCCTTTTTTAAATCATGATAAATCATAGAAGCAATAGAACCATAGAGCCAGTGCTTCCTTCTAGAACTTCCTTACGGGATAAAACATGGTGATTCCATGGGATGGTGAAATCCTAGACCAAACTTCTGCTGAGCAAAAAATGGGGGTCTCTCAACAAGTTGGGTACCCTTTCGCAATCAACCAATGGTAACCATAGCAATGGAAAAATCATGAAAAATCCACCATTTTTGATTGGACCCATTCAAACACCATTAAAAAATAGTGGATATTCAATTGCCGCATTAGGGCCTACCAGAGGCTATGTTCTATCGGTTCTATGTTGGTGAATATCCTCGTTCTTTGCTGCTGGTACACCTTGGCGCCTGAAAATGGTCCTGCACACGGACCCCCCATCCCAATGTACCTCTGAGTCATCGAAGCTGGCATTCGAATTCAAAATTGAGTCATCTATGATATTTATAGCATTTTATAGCTATAGGTTCTAGTCATAGATCTTATCCTAAATTGTTATAGTCTATGATTAGTCTATGTAGTTCTCACCTTCCATACCATTACATCCCCTGCATTTTGGTGGATCTTTGGGCACCTCAAACCACTCCCCCTTTCCACCTGTAGCTGACGTAGTGGAACCAGTACGGACCAGTCAACTTCACCAGCAACGTTCTCAGCCGATGACATGGCTGACACCCTTTAAAGGAGACGATGGCGGTGGAACAGCCATGGAAAATATGGGGAGATATGGGGAGATAATACTATGATACCATCTGGTTATTTAACATAGCCATGGAAAATGACCCATTTATAGATGGTTTACCTATTAAAAATGGGTGGATTTTCCATGGCTATGTTAAATAACCAGATGGTAGATTACGATGTGGTATCCAGATAAACCATACCCATATCAAGATGCCGCAGTTTTCGTCAATGTTTTTGAACCCAATCTGATTGAAAATGTGGTAAACCTATATAGTAAATTTAAAGAAGAACCAACTTGGGGATGGTGGTATTTACCATCCGTTGCTAGACTTGGGAGCGTTGCTTTTCTACAGCATTGAATCCAGCTACCCAGAGGGATGCTCAAAAAGATCATCCCCCTGGGTGTTTTCAAAACCACCGTTCATCCAGGTCGCGGCAGAACGTTGACCAAGTAGACCAAAGCGATTCCAGCCTGCCAGGCGATCGCGATTCCAAAGATCGTCGGGAAAGCAAGAAAATCGACCTGTAGTTGGAATGGCAATATATAAATATCTCAAAATAGCCATTCCAAATAATCCCCAAACATGGAAAAAACTGGGATATTTATATATAGCCATTCCAAATTTGGGATAACATTCTCCAAACATCCCCAAATCATCCCAAATCAAGGGATCGTCTTTGATCTTCACCATGGCCCTGTGCTACCCCACCTGTGGAGCCAGACCAACGTGCTGCCTCCTGCCGCCCTAGAACTGGCCTCGTTGATGTTTTCGGCGCCAGCGTTCATCACGACATAGAGGAAGTTATTCAAAAGACCCAAGATCCAGAAAGCCTCAGTTTCCCCAAGAAAGGATAATAAAGGAAAGGTCCAAGGTCAGATCATCAACAATAAAAAATCTATGGAAATGGAATGACATTGTCATGTCCCATGGTATCGACCCCACAGGACACATAATTCACAGATAGCGAGCAAGGACCCACCATCCAGATTCTATTGGGTTTCAAGTGGTTAAACCGGGTTGCAGGGCTGGGGTTTCATCCATTTTCCAAAACATGGAAGCCACATGGTCTATGCGTCTGCTTTAAAATGTTGGAGGTTCCAGGTCAACCACCCCAACTACCTCACAGCAAGCCACGATGATGTTTCGATACGGTCGCAGGCGATCCTTCATGGCCGCCGCACGAATGCACGAAGCGATGAAGGAGTAGAGGTGGCTCGAAACTTTTTTCAAGGCCAGGGGGGCTATTGACTGCAAGAGTCCGCCAATTTGGATGGAAAAACCGTTCAAGTAGGGGAAAAAGTTCGCAAACCTTTCCAAAAGTGCTGCTGTTTGCTTTCTTTTCCCTGGTGCTTAGCTTAGGTGGAAAAATCACTGGTCGCGGATCCACCCAGTGGCTCAAGCTGAAACAGCTGCGGCGAAGCGCCGCGAACCGCAACGAGGTCATGGAACTTGCCCAACATGCGCAGCTTGGTGGGCTGTCAAACAAAAAATAGTGATAGGCATCCCAAACAAGCAGTATAACATAGTATAACACTATAGTACTATAAGTGAATCAAGAACCCGCAGGGGTTGAAATGGGGCACTGCCCATATGTGTTTGGCTCGACAAAGGGTACCCCCAAAGCTCCAAAGCTCATGGTTGAGAACCACATTATAGTAGTTTCACCATTAAATGGCATGATTTTGTGGTATCCCCCATTTTTGGCCAAACCCTCTTTTCTTCCCCACGCTTCTGTTGGGTCGGTTGCTTCGCTTCGGAACTAAAGGCGCCTTTAGCCTTCGACACCGGGGAAGCAATGCGTGGCGTAGACCGGGACATGGACAGTTCCTTGGAGAGAGCGGGAGGTGCACCGAAGTGGGTCGATCAGCCGAAACAAACCTTGGGAGGTACTTATCTTATTTGTTTTTCACAGCAATTTACTGATTACTTTTTGGTTGCGATGTCAGCTGTTCGCGAAAGATTCGGAACTAAAGACTTTGATGTTCACCTCCACATAATTCAGATGGGATGCTGGATGTTGGAACAGTGAAAACGGAGTTGTGGCGCAATGTCGCAGAACAAACAGCCGCTTTAAAAACGTTTTTGTGGAGTTCTGGCATGTTTCGAGCATCGAAACAACACCTTCAAAGGTCTGTAAGATTGCCAATCTGTGGAAGTGCAATTCTTTAGTGGTAAGAGGGGTATCTGCAAAGTAGCAACAAAAATTAGGAGAGTTCAATCTGTCCATCATTTTCCTCCCAAGATACTATAGTTTGTTCATAAAATTTTCATGTTCCATCATGTTCAATCATGTTGATTTTTTTTGTTCAGCGTTTATCATGTTGCTGCAATCGGTTCCCACTCGGTAGGGTGAAACCATGGCCGAGGCACCATTGTAGTTGTCCCAAATGTCGTAGCCACAGGTGAAGTTTGGCTTGGTATCCAGCACCTTCGCCGAAATGTCAAGGTTTTGGGTCGCTTTGACCAACAAAAAAATGAAAAAACGGGCATTTCATGGGAATTGGAGCTGATTTATATTAACTAAGTTGGTACTGTCAACTTCGGATTAATCAACCATGGTTTATTAGGGGGTACTCCTCCAATAGTCATTTCATCTGATACTTAAATAGTACCTTCCCAGTTAAACAACCGTTTGGGTTTATTAATCCAGGGTTGACATTATAGATATATAATTCCAATCACTGTTGGCTTTAGGGGTTGTAACTAACCAACATCACTGGGGGTTTGTGTAACCATCCCGCAGGTGCCGAACAAATAATGCCATAAACAATCCCCCAAATCACCATTTTTATAGGTGGTATAAACCATCAAAAATGTGCTGGTTTTACCCGTGGTGCCGCACAAGGCGGCGGCGGAAGTTTCAGAAATAGGAAACCTATAGGAGGGGTTGGTTGTTGTGAATCATGGATGGCAGAGCGAATCCACTGATGGACCCAAAGGTGGCTGGAGTTGTGTTTTTTGGGCTGGTTGCAATGGTCGCAGTGGTCACCTCACCACAACTGCTGGATGTAGTCTGGTGTAGTGCAGTTGTAGTCGTACTTGTAGTGTAGCGTGGTGGAGTTGTAGTTGTAGTGAAATTAGTGTAGTGCAGTTGCAGTTGCAGTTGTAGTTGTGGTGTGGTGTAATGAGTGTAGTGTAGTGTAGTTGCAGTTGCAGTTGTAGTTGTGGTGTGGTGTAATGAGTGTAGTGTAGTGTAATGTAATGTAGTGTAGGTGTATATAATTGTAGTTGTGGCTGTAGTAGCAGTAGTTGCAGTATTTGTTGTTGTTGTTGCAGCAGCAGCAGCACTAGTAGTAGTAGTGGTTGTTGTAGTTGTAGGTGTAATGTAATGTAGTGTACTGTAGGGTACTGTAGTATAATGTAGTGTAATGTAGTGTAATGTAGCGTAATGTAATGTAATCTACGTAGTGTAATGTAGTGTAATGTAGCGTAATGTAATGTAATCTACGTAGTGTAATGCAGCGTAATGTAGCGTAATGTAGCGTGATGTAATGTAGTGTAATGATGTAATGATGTAATGTAGTGTAATGTAGTGTAATGTAGTGTAATGTAGTGTAATGTAGTGTAATGTAGTGTAATGTAGTGTAATGTAGTGTAATGTAGTGTAATGTAGTGTAATGTAGTGTAATGTAGTGT